>Ga0181516_10000434_pt1 | contig 39163 bp, 37 predicted proteins | sample PEATcosm2014_Bin_25_FD_121104 | JGI IMG/M metagenome (GOLD analysis project Ga0181516, IMG submission 121104) | Peatland microbial communities from MTU Mesocosm Facility, Houghton, MI, USA - PEATcosm2014_Bin01_10_metaG | ecosystem: Environmental > Terrestrial > Soil > Wetlands > Peat | place... | reverse complement strand
TTTGGTATAGCGAGTGGCGGTTCCGGCGGCGTTCCGCACGGTGTTGACGGTGACCTTGGCGAGTTTGCCCAGGCCGACGAGGAGCAGGCGCTTGGCGGCGATGCCGGCCGGGGCGTGGAGGAGGACGGTCTCGTTGGCGCCGGCCTTGAACTCGCCGCTGGCGAGGACGGCGGCGGCGGCAGCCTGGATGGCTGGGTCGGCGGTAAGCAGGACGAGGTCGGGCTTGGCGTCGGGACCTTTGGCGATTTGCCTGTCGGCGGCGGCCACGGCCAGGAGACCGGTTTCAATTTGGGGAAGTTCGGCGAAAGAGAGTTCAGTACGCATGCATTTCATTATTCACCGCGGGGGCGGCGTGGGGGAAGGTCGGGGTTGGTTGAGCGGGGCTCGTCAAGAGTCGAGGATTCCCAGGTCCCCAAGTGCGAGAGACCTGGGGCACCCAGCGTCGGTGGCGAGGCAGGCGTTGGCCAAACCGGGTTCTACTTCGGCGGCACGGGCATGTCTTCTTCGTTCTCTTCGTCGAAGCAGGGCGTCGGGGCTTCGCCGTTGCCTTTCAGATACTGCTCAAAGTGGCTCAGGATGCGGTTGTAGAGGTGGGTGCGCGTTTCAGGACCTGCGAGGGAGTGCGTCTTCCTGGGATAAATCTGCAGGTCGTAGGGGATGCCCGCATCGATGAGCTTCTGCACAAACTGGATGGTGTTTTCCAGGTGCACGTTGTCGTCGCCCGTGCCTTGCACCAGCAGCAGGCGGCCCTTCAATTTCGCCGCCGAGTTGACGACCGAGAAATCCTTGTAGCCCGAGGGAAACTCCGAGGGCTGGCTCATGTAGCGCTCGGTGTAGATGGAGTCGTAGTTATGCCAGTCGGTGACCGGAGCGACAGCGACCCCGGCGCGGAAGCGCGGCGAATGGGTCATGGCATAGAGCGTGAAGCTGCCGCCCCAACTCCAGCCCCACCAGCCCAAGCGGCGGGAGTCGAGCTGCGGATACTTTTTGAGCGCTTCGTCGAGGACGGCGATCTGATCTTCGAACTGGACCGGCCCGAAGTTGTGATAGGCAGCCTGGGCAAAGGCGCGGCCGCGTGCGCCGGTGCCGCGATTGTCCACGCGCAACACCGCGAACCCTCGCTGGGCGAGCAGCGCGTCAAAGAGCAGGTTGTCGCCCCAGCGGTTGGCCACCGACTGCGGACCTGGGCCTCCATAGGGATTGAGAATCAGCGGTACGGCGCCCGGCGAGATGCTGGCGGGAAGTTGCAGCGTGGCGTACAGTGTTGTCCCGTCGCTTGCCTTTACCTCGAGTTGCTCGGGGGCGCGGATACGGTAAGGCTCGACCGCGTGCGTTTGCCAAAAGGCGCTGCACTTGCCTGGCTCCTGGCACAGGCTGAGCGTGGGCGGGTCCATGCGGGTGGAGTAGCGATCGACGAACGCCGCGCCCTGTGGCGCGAAGCTGCCGCCGTGGAAGCCGGCGCCGGTAGTGAGCTGCTTGCGCTCGCCGGCAAAGCTCACCTGCCACAACTGCTGCTCCAGCACGTTGCCTTCGTTTGAGGCGAAGTCGACCAGCTTGTTCTGGTGGTCGACGCGCGCCACCTCGCCCACTTCGAAATCGCCCTTGGTGAGCTGCTTTTCGAGCTTGGCCGTGGACCCCAGCGGATTGCCCTGATCGTAACTGTAGAGATAGAGGTGGTTATGCCCGTCGGTCCAGTTGGTCAGCACGATGGAGCCGTAGCCTACGGAGACGTCGTAGTTATCGTCGACAAAGTTCTCGTCGCTCAGTTCGAGCGCTGGGTGCACCAGGCCGGAGCCGGCATCGCCAATGTAGATGGTGCGATGCTTGTGGTCGCGGCTCAGGGTTTCCATCCAGAGCGTTTTGCGATCGACCCAGCCGAAGCGGGGAATATAGTCCTGGCCGGCGCGGATGGGCAGCTTCATCCAGGTGGTCTTGCCGCCGCCTATATTCACCACGCCGACACGCACGTCGGGATTGGGATCGCCGGGCTGCGGGTAGCGCTGGATTTCTACCTGCGTGTGGGTGGGAATCCAATCGGGCAGCGGATAGAGCGGGACCTGGGTCTCTTTCATCTGCAGATAGGCGATGCTTTTGGAGTCTGGCGACCAGAAGTAGTTGCTGCGCGCTTCAAGCTCTTCGAGATAGACCCAGTCCACTTCGCCATTGAGGGTGAATTGATCGGGCGGTGCGGCCACAATCACCGACGGCGTGCCGGGATCCTTGAGCCGAATGATGGAGATGCCATGGTCGCGCACGTAGGAGATGAACTCGCCGCTGGGGGAGAACTTGGGGTCGTCGCCGGAGGCGGCGCCGGTGTAGCCGATCTCGACGCCGTTCCCGTTGTGCAGGTCGTAGATCCAGAGGCGGCCGCTGGAGTCGAACAGCAGGTGCTGCGCGTCGTTGGCCCAGATGTAGCTCGACATCTTGTAGCGGTCGCGATGGTCGCGGTCGGTCTCTGAGGCGCTGGCGCTGCCGCTGATGGAGGCCAGCTTGGCGCGGCTCACCAGCACATGGGACTTGGCCGTGGTTGGGTCGAGGTCCACCAGTTCGCCGCCGTCGATGTAAGTGAGGTGCTTGCCGTCGGGCGACCAGGTGAGGCTGGCCGGGGGCGTGCCGATCAGCGGGCCATGAGCGAAGATGGCATCGACGGAGAGCGGCTTTTGCGGGGTCTGTGCGGCGAGGGCGAGGCTGAGAGCGAAAAGGACCGAAAGCGGGAAGGCGGCTGCGGGCTTCAAAAGAAATCCCTCCGGGAGCGAAGCCGCTGACAAGGGGGTCGAGAAGGGTTGCCGGGGCTGGGCTTCACGAGCAAGTGTAAATGAACAGGTTAACTGGGTTGCACTAGACAGGCTCGTGGTTGTAATGTGCCGGACATGCACTGGACTACACCGGAAGAACGCCGCAACCTGGGGCAGGCGCGGCGCAAGCAAATCGGCCGCCAGCAACACGACGAACTGACTCCCAAGGCGCGGAAGGTTGCCGCCGCGGCGCTGCTGACGCGATCGATGCGCGGACGCGTTCCGTCGCTGATCAAGCTGAAATACGAGTTGATGGCGGAGGCGCCGTTTGCATACTTTCGCGGGGCGGTTCCGGTGATGGCTGCCGACCTGTCGGTATTGCCGTCTACGGGGATCGTCGCGCAGCTTTGCGGCGACGCGCATGTGCGCAATCTGGGCGCATTTGCGGCGCCCGATGGCCGCCTGGTCTTCGACATCAACGATTTTGACGAGACGATTCGCGGACCCTTTGAGTGGGATTTGAAACGTATGGCGGCCTCGCTGGTGCTGGCGGGGCGCGGCGCAGGGCACAAGGAGGGCTCGTCGCGGCTGGCGGTGGAAAAGTGCGTTGAGCGCTACGCCTCCATGATGCGGCAGTTTGCGGAGATGCCCAGCCTCGACGTGGGCCGTTTCCAGGTGCACCGGCTGGGCCAGGTGGCGCCCATCCACGCGGCCCTGCTGAAGGCCGAGCGGGCAACGCCGCTGCACACGCTGGATTGCCTGACCGAGCCGGGAAAGGGCAGCGAAGCGCGGCAATTCAAGGAAGACAAGCCGATGCTGACGCGCGTGACAGGCGCGCAGGCCACCGCGGTGCTGGGCGGCCTGGGGCCGTATCGCGAAATGCTGGAGCCGCAGCGGCAGCATTTGCTGTCGCTCTACCGACCAGTCGATGTGGCTTTCAAAGTGGTGGGCACGGGGTCGGTTGGGCTGCGCGACTATTGCATTTACTTCGAGGGCAATGGGCCCTACGATCCGCTGTTCCTGCAGATGAAAGAGGAGCCGCTGTCAGGCTACGCGGCATATTTGCCCGATGCCCATCCACCCCACCACAACGGCCAGCGCGTGGCCGAGGGGCAGCGCGCCATGCAGGTGCAGAGCGACCCATTCCTGGGCTGGACGCGCTTTGGCGGGCGCGACTACCTGGTGCGCCAACTCAACGACCACAAGGGCTCCATCGATTTGACCGACCTGGCAGGGGATGGCCTGGAGGCATTTGCCGAGGTCTGCGGCGATCTGCTGGCCCGCGGCCACGCGCGATCCGGCGACCCGCTGGTGATTGCCGGCTACCTGGGCAGCGGCGATGGATTTGCGCAGGCGCTGGCGAAGTTTGGCGCCGCCTACGCTGACCAAACGGAGAAAGACTGGCAAACTCTGCGCAAGTCGAGGAAGAGCGCGGCAAAGTCGTCGAGCGCGGCCAAAGCACGATGACAGGTGTGGCGCAATAGCCGAGGATGGATCGTGCGCTTTTGCAGAGCGCCGTACGCCACAGAATCTGCTTTCCCATCCATGCGCCGTTTCATCGCGCATGGATGGGAAAGCACAAAACTCAACGCCTTTATTCGTTCACGAGGAAACACGCATGAATCGCCGTATATTTACACAATCGTTTGCCCTGGCTGCTGCCGCTGCGGCTGTGCCCGAAATGTCGGCAGTCGCTGCCGGAGCAGCTGTCCGCAGGCTGCAGCCGCCCTTTCCGCTTTCCGTGATGCTGTGGACCGTGTTCACGGACATTCCGTTTGAGGAACGCATCGCCAAGGTGGCCGAAGCGGGTTACAGCAACGTGGAACTGGTGGGCGAATATGCCAAGTGGACCGAGGCCGACTTTGCCAAAGCCAATGCCGCGCGCAAGCGGCTGGGCATCAAGATCGACACCACGGCGGGGTTGCAGAACGGCGTTGCCGATCCGTCCACCCGGGCGGCGTTCCTGGCCGAGTTCAAGCAGGCCCTGGCGCCCATGGAGACGCTCGAAATCCCCGCCATGATTGCGCTCTCGGGCAACGTTGTGCCGGGTCTGAGCCATGAGGCGCAGCATGCCGCCGCGGTGGAAACGCTGAAGCAGGCCGCGGCTATGGCGGAAGGCAAGCAGATCGACGGGCAGCCGGTGCGCATCCTGCTGGAGACCATCGATTCGGAAGAGAATCCCAAGTACTTTCTGCAGACAATGACCGAGGCGTTCGAGATCGTCCGCCAGGTGAATCATCCGCAGGTGCAGGTCCTCTACGACTTTTTCCACGAGCAGATAGCCGAGGGCAACCTGATTGAGAAGCTGGAGAAGAACATCGACCTGGTTGGCCTGATCCACGTAGCCGACGTCCCCGGCCGGCACGAACCCGGCACGGGCGAGATCAACTACGCCAACATCTATCGCAAGCTGGTGCAGCTCCACTACAAGCACGTGGTGGCCATGGAATTTAAACCGACCGGCGATCCGGTGGCGGCGCTGCGCGCGGCCAAAGACATGGTGATGAGCGCGGGGGCTGCCTAAGCTACGGCCGCCGGTACACGTCGTAGGCGCGTAGGTGCGCTTGCAAGGCGAACCCCGCAGTGAGCGCATGCAGCGTGGCTTGGCGCTGCGGCGTCGGATCCTCCACCAGTTGCAATTGGCGCTTCACGACGAGCCAGCGGATATCGCGGGCACGGGCAAGTTGGGCCAACTCGGCGGGCGTGTAGGGCTGCGTGGTGGGGTCGAAGAGCAGCACTGGAAATTGCGGCACGCGGCCGGTGGCGAAGTAGAACGGGTCTTCGCCGGGAAGCAGGATCAGGCCGTCGTTGGCCGGGATATTTGCAGCGGCATAACGCAGCAATTCATCGAAGTTTGGCAGGTACGGACCCGGCGTGGCCATGCCCTGCAGCGGCGCAAAGGTCGAGTGCTGCAGCGGTTCGTCAGGGAACTGCACGTAACTGAGGCGCTCTTCGCTGGCGGTATAGAATCCGCCGCAGACCAGCAACGTGGCGGTGACAAAGGCCGCGGCTGCAACGGCGATGCGATTGGCTTCCCGGGGAGTGTCGCCGATTGAGCCGAGGAACGCCGCCATCTCCGCCAGCAGCAGGATAAGCAGCGGCCAAATGGCATAGGTCGACCCCCAAAGCTGCTGCGAAAGCAACGTGCCCTGAACGGTGGCGAGCACGATAGCGGGCAGCAGCGTGCGCAGCGCGGGCCCACGGCGCAGCCGCCACAGCGTGAGCGCGGCGGAGAGAACAAGCAGCAGCGGCCAAAGCGCCAGCAGGCTGTCGCCACGCTCATCGGCATCGTCGTAGAGATAGAGCGCGAAGAGCGGATAGACAAACGGCGCGGCAAGCAGGGCGATGGCCGCTGCTTTGCCCCAGGGGGTCTTGGCCGCACGGGAGTGCAGCAGCACGAGCGCAAGGACGATGCAGGGCAGCATCCACAGCAGCATGGGCTCGGAATAGACGCCCATCATGCTTTTCAGGCCGGGCATGCGCCGCTGCGCGGCAAAGCCGAAGGTCCAGTGGATGTAGTTGCCCAGGCCGACGGTGCTCTGCAGCGTGAGCGCGGCGATCGCGAGTGCCGCGACCATGCCGGCGATCACGGCGATTAATTCCGAAGTGCCGGGACTCGACTGCACGGCGCCGGGAACGAGGTTCCATGCGAGCAGAAGGAGGATGGCGGCGGCGGTGGCCAGCAGGAAGGGCAACCCGATGTTCTGCTTGAAGAAGAGCGGAAGGGCCGCGGCGGCGCCGGCCGCGAATGGCAACAGCAGCGCGCCGCTTGCGGGCTGGCGCGTCAGCCGCTGCAACATCCAGACGGCCGCCAGCACAGACAGGGCGCAATCGCAATCGTAGGAGGGATGGGGCAGGATGCAGTAGATGCCGAGAACGGTGAGCGGCGCCGCCAACAGCAGCGCAGCCGCCCATGCCGCCCGGATGCGCCCGCGCAGCGTATGGAGCGCGATGCGCCAGGCGAGCACCGTACCCACTCCGCCGGCTACCGCGCAATAAAGTACGTGATGGAAGAATGCGCGGCCGGCGACCCGGACGATCGCCGCCTGGATGAGAAAGGTCAGGGGCGCGTGGACGAATGGAAAGTCGCGATAGGGCCGCTGGCCGCGAGCGATGCGGGCCGCGGTGTCGACGACATAGCTGAAGTCCCACAGCACCACCAGGTGCGCGTTTTGCCACAGGATGACGGCAGCGGTGGCGGCAAAGAGCATGGCCGCGGCCATGAAGTCGCGAAGGACCCAGCGGCTTTCGGACAGCGGCGCACGTGGGGGCCAGGGATCGATTGGGATGGCGGTTCGCATTGGGCGGCAGGACTCCAAGGTATCAGAATTATGCCGAACCTCCGGACTCAGCCGTCTTGAAGGCACGATTCGTTGTCCGTTTCTTTGCCTGTGTAACCGCTGGCTGGACGCTGCGCGGGGACCCCGGCTGCGAAATGGGGGCTGAGGTCTCCCAGGTCTGAGAATCCAGACCTGGGGCACCCTCATTTTGGGTTGGAACAGGTCACTGAGCCCGGAGACACTCTCATCTGGAGCCAGCCGCCAAGGCCGGGGTCATCGGCCGGGACATTGAAGCAAGCCTGTCACCTCATATCCCAAACCGAGAGGCGGAAGCGGCAGGCAACGGGGCTGCCGTCGCGAAGGGCGGGGATGAAATGCCACCCAGCGGAAGCCTGAACCCACCGTTTGTCGGTCCCTTTGACCAGCTTTGCCGAGCGCACCTTTCCCGCGGCGTCAACGACCAGTTCCAGGACCGCGTCTGAAACGGCAGCGTCCTCGACCTCAGATGGCGGCGGGCGATGGAGCAGGATGGACCTGGGCTGGACCACGGGAAAATCGTACGACGTCGTATCGGGCGCGCCGCCGGCAGCATTCAGAACATTTTGGCTGACTGCCACCGTAGTGCCCGTCTCGTCGTAAATGTGAACCTGGTGCTTGTGGTTCGATTTTTCCGGGGCGCGATCGATACCGCGAAGGATGCCCCGTTGGCGAAGGTCGGCAAGCGCCTTCCGGACGCGATTGATGTCTGGAGAGGGCCACATGTCTTCCAGCGCGGACCAGGCTTGAGCGTCGCGTCCGCTGTAGAGGTATGCCCACACAATCTCAAGTACCTTGATCTTGGTTCTTGCCAGTCGACGCAGTTCATCGCCAGGCCGGTGAATATCCATCGAGAGAATTCCGTCGCTGTTCTGGAACGCGGCCAGTTCGTGCGGATCGATTTGGGCGCGAAGATCCGCAATCTGTGCATCGTAGCGCGGCAGGAACTCCGCACTCACATCGACCAGGCGATTTTTTTCGAATCGCAACGCCACCGCAGGGGCGGAATCGAACGACTTGAAAGGCACCCCGTCAAATCCGTCGATAGCAGCCGCATCGTCAGCCCAGATTTCGATTTTCCCGTCCAGATCGGTGTCGGCGGCAGCGTAGGAACTGGCGCCCGTGATCGTATACAGGAGGCGGAGCGGCTTGTTGAGGGAAAAGATCCGGTAGCTGCGATGCTTTCCATCGCCGCTCTCATCGATTTGAAACGCGACAACCGGCTTGCCAAAGCCGATATCTGCCCCTAAAACGTCGATAACAACCTCTGCGGCATCGGAGGCAACGGACACCTGCTGCCCATTCCCGAAGAGCCTGGCGACGCAGGCACGCTCGGCAAATGCCCCGTTTCGCAGGGGACCGAGGCTGACCGTCGTTCCGGTTGAGAACTTCGTGCTGTATTCGCCGTTTCCATTTTCGCAGCTTATGTCTTGCGCCGGTCCTTGAGAGTGGACCGCTAGCGGAAAGAACGGGATTGCAGCAAGCAACAGGGCGAGAATCTGCGAGTTTGATCCAATGCGCGACCTGAACAGCGGACGTTCCATCCCATTCTCCCGGCATCAACGAAGAAACAGCCATTCTATCAACAACTTGTTGCCTCCCGCATGTGGGGAGGGATTCGATTCTGCCTCTCCTGCTACACTCCGGGCATGCACGTCCCTCGACAGTTTCTCGCGCTTGTGTCGGCTGCGGTTTTGATTCCTTTGAGCGGGCAATGGGCCTTCTCCCGGGCTGCGGCGGAATCCCGTGCTCATGCCGCGCGGGCGGTGGCGCACACAGTGTCTGCAACCGGCTCGCTCTCCGACCGCATCGACGCCATCCTGGCCGAGCCCGCGCTGAGCCATGCCGAGTTTGGCATCAGCGTGACCACGCTCGAAGGCCAGCCGCTCTATGGCCTGAACGAAGGCCGGTTGTTTGTGCCCGCCTCGAACGCCAAGCTGCTGACTACCGCCGCAGCCTACGCGCTGCTGCCTGTGGGAACGCTCTCCTGGACCACGAACGTGGTGGCCGGCGGCGACGTGGACGACAAGGGCGTGCTGCACGGCGACCTGATCCTGCTGGGCGCGGGCGATCCGACGCTGAGCACGCGGCCCTACCCTTACCGCCCACCGGAGCCGGCCCCGGCAACGCCCGCGCCGCCTTCGGACGAAACGCCCAGCAAGCCGCGCCCGCTGGCGGTGCTGGAGCAATTGGCCACGCAGATTCAGCACACCGGCATCCGCACCATCGATGGCAGCGTGGTGGGCGACGACAGCTTCTACATGGACGAGCGCTACGGGCAGGCCTGGGGCTGGGACGACCTGCAATGGGGTTATGGCGCGCCGGTGTCGGCGTTGACCTTTAACGAGAATACAACCGAGTTGACGGTGACGGCCGATCCGGTGGCGCCCGATTCGACCGCAGCCGAGTGGAATCCGAAGATCGAGTACTTTACGCTCGACAGCGCCATGACGCCGGCCCTGGCGGGCAAACCGGCGCATCCCGGCCTGGAGCGCAGGCCCGGCAACATGATTGCGCGCACCTGGGGCACGATTCCCACGGAGGGTTTTCACGCCAACCTCGCGGTAGAGGACGCGGCAGAGTTTACCGCCGCCGCGTTTGTCGAGGCCCTGCGAACCCGGGGCATCGCAGTGACCGGCACGCCCGCCTCGCGCCACATGTACACCAACGGCGCCGGCGACTTTGCCGGCGAGCGCTCCGAACCGTTGAAGTTTGCGCCTGTGGCTGCGGGCACCATTGCTGCGCCTCTGGAAGGGCGCAAGGTGTTGGCCAGCAGCGTCTCCGTGCCGGTTGCCGAAGACATCAAGGTCATCAACAAGGTGAGCCAGAACCTGCACGCCGAACTGCTGCTGCGGCTGCTGGGCAAGACCTGCGGCAAGAACGGCAGCTTTGCCCAGGGAACGCGGGTGGTGCGCCAGTTCATGCTGAATGCGGGTGTGGACGATAACGATTTCTTCTTCTACGACGGCTCGGGACTGAGCCAGGACGACCGCATCGCTCCGCGCGCGCTGACGCATTTGCTGACCTATGTGGCGCGCCAGCCGTGGGGACTGGCCTGGCGCTGGACGCTGCCGGTGGGCGGCGTGGACGGCACGCTGAGCGGGCGCTTCAAGGATTCCACGCTAAGAGGGCACCTGTGGGCCAAGACCGGCACGCATAACGAGCACAGCGCTCTCACCGGCTATGTGGAAGCGGCCAGCGGCAAGACAGTGGTGTTTTCCATCCTGGTGAACGGGCACCGCCCTGGCAGCGACGTGGAAACAAAGGCCATCGATCGCATCGTGGAGACGATTGCGGCAGCGGAGTAGGCCCGGGCGCCTAGTATTATCGGAGTCAGATGCGTACCTCTCGCCTTGCTGCCATCTTCACTGGGGTTGGTCTTTTGCTGGCTTTGGCCGGCTGCCGTTCGCTGCCGCCTTCAAAGCCCGAGGCCATGTGGACCGTGGAGGAAGCGCGCGGCGCGCGGGTGTTTCACGATGCCTGCGCCAAGTGCCACTATCCAACGACGACGCGGGGCTTGAAGGGGCCCGGGTTGCAGGCCATCACCAAGGTCAAGGCCATGCCCTCCGGCGCGCCGCCCACCGACGAGCGGCTGACCAACGTGATTCTCCGCGGCCGGCTGATGATGCCGGCCACGCAAATGAACGACCAGGACCTGAGCGACCTGCTGGCTTACCTGCACACGCTATGAACGAACCCATCGAGAAGAAAACCGCCATGCTCGAAGAAAAAAGCCCGGCCAAGCCGGAGCGGCTGCCGCTGCCGGGCCTGGCTGCCATCAGTCTTTACCTGCTGCTGCTGGCCGGCGTGATTATTGTCGGCGTGGTGGGCGGCCGCCACTATCCGCCGCTATTCCTCGTCTTCGCCGGCGGGTTTATCACGGCCAGCGCCGGGTTGCTGGGGCTGTTTCGCTGGGCCTGGGCGCTGGCGCTTGCGGCGGTGCTGCTGCTGGTTATCTACAACCTGTGGATCTTCTTCAGCCTGCATCAATATCCCGCGCTGGTGCAGGGTTTGCTGAACCTGGTGTTCTTCCTCTACCTGGTGCGGCCCGAGGTACGGGCCAAGTTACGTTAGAGCGGAACCAGAGTCACTGTGGCCTATTGAGTTTTGTGCAAGGTCGCCGCTCCCTGATGGTCGCGTCGACTTGAGAACTGTGGTTTCGGAAAACATCGACTCTGGTTCCGCTATAGAGTTAGAAGTCTTATGACGAGTACGCACGTCGTTTCGCTACAAGATTCGCGGGTAGACCCGCGACAAGCGGGGAAAGGCTCGCTGCTTCCGTGCGTTCTCGCGATGCATCCACTCTGTTCGTCAGGCTACGTGTTACACTTCCAGCAGTCTCGAGAAAACTCTTACAAGCCATGCTGAAGAAACTGACTGAGCCGTTCTGGTATCTGTGGGTTGCGCTTGCTTCTTGCCATTTTTCGCTTGCCTACGTCAGCAGGTTGGGCACAAACATCAGCATCCCGGATTATGTAAACGGCGCCGCGCCCGTTCCCTACCAATACAGAGTGCTCTGCGCATGGATTATGAAAGGCCTGCTGCAAATCCCTCTCGTCGTGCGCCTGGGATCGGGCAGCGCTTTGCTGCGTCACAGCCCCTACCTGTTAAGCGTACTTTCGATCGTGGCGCCGGCGCTGTTTCTTACGATCGTTTGCACGCGGGCCAGTGTTCGCGTTCTGACCGGAAACGAAAACTGGAGCATGCTCGGCGGCCTGGTCGTCCTGTACATGACTTACTTCAGTCTTGCGGTGAATTACGAGCTTGCTTACATGCTGCCGTACGACATTCCCAGTTTGCTGTTCTTCTCCGCCGCTATCTACTTATTGCTCACTCGCAGATACATTTTGTATTACCCGATTTTCGTTTTGGCAACGTTTAATCGGGAAACCTGCATCTTGATTGTTCCGTTCTTTGCAATATGCTATTGGCTGACAGAACACCGGAACAAGTGGAAGTTGATCGCACATATAGGGGTCCAGGTCTGCTTGTGGATATTGGTCAAGCTTTGGCTGCATCGGCTCTTCGCCGGCAACACTTCCGATCAGGCCCTCGGCGGATTATTCGCGCTGAGGTTGTTCTTCAACCTTAAAGAATTGGTCAAGCCATGGCAATGGCCTCCCCTGGCCAGCATCTTCGGATTTTTGCTGCCCGTCTATGTGGTGGGCTTCCGGTACATCAAGGATCGGCGCCTTGCAATTGGCGGTGCGACCACGCTGTGTCTCTGGCTCGGCGCCATGCTCATCGTGGGGAACCTTATAGAAATTAGAATCTTTACAGAAATGAACTCCATTATGGCTCTCTCCATTACGACGATCGGGTACGGCCTGTGGCAAAGTAGTCGCCGGGCTTAGAAATCGCTTTGTCATTTCGGGACTTTCGGGCGCCCGGGCTTCCTTCTCTCATGGGGTGAATCAGTTCGCGGATTGCGGATGCCGTCGCCACGACGTCGGCCAAGGCAAACTGGCTTCAAATGCTATCGGCGCCTTCCACGCCGATTAGAATAGGAGGGATGATGGACCTTGTGCAGATTTCCCCGGTGCGCGTGGCTCCGGCTCCCAAACCCGAGTGGCTGAAGGCGCGCGCCCCGGTGGGCGAAAACTACCACGACCTGAAGCGGTTGGCCCGCTCGCTCGGCCTCCACACGGTGTGCGAAAGCGCGCATTGCCCCAATATCGGCGAGTGCTGGCACCACAAGACCGCCACCTTCATGATGCTGGGCAACCTGTGCACGCGGCGCTGCGGCTTTTGCGCGGTACCCAAGGGGCGGCCTGAGCCCATCGACTTTGACGAGCCGCGCCGGGTGGCTGAGGCGGTGGCCACCCTGGGTCTGCAGCACGCCGTGATTACCAGCGTCAACCGCGACGACGATTTGGTGGGCGGGGCGCGCGCCTTCGCCATGGTGATTGAAGAGATTCGCCGGCAGGCGCCCGGCTGCCGCGCCGAGGTGCTGATCCCGGATTTTCAGGGCAAGGAAGAGGCCATCCGCATCGTGGTGGAAGCCCGGCCCGAGGTGCTCAACCACAACATCGAGTCGGTGCCGCGGCTCTACCGCGTGGTGCGGTCGGGGGCGCGCTACGAGCGGTCATTGGAACTGCTGCGCTTTGCGAAGGAACTGTGGCCCGAGGGCCGGACCAAGTCCGGCGTGATGGTGGGCCTGGGCGAGGAAACGGCGGAGTTGCTGCAGGTCTTCCGCGACCTGGCGGCGGTTGGCTGCGACATCCTGACTGTGGGCCAGTATTTGCGGCCCTCGCGCGACCATCTGCCCATGACGCGCCTCTACACCCCGCGCGAGTTTGCCGAACTGAAGGCGGAGGCGCTCAAGATGGGCTTCCGCCATGTCGAATCGGGACCGTTGGTGCGGTCGAGCTATCACGCCCACGAGCAGGCGGCGTCGACGGGGCTTAGCATCGTCTCGTAAGGCGTGCGCTGCACCCTCAGCCGCTTTTAGTAGAATGTTCATTGGCAAATTGGCCTTGTGAGGAAGAACCCCATGGCAGTGTCGATTATGGCCGGAATTCCGGCGCTCAAAGAACTCAACGGCGATCTCAGGCGGCGCATGGACGGGGCAGTAGCGACCTTCCAGGCCAACCTGGCTTCTACCCGCACCGGCCGCGCCAGCGTCCACATGCTGGACCAGGTCAAGGTGGACTACTACGGCACCCAGACGCCCATCAGCCAACTGGCGCAGGTGTCCGCGCCCGAGGCGCAGATGATCTTGATCGCGCCCTGGGACCCCACCATCCTGAAGGAAATTGACAAGGCGCTGCGCACTTCGGACCTGAGCTTCAATCCGATCTCCGACGGCAAGGTGCTGCGCGTGCCGGTTCCGCCCATGACCGAGGAGCGCCGCCGCGATGTGTGCAAGCACCTGAACAAGGTTCTGGAAGAGCACCGGACGGCGGTGCGGAATGTTCGCCGCGACGGCAACGACGCCCTGAAGAAGCTCGCCAAGGAAAAGAAGATCAGCGAAGACGACGAGAAGCGCGCCATGGAAGAAGTGCAGAAGATGACGGACGAAGAAATCCGCCGCATGGAAGAGCTCTCGGCCAAGAAGGAAGCGGAAGTGATGCAGGTGTGAGCGGGTGCAGGTGCTCCAGCGCACAGACGCTGCCATTCTAGACGGAAGGAACAACACAGGTTTCCCATGTCACGGCTTCGAGACGTGGGAAACCTCAAATGCTCAAAGTTTGGGGTTCTACCCTGTTTTGGCGACCAGGAGTCCCGTGGCTCGTTTTTTGAGACATGGAAGACCGCACCTCATTTAACTTGCTGGGCGCGCAGCATTGCCTTGCTTCCGCAAGCGATAACTCGTCGTTTTCCCCCCGATAACTTCAGAAACCGATTCTTCCGCACCAGTCGCGACCGCTGCGAGCGGCTTCACTTTGGCGCGTTTCTTGCGCGAAGCAATCCAGAGATCGCGTTGGGCCTGGAGACGAAGCCAGAAGTCGGGCTCCGTCCCGAAGGCCTCCGAAATACGCAGCGCCATATCGGCCGAGACGCCCGCCTTGCCATTCAAGACCCGTGAGAGGGCGGGACGAGTAAGCCCCAAATGCCGCGCCACTTCCGTTACGGACCTCGACTGAAGGTAATAAGCGAGAATCTTGCCGGGATGTGAGGGATTATGCATTTGCATGGCGCGAACGCCTGTGCGAAACCGCCCTACTTCTTCGGTCGTTTATAGAACGGCATGGGCACTTGCCTGGCCCGCACCTGGTTCGCCCGCACCTGCACCAGCACGTCGGCGCCGCTGGCTGCCACCGAGGCAGGCACCAGGGCAAAGGCGATGTTGGTTTTGAGGAACGGGGCTGGCGAGCCGGAGGTGATCTTGCCGATATCTTTGCCCTCGAGATCGAGCACGGAGTAGCCGTCGCGGCCGATGCCGCGGTCTACCATCTCGAGCGCGATGACCTTGCGCTGCGGACCGCCGTTGGCTCTGACCGAAAGCAGCGCCTCGCGGCCCAGGAACTCGCCCTTGTCGAGCTTGAGCCAGCGATCGACGAACGACTCCAGCACATTGATCTCGTCGGAGATTTCGTGGCCGTAGAGCGGCATGCCCGCCTCCAGCCGCAGCGTGTTGCGCGCGCCCAGGCCGCAGGGCCGGATGCCGAACTCCTCGCCCGCCTCCATCATCGCGTTCCACATCTTTTCGGACGTCGGCTGATCGGCGGGAATGTACACCTCAAAGCCGTCTTCGCCGGAGTAGCCGGTGCGCGCAATCATCACGTTGGGCACGCCAGCCACAGTTCCCCAGGTGAACCAGTAGTTCTTGATCGCGGCAAGGTCGACCTTGGTCAGCTTTTGCAGCGTCTGCAGAGCGCGCGGCCCCTGCAGCGCCAACTGCGAGTAGTAGGACGAGTAGTCGCTCAGGTGGATCGAAGGCCACGTGCCCACCTGCCGGCGAATCCAGGCGTAGTCGTTATCCTTGGTGCCGGCATTCACCACCAGCAGGTAGTCGTTTTCGCTGAGCCGGTGCACCAGGATGTCGTCGACGAATGTGCCCTCGGGGGTGAGCAGCGCGGAGTACTGCGCCTGGCCGTCCTTGAGCTTGGAGGCGTCGTTCATGGTGATGTGCTGCACGGCGGCCAGCGAGCCGGGGCCGCGGAACTGGATCTCGCCCATATGGCTGACGTCAAACAGTCCCACGCCGGTGCGCACGGCCATGTGCTCGGCGATGAGGCCGCCGCCGGGGCACGGATATTCGACCGGCATGTCCCAGCCGCCAAAGTCCACCATCTTGGCCTTCAAGGCGCGGTGCGTAGCGTTGAGGGCGGTCTTCTTCAGTTCGGCGGCGGCGGGCGTGGCGGGGGTGGTCATTGGATTCCTCTCGAAGGGCACTGCTGTACCTTGTTAACGATAGGGATTGGGCCGGGGCGGGGTCAAACCCGCCGCTGCGCCATTAGGATCGAAAGAAACGGCGGTTGGGGAAGGGACGACGGAATGAATCACATGCGCGGAATCATGCTGCTGGCCGCGGGCGTGTTTGCGTTGTACGAGGGATGGAAGATTCACACCGGCCACCAGGCGCTTTGGGCTTATGGGCTGGGCGTGCTGGCCATCGCCGTGGGCTTGTTCCGGCTGCTGCGCCAGCCCGACCGGCGGCTGCGGTGAGGCGCGCCATGGCGGGCCTTTACAACCGGATTCAGGGGCGCAGCCTGGAACGGCTCTCTGCCCTGAGCGACGGCATTTTTGCCGTGGCCATGACGCTGCTGGTGCTTGACCTGCACATCCCCACAGCGGCTCAGGTGCATAGCGAGGGCGAGTTGCTGGCCGCGCTTGGCGCCCTCGGCCCGCAGTGGGTGGCTTATGGCATGAGCTTCCTCACGCTGGGCATCTTCTGGGCCGGGCAGCAGACGCAACTGAATCACATCGGCGAAGGTACACGCGACCTGGCGTGGATCCACCTGGGCTTTCTGTTTGCCATCACGCTGATGCCGCTTTCGACGCGGCTGCTGGCGGAGTTCATCACGTATCGGCTGGCGCTCGGCATCTACTGGCTCAACATCCTCGTGGCCGGCGTCATGCTTTATTGGAGCTGGAAGCACGCCACCGGGGCCAACCTCATCAAGGCCGACACGCCGGAGGAGGTGCGCGCCAGCGTCTGCAAGCGGATTGTGACAGCGCAAACGCTCTACGCCGCCGGGGCGGTCTTGTGCTTTATCAACACATGGGTCAGCATTGGGGCGATTGTGCTGGTGCAGTTGAATTATGCGCTGGCGCCGGGGTGGCGGCGGCGGAAGAACTGACGCGCGCCTTATCACAGCGGACGATAAAACCGGCGTGCTACGCTGGCGGGCATGGAATTCAGCTACAAAATCACTGAAGCCGAGTATCTGAGGGCATGTAAGCTGGGCCGCAAGTCCACTTCGAACGCCGTATTCAAGACGGTCATGTTTTGGTTTTTTGTCCTGGTTTGCCTCGTGATGCTCTGGGCAGTTGTTCAAAAGAACTCGCAACCTGCGGACACTACGGACCAGCCCGTCGTCACTGAAGAGTCAACGAGCACCCCTGAAGTGGCAGACGCGCCTGCGAATAGCAGAGCGAAGATCCGCTCGGTCCTCGAGAATGTCCTCCCTGCGATCTTCTTAATCGGTATCTGGATCTTCATTGTGTTTCGTCTTCTTCCGATGCGCTTGAGTCGCATTTACAAGAAAGATCCCTACATGCAGGGGCAGTTCACGGTGAACATCCTGCCGGACTCAATCACCGTTCAGAACACCGTTGGCAGTTTCTCGCAGACGGTATGGGGCGTCTATGACTTCTGGCGTGAGGGAAAGGACATTTTCGTTCTCAAACTCCACTCCGGGGCGTCTTTCGCCATGAGCCTCGCGGCCCTCTCCGAGCCGCAACGAGACGAACTGCGTGGGATTCTCTCGACAGCGCTTCCCCGCAAGTAATCGCGACACGGCCGGCTCAGGCAACCTCCAACAACGGCCAGCGCTGCGTAGTCCGACCAACTTGCCTGGGAATGCAAGCGTCTAACGGCAGAAGCGGCCAAGTCGCAGCCGCCCGAAGGGTTCCTGAATGCAAATGGCAACCACCAATTTGGCGGGTTCGCTGGCGCTCCTGCGCTGGCCGCACATTCGCTTCTTTCACCACCACATGCGCCACGGCGAGGTCATTTGGCTGGCCATCGGCCTGGTGCTGATCGGCGTCGCTGTCCTGGCCTTCCTCCGCAGCGAGAGAAGATGGTCCTAGTGTCTCGACCGCGTAGATAGGTGGCATTCCCACATCTCAAAATCGAGATGTGGGGCACCCGGCTTCATACGCGCGTATATAGGTGGCACTCCCACATCTCAAAATCGAGATGTGGGGCACCCGGCTTCATCCGTTTGATTACACAATTACGAGGTCAAAGCACTGGCAGCAGCCCCGCAACCCGGCACATACATGCACCGGGTCCCGGTCCTATTTCCTGCGCGCTCGCCAAAAGGAAGTCACACCGAGGTACAAAAACACCACAACTACACCGGCGGTCACGAGGAAGGTGCGATGCTCGGGGCCAGCCAGGGCGCTGGCGCGCATCCGCCACAGGTTGGGCGCGAAGACGATGACCGGCAGCAGGAAGAAGACTCCCGTGACTTCAAGCCAGAGAATGCTGCCCACGCGGCCGAAGGGACGCAGAAAGCCGCCGACTCCGCGAGCCACACCGCGGCTGGCCTGCCCGGCTTTGCGCCCGGCGGAGCGCGTCTGCGCGGCATCGATGGTGATGGGCTGGCGGGGCGGGGCGCTGGCGGCGGCTTGCGCCTTGGCCGCGACGTGTTGCCCGGCCATTTTGCCGGCAACGCGCAGCCCGATGCCCAGTACCCTGCCAATGGTTTGAGGTTTCATTTCGAATATGATGGTAGCAGCGGCGACTGAGCGGCGCATTTTTCAGCGGTCTTTGCGCTTACCGGTTGCTCTCGGGCCGAGTCAGAAGTAAGGTAGATGAATTCCATGCCGCTCCCCGCGCCCTGGTCCGCGCCGGCCGCCGCCCCCTGGAGGTACTCGTGAAAGCCCGACTGCGCGAACTGATTCAACAACTTGGCGAAGCGATCCACGAGTCGGTCATTGAGAGCGAGCAGATTGCGGGAGTGGTCCAGGACATACGGCAGCATGGTTTCGATGTGCTGCTGATGCTCGAAGCCACGATCGGGCTCAACGAAGTGGGAAGCAAAGAGACAGAGGATGCCGAGTCGGGAGCCGATGAGAGCGGCGACGAGACACCCTTCACCCAGAACGACCTGCATTTCCTGCGGTCCCTGCGCATCTCGGTCGAGGGTGACGAAGACGAAGGCGGCGCCGAGGAAGACAGCGAGTAGCGCCGCGCGTTGCGGCCAGCAAGCGCCTTTGAAAAGTTGAAGTTCGGGTCTGCCATTCTAGGCGAGCCTGGACCGCAAAGGCGCAACTGCCAGACACGATCCCGGTGACCCATCTCACGCCACTTGCGGTAAATCATCGAATTCCCGGCAGCGCTTGCGCTATCATTGCGTCTATAGAATGAGCGGCCTGTTTCCCCTCCGCAGGCCCGCACTGGTGGTGTGAGTGTCCCGATTGGTTCAGCGCTTCGTCTTCGTCCTCTCTGTGGCGATCTTTGCAGCACTCGGTTCCGGCTTTGTCCTGAACGGGTTCGGTTGGTTTGGCGTGCACGCCAACGGCGAGCAGGATGGCGCTTATCGCCAGATGCGCGTCTACGCCGAAGTTCTGAAAAAGGTCCAGAGCGACTACGTGAAGGACCCCAACATCAACGACGTGACCACCGGCGCACTGCATGGGCTGCTGGAGAGCCTGGATTCGGATTCGAGCTATCTGACCGCGACCGAGTACAAGATCTACAAGGAGCGGCCCGAGTCCGGCGTGGCCCAGGTGGGCATCACCGTCTCAAAGCGCTTTGGCTATGCCACCGTGGTGAACGTTCTGCCCGGCTCTTCGGCGGACAAGGAGCATTTCTCCGACGGCGACGTGATCGAGTCGATCGGCGACCAGTCCACCCGCGAGTTGTCGCTGGCGGTTATCCGGCTGATGCTCGAGGGCAAACCCGGCTCCACGGTGACCGTTTCGGTCGTGCGCCCGCGCAAGGCCGATCCGGACAAGGTCACATTGACCCGGACCATCGCCGCCTCGTTGCCGCTAAGCCAGCAGCAGTATGAAAACTCGACCATCCTCTACCTGAAGCCCGGCGTTCTGAGCCAGGCGCATGTGGACGAGATCGCCGCGCGGATCAAGAGCGCGGGCAAAGACCGCAAGATTCTGCTGGACCTGCGCGACTCCACCGGGGACGATCCGCAGCAGGGACTGCGGCTTGCCAACTTCTTTGTGAAGGACGGCACGCTGGCCACGCTCGAAGGCCAGAAGTTCCCGCAGCAGACATTTACCGCCGACCCTGCCAAGCTGCTGACCACGGCACCGCTGGCCGTGCTGGTCAATCGCGGAACCTACGGCGCCGCGGAACTGACCGCTGCCGCAGTGGAAGCCGCCAAGCGCGGCGACGTGGTGGGCGAGCGCACCTTCGGCGAAGGATCGGTGCAGAAGACGATCGAACTGCCCGACGGCGCGGCGCTGCTGCTGACGGTAGCCAAGTATGAAGGACCGGACGGCAAGAAGATTCAGGACGTAGCAGTTACCCCCAACGTGGTGGTCGGCCCCAGCATCGACGACGACCAGGATGAAGAGAAGCCCTCCCCCAAGGGCGATGAGCCGCTAAACAAGGCGCTTGATCTGCTGAAGGCCAAAATCGGCTGATTGAGTGCTTGTCTTCCCGCTCTTGCACGGTGTGGTACAGGGTGGCTTGTATCACACCGAAGGCAAAGAAAGTCATGCTAGCCTTAGGCTGAAGCATTTTCTCCCCCTGCTCGATTGAGAGATGCCCACGAGGCTTTTCGCTTGGCTGCCACCCCCACCCAGCCTGTCGAGCCCGCCGAGCCGCACGGTTTTGAACGCCGTCTGCGGCGGGCCGAGACGACAGCCGCTCTCCGTCACCGGCGCAAACTTGCAGGCCGCCTGACTCTGGCTGCTTTGCTGACGCTGGCGGTGATGACGGGATCGCTTGCCGGGCTGACGCTGGTGTACTCCGTCGATCTGCCGCAGATTCACGACCTGGAGCGCTATCGCCCTTCCACAACCACCGACCTGCTGGACCGCAAGGGCCGCCTGATCGGCTCCTTTGCGCTGGAGCGGCGGGTGGTAGTGAACTACGACGACTTTGCTCCCATCCTGCGCCAGGCCGTCATCTCCATTGAAGACAAGAGCTTTGAGTCGCACTGGGGCGTGAACGTGCTGCGCATCGCCGGGGCGCTGTGGTACGACCTGCGCACGCACGGGCGGGCCCAGGGCGCCTCCACGCTGACCATGCAACTGGCGCGCAATCTGTTCCTCTCCTCCGAGCGCACGGCCACGCGCAAGCTGCAGGAATCCTATCTCGCCATCCAGATCGAGCGCTCGTTTACCAAGCAGCAGATCTTTACCCTTTATGGCAACCAGATCTACCTGGGCCACGGCATGTATGGGTTTGAGGCCGCCTCGGAGTTCTACTTCAGCAAGCACGCCAAGGACCTGACCCTGACCGAGGCGGCGCTGCTGGCGGGGTTGCCCAAGGGTCCGGCCGCCTACTCGCCGCTGCTGAACCCGGAAAAGTCGCTGCGCCGCCGCAATCTTGTGCTGACCGAGATGGAGTCGGACGGCATGATCACACACCAGGCCGCACAGCAGGCTCGCCTGGAGCCGCTGGGGCTGCACGTCGCCCAGCCGGAAGCATCGGTGGCGCCCTGGTTCCAGGAAGAGGTCCGTCGCGAGCTCGAAAAGCGGTTTGGCACCGAGCAAGTGCACGAGGCCGGCCTGAAGGTCGAAACCACGCTCGACCTCGACCTGCAACAGGTGGCCAACCGCGCCGTGGCCGACGGACTGGCGGTGTACGAGCGCCGCAAGGGCTGGACCGGCAAGCTGGAAAACGTGCTCAGCGGGGGCTCCATCGAGGAGTACAAGCATCCGGACTGGGCCGTGGTGACGCCGGCGGGCGGATATGTGCATGCCGTGGTCACTCGCGTTCTGCCGCTTGAGATTCATGCCCGGGTCGGCGCCCGGGATGTGGTGATTCTGCCCGAGGACTGGAAGTGGACCGGCCAGCGCTTTGGCGATGCCCTGGTGAAGCCGGGCGACGTGATTTATGTCCGCATGACCGATCAAATGGAGCAGAACGAGCGCCGCGCCGCGCTGGAGCAGGATTCCGGGGCGCAGGGCTCGCTGATAGCCATGGACAACACCACCGGCGACGTGCTGGCCATGGTGGGCGGGCGCGATTATGCGCTGTCGCAGTTCAACCGCGCCACGCAATCGGAGCGGCAGACCGGATCGAGCTTCAAGCCCTACGTCTACACCGCGGCCATCGAAAACGGCTCCAAGCCCGACGACATTATTGTGGATTCGCCGGTGAGCTTCGGCTCCTACTCGCCGCACAACTACGAGAACGACTACAAGGGCGCCATGACCTTGACGCACGCCTTCGAGGAGTCGCGCAATGTGCCGGCCATCAAACTGGCCGCGCGCGTGGGCATCCACAAGGTCATCGACATGGCGCACCGCTTCGGCGTTACCACCAACATTCCCGCCTACTTGCCGATCGCCCTGGGCGCCGTTGAAATCACGCTGGAGGAGCAGGTCGCCTCCTACGCCGTCTTCCCCAACGATGGCCTGCGGGTGAAGCCGCGGCTGGTGCGCAAAGTCTCCGATGCCGATGGATCGGAACTTTGGGAAGACACGCCCGCAGTGAACGAAGTGATCGACCAGCAGACCGCGCGCACCATGATGACGCTGCTGCGCGCCGTGACCCAGCATGGGACCGGCGCCGCGGCCGCGCAACTGAACCACCCGCTGGGCGGCAAAACCGGCACGACCAGCGACTACACCGACGCCTGGTTCCTCGGCTTTTCGCCGTCGGTGACCTGTGGCGTGTGGGTGGGCTACGACACCAAGCAATCCCTGGGCGAAAAGGAGACCGGCGCCAAGGCAGCGCTGCCCATCTGGATGACCTGGATGAAGGCGGCCATCGCCGGCAAGGACGACGAACAATTTCTTGGTGACAGAAAGGGCGACAGCAAAGACTTGCCGCTGCTCAAGGCAGACGCCAAGGCTCCTCCCGCGCAAGCGAAGCCGGCGGCCAAGGCTCCGCAGAGCGTGATTGCCAAGGCTGCGGCGGCGGCTGCCAAGCCCAACACGCGGCCGGGCGCCGCGGGCAGGCCGCCGGCCTCTGCCGCGATTCCTAGCCCGGCTGTGAACCCGGCCACGAGCCGGGCAGCCGGCCGTCCTCCCAGTCCAGCCCACCTTCCCGTCGTCCATCCGGCGGCGCCTCCCGCGCCTGCTGCATCCGCCGCCCGAGGATTGGTCAAGGTGGCCCTCCCGGCTCAGCCGCCTGCAGCCAAGGACGTCCCTACCGTCAAGTCGGCGCTTGGTCAGTCCGCAAGCCAGGGGAATCCGCAGCAGAAAGCTCACTGACCGGCAGAGCCCCTGGGTTCGGCAATCTACCGGTCTGTCCCGGCGCTGCCCTTAAGTCCCGAACGCAGCCGCAAAAAAAAAGAAAATTCCGCCAAGCTGTTGTCTCCAGCGGGTTTCCGGGTTACGATGCTCTTAATCTCCAGAGCAACTCAGGCCACGTATTTTCGGGTTTCCATCCCCTTTCGCGTACGGCCAGCTCAGCTTCCAGCTTCCGCCGCGTCCCTGATGTCCCACAACCCCTGCAAGGAGTACGAACGATGTCATTCCGCACGACGCAGTCGAAATCTCCCTTTGTCCGTCGCATTGCGCTGGCGCTCTCAGCCGTTTTGGTAGCAGCCGCCTGCACTCCCCTGCTGGCGCAGCAGCCGGTTCCATTCTCCGCTCGGTATCATGACAATGCGGTCAAGTCCCCCACCAAGCTGGTTACGGTTCCGGGAACCCTGGTGATCCCCGCCTCAAGCCGCACCAATGCTGCGGACAAGGGAAAACGCGCGCACACCAATTTCCGCTACATTGTGCCGGTTGGCTCGAGCCCGGCCGACATCCCGGCCTACGGTTACGGCTACGAAACGCCGGCCTCGCTGGCCTGCATCTACCAGTTGGTCACCCCGGTAGCAGGCTGCAATCCGAATGCGGTCACGGCCGTCCCCAACGGCGGCGGCGGCACTATCGCCATCGTCGATGCCTATCACGACCCCGCCGCGTATGGCGACCTGGCCTACTTCTCCGACGAGTTCGGCATTCCGCTCAAACCGTCGATGTTCCAGGTTGTCTTCGCCTCCGGCAGCGAGCCCCCGGTGGACAGCACCGGCGGATGGGAGATGGAAGAGGCGTTGGACATTGAATATGCCCACGCCATGGCCCCCAACGCCATGCTCTACCTGGTCGAGGCCAATTCGAACTCCAACGAGGACTTGTTCGCCGCAGTTACCGTGGCCACGAACCTCGTAATTTGCGGAAACAAGACATGCCCGAAGGGCGGCAACGGCAAAGGCGAAGTCTCCATGAGCTGGGGCGGCGAGGAGGCCGCGGGTCAGCTCAACTTCGACAAAACTCTCAAGGCCGTCAGCAACGTGGTCTATTTTGCCTCCAGCGGCGATAGCGCCGGCGTCATCTATCCCAGCACCTCTCCCTATGTTGTCGCGGTCGGCGGCACCTCCACGGCGCGGAGCCTTGCCACTGGCAACCTGTTGAGCGAAATTACCTGGTCCGAGGGCGGCGGCGGCCTCAGCAGCTTTGAAACGGCTCCCGCCTACCAGTCCGGCATCACTGCCATCAACCAAGGCGCCCGCTCGGTACCGGACATCTCCGCCGATGCAAATCCCAACACCGGCGCCTGGGTCTACGACAGCTTTCCCAGCGACGGCTATTACTACTCAAGCAACTGGTGGTGGGTTGGAGGAACTAGCCTTGCCTCGCCCATGATTGCCGGCATTGTCAACGCATCGGAAGCCAAATCCGGCAAGTGGGCCACCTCTACCACCGCCGAACTCACCGCACTCTATTCGCTGCTGGCTGTGGCCAACAAGACCGCCTACGGCAACGATTTCAACGACATTACCTATGGCGCCTGCAACTACTACTCCGGCTCCTTTGCCGTAACCGGCTACGATCTCTGCACCGGCATCGGCAGCCCCAAAGGTCTTGCCGGCAAGTAAATCGTCTTGGGCCCCGGCTGGGGATGAAATCCATCCCCAGCCCATTGCCGCGGGCGGGGTCATTTGTCTTACCCCCCCCTTTCCTCACGCCAGGGAATTCCCGGAAGGGCGCGCTCGGACCGTGAATTAGCGGGAGTGTGCGCCTGGTCCGGGAACGCAGGCACCATCCGCTGTACAATCGCATAGTGAGCTGGACCACCAGCCCCTTAGCCGGGGCCTGCTTCTCATATCCCATCCCCTTGGGGGCAATATGACTTCTTCCCGCGACAAAGGCGATTCGCGCAAATTACCCATGATGCCCATCCGGGACATGGTCATTTTTCCCTACATGATGACGCCGTTCGTCGTTGGCCGCGAATCCAGCGTGCGCGCGCTCGAGGAGGCGCTCAGCGGCGACCGCAAGATCTTTCTCGCCACGCAGCACGATGCCTCCATCGACGAACCCAAGGCCAAGGACATCTACCAGGTGGGCTCCATCTGCGCGATCGTGCAAAGCGTCAAGATGCCCGATGGCAACATCAAGGTGCTGGTGGAAGGCGTGGAGCGCGCCAAGTCCACCGAGGTGAACGACCGCGACGGCTTCTTTGTGGCCACCGTGCGCACCGGCAAAACCCAGTTTGAGACCACCCCGGCCACCGACCAACTGATGCAGCGCGTGACCACGCTCTTTGAGCAGTACGTCAAGCTGCAGCAGTCGCTCAACTACGAGACCATTATCGCCTCGGTGCGCATGGACGAGCCGGCCAAGCTGTCGGACACCATCGCCGCCAATCTCCAACTCGGCATCGAGGAAAAGCAGGAACTGCTGGCTATATTCGATCCGGCAGCGCGCCTGGCCCGCATCGCCGACGTGCTCGACATCGAAATTGAGAAGCTGGACCTGGACCGCAACATCCAGTCGCGCGTCAAGCGGCAGATGGAGCGGGCGCAAAAAGAGTACTACCTCAACGAAAAGATCAAGGCGATCCAGAAAGAACTGGGCCGCGGCGAAAAGAGCGAGTTCGACGAGCTGCGCAAGAAGATTGAAGCCGCCGGCATGCCCAAGGAAGTGCTGGAAAAGGCCATCCAGGAGCTCAAAAAGCTTGAGGCCATGCCGCCCATGTCGGCCGAGTCCACCGTCAGCCGCAACTACATTGACTGGCTGCTGGCCGTGCCGTGGAAAAAACGCTCCAAGGAAACCCGCTCCATCGACTACGCGGAGAAGGTGCTCAACTCCGACCACTACGGCCTGGAAAAGATCAAGGAGCGCATTCTTGAATTCCTCGCAGTGCGCCAGTTGGTGAAGAACCCGAAGGGTTCCATCCTCTGCTTCGCCGGGCCTCCAGGCGTGGGTAAAACCTCGCTCGGCATGTCGATTGCCAAGGCCACCGGCCGCAAGTTCGTCCGCCTCTCGCTGGGCGGCGTGCGCGACGAGGCCGAAATTCGCGGCCATCGCCGCACCTACATCGGCGCCCTGCCTGGCCAGATCATCCAGCACATGAAGCGCGCCGGCACCAAGAACCCGGTCTTCCTGCTGGACGAGGTGGACAAGATCTCGTCCGACTTCCGCGGCGACCCGTCCTCGGCGCTGCTCGAAGTCCTCGACCCGGAGCAGAACACAACTTTCCAGGATCATTACCTCGACGTGGACTACGACCTGTCGCAGGTGCTGTTTGTGGCCACGGCCAACGTGCTGCACACCATTCCGGCGGCCCTCCAGGACCGCATGGAGATCCTGCGCCTGCAGGGCTACACCGAGCAGGAAAAGCTCGAAATCGCCCGGCAGTACCTGGTGAAAAAGCAGCGCGAGCAGACCGGCCTGAGCGAGAAGAACATCACCTTCAAGGATGAGGCGATTCTTGAAATCATCCGCTATTACACCCGCGAAGCCGGCGTCCGCAACCTGGAGCGCGAAATCGGCAACATCTGCCGCAAGGTGGCCCGCCGCGTGGTCAAAAGTGGCGCCAAGCACAAGGAAGAGATCACGCAGGAGAACGTCAACGAGTTCCTGGGCGTGGCCCGCTTCCGCGACTCCGAGGTGCACGACAAGAGCGAGGTCGGCCTGGTGACCGGCCTGGCCTGGACCGAGGTGGGCGGCAGCATCCTCACCACGGAAGTGCAGGTGCTCGACGGCAAAGGCAAGCTCACCATCACCGGCCAGTTGGGCGACGTGATGCAGGAGTCGGCGCAGGCCGCGCTCAGCTATATTCGCGGCAAGGCGCAGGCCATGGGCCTCACCCGCGAGTTCTACCGCAACGTGGACCTACACCTGCATGTGCCCGAGGGCGCCATTCCCAAGGACGGCCCGTCGGCCGGCATCACCATGGCCACGGCCCTGGCCAGTGCGTTGGCCAAGATCCCGGTGCGGCGCGACATCGCCATGACCGGCGAAATCACGCTGCGCGGCAAGGTGCTGGCCATCGGCGGACTGAAGGAAAAGCTGCTGGCCGCCCTGCGCGCCGGCATCTTTGAAGTCATCCTGCCCCGCGCCAATGAGAAGGACGTGGCCGAACTGCCCGACAACATCAAGAAGGCCATTAAGCTCCACTTCGTCGACCAAATGGACGAAGTGCTGACCCTGGCCCTGGAAAGCCCGCTGCAACCGGCGCTGCCCGCGGCCGCGGAGACCCTGGCCGCCGTCCCGCAAGCAGAGATCACCGGCGCCGTGCCCTCACGGCAGTGAGGGCGCGGCCGGGCTCGGAAGTGAAACCGAGGTAGGTGAGAGACTTCCGTTTTGGCAGATTCCGCTGAGGAGAGAGCCAGATGGGATTGGATTCGGTGGAGTTAGTTCTACGGCTGGAGGACGAGTTCTCCATCAGCATTACAGACGATGAGGCGGCGGCGACTCGAACAGTTGGAGACGTCTACAATCTGATCCTCAGCAAGCTCGATGTGACGCCGGGATGCCTTTCCAGCAAAGCCTTCTACTTCACGCGTCGCGCCCTTGTTGAGTGCCTCGGGCTTCCTCGCCGCTCAATTCGCCCAGCCACGCCGTTGGCTCCTCTTCTTCCCGAGGAAACGAGGCAAAAGCAATGGCGTCAGATTGTTGAGCGAATTGGATTGATGGTCCCACCCTTACGACTTCCCGACGAACCAAAGCAGCGTTACTACAAGCGAAGTATGGCCGGAAGCGGGGTCTCGACGGTTATGCTCGCCATTGTGGCTTTAAGTGCCGGTTGGTCCGCACCGCTTGTGTTCTTTCTTGCCATCATATTCTGGATAGGCTTGACAGCTGCGTGTTTCGGCTTAATGAAGACCCTACTTCGCTCCCTCGTGAACGAGCTCCCAGCCGACACTGCTGGAGAACTCGCACGCGTTGTGCTCAGTTTGAATTATGACCATTTCGCATCTCCCGTGACGCAGCAAAAGCCGTCGAGCGACGATGTCTGGCAGCGTGTGGTCGATATCTTTTGCGACCAGCTTCAGATTGATCGCAAAGAGGTCGTACCAAACGCGAAGATCGTTGACGATCTTGGTGTTTGTTGAAGCAAAACAGCGAGAGCCAAAATCAGTCCAGGTCTTTTGACTTCAGTGGCTTTCTGGCGCCATGCCGAATCGTGAGTATCCAGACGCAGTGCCGCCGTTCATCGACTTCAAAAATCACGCGGTAAATATGCGGTTTGGCGCCATAGAGGAGATGCCGCAGTTGCCGCTTGACCTTTCGCGCTTCCGGGGCGGCCGGACAGCGATTGGGCCGCGCTTCAAGCGTATACACCGCTTGTTCCAGTCCGTTGTACCAGCGCGCAGCCGCGGGTGAGTCCACCGCATTCTTCTCCAGATACAAGATTTCGAGATCGCGGGCAGCACGTGCGGTCAACTCAACGCGGTATGCGATGCTTGCGGCGGATACCATCGAATGCCTCTCTTGCCGGGCGAGTGCGACCGCGCGCCACATCGTCCAGACCTTGGCGAATGCCTTCCCCCGCATCCGCTCTGGCGGCGATGTCCAGCAATCGCTGATAGGCTTCCGCGTCTTGAACCACCGCTGCCGCTTTTCCGTTTACTGTAAGCACCACCGGGCGCTTCGTTTTCTTCAGAAGCTTCATAAAGTCGCCGGACGACCGGCGAAATGTTGTCAGGGATTGAATGTCGCTCGTAATGTCGAGCATATACACCTCGCGCCGAAGCACCTTAAAAGGTGCTTATAGAATACATCTTTGCGGGCGCCAAACTCCCTCTATAAATGCTTAACCACCGCCGCCGGCGCAGCCCCTTGTCGACCGCGCAGCAGCCAGTCGAGCCGCTCTTCCATCTCGCCGGGGCGCATCTGCCCCAGGATCCTGGCCCGCACCACGCCGTCCGCATCCAGAAAGGCCGTGCCGGGAACCTCGTTGCCAAGCTCCAGCCGCTTCATATCGTCGTCGGTCGCGCCTATCCAGATGGGATAGTCGAGCCGCATTCTGCTCACAAACTGCGGCACCTTGCGCTGGGTCTCCGGCAAATCCACTGAAGCGCCCACAAACACGACGCCCTTGCCCTCGTAGGCCTTTGCCGCGGCCAGCACCATCGGCATTTCGGCGTTGCACGGCTCGCACCACGTGGCCCAGAAGTTCAGCACCACGATCTTGCCGCGCAAATCGCTGAGCCTGGCCTTGGCTCCGTGCAGGTCCTTGAGCGAGAGCGAGGCCGGTCTGTCCGGCCCCTCTCTGCCACTTGCGGCCAGGGTCAACAAAGCGACAATTGCCAGGCTTAACAATCTTCTCGACATGCGTACCTCCAGTTGAATTTGTCCGGGGGATTGGAGCCGTTCTCCTCATCCAGAGTGGGGCGTGGACCGGGAGGTCCACGCTACAGCCGGCCGGGAGGCCGGCGCTACTCCTTTCGCGGCAAGAAAGCGACAGCGCCTCACTCTTGGTGGCTTGCGGGTTTTTGGTCAGAATCGGTGCTGGAAGCCCGCCAGCCACACCCAGTCCGCAAAGGCTGCGTCGCCGTGCGTCCCCAACTGCAGGTCGGGCACGCTGGCGATGCGGTTGCGATAGATGGCTCTGTCGATGTTGGCGCTTATCAAATCGTGCCCGCCGTGCATAGAGTAAATCACCCCCGGCTCGAGCGAGACGCCGTATCCGGGCCGCCGGAAGCCCTCGCTGCCGCCGATCAGGTCGTGCGCGGGCACCCCCTCCTTGCGCAGGCCGCCGGTTACCGTCAGCCCGTGAACCCGGGCCACCATGTAAGCCACGCCCGCCTGCAGCAGATACTCGTCCGCCGCGGAGACAAAGGCATTCTGCGGCGCCGGCGCCGGAAATCCCGGCGGCGAACTGTTGGCCACACCATTGGTTTCAGAGGGCGTCACCAGGTAGCTTCCGTTAAAGTAAATCTGCGTATCCTTGCTCACCGCCTGGAAGGACTGCACGGTTACTGGAATTGCCCACACGCCGAGGCCCGGCTGGATGGAATAGTCCGCCGTCGCGTTCACCGCCGGCGTCCCCGGAATCTCGACGAAGTTGTTCTGGATGTTATCGCGCCCCGTGGGCATTTGCACGCCCAGCCCGATCTGAATGTTATGCCGCGGATTCTTGTTCGGATCCCACAGCCAGCCCTGGCCGATGAAGCTGACGTCGCCCAAGCCCGATACGCCCCAGTCGCCGATGAGGTCGGTGGCCGGCGCGCCGTTGATGCTGTGCGCCGCGATGAAGTAGCGGCGGCTGGCAAACTCCACCGGCACGATTCCCTCCACGCTGAAGCGCGGCGTGATTTGGTAAGTGAGGCCGGCGTCGACCAGGTTGATACGGTTGCGCACTTCGGAGTGCCCCTGCTGCCTGTATTCCTGCGCGACCGAGCCGACGAAGTGCCGGAACGAGTACAAGTGCCGGTAGTCGAGCGAAAACTCAAGATGCCCCGGCGCCAGGTAGCCGCCGGCACTGTCCGGGCCGCCTACCTCACCCACGGAGTGCGCCACCACGCATCCCTGTGCTGCAATCCGCTGTGTGCCGCCCATAGCCCCCAACAAAGTCAAGCCTGCCGCCATTCCGAACAGGATTCCACGTATCTTCAATTGCATCCATCTCTCCTGGTTTTTGTCGCGTACGGGCGAATCTTACTGGCCGCGGACACGGGAGTCGTGGACACAACGATGGGGGATTTCCTGCCTCTTTGGATGGAGGACCGGTGAAGGGGTCAATGCAAAACTGCCAGGATCTGGGTAAGATGCCCCGCTCCTGTATCCTCAGGAGAGATGGCTCTGCCCGTGCGCCTGCTCACTTGCTGAGTCGCCGACCCGCTGACTCGCTATCCTTGAAACTCTATGAGATATACGACACAGTTTTTGCTTTCGGCCATGGCAGCCGAGCAGTTTCCATCCCCGGATGTGCCGGAGATTGCGTTCCTCGGCCGCTCCAACGTGGGCAAATCGAGCTTGCTGAACGCACTGGTAGGCGAAAAGGCCGCCAAGGTCTCTTCCACGCCGGGCCGCACGCGCGCCATCAATTTCTTCGCGCTGCTGGACCCCAGCCAGCGGCGCAAACTCATGTTTGCGGACTTGCCCGGCTACGGCTACGCCAAGATTTCGAAGTCGATTTCAGCAGGCTGGCCGGCGTTCATTGAGCCTTACCTGGCGATCCGGTCGACACTCAAGCTGTGCGTTTGCCTGGTGGACTCCAACGTCCCGGCGCAGGAAAGCGATCGCCAACTGACCGACTGGCTGCGCGCCGAGGGGCGCGATTTAGTGGTGGTGGCCACCAAAGTGGACCGTCTCAGCGGCAACGAGCGAACGCGCAATCTGCTGGCGTTGAAGAAGGGGCTGGAACTGGGTGGGATTCTGCCGGTCTCCGCAAAGACCGGATCGGGCATTACCGAGTTGTGGGCGCGGATCGAAGGCGCGGGGCAGTCGCAAACGTAAGAACATCGTCGCTGGCTTCCTTCGGCGGCGGCGACAACTCGTGGTTGAGCGAGTCCCCTTTGATTGTCAGGCAAATCTCCACTTCAACGTTCAGTTCCCGACGCTGCACCTTCTCACGCACCCTGTTCAGAAATTCGCGGGCCGCTTCCGCGTCGCAACGCAGCAGGCGGCTGCCCATGGCCTGCCTGCCCAGGAAGCGGGGCGCCAGGCGGAGCCAGCGTTTGGCGGCCGCGGCATGGGGCGAAGGAAACGCTTCCAGACAATCGCCGGCAATGGCGTCCATCCTGGGCAGCCAGATGGCCGGGGCGTGACCTACCTTCCACGTCAACACAGCACTATGGTCGTCCGGCGCGATTGGATCAACCTGGCGCGCACCCTGCCAGATGAACGGTTCGAAGCGGTCGGCGTCTATAGTGCCTGGAGGAAGCAAGTCAGGCAGCACGCCCAACTCCTGCATCTCGCTCTCCACCTCTTCCGGCGATTTGGCCACGCATACCGCAACAGTCTCGCGCTTGCGGAGCTCGTTCTTCAGGATGCGCAGGGCCTCGTCGAGGTTCGTCACCAGAAAGTCGACAACACCATCGCGGATCGCCTGCTTTTGCGTGGCCACGTCTGCGCTCGCGGCCAGGGTCGCGGTCCCGGCAATGTTGCCCGCCACCGCCAGCGCGCACCCGGCGGGGTCCAGTTCGCCCGCATACAAAAACGTGCCGCCGAGGCCATGCTCGTTTGTCTGGCTCTCGGAGAGAGCAGCGCTCCGCATCAGTCCAGCATAGAGCCAATCCACGGTGGGATTGAATGAGCGCAGAAATGTACCATCAATGGTCATGGGAATAACTCCATCGTGCGCAATCCAATCAGTTTTTGTGCAGTGTTACTTCCCCAGACGCAGTTCGCTGGAAAAACTGGGGATGAAACGAAAGCCAATGCCCGACTGCAGTTCCTAGCTAATAAGATCCTGGACTCTCTCGTTTGAAGGTGATCAGAATATAACACTTTTCAAACTTTGAGACGCGGTATTCGGTTGTTGGGTTGTAAAACCTTCTTTACCTACCAGGTCGCATAAGTCGTTCCATCCGAACCTGTCTCCTCAGAGCCGGAGTGCACGTCGTCGATGCCTGGATCGGTCTGATCCACCGAGTGCAAAGCGTCGCTCATATTGGTTACCCAGGTGGTGGTGCTCTTGGTCATCGGGTCCTGCGGAATGGCCTTCAGATACCCATCCGTGATCAGATCGTCGAGCGACTGCGGAGCCTTCTGTTTGTCCATGGTGTAGGAGTCGATGGCCGAGCGCAGCACGTGCAGGTCTTCCTTGAGCACAGCTTCCTTGGCCTGCTTGACGGCGCCGACGAAGCTGGGAATGGCGACCGTTGCCAGCACGCCAATGATGGCCATGACGATCAACAGCTCGATCAGCGTAAAGCCCGCTTCGTGTTTGCGAATCCCTTGCATGAAGTCCTCGATCGGCCAGCGCTTCTGGCTACCAGTCTGAATATTTGGTCCCATCCAGGGCGGTGCCCGTGGACTTTGAATATACGTCGAAGACGCTTTCGCCGCTGAACGAGTCCGACGTCGGATCGTCCTTCATCGACCTCATGCCCCATTCGGCCTTGCCGGTCATCGGGTCCACTGGAATGCGCCGCAAAAACCTGACCTTTTTGCTTTGGACGTCGACCCCTTTCACCAGGGTGTCCAGGTCGGGAGGATAATTCTGGCTGTCCAGCTTGGTCTGGAAGGCGCCGCGATCGGCGGCGTCCTTGTAGTGATCGATGGCGTCGCGCATCTCCCACAGGTCGCGATGAAGCTCCCGTTCCCGTTCCCGCTGCACCTTGAAGCGCGAAATGGGAACGGCTGCCGAGGCCAGGATGGCCAGGATCGCTACCGTGACCACCAGTTCAACCAGGGTCAGACCGCGTTCGCGCGGGGCACGTTCTCTGGCTGGCGAATTGGTACGCATGGGGTCCGCTCCCTACTTCACCTGTATGGTAGCCTGTGCGCCCTGTGCCGGTACTTGCTGTTGCGCACTGTTAACGGCGCCGGGGCGGCTAATTTGAACCGTGGTGCTGCCGGCGCCTTTGGCCTGAAAACTAAGGACGCAGACAATTCCCGAACCGCTCACGCCCGTGACCCCGGGGGGACGCGAGGCGTTCACGGTAATCATCCCCGGACCATCGTCGCGGTGCACGAGCGCCACCGCCTGCCCATCCCGGCCCAGGAAGTCCCCGGCATCCACGTTGTCGAGCGACAGCACATTCGGATCGTATTGAATCTGCAAGGGAACCGAGGCGATATTGACCCCGCCGCTCAACGCGATCGGGATTTTGAAGCTGGAACCAGCGGGCACTGAGGGCGAAGGCGCCGTCATGGCGAACACCACATTGCCGGTACCCTGAGGCAGATCCCGAGCCGGAGCCTGGTTGGCCTGTGCGGCGCTGCCTGAGACCTCGGCGGCGGCGCGCAGTTGCGCCAGGGCGGCCGGACCGGCGGCTTCCGCACTCTGTCCGGGAACGGCGCCCACCGGCATTTGGGGCGCCATAGCTGCCGGAGGTGGCATGGTAGACAGCGGCGCAGGCGCTTGATTGCGCGGCATGGGCAGCGGTGACGCCGGAGGCGCGGACAGCGGGCCGGGAGCAGTCGCCGGCTGATCGCTCGGCGTACGCCGCAGTTCGATGGCCTGGCCCACGCCCGTATCGATGGTGCGCAGGTTGACCGGTCCCAGGTCCTGCGAGCGCACGATGTGTGGAACGACCACAAACACGATCTCGTCGTCCTGGATGGTGTGGTCCTTAGAGCCGAAGAGGTACTTCAGGATGGGAATGGCGCCAAGGCCGGGAATGCCGCTCCAGGCCTGCTGATCCTGCTTGTCCTGGATGCCGCCGAGGATGTTGGCTTCGCCCTCCTTGAGCCGGATAATCTGATCCACCACGCGCTGGCTAATGATCGGTTCGGTCACGCCGCTGATGGTGACGTTGCCGCTCTGCGAAGTGACCTCGATCTTCATCTTCAGGGTCACGTCGTGGTCGAAGTGAACGGTGGGCGTCATCTCGATGTTCACGCCCACGTCGAGGTACTGGAACTGCGTGTTCACCAGCGAGCTGACCATCGCCGTGGCCGCACCGGTCTGGTAAGAACCGGTGGCGATCGGGATACGCGAGCCGATCTTCATTGTCGCTTTTTGCGAGTCGGTGGCGCGGATGCGCGGGTTCTGCAGGATCTTGGTATTGGAGTCGGAGAGCAGCAGGTTTGCCGTTGCGCCGCCGACCGTCACCGCGAAGTTCGAAGCCTTCAAGTGGGCCAGGTCGTAGATGGATGGCGTGGTGGACGTGGTACCGGTAGAACTACAGCCGGTCGTCCCCGCAGTACACGTCGATGACGTGCTGGTGCTCGACTGAATCGCCACGCCCACGCTGGACGGCCACGACAGCCCCAGGTTGCGCTCCCAGTTCTTGTTCACTTCCAGCACGGCGATATCGACCACGACTTCCGGCCGCGCCTTGTCGAGGTCGTTGATGAGCTTTTGCGCCAGCAACAGTTCGTCTGGTGTGGCGCGCATCACGATGGCATTCTGGCTGGCTACGCCATACACCTTGGCGTTGGGCAGCACATTGCGCAGCGCCGTCTGCACATCGTTGAGATCGTTTTGCTGCCAGGCGTTGGTCAGGTAGAAGGTCTGCACGGCCTGCTCGTCGAGTTCGGTGCGCTTGGCGCGGGTATTCTGCGCCACAAAAATCGTATTGGAAGTGACCGGACGCCAGAAGGTGTTGGACATGGTGCCGACAATGCGCAGGGCATCGGTGAGCGAAACGCCGTTGAGGTCCACCTGGATGCGTTTGGAGGTGTAGTCCGGGTCGAAGAGAATGTTGACGCCGGCCGCACGGCCCACTGCCTGGTAAATCACCTTGGAGTCTTCACTCATGTGCAGCGTCAGGGGTTCGTTGGAGATGGTCCGCAAGGTGACCGGGCCGCCCATCGCGTCGATTTCTTCCTGTTTGCCGGGCGCCTCGGGCAGGCTGGTCTCGCGTATCGGCGCCTCGCCGCTGCGCGCCCGCATCCGCGCAATCTCCTGCGCGGCCGCCTCGTTGCCGGGATCGATCTCGGCAGCATGCAAGAACTCCGCCAGCGCGCCCTGCTCATCGCCTGTCTTCACCAGGCTGCGTCCCTTGGCCATATGCACCGACGACGCAGAGACCCGCACACGGAAAAACGCCGCGCGAAAGCGCAGGTCGTTGGGCGCCTTGGCATAGGCCTTCTGGTAGCTGTCGAAAGCGGTGTCGTAGTCCTCGCGCGCCTCGGCTTTTTCGCCCTGCTTGAACAGTGCGCCCGCCGACTCCGCGTGTGCTGGAGCGGCCGGCAAGGCAAAACCCGCCACCACGGCGATCAAAGCAAAACCGAATGCGGACTTGACCAGGGCGGCTCTAAAGTTGGCCGGCAGAACTACGAGGCGGTTCATCGAACTCCCAGGCGTCTGAGCGGACCCGTCTACACGTGAGGTCCCGAGCGGGCTGCCTTGGCTGCCCATGACGCAATTGAAAATGCAGACTTTGAAGCGTTGACTCAAGCGGCTCTTGAGGCGACCGAACAGCGATTTCCGGCTAGCTATATTGCGCAAACTACGATGCTTCATTTTAGCAAAGCCTCTCTGGGCGGCCCCGCCAACCCGCGCCAATGCTAGGATGAAGACTCGAGGATGCTTCCCGATGGCCCGCCAAACCAGCCACGTCATCGTCCAGAAGGACGACTCCGGGCCTAAAAAGCCGGTCCGGCCCCGCGATCCAGTGGCCTGCGGCGAGCGCGACGCCGCCCACAATCGCACCGCCAGCCATAATTACTTCCTGCTTGAGAAATTCGAAGCCGGCGTTGCCCTGCGCGGCACCGAGGTCAAGTCGATTCGGGAAGGGCAAGCGAATCTCAAGGACTCCTACGGCCTCATCAAGGACGGCGAGGCGTTTTTGCTCAATGTGCATATCGGCCCTTACTCGCATGGAAATATTTCGAATCACGATGCCCTGCGCACACGTAAATTGCTCATGCACAAGGAAGAAGTTCGCAAGCTACTATCCAAGACGCAGATCAAAGGCCACACGCTCATTCCCACCCGCCTCTACTTCCGCAACGGCCGGGTAAAGTGCGAGCTGGCCGTGGCCAAGGGCAAGCAGGACTGGGACAAGCGCGAGACCGAAAAGCGCCGCGAAGCAGATCGCGATGCCCGCGCCGCCGTGAACGCCAGCAAACACCGCATGGGCCGCTAGAGCCTGGCTTTGAGGCCGGCCGCCGCGGATGGGCGCCGCAAAGCGCCTCGTCTTTTGAGCAGCCGCTCTCGCATTTTGGCCTTTAAAACAGCTCCGGGATGCTGTGGAAGGCGATGCGCGTGGGCGCGGCTTTGTAGGCCGTCAGCATGGTGGCGGGGGCCAGCGTGCTCATGCCGTATTTGTTGTTCAAGGCGTCCATGGCGGCTTGCAGGCGAGCACGGCTCTGTTCGTCTTCCAGACCGTCGAAGAGGTTGAGCGAGTGCAAGCGGTCGGGGACGAGGCCGTTGAGGTGGACGCCGATGAAGTAGGGGTGGTCGAACTCCGCGCCCGATGGGCGGCTTTCCCATAGGCGGACGAGCGCGGCGATAAGCGTCTGGTTGTCGCGGCACTCGGTGAGGCGCTGTTCCGCCTTCCATCCGCGCGTGGGCACGCCAAAGCGGCTGACCGGCGCGTTCTGGCTGCGCGGCACCGCGAACCCGATGTCGAGGCCAATGCTGCCCGCCCACAAATCCGCCGCCCTGAGCCGCATGGCCGCCTTGTGCAGCAACTTGTGGGCGACGGCCCAGGCCTTTTCCGGGGTGCGCATTTCCGGGGCGAGCACGTGCTGGTGGCTCATCGACTTGAGGTGGTCGGTCTCCGACATGTCGAAGTCTTCGCCACGGAGCCAGTGCCACAGGCGCTCGCCCCAGACCGAGCCCCAGAGCTGACCGGCCTGCTCGCAGTCCAGGGCCATGATCTGTTCCATGCTGGTGATGCCCTTCTCGTTGAGGCGCTTTTCCGTTTTTGCGCCGATGCCGGGAAGGTCGCGCAAGGTGAGTTGCCGCAGCGCCTCGGGCAGCAGGTCGAGGGGGAGCGCGACCAGGCCGTCGGGCTTTTCCATGTCGCTGGCCACCTTGGCCAGGTAGCGGTTGGTGGCCAGGCCGACGGAACTGCGCATCATGGGGCCGACGCGCTCCAGGATGCGCGCCTTCACCCGGCGGCCGAGTTCCATGGCTGCAAGAAGGGGGCGCTCGCGGCCGATCAAGCGGCAGGCCATCTCGTCGATGGACATGACGGCGGTGACGGGCAGGCAGCTTTCCACGGCTTCCACAATGCGGTGGTGATAGTCGACATAGATTTCGTGGCGGGCTTCGACCAAAACCAGCCCCGGGCACATCTTCTTGGCGTCACCCACAATGGTGCCGGTTTTGACGCCAAAGGCCTTGGCCTCGTAACTGGCGGCGATGCAACAGGTTGTGTCGGCCATCATGGGCACCACGCCCACCGGCTTGCCGCGCAGTTCAGGCCGGTCCTGCTGCTCCACCGAGGCAAAATAGGAGTTGAGATCGACGAAGAGCCAGTTAACCAGCGGGCCCGGCGTGGGTGCGGGCTGGGGCTCGGCCGCGGAGTTGGCGGCTGCCGCGGATTCGCCGCCCACCTGAGGAACCGGGGAGACTGCTTCCGTCGTCAAAGTATCCAGGTCTTCGGATTCTTCAGCCCAATCGTCGATTGGGTCGTCAGCAAGCGGATTGGAACCCGTCGCCATAGTCGAAAACTATTTTCGCCTTTTATTCCCTACATTACAAGTGAATTCAGCCGATGGTAGAATCAGCGTGCCGCAATGCCGGTGCCCTGACGGCTGGCGACATTGTGGCGCAGCAAGGTTCGGGAAAGCACGATGGGGTGTAATTGGACCATGCATAGTCTTTTGCAACTGTTGATCGCGAACGAATCCACGCTGGCGGTGATTGTGACAATCGCCGTGGGTGTCTTCCTGGTGTGCTGCCTGGAGTGCTCACATTGCTCCTGCCGCGACAAGGACGATTTGTTCCGCCCCCACGTCTAGCCTCGGGCGGTCGGTCACGCCAGGCAGACAGATCCAGCGATCCCTAGGTGAAATTTGTGTCTTGAGCGAAAGAGGCGCGCCCGTTGCGGACGCGCCTCAACTGCTTTTACGAAGCGCTTATTCCGGCTTCTTGGCGCCTTCCTTGCCGCCTTCCACCGCGCCGGAGGTGGTGTCTTTGGTTTTGTGCCAGGCTTTCTTGGTGCCACGCTTGGTCTTGTGGTAGGCCTTCCTGGTCCCCTGCTTGACGCCGTGGCCGGCATCCTGGGCCGCGTCCCTGGTTTCGTGGCCCGCGTCCTTCATGTCCTGTTTAGCGCCGCTGTCCTGGCTGAGTGTGGGAAGACTCCAACCCGCAGCGGGTAGGTAGATTAAAGCCGCTCCGAGAAACAATGCCGATAACCGCGAATTTATCTTCATGTATGGGAGGATTCCGCTTCCGCCCGCGGAGTTGGCCAGACGGAAGCGAATCGGCTTGGATGCCTGGGACTAGGCGACTTGCAATTTGCGCAGATAGGGAACGCTGGCTTTCATCTTCTCCAGGTCCATCTCGACAAAATAGTTCTTGATGCCGCCCACCTTGGCCGCCGAGAAGATCTTCTTCCAGTC
>Ga0181516_10000432_pt1 | contig 39176 bp, 32 predicted proteins | sample PEATcosm2014_Bin_25_FD_121104 | JGI IMG/M metagenome (GOLD analysis project Ga0181516, IMG submission 121104) | Peatland microbial communities from MTU Mesocosm Facility, Houghton, MI, USA - PEATcosm2014_Bin01_10_metaG | ecosystem: Environmental > Terrestrial > Soil > Wetlands > Peat | place... | reverse complement strand
CGGAGCTGGCGTTGCGGCTGACCGAGCGCACCGGCCTCGATCGCGCTTTCTTCGCCAACACGGGCACGGAAGCGTGGGAGGGCGCGCTGAAGCTGGCGCGGGCCCATGCGGGCCTGCTGCGCAATGAGGGCAAGAGGAACATCGGCACGAATTTCCTGGCGCTGGATCAGAGCTTTCACGGACGTACGTTCGGTGCAATGTCGACGACGTACAAGGCCAAGTATCGCGAGCCGTTTGGGCCGGTGGTTCCGGGCGTGGAGTTTGTGAAGTTCAACGACGTGGCCGATTTGCGCGCGAGATTTTCGAATCAAGTGTGTGCGATTTTGCTGGAAGCGATTCAGGGCGAGGGCGGCATTCGCCCGCTGACACAGGAGTTCTTCGCAGAGGCGCGGGCGCTGGCGAGCTCGACCGGAGCGCTGCTGATTGTGGATGAGATCCAGGCCGGGATGGGACGCACGGGCAAGTGGTGCGCGTATCAGCACTACGGAATTCAGCCGGATATTACGACGCTTGCCAAACCCCTTGCGGGGGGCCTTCCTCTTGGAGTAGTGCTCTGCAATGAAGAGGTGGCGCGGTCGTTTCATCCGGGCATGCACGGGACAACGTTTGGCGGCGGGCCGCTGGCCTGTGCGGTTGCGGTGGCGGTGATCGATGCAATCGAAAAGGATGGATTGCTGGCGAATGCGACGGCAGTTGGAGATTACTTCCAGGAGCAGTTGCGCGGGCTGGCCAAAAAGCATGAAGCGATTGTGGATGTACGGGGCAAGGGGCTGATGGTTGCCGCGGAACTCGATTCAGCGCAGCTTGGCAAGGCAACCGTTGCGGAGATGCTGAAGCGGCGCATCCTGATCAATTGCACCAGCGACACCGTACTGCGGTTCCTGCCGCCGTACATATTGGAGCGCGCGCATGTGGACACCGCGATTGCGGCGCTGGACGAAATTTTTACCGAACATGCAGCCGGGCAATACGCGGCAGTTAAGGGTGCAGCCGCATCCGCAGGAGGACACCAACGTGGTTAGCAAAACAATGGAACGCCGGGACCTGGGAGTTCCGGTTGAAAAGGACCCCGATATTCTTTCTGCGGCGGCGAGGCTGGCCGGCGAGGATCTGTGCTCGATTGCCGACCTGCAGAGCGCCGAAGTGCGCGCGATTATGAAGCTGGGTCATGACGTGAAGCGCAATCCGCGCGAGTATCGCCATGCGCTGGACGCCAAGCAAATGGTGCTGATGTTCGAAAAGGCGAGCCTGCGCACGCGGCTGAGCTTTGAGACGGGCATCAACACGATGGGCGGCAACGCGATCTTTGTGGACCAGACCAACTCGCCGCTGGGCGAGCGCGAGTCGATTGCCGACGTGGCACGCAATGTGGAACGCTGGGTGGATGTGATTGTGCTGCGGACGTATGCGCACGACACGATTACCGAAATGGCGGCGAATTCGCGCGTGCCAGTGGTGAATGCTCTTTCGGACTTTGAGCACCCGTGCCAGGCGCTGGCGGATTTTATGACGCTGGAAGAGCATATTGGCTCGCTGGCCGGGGCGAACTTCACCTACGTCGGCGACGGCAACAATGTCTGCCACTCGCTGATGCTTACCGGCGCGCAACTCGGCGCCAATGTCACCGTGGCCACGCCGCGCGGCTACTCGCCGGATATTGAGATCGTAACTTTGGCGCGCGATATTGCGCTGGCCAACGGCTGCGAGCTGCGACTGCTGCAAGACCCGCAGGCGGCGGCCGAAGGGGCCGATGCGATCTACACGGATGTGTGTGTCAGCATGGGCTTCGAGCACGAGTCCGCCAAGCGCGCGCCGATTTTCAGGCCGTTCCAGGTGAATGAGGCGCTGATGCAAAAAGCCAAGTCCAGCGCGGTCTTCATGCACTGCCTGCCCGCGCGCCGCAACGCCGAAGTCACCGACGCAGTCCTCGACGGCACACAGTCGATCGTCTTCGACCAGGCGGAAAACCGCATGCATGCGCAGAAGGCGTTGCTGCTGCTGTTGCTCGGCGGGTTGGCGAATGTGGAGAAGTTTCAGTGAACAGTGAATAGTGATTAGTGGTTAGCTCCCGATCAATGATTGAATGCAAGCATGCTGACCGGCGCACAATCGACAATTCTAATCACTAACCACTTCGGAGATTGAGGTTCCAAAAGCATGTCTGCAATTCTCGAATCGCTGCCCACGGGAGAGAAAGTCGGCATCGCCTTCTCCGGCGGGCTCGACACTTCTGCCGCCCTGCACTGGATGAGGCAGAAGGGGGCCATTCCTTACGCCTACACGGCTAACCTGGGCCAGCCAGACGAAACCGACTACGACGCGATTCCGCGCGCGGCCCTCGAATACGGCGCCGAAAAGGCGCGCCTGATCGACTGCCGCGGCCCGCTGGTTCGCGAAGGCATCGCTGCGCTGCAGGCCGGCGCCTTCCACATCACCACCGCCGGTGTTCCCTACTTCAATACAACGCCGATTGGCCGCGCCGTTACGGGCACGATGCTGGTTGCCGCGATGAAGGAGGACGACGTCCACATTTGGGGGGACGGGTCCACATTTAAAGGCAACGATATCGAGCGCTTCTACCGCTACGGGCTGCTCGTCAATCCCAGCCTGAAGATTTACAAGCCGTGGCTCGATGCCGCTTTCATCGACGAACTTGGCGGGCGCGCAGAGATGTCGGCGTACATGCAGCGGGCGGGTTTTGCGTATAAGATGTCGGCCGAGAAGGCCTACTCGACCGACTCCAACCTGCTGGGCGCCACGCACGAAGCAAAGGACCTGGAGCATCTGTCTTCATCGGTGAAAATCGTCGTTCCCATCATGGGCACGGCGTTCTGGCGCGACGATGTCGAAGTCCAGCGCGAACAGGTTGCGGTGCGCTTTGAAGAGGGCTACCCGGTCGCGCTGAACGGACGGCAATTCGGCGACCCCGTCGAACTTCTTCTCGAAGCCAATCGGATCGGCGGGCGGCACGGGCTGGGCATGTCCGACCAGATTGAGAACAGGATCATCGAGGCCAAGAGCCGCGGCATCTACGAGGCGCCGGGGCTCGCGCTGCTTTTCATCGCGTACGAGCGCCTCATTACCGGCATTCACAATGAGGACACCATTGAGCAGTACCGGGACAATGGCCGCAAACTCGGCCGCCTGCTTTATCAGGGCCGCTGGTTCGACTCGCAGTCCATCATGCTGCGTGAGTCCGCCCAGCGGTGGGTCGCGAAACCGATCACCGGCGAGGTGACGCTTGAGCTGCGCCGCGGCAACGACTATTCGATCCTCAACACCGAGTCGCCTAATCTGACTTTTCATCCCGAGCGCCTGAGCATGGAGAAGACCGAATCCACATTCTCGCCGCGCGACCGCATCGGCCAACTCACCATGCGCAATCTGGACATCACCGATACGCGCGATAAGCTCTTAACTTACGCAGCGACCGGCCTCCTTACCCTCAGTACGGGCAACGAAATGCCCAGATTGAGCAGCGCCAAGGAGAAGGAATAGCGTGAGGCACGCCTAAGGAGGGTCTGTACAAGCGCACGTGTCAGGCCAACATTCCCTCAGGGGCTAAAGCCCACTCTCATTTGGCTTGATTTACGGCACGACTGAAGTCGTGCCCTTTCAAAACATGGACTTATTCAGAGGTTGCCTAAATCAATGTCGAACGAACAACAATCCGTAAAGATGTGGTCGGGACGCTTTCGGGAGCCGTTGGATGCGGAGTTCGAAGCGTGGCAGCGGTCTATTGTGTTCGATTGGCGGCTTCTCCCTCAAGAGGTAGCCGCAAGCAAGGCGCACGCGTCGGCTCTTTGCGCTGCGGGGATTTTGACTGCGGCGGAACTGGCGGAGCTGCGTGCGGGTCTGGATGCGATTGCCGAGGCGCATAACTCCGATGCGGGCAAGGCGGAGGTGCGCGATCACGCGGCGGCCGAGGACATTCACCACTTTGTTGAGCTGAAGCTGGTGGAGCGCGTGGGCTCGCTGGGATTGAAGCTGCATACTGGACGCAGCCGCAACGAGCAGATTGCTACCGACCTGCGGCTGTATGTGCGGAATGAGATTGATGGGGTTGTGGAAGGGCTGGCTGCGTGGGCACGGGCGCTGGTGGGGCAGGCACGGGAGGGCTGCGATGCGGTGATGCCGAGCTATACGCACTTGCAGCGGGCTGAACCGGTGCTGGTGGCGCACTGGCTGCTGGCTTACGTGGAGATGGCACTGCGCGATGCGGAGCGGTTGCGGGATTGCGCGGCGCGGCTGAACTATTGTCCGCTGGGATCGGGGGCGGTGGCCGGGGCAACGTTGGCGTTGGATCGGACGATTGCGGCGAAGGAGTTGGGATTCACGGGGCCGACGGCGAACTCGATGGATGCTACTAGCGATCGCGATTTTGTTCTTGAATATTTGCAGGCGCTTACTTTTGTCGGATTGCATTTGAGCCGGTTTGCGGAGGAGATTACGCTGTTTGCGACTGCGGAGTATGGCTTTGTTGTGCTGCCGGAGGCCTTTTCAACGGGGTCGAGCGCCATGCCGCAGAAGAAGAATCCCGATTTGACGGAACTGATTCGCGCGAAGGTGGGACGGATTCACGGAGCGGCGCAGGCGGTGACGATGCAACTGAAAGGGCTGCCGCTGGCCTACAATAAGGACATGCAGGAGACGCAGGAGCCGGCCTTTGCAGTGAGCTTTGTGGCGCAGATGCTGAAGCTGGTTGCGCGGTTTACGGCGGCATTGACATTCAATCGCGAGCGCATGAACGAGGCGGCGCAGACGGGTTATCTGAACGCGATGGCCGCGGCGACGTACCTTGTGCACAAGGGCGTTCCCTTTCGCACGGCGCACGAGAAGATTGGGAACTCCGTTCGCTATGCTTTGGAAAAGGGTGTCGAACTGGGAGAGTTGAGTCTTGAAGAACTGCGCGCGTTCGGGCCTGAGTTTGATGAGGATTTTTTCCCGGCAGTGACGCTGAACGCTACGCTCGACTGCCACGACGTGACGGGAGGAACGGCGCGCGGACGGGTGCAAACGGCCCTTGAGTTGGCGGCGAAACGGATATCGGAAATGACAACGAACAAAATTGGGGAGGCTGTCCATGCAGGTGCGTAAGGCATTGCTTCAGGACGCCTCAAACGTCTACGACCTGGTGAATTCACTTTCGGGCGACGGCACGCTGCTGAAGCGCGCGTTTGCGGAGATCTGCGAAAACATCCGCGACTTTACGGTTGCCGAATCCGATGGCGGCGTGTTTGTGGGCTGCGGCGCGCTGCACTTTTACGGACCGCACCTGTGTGAAGTGCGCTCGATCGTGGTGAAGCCGGAGGCCAAGGGACAGGGGGCCGGCGGACGGATTCTGAGCGGTCTGATCGAGGAGGCCGAAGTGCACGGAATCCAGTCGGTGTGCCTGTTTACGCGCATTCCGGACTTTTTCTTCAAGTACGGATTCAGGACGGTTGAAGACAAGTCGGAGTTGCCTGACAAGATCTTCAAGGACTGCCAGAATTGTCCGCGGCTGCATCGCTGCGACGAAGTGGCGATGGTGCGCGGGAGGATTCCACGGATTTCGATTCTTGGGCCGAAAGAAGAGGCGCAGGAACTGGTGAGGATTTCGGGGTAGGGGTCGCGAATCCTGTTTCCGCACCCTGTGAATAAATGTTGTCTGATCCCAGGTCTCAGAAGCGAGACCTGGGGCACCCGGCACGTTGGCGGCTGCCTGGAACGAGCGGGGTTTTTCGCGGCGCGGAAGAGCGGCGAAGACAACCACTAACTGCCCGTTTCGAGGATGGCTGCGGCGATAGCAGCCTGGCCGTAGCTTAGGCCGCCGTCGCCGGGGCTGACATTGCGATGTTGAAAGACCTTAAAGCCTTCAACTTCAAGGCCGGTGCGGAGCAGGCTTGCAAGGCGGCGGTTGTGCATGCAGCCACCGGAGAGGGCGACTTGCTTGATGCCGGTCGCGCTGCGGGCCTCGATGGCGGCGCGGATGAAGGCTGAGGCGACGGCGGCGTGGAAGCGGGCGGCGATGCGGGGTTTGGCGACGCCGGTGCCGAGGTCTCGGATCAGGCCGTTCCATAAGGGTGTCGCGGAGATTTTTGCGGGCTCACGCGCGGGCCAGTCGCCTTCCAACAATTCCAATTCATAGCCAGACGGATCGCTTGTCTCATATGGCTCGTCGACGGCGAGGCCTTCGAGTTCGATGGCGGCCTGGGCGTCGTAGTCGACGGTTGCGCGCGCCAAGACGACGGCGGCTACTGCGTCGAAGAGCCTTCCGCAACTGGAGGTGAGGGGTGTGTTGACCTGACGCTCGATCATGCGGCGAAGGACGCGCGCGTCGGTTTGTTTAGCGCCGACCAGATTCAATATTTCGGGCGACTCGATGTTGAAGCCGGCGTGATGCAAGTGGCCAAGAGCCATGCGCCAGGGCTCGCGGATGGCGGCTTCTCCGCCGGGCATGGGGACGTAATCGAGATGGGCGAAGCGCTGGAAGCTGCTCAGAGTACTGATAAGCACTTCCCCACCCCAGATGCGGCCGTCGAGGCCGTAGCCGGTGCCGTCGAGAGAGAGGCCGATGGTTTCGGATTCAATGCCGTGCTCGGCCATACAGGCGGCGATGTGGGCGTGATGATGCTGCACGGCGATGAGGCGCAGGTTGCGCTCGGCGGCCCACTGTTTGGCCCACTCGGTGGAGAGGTAGCCGGGATGCAGATCGTGGACCACGGTCTCGGGCTCGATCTCGAAGGTGCGCATGAGGTGGTCGAGGGATTCGCGGAAGAAGTTGAGGCCGGTGAGGTTTTCGAGGTCGCCAAGATGCTGGCTTTGATAAGCGAAGCGGCCGCGGGCGAGGGCAAAGACGTTCTTGAGATGACCACCGACGGCGAGCAGTGGAGGGGCATCGAAGGGCAACGGGACGCCAAGGGGGACGAAGCCACGCGCGCGGCGAATGAGTTGCGGAGCGTTGTCGACGATAGCGGTTACCGAATCGTCGCAGCGCTGAAGGATTTCGCGGTTGTGCATGAGGAAGGCGTCGGCGATGGCGCCGAGGCGGGCGCGGGCTTCGTCGTTGTCGATGGCGATGGGCTCTTCAGTGAGGTTGGCGGAGGTCATGACGAGGGCCTGGAGGCGCGCATCGGCGAAGAGGAGATGGTGCAAGGGGGCGTAGGGGAGAAAGAGGCCGAGCCAGGGGATGCCGGGAGCGACGGAGGGGGCGATGGGGCTCACGTCGCGCTTGCGGACGAGAACGATGGGGCGGGCGGGGGTGGTGAGGAGTTTTTCTTCGGCTACTGAGAGGTCGCAGAGTACGCGGGCGGCTTCGAGATCGCGGACCATGACGGCGAGTGGTTTGCCATAGCGGTGCTTGCGCCGGCGGAGACGCAGGACGGCGGACTCGCTGGTGGCGTCGACACTGAGATGGAAGCCGCCGATGCCTTTGATGGCGAGGATTCGGCCGTTCAACAGGAGATCGATGGTTTGCTCGACAGGGTAGGGTGAACCGTCAGAGGAGTGTCCCTCAGGGGCTAAAGCCCGATTCATTTCTGCTGGATTAATGTACGGGCTAAAGCCCGTACCCTTCACGCTGAAGTCTGGAGCGATTGCGGCACGACTCAAGTCGTGCCCTTTCAAAATGGTGGGATTTTCGCCCGAGGGATCTCTGCGCACTCCCACCCATTCCGCTGAAGAACGCAGAATGGATGGGACACCCGGAATTTCATCCGACAGTGGGCGGCCGTCGGCGGATACGAGTGAAAGTTGCGGGCCGCAGATCCAACAGGCGTTGGGCTGGGCGTGGAAGCGGCGATTGGCGGGGTCGTCGTACTCGGCCTGGCAGGCGGTGCACATTTTGAAATGCGCCATTGAGGTTTGCGGGCGGTCGTAGGGAATGCGGCGGGTGATGGTGTAGCGCGGGCCGCAGTTGGTGCAGTTGAGGAAGGGATAACGATAGCGGCGGTCGGCGGGCGAGAGCAGCTCGCGGAGACAATCGGGACAGGTGGCGGCGTCGGCGGGAATGCCGGTGGAGACGCGGCCCAGGACTTCACTGGCGACGATGCGGAACCCGGTTTCGCTGGTTGGCTCGACTTCGCGAACGGCGACGGAATCAATGCGCGCGAGGGGCGGGGCCTCGGAGCGGAGGCGGCCGCGGAAGGAGTCAAGCGATGCCGAGGGGCCTTCGATTTCTATGGTGACTCCATCTGTGTCGTTGCCGATGAAGCCGGAGAGGCTTTCCTCATGTGCGAGGCGGTAGACGAAGGGCCGGAAGCCGACACCCTGGACGACACCACGGACAACCAGCGCTTGGCGCCGTAGCACTTCGTGCGGTCCTTGCTTTGGTTGAGTTTTGCCGGTCAATGCCAAGCCTCGTACCGGAGTCCAGCATAGCGCATGGGCAACCTTTGCGGCAGCATGCACTTACAGGATTCAGAATTCGATCGTTTGAATGAGAGCAACCAATTGCATGCTCTTTCATTCAAACCAAGAGCAGCGGGATCAGGCGCAGGCCGCCTCGGCGCGCTTGAATGCACGAGGACAAATTATCCCGCCGCGGAGAGACATTTGCAGTTTGGCACGCTGCCTCACGATTGCCTTGAGACCCTGGAGGAAAAACGAAGGGAGATTGAGATGAAGGGAATCATGATATTGGTTTCACTGCTAAGCCTGTCTACAATTGGCTGGGCGGACACGGATGCGACAACCGACCGGCTGCAGAATGCCGGTGAGGTGCTTCACCAGATCATGGCCGCTCCGGACAAAGGCATTCCGGAAGAGGTGCTGGACCATGCGAAATGCGTCGCGGTTGTGCCTCACATGGTGAAAGGCGGATTCATCTTCGGCGCCGAAGGAGGAAGAGGCGTGGCAACTTGCCGTACGGAGAATGGATGGAGCGCACCGGCATTTTTTGCGATCACGGGCGGAAGTTGGGGACTGCAGATCGGCGTGGAAGGCGTGGACCTGGTGATGATTGTGCAGAACGACAAAGGCATGCAGCGCTTGCTTGCGAGCAAGTTCCAACTCGGCGCAGATGCGTCTGCCGCTGCCGGACCGGTGGGGCGCCATGCTTCAGCCGACACCGACTGGAAGATGAACACCGAGATACTGACCTACTCCCGGGCCAAGGGTGTCTTTGCGGGGCTTGATCTTTCAGGATCGGCGATTCGGCGGGATGACGACTCGATGAAGACGGTGTACGGGCCCGATGTGAGCACGCGCGCCGTCCTGGCCGGCAATGTGCCTGCCACAGCCCCGGCGCAGCCGTTTCTGGACGCTGTGAAGGGCGCGAAGGCAGATGCGGCATCGCGGTAGACAAGCAGGGTAAACAGGAACAGCTTCAGGTTTCAAATGCGCGGGAGGAATCAGGACGACGCCTTGGTTCCTCGCGCTTTGAAAGGAGAATTGGATGCTTAAAGCGATTGTTGGAATTCTGGTTCTGCTATGGGTTCTCGGATTCATCCTGCATGTGGCTGGAAGCATGATTCACCTTCTGCTGGGGATTGCGCTCGTGATACTGCTGGTGGACATGATCACGAGCAGGCGGCATGTAGCGTAGCGGGTGAATCGATGTTGCGGATTCCCTATTGTTGACAGCCTGTCCGGCTTCAGTGTGTGAGAATTCTCTGCATGGCAGATTGTTGGCGGGCAAGAATGTGCTTCGGGGCACAGGGGCTCATTTTTCTTCTGTGCGCCGGAGGCATGGCCGTTGCGGCCGAGCAGATCGACAGCGCAGCGATTCTCCAGAAGATTGACGCGGCGGTGAAGGCGCGGGTTGACGGGATTGAAGGGTACTCGGACACGGAACATTACGCGGTCTTCAGAAACAACGACGAGATCCATCCTGTGGCTGAGATGACCGTGAAGACGACATACAAGAGGGAGACAGGCAAGAGTTATCAGATTCTTTCAGAGAGCGGCTCGCCGTTGATGCGCAACCTGGTGTTGCACGCGATTCTGGACAATGAACAGCACATCAACATGCCCGGCGTTCGAGAGGGATCGTGGGTTACGACGGCCAACTACGAGATGCAGGTGAAGCCGGGCGGAATCCAGAAAGTGAATGGGCGGGATTGCGTTGCACTTGTGCTGAAGCCGCGGAGGAGGGCGCCCTATCTTCTAGAGGGAATATTGTGGGTGGACGCGAAGAATGGCGAAATCGTCCAGATTGAGGGGACAGCGACAAAGAGTTCTTCAGTGTTTACCGGGACGACGGAGATGATGCGCCAGTATGTAGATATTGACGGCTTTGGAGAGGCGACGCACGCCAGGGCGCAGTCTGACAGCTTTCTGTTTGGGCCGACGGTGGTGAAGATCGACTACCAGGACTACCAGATCCAGCTGCAACCGGGGCATTGAGATAGTCCAGGAGCCGTATCCGGCCAGGTGCACTGTTTCTGCACTATACTGAGCTTCGTGACACCAACCTTTGGCGACTGGAAACTCGATGCCGCGCTGGGCTCCTGCCTGCTGCTGGGGCTGCGCCATGGGTTTGATTACGATCACCTGGCGGCCATTTCGGACATCACGGCAGTGCAGCGCAACTGGCGGAGCGGATTGCGGTTAGGCATGATGTACGCGCTGGGCCACGCGTTCACGGTGGTGGTGCTGGGAATCGCAGTTCTACAACTGCACATGGGGCTACCTCAGGGACTGGATCACTGGACGGAACGGCTGATCGGGCTGACGCTGATTGTGCTGGGGGTCGGGGTGGTAGCCGGAATCCTGCGCAAGGATGTGCATGGACACAGGCATGGGCGCATTGAAAGCCGGCTGGCGATCGCGATCAATGGAGTGCTCTGGATGGCCTGGCAGGTTCGGCGGCTTTGGAACCGCGAGGCGCCGAAGCCGGAGCGCTTCCAGTGGATGTACAACGGGAAGTCGGTATTTACGATCGGCGTTCTGCACGGGGTGGGCGCCGAAACGCCAAGCCAGCTGGCACTTTTCTTTCTGACCGCCAACCTGGGCGGGACGTCACGGGGCATGCTGGGGCTGGCGGCGTTTGCGATTGGGTTAGTGGCGATGAACGCGCTGATGACGGCGTCGATGGGCGGGGCTTTCAGGGCCAGCGGGCAACATCCACGGTTCTATCACGCGATTGCATGGACGGGTGCGGCCTATAGCTGCATTATTGGATTTATCTTCCTGTTCGGCATCTCGGATCGTCTTCCGTCGCTGGGCTAAAGAAACAAGATTCGATAGTTCGAAATGGCAACGAAATCCGGAGAGTGATAAGGGTCACTCGATTCATAGATATACGCCCGAAGCCTGTGATCTGGAACGAGATATGCCCACACCCCAGTGACCACTGTCACCGACGATCGTCTTCCTTCCAACTAAAACAATTGTAGGCATCGCGCGGGGGAAACCAGCCGTCCGGACCCTGCTCACGATGCCTGGAATTCGGGAGGGAACCGTGTCAGCATTCACACCTCCGCCGCTACCAAGCGACGACAAACGATGGAAGATCGTGAACGGCACCATGCGCAAGAACGGGTTTGCCCGTCATGCGCTGATTGAGACGCTGCATACCGTGCAGTCCTCATTCGGCTATCTGGATGACGATGCGATCCGGTTTGTGGCCCACTCGCTGCGAGTGCCGCTAAGCCAGGCTTATGGAGTGGTGACGTTTTACCACTACTTCAGCCTGAAGCCGCCGGGAAAGCACACGGTGACGATTTGCGCCGGGACGGCCTGCTACATCAAGGGCGCCGACAAGCTGGTGGCGTCGGCCGAGAAGCGGCTGGGGATTGCCCAGGGGCAGACGACAAAGGATGGACAGATAAGCCTGATGACGGCCCGTTGCGTGGGCGCATGCAGCCGCGCGCCGGTGATTCTTTGCGACGGGCAGGTGGCGGGCGAAGTGACCGCTGAGCAGGTGCTCGAGCAACTGGAAAGGTGGGCGGTGGAATGACAATCGAGGAGCTCGAACAGATACAAGAAAGCGTACGGGCCGAGAACGCCAAGTTCGATTACGAGGTAAACGTGTGCATGGACCTGGCGTGCGCGAGTCAGGGCTCGGAAAAGCTGCGCGAGGCGCTGGTGAAGGCGGCCGAGGCGTCGGGCAAGAATGTGCTCGTGCGCCGGACCGGGTGCATGGGGCCGTGTTCATCGGGACCGCTGGTGCGCGTGGATCCGGAGGAGACGCTTTACAAGCATGTGACGGCCGGCCATGCGGAAGCGATCGTGTCGAGCCTGGGCGGAGAGCCGGTGCCGGCGCTGCAGTGCGACTTGAACGAGCACTTCGACAAGCAGGTGCGCGTGGTGCTGGAGAATGCCGGGCACATCGATCCGGAAAAGATTGACGATTACATCTCCCGCGAGGGCTACAAGGCGCTGATGACGGCGCTCCTGGAGATGACACCGAACGGCGTGATTCACCGGGTTACAGAGAGCGGACTGCGGGGACGCGGCGGCGGCGGCTATCCGACGGGGCTGAAGTGGAGCACTGTAGCCAAGGCCGGCGGCGATATGAAGTACGTGGTATGCAACGGCGACGAGGGCGACCCTGGCGCGTTCATGGACCGCAGCGTGATGGAAGGCGATCCGCATCGCGTGATCGAGGGGATGGCGATTGCGGCCTATGCTGTTGGCGCAAGCAAGGGATTCATTTATGTGAGAGCCGAGTATCCGGTTGCCGTAGCGCGGTTGACGACGGCGCTGCGCGAGGCGCGGCGGCGAGGACTACTCGGAAGCAATATCGGCGGAACGACGTTCAGCTTCGATGTGGAGATAAGGCTGGGCGCGGGCGCGTTTGTGTGCGGCGAGGAGACGGCGCTGATTGCCTCGATCGAGGGCAAGCGCGGGACACCGAAGCCACGGCCTCCTTACCCGGCGGTGAGCGGGCTGTGGGGCAAGCCGACGCTGCTGAACAACGTGGAGACCTATGCCAACATCGCGCCGATTGTGCGCAACGGCGGCAAGTGGTTCGCGAACATGGGCTCGGAGCGGAGCAAGGGCACCAAGGTGTTTGCACTGACGGGCAAGATCACCAACACCGGCCTGATTGAAGTTCCCCTGGGCATCAAGCTCTGGGAGATTATCGACGTGATCGGCGGGGGGGTGCCGGGCGGCCATAAATTGAAGGCTGTGCAGACCGGCGGTCCTTCCGGCGGCTGCATCCCCGCGGAGATGCTGGGCCTCGGGGTCAGCTATGACGCGCTTATGGCGGCCGGATCCATCATGGGCTCGGGCGGCATGATCGTGATGGACGACACCTCCTGCATGGTGAACGTGGCGCGGTTCTTCATCGAGTTCTGCATGACCGAGTCGTGCGGCAAATGCATTCCCTGCCGGGCGGGAACGGCGCAGATGCACACGCTGCTGACGCGCATCTGCGAGGGGACGGGGACGCTGGAAGATCTGGAACTGCTGGAAGACCTGTGCTCGACAGTGAAAGAGGCCAGCCTGTGCGGACTGGGGCAGACAGCGCCTAACCCGGTGCTGAGCACGCTGAAATACTTCCGCGACGAGTACATCGATCACATTGTGCACAAGCGCTGCTCGGCCGGCGTTTGCAATATTGAAGCTGCCGTGGAGGTGTTGGCATGAGTGACCCGGTTGAAGTTAAAACACTCATCATCGACGGGCAGGAAGTAAGCGCGCTGAGGGGCCAGACGATCCTGGAGGTGGCGCGGGAGAACGACATCAATATTCCCACGCTTTGTCACCTGGAGGGGCTGAGCGATGTGGGCGCTTGCCGGCTTTGCCTGGTGGAGATCAAGGGGAGCAACAAGCTGTTGCCGGCCTGCGTGGCCACGGTCTACGAGGGCATGGAGGTAAGCACCAATACCGAGCGCCTCAAGAAGCATCGCCGCATGATATTGGAGATGCTTTTTGCCGAGCGCAACCACATCTGCGCAGTGTGCGTTTCAAACGGACATTGCGAGTTGCAGGCGATGGCACAGGAGCTTGGGGTGACGCACATACGGCTGCCCTATCGGAATCCCGAGCTGACGGTGGACGCATCGCACGAGCGGTTTACGGCGGACCACAACCGCTGCATCCTTTGCATGCGCTGCGTGCGGGTTTGCGCGGAGATTGAAGGCGCGCATGTGTGGGACGTGATGGGGCGCGGCATCAACTCGATTGTGATTACCGATCTGAATGACGAGTGGGGCAAATCGACATGCACCCGCTGCGGCAAGTGCGTGCAAGTGTGCCCGACGGGAGCCTTGTTCGATAAGAGCAAGATCGGCTCCGATCATCCCAAGTACCCCGACTTTCTGCCCAATCTGCAAATGATGAGGGAGGCGCAATGAGCAAACTGAAACTGGCAACGGTGTGGCTGGATGGCTGTTCCGGCTGTCACATGTCGTTTTTGGACATGGATGAGCGGCTGCTCGAACTGGCGGACCTAGTCGATGTGGTGTACAGCCCCATCGTGGACGCCAAGGTGTTTCCCGACGAAGTGGATATAGCGCTGGTGGAGGGGGCGGTAGCCTCAGTGGACGACGAAAAGAAGATCAAGAAAGTCCGCGCCCACTCGAAGATGCTGGTGGCGATGGGCGACTGCGCAGTGGCGGGGAACGTGCCGTCGATGCGCAACCCCATGGGGCCGGAAGCGATTCTGGACCGGGCCTACATTGAGAATGCGAGCTTGCAGCAGCAGATCCCCTGCGTGGTTGTTCCCAAACTGCTGAAGGTGGTGCGCCCTATTCACGAGTTCGTGAAGGTGGATGCGTTTCTTCCCGGTTGCCCGCCATCGGCTGACACATTTCACACGGCGCTGACGGCGCTTTTAACTGGCGGGCCGCTGGATATATCGGAGCTGACCCGCTTTGGAGCGTAAAGATTCGGAGTTTGCACTATGAGCCAGACGATCACCATCGATCCCGTTACGCGCCTTGAAGGGCACGGCAAGATCACGATCTACCTCGACGGAAAAGGCGAGGTGGAGAATGCGCAGTTCCACGTGACGCAGGTGCGCGGTTTTGAGAAGTTCTGCGAGGGCCGGCCGTTCTACGAGATGCCGAGCCTGACGGCGCGCATCTGCGGCATCTGCCCTGTTTCGCACCTGCTGGCCTCGGCGAAGGCCTGCGAGGCGATCATGTCGGTGCGGATTCCTCACACAGCGGCGCAATTGCGGCGGATACTTAACCTGGCGCAGATGGTGCAGTCGCACGCCCTTAGCTTCTTCCATCTCTCCTCGCCCGACCTGCTGCTGGGGATGGAGTCGGATCCGGTGAAGCGGAATATTTTCGGCGTGGCAGCCGCACGGCCCGACCTGGGGCTGGCGGGCATCGGACTGCGCCGCTTCGGCCAGCACATTATTGAGCTACTGGGAACCAAACGCATCCATACCGGATGGGTGGTTCCGGGCGGCGTAACCGAGCCGTTGTCCGCGGCGCACCGGGACGAGATTCTGGCGATGCTGCCGGAGGCTTACGCGAATCTGGGCAAGGCGCTCGCTGCCTACAAGCAGATTGCCGACACGTTCAAGCCGGAGATAGAGGTCTTCGCCAATTTCCCGACGAACTATCTGGGGCTGATCAACGAAGACGAGTCGATCGAGTTCACCGACGGCGCGCTACGGCTGATCGATCCCACGGGAGCAATTATTGAGGACGGGATTACGGCGTCGCGGTTCACCGAAGGTTTCGGCGAGGCGGTGGAGAACTTCACCTACACGAAGTTTGTGTACTACAAGCCGCTTGGTTATCCAGAAGGAAGCTACCGCGTGGGCCCGCTGGCCCGGCTGAATATTGCAAAGAGCATGGGCATGCCGAAGGCGGACAAGGAACTGGCCGAGTTCAAGCAAATCTCCGCCGGACCAGTGGAGAGCTCGTTCCACTATCATCATGCGCGGCTTGTCGAGGCGATGTACGGCATCGAGAAGATCGAGCAGATTTTGAACGATCCGCAGATTCTGGACAAGCATGTGCGCGCGACGGCGGGGGTGAACCGCCTGGAAGGCGCGGGCCAGATTGAGGCGCCGCGCGGCACGCTGAATCACCACTACAAGGTGGACGAGAACGGCAAGATCACCTGGGCCAGCCTGGTGGTGGCCACGGGGCACAACAACAACGCGATGAACCGGGGCGTGCTGCAGGCGGCAAAACGCTATGTGGTGGACGGCAAATTCAGCGAGGGCGCTCTGAACCGCGTCGAAGCTGTGATCCGCACGTTTGACCCGTGCCTGAGCTGCTCGACGCATGCGTTTGGGCAAATGCCGCTGGCAATGACGCTGGTGTCGGCCGACGGCGAGGTTGTGGATCAAGTCGTACAGTCCTGATTGAATTTGAGATTGGGCGTCATGGATTCCCAGGTCTCATCCGCCGCGGCGGACGAGACCTGGGGCACCCGCTCGAATGTGAAAGAACTCGTGCGCTAAAGTACGATTGAACAATGACAGTGACCAAGGCCCGATGTCTGATTCTTGCTTGCGGCAATACGCTGCGCGGGGATGACGGCGTCGGGCCTTGGCTTGCTTCGTGGGCGGAAGAACGATTTGCTCACGAGGGCGGAGTGCGGGTTATCAGCCGGCAGCAATGGACGCTGGAGTTGACTGAGGAGATTGCGGCGGCGGAGTCGGTGCTGTTTGTCGATTGCTCTGTTGCAGTGGCACCGGGGTTGGTGAGCGTTGTGGGGGTGCAGGCGGCTGCCGTGAGGGAAGGACTCAACACACACCAACAGGGAGCATCGGAACTACTGGGGTTGGCGCGGGATCTCTACAATTCGCTGCCGCGCGCGGCTTTTCTGTTGACGGTTGGGGCGGGATCGTTGGAATTGGGCGAGGAGTTCAGCGCCGCGGTGAAGGCGGCGTTTCCCGCTGCTTGCGCAAAGGTCGAAGAGACAGTGGTGCGGTTGCTGGCTGATTCCAGTTAATTGCACAGCGTGGAAGTGGACCTCATGCTACCCACCCTAGCCACAAATACAAAAACGTGGCGAGGGTGGGGCACCGGATCGTCTTGCGACTTCGGATTAAGCCTCAGCGCGCGTGGCCGGCCAGCTTGAAGACGTAGGCGTACTTGCCATCAAGCGATGCCGGCAGTTGGATGCGCAACTTTCCCTGGTCGTCCTTCGCCTGGAGCGGTTTCTCACTGCCGAGGAATGTGATGGTTGTGCCCTGCGATGGCTTTTCGTCGAGCGTGAGGGTTTGTGCCTTGGGTTGACCGAGGACGGTTACGTAGAGGTCGTCGCCTTTGCGCGTGAAGCGAAGATCGTCGCCTTCCGCGCTCCTGGCCATCGCGTGCGTCCATGGAGTTGTGTCGTAGATGGCTTCGCCATTCTGGTTGAGCCATGCGCCGAGGGCCTTGAGGCGCTCCATCTGCACGGGGGGAATGGTGCCGTCGGCTTCGGGGCCTACATCGAGAAGCAGGTTGCCGTTCTTGCTGACGATGTCAACGAGGAGGGCGATGAGTTCGTCGGGAGCGATGGTCTCGGCTTCGCCTTCGGCGCGGTTGTAGCCGAAGGAGCGGCCCAGACCACGGCACTCTTCCCATTTCTTGGGGCTGATCTGGTCGAGCTTCTCGTATTCGGGCGAAGTGAAGTCGGCGTGGGCGATGCCGAAGCGGTCGTCGATGACGCCGTCGGGGACGGCGTTGTAGTAGTCGGCTTCGACCTGAAGAGCATTTCCGGTCTTCGGCCAGTCGATGTCGTTCCAGAGCACTGCGGGATGGTAACGCTCGATGAGCTCATGAATCTGGGCGAAGGCGTATTTGCCGTAGGCTTCGGTCTCAGGCTTCACAGACTCGTAATCGGCGGTGGTTTCGATGGGGCCGGCATTGAAGGTCCAGTCGTAGCCGCCGGAGTAGTAGAGCCCCATGTGCAGGCCCTGCTTGCGCACCGCCGTAGTCAGATCGCCCACAATGTCGCGCTCGGCGTGCTGGCGGTTGGGGGGTAGCGTTGGGCTGGGATTGAGCGTGGTGCTCGGCCACAGCGTGAACCCCTCATGGTGCTTGGTGGTGAGGACGACATACTTCGCGCCTGCTTCGCGGAAGACGGTGGCCCACTGGTCCGGGTTCCACTTCTTCGACTCGCGGTTGAAGACAGGGACGAAGTCGTAGTAGCCGAAGTTGGCGCCGAAGCGCTCGCGGTGATAGGCCTCGGTGGGTGAGCCGGGAATCCGCATCACGTTCAGGTACCACTCGGCGTAGGGGTTGTTCTTGATGTAGTCGGTGTTAGCGAAGTCGTGTTCCGGATGCGAAAGCGGGGCCCAGCCAGGGACCGAATAGAGGCCGTAGTGGATGAAGATGCCAAGCTTGGCGCCGGCATACCACTGCGGAAGGGGATGAGTGTCGAGGGATGCGAGGTTGGGCTGGTACTGGGCTGGGGACTGGGTGGAGATAAGAGCAAGAGCGGTCAACGCCAAAACGGAAAACAATTTGTTGCGGGGCATTCGGACTCTCCTTCAATGCTTTGTTTGAATGCAGCTTTGCCGATGGAAGGATGATAGACGATTGTGCTGGTGATGGGGAGGGGGTTGATATGACGCGAAGGCGAGAAGCAACCGCAGACCCTTCAACTCGCTGCGTGCGCCGCGGGGGACTTCGGTCGCTCCTCATGAACGGGGTAGGTTGAGGTTCGAGGATTCGCACCCTAGCCGCAAAAAACAAAGAGGCGGTGCCCAGACCCGGCCCAGGGGGCGCTCCGGTACCCCCACATCAACTACCCGTAGTGACGGGTTCTTCAGAGAAGAAACTTCAGTTCGCTCCAGTCGAATGGACAGGAGGCGGGACTACTGCAAACGGATAAATGATTACGTTCTGAGTCCCAAGCATGAGCGCGTATTCGCCAGGCTCGAGGGGGAACTGAGAGCGAAGCAGCCAAACCTGCGGATCGGGGTGCGACACATCGGCAGAAATAAGATCACTCTTGTTGGCATCGGCCAACTTGGAGCCTCCGACAACCGGATAAACGATCATCTTGCCACCGTCGAGTTCTCTCGTGCCCTTCTTAGGATGCAGTCTCACCAGCAAAGGTTCGCCAGGCAGCGACATGATATGACAGATACAAACAATTGGTCGCGCGGTTGCCACCTGAGTGGGGGCGTGTTCACCCTCATATTCCGCCGCGATCTTGGCAGGAACAATGCCGTATGAAAGTGACGCTGCGAGTCCATGAGCGATTTTGGTTTTGGAGGGTGTTTGACTCGTAACTGCCGTCCACTGGGCGTCCCGGATGAGTATCCCAGCTCGGTCCATTGGGTAATCCGCAGTCAATTCTGAACCGCTGCCAGGCACTGGCTGGTCCTGTGCGTGAATTGTGGACAAAACCGTTGAAGCGACTAAGAAGAAACCGGAAACCAGAACAACGCCTTTCATCGCTTACCCTCTGTGCCACCGTTATTCCAAGAAGGCTGGGCCCGGGTCTCGAAGTCCAAGACCCGGAGGCACTCGTTCATTTAGAAGGCGGCTACGGTTTGGCGCAGGCTGTAGGAGCTGAGCGTCTTGATGTAGTTGCCGCGGTCGAAGGGTGATGTATCGGGGACGGAACGGCGGCTGAGACAGCCGCGGGTTTCGCCGAGCGAGGTGTACTCGCGCTTCTCGAGCCAGTAGCAGAGATCGGCCAGCACCCTGCTGATGTGGTCGATGCCGTGGATGTGGAGAGCCGAAACCATCATGGCAACGCTGCCGCCGGCCATGATGCTCTTGAGGACATCTTCGGCGGAGTGCACGCCGCCGGTGATGCCGATGTCGATGTTGACGCGGCCGTAAAGGATAGCCGCCCAGTGGAGGCGTGGCAGGAGCTCGGAGGGAGTGGAGAAGTGCAGCGTAGGCCGCACTTCGAGGGCCTCGATGTCGAAGTCAGGCTGATAAAAGCGGTTGAAGAGGACGACGCCGGACGCGCCTGCCTGTTCGAGGCGAGCGGCGAGATTCGGAATGCTGGTGAAGAACTGGGAGAGCTTGACGGCGACCGGAACCTTGACCGCCTGGCAGACGCTTGTGACCAGGTCGAGCAGTTGCTGTTCGAGGCTGGTTGAAGTCTGGCTGCTGTCGGTGGCCAGGGCGTAGGTGTTGAGCTCAATAGCCTGCGCTCCGGCCTGTTCCATTTCTTTTGCGAAGCGGACCCAGCCGCCAGTGGTGGCGCCGTTGAGGCTGGCCATGACGGGAATTGCGACGGCCTCGCGGGCGCGGCGCAAATGCTCGAGGTATACCTCGTGGGTCATGCGATAGTCGTCGAGGTCAGGCAGGAAGCCAAGTGACTCGGCATAGGAGTCGGTGCCGCGCGAGAGGTCCTCGTCGAGGGTGCGGGATTCCAGGGCCAACTGCTCCTCAAAGAGGGAGGTAAGGACGATGGCGGAAGCGCCGGCATCTTCCATGCGGCGAACATTCTCGATCGACTCCGACAGCGGCGTGGACGCAACCACAATAGGCCCACTCAGCTTGAGGCCGAGGTATTGCATTGATAGGTCGATCATTCTTCTCCTCCGGCAGCCGTGGCTGCCAGTTTCTCTTCGGGCTTGGCTTCGGCGATTTCAGGAGGAGCGATGTGCGGAGTCTCGCCGCGGCCGGGCATTGCGGCCCGCGCGGAGTAGACGCGCCACTGACGCTCGACGTCGTCCTGTGCATCCTTGAGCAGTTCAGCCGCCAACTCCGGATTGCTGCGCGCGAGCATGGTGTACCGAGCCTCGCGATAGGTGTAGTCCTTGAGCCGGATGGACGGCGCCTTGGAGTCGAGTTGGAAGGGATTTTTGCCCGTATCGCGGAGCGACGGGTTATAGCGCATGAGCGGCCAGTAGCCGGACTGGACAGCGAGCTTTTGCTGTTCGAGGCCGTGGATCAGGTCGTAGCCGTGGGCGATGCAACTGGAGTAGGCGATGATGAGGGACGGACCTTCGTGAGCCTCGGCCTCCTGGAAGGCTTTGATGACATGGCTGTCATTGCCGCCGATGGCGACCTGGGCCACGTAGACCGAGCCGTAGCTCACTGCCTCCATGGCGAGATCCTTGCGGCTGTTGGGCTTGCCAGCAGCGGCAAACTTGGCAACCGCGCCACGCGGAGTGGCCTTGGACATCTGGCCGCCGGTGTTGGAATAGACCTCGGTGTCGAGGACCAGGACGTTGACATTCTTGCCTGAGCCAAGGACGTGGTCGAGTCCGCCAAAGCCGATGTCGAAGGCCCAGCCGTCGCCGCCGAGGATCCAGACGCTCTTGCGGACCAGGGCGTCGGCAATGGCGAGCAGATTGCGAGCGTCAGAAGAGTTGTTGCCGGCGAGGCGTTCACGCAAGGCGAGCACGCGCTGGCGCTGCTGATTGATTTCCGTCTCGGTCTTCTGAGGGGCGTGGAGAATTTCGGCTACCAATTCTACACCGATTTCGGCTGCAAGCCGCTGGACCAGGAGCTCAGCAAATTCCTTCTGCTGATCGAGGCCGGTTCTCATGCCGAAGCCAAACTCCGCGTTGTCTTCAAAGAGGGAGTTGGACCACGTGGGACCCCGGCCTTCCTTATTGCTGGTGTAGGGCGTGGTGGGCAGATTGCCCCCATAGATGGACGAGCAACCGGTGGCGTTGGCGATGTAAAGACGATCGCCGAAGAGCTGGGTGAGGAGCTTGACGTAAGCCGTCTCGCCGCAGCCGGCGCATGCGCCGGAGAACTCGAAGAGCGGCTGCAGGAGTTGGAGGTCCTTGACCTGCGTATGCGAGAGTTTGGAGCGATCGACTTCAGGCAGCTCAAGGAAGAAGTCCCAGTTGTCGCGCTCGGCTTCGCGGAGCGGAGCCTGGGGCGCCATGTTGATCGCCTTCTTGCTGGCGTCGCTCTTGCTCTTGACCGGGCAAACCTCAACGCAGACTGCACAGCCGGTGCAATCTTCAGGAGCAACCTGGAGGGTGTAGCGATCCTGCTCCATGCCCTTCCACTTAGGCTTGGCCCACTGGAGGGTTGAAGGCGCTTTATCGGCGAGGTCGGAACTATAGACCTTGGCACGAATGACGGCGTGGGGGCAGACCATGACGCATTTGCCGCACTGGATGCAGAGGTCCTTGTCCCAGACAGGGATGAACTGCGCGATGTTGCGCTTCTCCCACTGGGCGGTTCCGGTGGGGAATGTTCCGCCGGCGGGAATGGCGCTGACGGGAAGCGAGTCTCCCTTGCCCGCGGCGATCTGGCCGAGCACATTGCGGACAAACTCGGGCGCCTTGGGCGAGATGGAAGGAATGAGGTCAAAATCAGAGGAGGCCTTGGCGGGCAGCTCGACTTTCTCGAGATGCGCGAGGGCGGCATCGACGGCGGCAAAGTTCTTGGCGACTACCGATTCGCCGCGCTTGCCGTAGGTCTTCTGAATGGCCTTCTTGATCTGGGCGATGGCTTCTTCGCGGGGCAGCACACCGCTGATGGCGAAGAAGCAGGTCTGCATGATGGTGTTGATGCGAGTGCCCATGCCGGCATCGCGGGCTACGGTGTAGCCGTCGATGACGTAGAACTCGATCTTCTTGGTCAACATGGCCTGCTGGGTGCTCCTGGGGAGCTTGTCCCAGACTTCCGCGGCAGAATAAGGCGAGTTGAGGAGGAAGACCGCGCCGGGCATAGCAGGCTCAAGCACGTCCATCTTCTCGAGGAAGCTGAAGTTGTGGCATGCGATGAAACTGGCTTGCGTGATGAGGTAGCTGGACCGGATGGGATTGGGCCCGAAACGCAAGTGCGACGTGGTCATGGAGCCAGACTTTTTGGAGTCGTAGACGAAGTAACCCTGCGCGTAGTTGGGTGTCTCGCTGCCGATGATCTTGATGCTGTTCTTGTTTGCACCGACGGTGCCATCGGAGCCGAGGCCGTAGAAGAGGGCGCGGACGGTCTTGGGATCTTCGGTGGAGAAATTCGGATTGTAGTCGAGACTGGAGTGGCTGACGTCGTCATTGATGCCGATGGTGAAGTGGTTCTTGGGGGAGGGCTTGGCCAACTCGTCGAAGACACCCTTGACCATGGCGGGCGTGAACTCCTTGGACGAGAGGCCGTAGCGGCCGCCGATGACCTTGGGCATGGCGAAGGGCAGGCTGGCGGCGTTCTCGGCCAGAACGGTGAGGATGTCCTGATAGAGCGGCTCGCCGGCGCCACCGGGCTCCTTGCAGCGGTCGAGGGTGGCGATGGACTTTACGGTTTTGGGCAGCGCACCGAGGAAGGCGCCGAGATCGAAGGGCCGGAAGAGGCGGATCTTGAGCAGGCCGATCTTTTCGCCCTGCTTGACCATCAGGTCGACGGCTTCTTCGGCGACGTCGGCTCCGGAGCCCATGAGGATGATGACGCGCTCGGCATCCGGTGCGCCGTAGTAGTCAAAGAGACGATAGGCGCGGCCGGTCTGGACGGCGAAGCGATCCATGACGGATTGCACGATGGCGGGAACGGCCTGGTGATAAGGAGTGCAGGCTTCGCGGGCCTGGAAGAAGACGTCGGGATTTTGCGCCGTGCCGCGGATGATGGGGCGGTCAGGGGTCAGGGCGTTCTTGCGGAAGTTGATGAGGTACTGGTCATCCACCATGGCGCGGATGGTTTCGTCGGAAATGGGGAGAATCTTGGAGACCTCGTGCGAGGTGCGGAAGCCATCGAAGAAGTGGATGAACGGAATGCGGGACTCGAGGGTGGCGATCTGCGCGACCAGGGCGAGATCGTGAACTTCCTGGACGGAGTTGGAGGCAAGCATGGCCCAGCCGGTTGAGCGGCATGCCATGACGTCGGAGTGGTCGCCAAAGATGGAGAGCGAATGGGTGGCCAGGGTGCGGGCCGTGACATGCATGGTGGCCGGGGTGAGTTCACCGGCGATCTTGAACATGTTGGGAATCATGAGCAGGAGGCCCTGCGAGGCGGTGAAGGTGGTTCCAAAAGCACCCGCCTGCAATGCGCCATGGAGCGCGCCGGCGGCGCCGCCCTCGCTCTGCAGCTCTTCCACGATGGGTAATGCGCCCCAGATGTTCTTCTTCCCCTCTGAGCGCCACTGATCGGCCCACTCTGCCATGGGCGACGAGGGGGTAATGGGGTAGATGGCGACGACTTCAGAGAGACGGTAGGCAACCGAGGCGGCGGCCTCGTTCCCATCGAGAATTACCATTTTGCCAGCAGATTTCTTTTCGCTCATTCCAATTGCCTCATAGCGCGGCCCAGGGTGATCAACCGCTAGGGTGAGTGTCGTTTGGGGAGTGATGGAGTGGCAGTGACGCGGGACACAGGGCGGGTGAACATTCCCACATTATGAAATGTATTTCATGAAGTGAATGTGAATTCCATCCCGGGAACAGCGCCTTTCACAGCTCTCAGGGCTTGAAGGGCTTTTGGCTAGTTGCCGCTCGCGGAGAGAAGCGAATGATGGTCACGCGCACAATAAGGTGCCGCTTTGAAGGTTCTGTCCGATGAGGACGTTTGGCGCGGCCCTCGTTCAGGCCTTGCTCTCGAGTTTCACCCCTTCACACGACCTTGCCACGCGCGGGTTTTCCCTTGATCTGGGGTCATGGAAGTACCCTTCACACCCGAACTCGAAGCGAAACTGGCGCAAACTGCCGCTCAGCAGGGCCGCGATCCCGATGAGTTGGTAAGGCAAGTGACGGCCCGGTATTTCGACGAGGAAAGCCGCTTCATTGACGCGGTGAACCGTGGCGAGTGGGCGTTACTGCATGGCGAACCCCTGACGCATGAGCAAGTGGGCCAGCGCCTGGAACGGTTCTTGCAGTCCTGATGGAAGTTCGCTGGTCCCTGCCTGCGGCCGAAGATTTAGAGCATATCTGCGAGTAGATCGAACGCGACAACCCCGAAGCAGCCCGCCGCGTCGCTCGGACAATCTATGAGGAATGCGGTCGCTTGGGGGATTTCCCCAATCTTGGAAGGGCCAGCCGCCGCATGGTGGGGCGCCGGGAGCTAACATTCGCGCCTTTGCCCTACATCACGGTCTATTAGGTCACGCCGAACGCGGTTGAAATCTCCCGCATATTCCACGGAGCACAGGACTGGCCTTGAGGCGAAGATTCAGTCGTCAAGTGGAACCCACCCTTCTCCGGGAAAAAAGCAATAGATGAGGCGCCCGGCAAGCTGGCGAGGTTCATTTCCCAGCGTGTGAGGCGCGCATGCTGGCTCGCCGAATGTCGATTGGCATTCTCCGTCAATTCCGAAGGAAATCCCCTTTTTCTGCGCCCGGCGGGGTTCCCGGGTTCCAAAACAGCTCGGCAACGATTCCAAGACCGAACAACAAGTCAATAAGCCAGACGCTCCCCTGAAGAAAGTGCAGCGCGAGCCCAATCAGGATGCAAGCTTCAAAATACGCAATGCCGATAATGCCTTTCGTTATCCAACGCTTGAGTTGTGCCTCATCCGAATTGTTCTGAGGTGTGCGTTCCGCGGCGCGGAATAAGATACGTGGCAGGACAAAACCAGCTAAGACGCACCCGAGGGCGGCAAACGTAATTGCAATCTCAACCGGCTGGCTCACAGGCTGATGCGGCTGCACCGGGATCTTGATTGCGACGTAGATGAACATGAAGGCAGAAAGAACAAAGGCATATTTCAAGATGCGCATCAGGAGCAGCCCGACTCGCCCCATCGAGTTACGTCGAGCGATCAACGCGCGCTGGCCCGCCTGCAAAGCTCACATGCGCCGTCCATTCGCCTTCTTTTGGGTGAATGGGTGGGAAACACTCAACCCTCAATCAGCCTTGTTCATAGGGAGCGCGGGTGATTTCACTGAGCTTTCCATGGTCGAGTTTCCTCGACAAAAAGTGTATGACAATTGGATGCCGGGTGCCCCAGGTCTCGCCCTCGGAACGTGGGAAACCAAAGACTTCAATCAGCGAGGCATTAAAGATTGATTCGGCGCACGTTCAGGAGTGCCCCAACTCAGCCCAACAACCCCTCCACCAAGGCCACCCACTCGGCTTCGAGAGTAGGGCGATGGAACGTGCGGCCGGCGCGGCTGTACCAATAGTCGGCGTTGGAGGCAGCGCCCTCTTTGCGGTGGAGGTAGGCGTGAACGGCCATGCCTTCGGGGGTCTCAAGGGAGTCCACGAGCCCGTGGGCCTGGACCCAGTCCCTTTTTGCGTCCCACCATAGGGCGGCCAGGGGAACGGCCAGTCCGGCGGGTGGGCTTTCCTGCGTCAAGGACGCGCGGAAGTCGTTGGCGTTCATGGGGCTTTTGTAGCATCCATTCCTTGGTTCCTGCAATGGAATTCCCCTATTTGATCAAGCTCTAAACTACGAAGACGGAAGGCCGAAAATGCAACCGCAGATTCTTCGACTCGCTCAGAGTGAGGGCTCTCTTCAGGGGGCATATCTGTTGACAGGAGCCGTAAACTGATGTGATTTGGGTCACATGCAAAGGCAAATCGCACTGATAAAAAGTACTCATCGTTCCGATAGAAAGCACAGAGTGGCCCGCCAGGGGGGAAAAGAGGGACTGGCGAAGCCAGGAGAGTTGCGCCATCAAGCGACGCCGTCAATTTACGTCGTCAATTTACGCCAACCTGGAGGTCAGGCGGTGGGAATCAATCGAACGAAAGGCTCGGAAACGCGAATTTGCAGCCCGGACCAATTTGGTCGTATACTGAATTACGACCAGAACGGTCGTAGTTTTAGGCTGCTGTCCTTCAAGCGGCCCCACGGAGCAAGGCGGGTGAGCGTACTTAGCGAATTGAACGTGGGTGAGAGCGGGGTCCTGGTGGCCCTTAACCTGCCTGAGTCTGTCCAGAACCATCTGATGCATATGGGCTTTGTTCCCGATGCGCTGGTGACGGCGCTGCGCCGGGCGCCTGCCGGGGATCCGACGGTTTATGGGGTGGACGGGATGGAGATTGCGCTGCGGCACGAGACGGCCGAGGCGATCCGCGTGAAGCCGCCGGTGGCCGAGGCCACTGCGGGCTCGGGAGCCGACGAGGTGGCTGAGCTGGTTGAGGCGGCGCGATGAGCAGCACCTGCTGCACCACTCCCCCTTTTGTTCCTCCTGCCATTGCTCCGCCTGACGGGGCGTTGAAGACGGTGGTGCTGATCGGGCCACCGAACTCCGGCAAATCCACACTCTTCAACCGACTGACTGGACTTCGGCAGAAGGTGGCCAACTTTCCCGGCGTGACGGTGGAGCAGCGGCTGGGATTAATGGCCGGGGTGGGGCGCGAAGACCTCACGCTGATCGATCTACCTGGAATCTATTCGCTGACGCCTTACTCAGAAGACGCGCGCGTCTCGATCGACGTGCTGCGCGGCAAGATGCCCGGCACACCGAAGCCTGATGCCGTGATCCTGGTTTTGGACTCGCTGCACCTGACGCGGCAACTGATGCTGGCCGCGCCGGTGCTGGCGGTGGGGCTGCCGACGCTGGTGCTGCTGAACATGAGCGACCTGATGGAGGCGCGCGGGGGGCACGTCGACACGCTCAAGCTGGCCAGAGAATTGGGTGCGCCGGTGGCGCAGATCAGCGCAGTGCGTGGGACCGGGCTGGACGCAGTGCCGCTGTTCCTGAACCAGCAGACAGAGCGCAAGGCGGCGAAGCCGCTGGCGCTGCCGGTGCTGGGTAACGCCGCCAGCACCCACTCATGGGCGGCGCAAGTGAGCCGCAGCACTGGATACCGCGCTCCGCTGTCGGCTGAAAGTACACACAAGATCGATAACGTTTTGCTGCACCGCATTTGGGGACCGCTGCTGTTTCTGATTGTGGTGGTGGGCGTCTTTGAGGTGGTGTTCTCGATCGGGCAACCGATGTCGGATGGCTTTGGCGAAATACTGGGGCGGATGGGCGAGTTCGTGCGGCCGCTGCTGCCGGCGGGATGGCTGCAGTCGCTGGTGCTGGATGGAGCTTGGAAAGGCATCTGCTCGGTGCTGGTGTTCCTGCCGCAGATCCTGCTGCTGTTCCTGTTCATCGGGATTCTGGAAGACTCGGGCTACCTGGCCAGGGCGGCGCTGATTGCCGACCGTGTGATGCGCACCATTGGATTGAATGGGAAGGCCTTCATTCCGCTGCTCTCGGCGTATGCGTGCGCGGTTCCGGCGATCATGGCGACGCGGACGATCGAGAACCGGCGCGACCGGCTGGCGACGATCCTGGTGACGCCGTTCATGACCTGCTCTGCCCGGCTGCCGGTGTACATGCTGCTGATTGCGGCGTTTATTCCGAATGTCTTTTATCTGCACGGGTTTCTTGGGCTGCGGACAATTGTGATGCTCAGCCTTTACGTGGCCGGCTTTTGGGGAGCCATGACGACCGCGTGGCTGCTGAAGAGTTCAATTCTGAAGTCGAGCGAGACGCCGTTCATCCTGGAGCTGCCGCAGTACCGGATGCCGACGCTGCGTTCGCTGGCCTTGCGACTGATCGATCGCGCGCGGATTTTTCTTCGCCAGGCGGGCACGGTGATTCTTTGTGTGACGTTGGCGCTGTGGGTGCTGGCGCATTTGCCGGTGGTTCATACGTCGGCGGGGATCCTGGCCGCGCCGCAACTGGCCGACAGCGTTATTGGAAGGCTGGGGCACTTCATCGAACCGGTGATTGCGCCGCTGGGATTCAACTGGAAGATCGGGATTGGATTGTTGTCGAGCGTGCTGGCGCGCGAAGTGATGGTGAGCACGATGGGAACGCTTTACGGCGCGGACCCGAGCACGCAGGCGATGCATCTGCAGACCGCGCTGCACCACGACATGACGCTGGGCGGCGCGCTGGCGCTGATGATCTTCTTCGCGTTCGCGATGCAGTGCACGTCGACGATGGCGGTGGTGCGGCGCGAGACCAACAGCTGGATGTGGCCTGCGGTGCAGTTTCTGTACATGCTGGTGCTGGCGTATGGCGCGGCCTTTGCGGTGAATCACATTGCGATGGCGATCTTCGGATAGAAATGCTGCTTGGCGTTTCTAGCATTCAGCTTTCGGCATTGAAATCAAATCCCAGGTCTCAGAATCGAGACCTGGGGCACCCGGCCTGGATTCGAATGAAAGTCCCGAAGAGCATACCTCAGGGCCTGAAGGCCTCTTTAATTCCGTGCGACTCATACCGGGGTTAAAACCCCGGCCTACCGCCCGAGCGAGTTTTTCCGCATCCTGTAAAAGCCCAAGCTCATTCTCGCGGATCCATTTGTCGGGGTTAAAACCCCGGCCTACCGCCCGAGCGAGTTTTTCCGCAGCCTGTAAAAGCCCAAGCTCAATCTTGCGGATACATCTGGCGGGGTTAAAACCCCGACCTACCAATCATTGCTTGTTTCCAGGCTCCATCGTTTTGTCCCCAGATCAACTGCACAATCGATGCCCGCTACCAGTTGGTGATGGAGCCGTCGGGGCGGAAGTAGGTTTGTGCGCGGGCGGTGACGGGCTCGGTGAATTCAGCAATTTGCGTGAGCTGTTTGTAGTCGAGCTCGACGCCCAGGCCGGGGCGGTCGTTGGGATAGAGCTTTCCATCCTTGAAATCGAGACAAACGGGCAGGTGCGGAAGGGCACGGCCCTGGTAGTTGTACTCCATTAGGACCGGTCCGGAGAACGTGCCGAGGGAGTTGACCAGTGCCGCGGTGGCGATGGGGCCCGTGAAGTGGGGGACAATTCCGACGAAGTGGGTTTCGCAGAGGGCGGCAATTTTGAGCATCTCGGTGATGCCGCCAACGTTGGGGAGCGTGGCGCGCACGAAGTCGATGTCGTGATGTTCGACGAGGGTGTTGAAGTCCCAGCGGTTGCCCCACTCCTCGCCGGCGGCTAGTGGCACGTTGACTTTTTGCCGCAGGATGGGCAGGTCCTGCAGGAAGGCCTCGGTGCGGACGGGGTCTTCGACGAAGAACGGGGCCAGGTCCTCGATTTCGTTGCAGCCGCGGACGGCGTCGGAGAGGTCGAAGCGCTGATGGAAGTCGATGACCCAGTCGCCGTCCTTGCCGACACCTTCGCGGGCGGCGGCGCACTGTTCGCGGAGATGGGTGATGCGCTCGCGCGTGTTGAAGGTGGTGTTGGCGGGCAGGTCCATGGCGCTGAAGCGGAAGGCGCGATAGCCGGCTTCGACGGTAAGGCGGGCGCGGTCCTTGATGGGCATGCCGGGGGTGATGCCGGGGATGACGCCTGCGGTGTTGTAGCACTCGCAGTGGTTGCGAACCATACCGCCGAGAAGCTGGTGGACGGGAAGGTTCTGGACCTTGCCCTTGATGTCCCAGAGCGCGAGGTCGAGTGCGCCGATGGCGTCGGTGCGTTCGCGGCCGGCGGGATAGAAGAAGGCGCGGTTCATGTCCTGCCAGAGGTGTTCGATGTACTGGGGGTCGCGGCCGATGAGGCGTCCAGCGGAGGGGGCCAGGAGGTCTTTCGAGCCGCCTTCGCCGATGCCGGTGATGCCGGCGTCGGTCTCGATGGTGACGACGACGTCGCTTTGGTTGAAGAGCGGCGTGGGGTTGGGCGGATTGTAGACGCGGATGCGCGTTATCTTCATTTTGGGGAGCGCGGCGAGGGCAAGGCGCGAGCCTGCGGCGGTGGCGATGGCTGTGGCGGAGAGGGATTGCAGGAATTTGCGGCGGTGCATGGGAGGGGCCTCCGATTTCTGGCATCACATCGTAACACTGGGAGGTGTGGCGTTGGCGGACGGGGGGCGGCGAAGGGGAGAATCCGAGGCCCCCCCCCTCCCGCTGAGAGCAAATTCCTCAGGCAAAAGGAGTTACAGGGAAAGTCTGCCGCAAATTACTCATGATATTCAGGTTAGTGGCAAAATGCTCTCCGCAATGGGGTTACGGGTGGTTTTGGGGCCAAAAACTGTAAATTGCTCTGAACATTGAAGTTGTCTGCGGGCAGCGCTTCGGCTCTTGTCTAGTGTGGATTTTCGCTGGCAGAGGCCGGTCATGGAATGATTGTGCGCCTGTTGAAGGTAATTCTCTGCAAAAAGGCGGGGTAATTCTGGGGTCTCAATGGCGAGACATCGCCACGCGAACGGTTAAACTGCAACCGCCAGTTTGCGAGAGGCGGGACGCGCATTGGCACGGGCTTCGGGGCGGTTTCGTGGCGTCCCTACGGGACTGCTGAATTTTTTGGGGAACGCTTACCCCGGGTTGCGTCCGCTGCGGCGGACTCCACCCGGGGCTATTTTCCTTCGCTCCCTAACGGGAGGTGGGACGATCGGGTGTTGGCCGATCGTTGTTTGACGTTCTTTTGAAGCTGCGGGCTGTGATGTTTCTCATTCTTGCCATAACGAGTGTATCGACTCCCAGGTCTTCCGCCGCGGCGGACGAGAACTGGGGCGCGCGGCTCATTTCGGTCTGTTTGCGACTGCGGCATCTCGCCCCGCTTGGAGTTCGGGCAGGTCCAAGAGCAACTTCAACTCGTCCGCTGGAACGATCATTGAAATTCCACTGTTGGCATTCGCCTTTCCAGATAGCGTTGTCGCCACTTGAAAGCTAAAGTCTTGTGCCTCATAAAAGTAGCCGCTAACTACCCCAAGCAATCGAAATGGAAACCCAACGGCCGTGATCGTGTTTCCCCGCATTCCACCAATGTTCACAAACAAAGGGGATCCGCTGTTTCCTCCAAATACGTGCACGTCCGCCAGATAGAGATGCCCTGGCTTGCCAAGTGTGGTTGTCAGGTTCTCGTCGGGCATCATAGCCAGAATGCCCTGACGCACGATGGGTTCGATTTTCTTCTGCCCCGGGAGTTGGTAGAAGAACCCTGCAAATAACACACTGTCCCCTTCGGCAATTCTCATCTCCTTTACCACATCCTTTGTCGCGAACATCGATACAGGGAAGGGAACAACGTCCAGAACACGCGGGTCTGGTAATACGGGAATCACAGCCAAATCGACAGCATCGTCCTCCGGGAAATACCAATGGAAATTGGGGCCGAGTGGTAGCGTCACCTCAGCAGATTGCACTCCTTCGACCTCATTTTTCGTGTTTAGGCGAACGGAAGCTCGCACTACTCGGGCAGGTTGACCGTTGCTTCGCGGTTCCGCCATGTGACGATTGGTGACCAAATAGAAAAACCCCTGGTTCTCGCCAAGTCGTTTCTCCTCGTAAAACACAAAAAAGCCTGTGCCGTAGATTGTCGCGATATGGTTACCGTCTTGATAAGAAACTGTCAGGAATCCAACGGTCTTCTTTATCACGCCCCCTGATGGCGGCATTTGCATCGGCTGCGGCGGCTTTTCCGCTTGTGGCGATGTGGGCGATGCAGTCTTTGGTGCAGTGCCTGGTTGTTGAGTTTGAGGCGGAGCGATACCTTGAGGCGTGGCCTGCACAACATTTCGTGGGTTTGCGGAGCTCTGCGGATTCTGGGCTGCGACTGAGAGCGTCGTCGAGACGATAAACCCCGCAATTACATTTCGAATTGTCGTTCGCATTCTCTTATTCCTCTAATGATGAGAACGAGGATACACCCCAAACTTGCAGCCAAAATTTTTTGCCACCGACACAACAATCGACCGACAGGATTAGGCGTGATGACTCAGCGCTTTGCGAAGCAGCGAGTTGGCTACCGGCTCGCCGCGATCATTTGGGCGGCGTGTTGGAGGCTGGTTTCGGTTACTTTGGCGCCGGAGACCATTCTTGCTACTTCGTGGGTGCGGGCGCGGTCGTCCAGGACGCGGATCTGGGTTTTGGTGCGGCCGTCCTGCTCGCGCTTTTCTACGGCTAAATGCTGGTCGGCGAAGGCGGCGATCTGCGGGAGATGGGTTACGCAGAGGACCTGCTGGCCGCGGCTCAGGGATTTCAGCTTCTGGCCGACGGCTTCGGCGGCACGGCCTCCGATGCCGATGTCGATTTCGTCGAAGACCAAGGTGCGGGGGGTGGGGTTCTTCGTGGTCTTGGAGGAGTTTTCTTCGACGGCGACTTTAAGGGCGAGCATGACGCGGGACATTTCGCCGCCGGAGGCGATTTCGGCAAGGGGCTTGAGAGGCTCGCCGGGGTTGGTGGAGATGCGGCATTCGACGGTGTCCCAGCCGGTGGTGGTCCAGTGGGCGGTGCCCTCTGGGGCTGAAGCCCCGGTTGATTTTGTTTGCTTATTGTCAGGGCTGAAGCCCTGACCTACTGTCCCCTTGCCGGCCGATGGTTCCGGGGCTAAAGCCCGCGTTGATTCTGTCGTCTTTAAGCGGGGGTTGAAACCCCCGCCTCCCTCCGGATGAGCGTTCTCGGCGGGGTGGACGGTTACTTCGAATTTGGTTTTCATGGCTAGCGTGTTGATCTGGGCTTCGGCTAGCTTGGCTAGCTTGGCGGCGGCGGACTTGCGCTGGGTGGTGAGGGCGCTGGCGGCTTTGCGGTACTCCGATGCAGCTGTTTCGAGTGCCGCACGAAGCGTCTTCAGGATTTCGTCGCGGTCTTCTACTTCGGCCAGCTTGCGGGTTACATCTTCACCGAATGCGACGACTTCGGCGATGGTCTGGCCGTACTTGCGCTTGAGGCGGTCGATGAGGGCGAGGCGGTCTTCGATTTCGGCAAGGCGCTCGGGGGAGGCGTCGATGCCTTCGGCGTAGTCGCGAAGGGTGGCGGCGAGGTCGCCGACGGTGGCGCGGACAGAGGTTAGCTGCTGCTGAGCTTCAGTGAAGCGGGGGTCGAAGCGGGCCAGTTCCTCGACGTTGCGAAGGGCGGCGCGGAGAGCGACTTCTGCACTGGCTCCGCCTTCATAGAGCTGGTCGAAGGCTCCGTTGGCGGCAGCGTAGAGCTTTTCGGAGTTGGCGAGGACACGCTTTTCGGTTTCGAGGGATTCGTCTTCGCCGGGCTCAAGGCGGGCGGACTCGATCTCCTTGCGCTGATAGCTCCAGAGATCGACCATGCGGAGACGGTCCTGCTCGCCTTCGAGGAGATCGTCGAGCTTGTTCCGGGCGGCGTGCCAGTTGGCGTAGGCTTGGGCGACGGCGTCGAGGGAGAGGCCGGCGAAGCGGTCGAGGAGGATGCGCTGCTGGGCCTGGTCGAAGCTGGAGTGGGTCTCAGTTTGCGCGTGGACGAGGGCGAGTTCGGGGGCGAGCTGCTTGAGGACGGCGACAGTGGCAGGCTGGTTGTTGATGAAGACGCGGCCTTTGCCGGTGGAGAGGATTTCGCGGCGGAGGATGATGTCGTTGCCTTCCGAGTCGATGCCGTTCTCCTCGAGGATGGCTTCAGCGCCCGGGGTGGACTCGAAAACGCAGGCGACAACTGCTTTATCCGCGCCATGGCGGACAACTTCCGCGGAGGATTTGCCACCCATCAGGAGGGCGAGTGCATCTACCAATATAGATTTGCCTGCGCCGGTTTCTCCGGTGAGGAGGTTGAGGCCGGGGCCGAGTTGGGCGATGGCGTGATCGATGACGGCGTAATTCTCAGCGCGCAGTTCGACGAGCATGTTGGGATCCACTCTCCTGCCCGGTTGCTCTTGGTCATCAGCTTGATTCCGCGGCAATGAGGGCCGAAGGGAAAAACAACCGCAGATCCTTCGACTTCGCTCAGGATGACAGCCTTTTTGTTTTGTTGAACCTGTCTGCCTGGATCAACATGCGCCGGGAGCCACAACCGGACAATCCGAGCGCAGCATAGCATGAACGGCGGGTTTTCGGGGTTGGGGTGGCGGAGGGCGGGGCGCGTGGAGGGACCAGAGCGGTCACTTGGGTGGGGGACATGAGGTCTGATACCGTTGAAATTGAGGTGAAATGCCGATTCTAACTGCTGCTTTTGTCTACTTTTTGCAGTCTGACAGCGGCGCCGTCCCCGCGGCGCCCAGCGGGATAACGGGCTTCAGCGCACTTGCGGATTTGATGGGCAATATTGGCCCGGTCGCGATAGGGGTGCTGCTGTTGCTGCTGTTTGCCAGCTTGTATTCGTGGACGGTGATTCTAGGCAAGATCGCCACCTTCAAGAAGGCCACCCTGGAGAGCCGGCGGTTTGTGCGCGCGTTCCGGAAGGCGACGCAGCTCAAAGAGATTGCGGCAATGACAGGCGAGTGCCAGGCGAGCCCGCTGGCGCAAGTGTTTGAGGATGTCTACGAGACCTACAAGCGGCAGACGGGAGGCTCGGGACCGCCGAAAAATGTGACCGCCCTTGAACGGTCGGCGCTGACCGCGGCCAGCGAGGCGGTGACCAGCCTGGAACGGCGGATGCCGTGGCTGGCGACGATTGCGTCGACGAGTCCGTTTGTGGGGCTGTTCGGGACGGTGATGGGCGTGGTGGACGCGTTTCACGGGCTGGGCACGGCGGGATCGGGAACGCTGCGGGCGGTTGCGCCGGGCATTGCGGAGGCGCTGATTACGACGGCCGCCGGCTTGTTTGTGGCGGTTCCGGCGGTGGTGGCGTACAACCAGTTGACGGCGCGGATCAGAGTCTTTGCTTCGGCGACTGACGATTTTTGCAGGGAGCTGCTGAATTCGCTGGAGGAGATTCCTGTGCGGACGCCGGCTACGGCTGCAGCCGCGCCCCTGCGCACGTCAATTTCCGGGGCGCCGGAAACAGATGCGCCGCGGGAGGCTGAACGTGGCATTTACAAGTAGCAACGGCCAGACGCGGAGTTCGCTGGCGGACATCAACATTACACCGCTGGTGGACGTGGTGCTGGTGCTGCTGGTGATCTTCATGATCACGGCGCCGGTGCTGCAATCGGGAATTGAAGTGAACGTTCCCAAGACACGGACGGTGAAACAGATCACCGAGCAGCGGATGGTGGTGACGATCGCCCACGATCAGCAGATATTTCTGGGCGACCAGCCGATCAATATCCACGATCTGCCGCAGAAGCTGCACCAGGCGGGGACCGACCCGGCGCACCAGGTGATTTATCTGCGGGCCGATCAGACGGTGCCGTTCGGGGCCTTTGCGAGCGTGATGGACGCGGTGAAGCAGGCGGGGATTACGAATGTTTCGATCGTGACGCAGCCGCTGGAGACGAAGAGCGGGGCGGGAAATTGAGAAGAGACGGGGGTCAGGAACAGGGATCAGGGAACAGGGATCAGAAAAGGTTCTGGGTTTAGTGTCGTGGCTTCCCACCCTTCGCAAAAAGACGCGAAGGATGGGGCACCCGATCTTCTGTTGAGGTTAGAGGATCCCAGGTCTTCCGCCGCGGCGGACTGCGGTCGCTGAGGATGACAGTGGTTTTTTGCGGAGAGTGATTGGGCGAGAGCATGAGTGGGGTTTTGGAAGGCGCGGGACACCTGGAGCGGGAATTGATGCGGGAGCCGACCGCAGGGCCGGCGATGGGTTCCTTTGTGCTGCATGGGGTTCTGCTTGCGGCGCTGGTGTTCTATGGCGCGCTGAGCGGGTTGTTTCATCACAACCTGTGGGGCAACCAGGGCTCAGGGGGGGCGATGCAGGTGAACCTGGTGAGCAATGTGCTGCCGCTGCCGAATAATCAACCGGTGAACGAGAACGTGCTGACCACGGAAAAGCCGAGCGAGGCGCCGGCACTGCCGAGCCCGAAGGAACAGAAGCAGGTGGACGAGACGGCGGTTCCGATTCTGGGCAAGCAGGCGAAGGAGAAAGAGAAGACGACGCCGAAGACGCAGATGCACGAGCCTCCGCCGAAGCAGGACAACCTTGCGCGCTACGGAGAGCAGACGGGCACAGTGATTCCGCGGAATGTGCAGGCTCAGAACGGTTCGAACGGGCCCACGGCGGTGGGCGACAACGATTTTGCGAGCCGGTTTGGGTGGTACGTAGACCAGATCAACAACAAGATGGCGAATAGCTGGATGAAGAAGGAGGTAGATCCGGGCACGCCGAAGGGGGCGCGCGTCTTCCTGATTTTCACGATTCATCGGGACGGGAGCCCGTCGGATGTGCAGCTGGACCGCTCGAGCGGAAGCCCGACGCTGGACCGCTCGTGCGAGCGCGGCGTGCAGCGCGTGGATACTTTCGGGTCGCTGCCGCCTGCCTACAATCAGAGTACGCTGAAGGTCTCTTATTATTGTGAATACTAACGATCTACAAGTTTTGGCATCAGACAATACAGCCGTTGCACGGGCGGCCGCACGGCCTGTCCATTCTTCAAGAGGAAGGATCACTGATCGCATGAAGGGGTTTTTCCGGTTTCTTCCGCTCATTCCGATTTTGCCGGCATTGTGGAATGTACCCGCGGCGACAGCACAGGATTGGGTGCACACGGGCACCAACCTGGGCAACCAGACGGTTCGATTGGCGGCGGCGGACTTCAAGCCGGTGGGCAACGATCCGCAGACGACGGCGCTGAAGGCGGTGTTCGATGCGACGCTCTATAACGACCTGAGCAACGCTGGAATTTTCGACATGGTATCAAAGAGCATGGCGCCGCAGGCGATGCCTGGGTCGCCGCAGGAGATGGTGCTGAACCAGTGGTCCGCGGCGCCGTCGAGCGCGGCGATGGTGGCCTTTGGGGCGCTCTCGACGACGAACGGACGGCTCGCGGTTTTCGGCTGGTTGTTCGATGCGCGCAACGAAACGAATCCGCAGGTGCTGGGCAAGCAGTACAACGAAGCGGCGAGCGAGGACATGGCGCGCACGGTGGCGCACGAGTTTGCGGACGAGATCATCACCCGGCTGGGCGGCGGCATCAACGGGATCGCGGAGACGAAGATCTACTTTGTGAGCACGCGGAGCGGATCGAAAGAGATCTGGGTGATGGATTACGACGGGCAAAACCAGCACCAGGTGACGCACCAGGGCAGCATCTCGCTTTCGCCACGCGTATCCCCCGACAACTCGCGAGTCGCGTTCTCGTCGCTTGCACGCGAAGGATGGTCGATTCGCATGTATTCGCTGGAGCTGGGCCGGATGGTGAGCTTTCCCGCAGGCTCCGCAGGCGGCAGCAATCTTTCTCCGGCGTGGTCTTCCGACGGATCGAAGATTGCGTTTTCGTCGTCGCGATCGGGAGACTCGGAGATTTGGGTGGCGGACGGGAGCGGAGGCAACCTGCGCAGAGTCACCTCCCTGGCCGGACCCAACGTGTCGCCGGCATGGAATCCGCGCACCAATGCACAAATCGCCTTTGTTGGCGGGCGCACCAGCGAGCCGCAGATCTATACGATGGACCAGGACGGGTCAAACATCCAGCGGCTGACCGACAGCGGCTATGCAGTTTCTCCATCGTGGGCGCCGAACGGCGGGTTGCTGACCTTCAGTTGGAATCGCAAGTACGGGCCCGGCGATCCCGGCGGACAGGACATCTATGTGTTTGAGATTGCGAGCATGCACTGGCTGCAGATAACGCACGAGTCGGGGAGCAACGATTTTCCGTCGTGGGCGCCGGATACACGGCACATCGTGTTTCAGAGGACGATCGGCAAACATCCGCAGATCTGGACGATGCTGTCCGACGGCACGCATCAGCAGCAACTGACGCACGCGGGCGACAACTCGATGCCCAACTGGAGTTGGAAGTGAACCGGGGACCGATGCCCGCACGCGATGCTTCCAATCGCGGGCAGGCGTGCGAAATGGGATTGCCCCCAGATTGATGAACTATGATTTTATCGTCGCCGAAGTCCGGATGCAGCCATCACCCGGATGGAGGCATTGCAGCGAGGGAAACTTTTAAGTTTTGGGAAGGAGCACTCAATTGAAATTAAATCCACGGATATTTGCGCCGGTTGTCCTGCTAGCCGCCCTGACGGTTGTTGCAGGATGCAAGAAGAAAGTGCCACTACCACCACCACAGGCGGCACCGCCACCGGCAGCCGCTCCAGCGCCAACCGCACAACTGACAGCGACGCCGACGGTGATATCTGCCGGCGACCAGGTGCAACTGAGCTGGCAAACGACCGACGCGTCGGCCATCTCTATCGACGGCATCGGCAGTGTACCCTCATCGGGCGTAAAGACAGTCACTCCGACCACGGCGACGACTTATCACCTGGTGGCGCGCGGGGAGGGCGGCACGGCCGAAGCCTCAGCGAGCGTGACAGTGAATTCGCCTCCGGCAGTGGTGGTGCCGACCAACACGATGACCGCGGCACAGGAGTTCGCGGCCAACGTGCAGGACATCTTCTTTGACTACGACACCGATGCACTTCGCACCGATGCGCAGGCAACGCTGTCGAAGGACGCCAGCTACCTGGTGAGCCATCCGGACGTGAAGGTTGCGATCGGCGGATACTGCGACGAGCGCGGCTCCGACGAATACAACCTTGCTCTTGGGCAGAAGCGCGCCGAGTCGGCCAAAACCTCGCTGGTGTCGGCGGGCGTGGCTGCGAACCGGATCCGCGTGATCAGTTATGGCAAGGAGAAGCCGTTCTGCACAGAGTCAAACGAGGCGTGCTGGCAGCAGAATCGGCGCGACGGGTTCTCGATGGACCAGTAGGTGGCTGGGAAAGTCATCCAATCCCAGGTCTCAGAATCGAGACCTGGGGCACCCCGGCACGGAGTCAAACGAGGCGTGCTGGCAGCAGAATCGGCGCGACGGGTTCTCGATGGACCAGTAGGTGGCTGGGGAAGTCAT
>Ga0181516_10000430_pt1 | contig 39220 bp, 27 predicted proteins | sample PEATcosm2014_Bin_25_FD_121104 | JGI IMG/M metagenome (GOLD analysis project Ga0181516, IMG submission 121104) | Peatland microbial communities from MTU Mesocosm Facility, Houghton, MI, USA - PEATcosm2014_Bin01_10_metaG | ecosystem: Environmental > Terrestrial > Soil > Wetlands > Peat | place... | reverse complement strand
ACAGAAATGGCTGATAATTCCCTCGGCGGCTAAAGCCGGCGTTGATAAAGCAGTGGTTATGTACGGGCTAAAGCCCGTACCCTTCATCCGATTGAGTTTTTCCGCAGCCTGTAAAGCCCTACGTTGATTTGATTGGCTTTATCGGCCCGACTGAAGTCGTGCCCTGATTACAAAGCCATTGGGAATTGCCTTCTGAAGAGTTTTTCCGCTCACGGATGACGGCGTGCAACTGCCGTTTTTAGGATCATTCGCAGTTAAACAACTCCAACCAACTGATTCTGTTCGACTTTTAACCGGACAGTAGTGGACTTTCACTGAAACCTGTTCACTAACTTACAAAACCGTTGCCAGCCACTTTCCGGTTTGAGAGAGCAGGTTTGCCGCAATCTCTTCCGGCGTTCCCTCGGCCACGATGCGTCCGCCGGCTTGGCCGCCTTCAGGACCTAAGTCAATCACCCAGTCGGCGCACTTGATCACGTCCAGATTGTGTTCGATGACAATCAGCGAGCCGCCGCCGTCGATGAGTTTGCGGAATGCTGTCAACAACTTGGAAACATCGTCGAAGTGCAGTCCGGTCGTCGGCTCATCCAGAATGTAGAGCACGCGGCTGGCCTGCGAGGGCTTGGCGTTGGCGTTGGCGGCGCGCACCTGGGCCAGGTGAGCTGCCAGTTTGACGCGCTGCGCCTCGCCGCCTGAGAGCGTCGTCGCGGACTGGCCCAGCCGCAGGTAGCCCAGACCGATCTCGTCCAGCACGGCCAGCTTTTCAAGCAATCGCGTCTGTCCGGCAAAAAAGCGAAGTGCTTCCTTGACCGTCATTTGCAGCACATCGTGAATGTTCTTTCCCTTGTAATGGACATTAAGAATCTTGGCCTGGTAGCGCGTGCCGTTGCACTCCTCGCAGGGCAGTTCGACGTCAGCCAGAAACTGCATTTCGACGGTGACAGTGCCATCGCCGTCGCAGGTGTTGCAGCGGCCTCCGGGTACGTTGAAGGAAAAATGCCCCGGAGTAAGCGAGAGGCGCTTGGCTTCCGGCTGCGCGGCAAAGAGCTCACGCACCAGATCGAAGCCCTTGATATAAGTGATCGGATTGGAGCGCGGCGTACGGCCAATCGGTGCCTGGTCCACAAGCACCACGTCATTCAGCCGCTCAACGCCGGAAAGGGAAGTGAAGACCCCGGAAACGTCCGCGCCATCGCTTTGCCCCAGAGCTCGCGCCACGGCCCGAAACAGCACCTGATGCACCAGTGTGGATTTGCCTGAACCCGAGACGCCGGTAATGGCGACCAGCATTCCCAGCGGGATTTCGACGTCGAGTTTATCGATATTATTCGCTGTTGCGCCGCACAGCAGCAAACGTTCTCTTCCCGGCAGACGGCGGCGCGCGGGTAGCGGGATGGTCATCTGGCCGGAGAGATAGCGGCCGGTGAGCGAGTTGGGATTGGCCTCGATTTCAGCCAGAACGCCCTCGGCCAACAGCTTGCCGCCAAACTCGCCCGCGCCGGGGCCCAGATCGAGCAAGTGGTCGGCGGCGCGCAGCACGTCGGCGTCATGCTCGACGACAATGATGGTGTTGCCCAGGTCGCGCAGCTCTTCCAGAATGTGAATCAGCCGCGCCGTATCCCGCGTGTGCAGGCCAATCGAAGGCTCATCGAGCACGTAGAGCGCGCCGACCAGCCGCGAGCCCAGCGAGGTGGCCAACTGAATGCGCTGCGCCTCGCCGCCTGAGAGCGTCGAGGCAAGCCGGTCGAGGGTGATGTACTCCAGACCGACCGCGTCAAGAAAACTCAGCCGCTGGCGAACCTCATCGAGGATCGGCCCGGCAATCTCCTGCTGCATTGGCGAGAGCTGCAACGCGCCAAAGAATAACTTTGCATGAGCAATGGTGAGCGCGGTGGCCTGGCAGATATTCAATCCATTGATTCGCACGCTGCGCGCCTCGGCTCTCAGGCGCTGGCCGCGGCAATCCGGGCATTCGGCATAGCCGCGATATTTGCTCAGCATTACGCGCACATGCAGCTTGTACTTCTTGCGCTCCATCTGCGCAAAGAAGCCGTAGACGCCGGTGTAAGTGCCCTTGCCGCGCAACACCGTCTCGCGGGCTGCCTCGGGAAGTTCGCGCCAGGGCAAATCCATCGGTACGCCCAGCTCCGGGGCAAGCTTTCTGAGTTCGGTAAACCACGGGCGGCATTTGGGCCGGTTCCAGGGGTCGATGGCGCCATCGTTGAGGCTGAGTCTCTTGTCGGGAATGACAAGATTCAAGTCGAAGTCCACCGTGTTGCCAAAGCCCTGGCAGCGGGGACATGCGCCGAAGGGATTATTGAAGCTGAAGAGCCGGGGCTCCGGCTCGCGGCCCGGACGGTGGCAGCTTTTGCACTCATAAGCGCCGGAGAAGCGATGGCGGGGACGCGGGGCTGCCTCGTCCCCCACGCCAGGGACTAAGACCTGTCCCTGGGGGCCCCGGTCGCGCGGGACTTCTTCGAAGGTGACCTCGCCAGCTTCGCGGTAGGCTATCTCCGCTGCATCCACAATGCGGGCGCGGTTCTGTGGACTGACGACAATTCTGTCTAAAAGGACAAAAACTGGCAGTGTGAAGTCCAGGTCGAGAAGCGATTCGGGCGTGGAGAATTCGAAGATTTGGCCTTGCTGGTAGAGGCGATTGAAGCCAGAGGCGCGCAGCTCGATCAGCCGCGACTTGAGGGATTCGGTCAGCGGCGATTCAGCGGCTGCTTTGGCGGCCGCTTTTCCGGTGGACTTCAGAACGCGGCGTGCTGGCTTGGCCTCGGCTTCCGGCGCGGGCTCGGCGTGGCGCACTGGGAAGAGCGCATTGAGGCGCGTCCCTTCGCCGAGCGCAAGAGTGGCTTCGGCAACTTCGTCGATGGAGTCTCTCTTGACCAGGCCGTCGCAGAAGACGCAATAAACCGTGCCGCAGCGGGCGTAGAGCAGGCGCAGGTAATCGTAAACTTCGGTGGCCGTGGCGACGGTGGAGCGCGGGTTGCGCGTGGTGTTCTTCTGCTTGATGGCGATGGCCGGAGCAAGGCCGTCGATCACGTCAACGTCGGGCTTTTCAATGCGCTCCAGGAATTGGCGGGCGTAGGCCGAGAGCGATTCGACGTAGCGTCGCTGCCCCTCGGCGTAGATGGTGTCGAAGGCCAGCGACGACTTGCCCGACCCCGACACGCCGCTGATCACCGTCAGCTTCCCGTGGGGAATCTCGCAGGAGATGTTCTTCAGATTGTGTGTCCGCGCACCGCGGATGATGATGGCGTCATTCAAGGGAAGCACCCTGGGGGAAGTTGGTTGGCTGCATCTCTGAGTGCTCAGCGAGGCTCAGGGTACAGACGGCCATTCTTCATTATAGGGCGTTGGAGGCGGTGAGAGATGAAGGCCCGGTAAAGTTGGGCTGCTCAGGTTTCGCTAAAAGTCCTCGGTGGATTCGACCGCGGGCAGAATGTCGTCTTCTCCGGCCATCCATACATAAAGGGTGGGCAGAAGGAAGACGCCGATGACCAAATTGGCCAGCAAGCCGCCGACAATGACGATGGCAAAAGGCCGCTGCGAGTCCGAGCCAATCGCATGGGAGAGCGCAGCCGGCAGCAGGCCCAGGGTGGCCACCAGCATGGTCATCATAATGGGCCGCAGACGCAGGACAGCTCCTTCGACAGCGGCTTCGATGATATGCTCCTGTGTCGATTCCTCCATGCCTTTGCGCCGCGCGCGAAGCTGGTTGATGAACTCGATCATGATGACGCCGGTCTGCACACTGACGCCAAAGAGTGCCAGAAAGCCGACGGCCGAAGAGACCGAGAAGTTGGTATGCGTGATAAAGAGCGCCAGCGGCCCGCCGATTGAAGCCATCACAACCGAGACCAGAATCAGCATCGCCCACTTGAAGGAGCGGAACATGGTGTAGAGAATCAAAAAAATCGCCATCACGGTGATGGGAATGACGATGTCCATGCGCTTGTCGGCGCGCTTCTGACTCTCGTACTCGCCGGCCCATTCTAGGTGATAGCCGGCAGGCAGAGCGACGCTCCGGTTGACGTTGCGAATGGCCTCTTCGACGGTCGAGCCGAGGTCTCGCCCGCGGACGGAGTATTTGATGGCGATGAAGCGCTGGCCGCCCTCGCGATAGATCTCCTCAGCGCCGTCGTCGGCGGAGGCTGTGGTCAGTTGCGCCAGAGAGACGCGCTCGCCAGAAGGCGCAAGCAGGCGCACGTTCTCAATGGCCTCGCGGGTGTCGCGATATTGCTGCTGGTAGCGTAGAGTCACGTCAAAACGGGCCTCGCCCTGCTGAAGCTGGGTGACGGCGTTGGCACCGACGGCGGTCTGAATGGCGTCTTGAATGTCGGCGACGTTAATGCCCCAGCGGGCGGCGGCGGCACGGTCCACGGTGTAATTGAGGTTGGGCTGGCCGATGATGCGGAAGATGCCCAGATCCTCGATGCCTTTGACGGTGGCCATCTGCGCCTGGATCTCGTCGGCCTTTTTTTCCAAAGTACGCAGATCGTCGCCATAGAGCTTGACGGAGAGCTCGCCTTTGACGCCGCTGACGGCCTCTTCCATGTTGTCGGAGATGGGTTGCGAATAATTCCAGAGAACGCCGGGAAACTCTTGCAGTTTCTTGTCGATAGCGGCGATTAAAGCCTCTTTGTCCTGATGAAAGACGGGCCGCCACTGCTTTTTGGGCTTGAGATCGACAAAGTATTCCGTGTTGAAAAAGCCGGCGGTGTCGGTGCCGTCATCGGGGCGTCCGGTCTGGCTGACAACCTGCGTCACCTCGGGAAATGAGGCCATTGCCAGGCGCGCCTTGTTAGTGAACTCGATAGAAGCGGTGGGGCCTTCGCTGGGCGGCATGGTGCCGCGCACCCAGATTGCGCCTTCATCCAGATGCGGCAGGAACTCCGAGCCGACAGGTCCGCCAAAGGTGAGATAGACGGCGATGGCGAAGAGCGCGCTGGCGATCGCCAGAGTCGTCCGGCGATGCACGATGGCCGCGCGAACCGCAACGCGATAGTTCTCCGTGAGCCAGACCATCACCGGGTTGTGCCACTCTTTGGCGCCTTTGTTGAAGACCAGGCCGGCCAGCACCGGAGCCACAAACATCGCAAAGCCGAGCGCGCCCAGCAGCGCAAAGCAGACCGTCCAGGCCATCGGCTTGAAGAGCCGGCCTTCAACCGCTTGCAGCGTGAAGATGGGCAGATAGGCGGTGATAATGATGCCGCGAGCGAAGAAGACCGGGCGCTGCACTTCATGAGCGGCTTCGCGAATGCTTTGCGCCGGAACGCGAGTCTCCTCATGCTTGTTGAGGTGGCGGACAATGTTTTCAATCATCACCACCGAGCCGTCTACGAGCATTCCAAAGTCCAGCGCGCCCAGCGAGAGCAGGTTGGCCGGAATGTGGCTGAGGTCAAGGCAGATCGACGCAAACATCAGCGCAAAGGGAATGGTGAGCGCAACGATTATCGCGCCGCGAATGTTTCCCAAAAACAAAAACAGAATGATGGAGACCAGAATCATGCCCGCCGTCAGGTTGTCTTCCACGGTGGTGACCGTGAATTTGACCAGGTCGGAGCGGTCGAGGAAGGGAACTACCTTCACTCCCTTAGGGAGAATGCCGGGGTGATCCTTGTCGCCATTGAGCTTGCTGACTTCGGCGTGAATTCCGTCCAGGACGGGGTCGGAGTCGTCGCCCTTCTGCAAGAGCACAATGCCTTCCACCGTGTCGGGGTTGTCGATAATCTGGCTGTCGTCGTAGACCTTTCTGCCGCCGACGAACTTGTAGGTCTTGGAGGACCGGCCAATCTGACCCAGACGAATCTTCGGCCCTTGCGAGACCGCGGCGATGTCTTTGATCTTGATGGCCGCTCCGTTGGCGGTCTTGACGACGGTGTTCTCAATGTCCTGCACACTGGTAAAGAGGCCGACCGATTGCACGTTGATCTGCTGCGCGCCCTGCTCAATGAAGCTGCCGCCGCCGTTGGTGTTGTTGTTGGCAATCTGCTGCTCGACCTGGCCGATACTCAACCCGTAGGAGACGAGTTTCTCCGGATCGAGCTTGATCTGATACTCCTTTGTCGGTCCGCCAAAGCTGGAGACATCGACGACGCCATTGACGCCCTTGAAGGACTTTTCCAGCGTCCAATCTTCCAGCGACTTCTTCTCCATCACGTCATAAGATGGGTTGGTGCTCTCCAGCGTGTACCAGTAGATTTGTCCGACGGGGCTCCAGTCTGTGCCCATCTGCGGAACCAGATTGGCGGGCAGGCTGACCTGTCCCAGCCGCTCCATCACGTGCTCGCGATTCACGTCGCTGGTTGAGTCGTCGTCAAAGATCAGCATCAGGCTGGACAAGCCGGCCAGCGTCTCAGAGCGCAGGTGCGCCAGGTGGGGAATGCCGGCCATCTGTATCTCAACCGGCACGGTGACCTGGCGCTCGATCTCTTCGGCGCTGCGCCCCGGCCACTGCGTAATGATCTGCACGTAGTTGTCAGCAACGTCGGGATAGGCCTCGACGGGCAGCGCGCGAAAGCTGATCACGCCCCACGCGGAGAGCACAACAACAGCGCCGAGCACCAGCCAGCGGCTCTTGAGCGCGAAATCCACAAGTGCGCGAATCATCTACGGGTTCCTCAGATCAATTTTGTTTCTCAACTTAGATTTCCTCAGGGGCTAAAGCCCAATTTGTTTTTTGCTGAGCCAATGTACAGGCTGAAGCCCGTACCCTTCAAAATGCCCAAGAAATCTACTGGTTCCCCGCGGTTTCAAGTAAGAGAGCGTTGCCGACGACCTGCTGGCCCGGCGCAATGCCGGAGAGAATCTCCTGGCGGTTGCCGTCCAGCATCTTGCCTGCATGAACTTCAACCCGCTTGAATTGATTTCCGCCGGCTGGTTGAAAGACCCAATCGCGGTCGTGCAGATGCAGCACGGCATCGGCTGGAACGGCCGCGTGCGTCTCCTTGGCGCGGCTGGTGAAGGTGGCCGTGGCGAACATCCCGAGCTTGAGAAATCCTGGATTGCCCAGCTCGATGCGGACTTTGGCGGTGCGCAGCGAGGGATCGAGCACTGGACCGATGTCGCTGATGCGCCCGGTAAGTGGTCGATCCGGAAAAGAGTTTACCTTGACCCGCGCCTCCTGGCCCAGTTGCAGGCGCGGGATGTCGTTCTCGTAGACATCGCAGACAATCCACACTGTCGAAAGGTCGGCGATGGTAAAAGCGGTAGCCGAGCCGGAGAGCGCGACGCCCGCCGCGGATGCATTGGTCACATTCTGCGCCACAATGACGCCACTGATTGGAGCGTAGACATTGACGACGCTGCTGGGATGATTCTTGTCCACGCCGAGGGTCTTCAGTTGCTCCTCGGCAGCCGTCAGATCGGCCATGGCGTCCTTCTCTGTGTCTTCCGCGGCCTCAAGTTGGGCCTGTGAGATGGCCCCGTGCTGCAAGAGGTCCGAGGCGCGGTCAAAGGCCATCTTAGCCATGTGTTCGTCGTTGGCGGCTTTGAGATAGGTGTCAAAGGCGGCGGTAATATCCGGGCTCTGAACCTTGAGCAACAATTGGCCCTTCTTCACGTTGTCGTCCAGCCGCGCCTTGATGTCCACCACGCGGCCATTGGCCATCGAGATCACAGGTAGCTCGCGCGATATGTCGGGAAAGACGCTGCCCGTCGCCGTCAACTCGGTAGCCGACTCGATCTGCCCGGCCGTGAGGATCGGGAACTTCGGCGCATCGTTGGGATCGACGGTAATCAGGTTCATGTCGGCAACCTGGATGACCTTGGTTGGAGGAGGCGCGCCGTCGCCCTCGTCCTTGCCCTTGCAACCGGTAAACGACAGGCCGAGCAATGCGGACGCGATGAGAGTCAGCCGGAAGCTGTGGGATGGTTGGATAAAGGAATGCGAATTCATTGGATCACCTCGCGCCCGACGGCAAGATTCAGTTGTCCGGCAGCGGTCAGATAAGAGCCGATCAGTTGCACGTAAGCCAGTTGGACGACGCGGAAATCGCTCTGCGCATTGAGGAAATCCATCAGCGAAGCGCCGCCGTGCTGGTATGAGTATGTCACCGTATCGCGAACGCGCAGCGCCTGGGCGTTGTACTGCGCCTTGTAAGGCCGGAGCAGCGCCAGATTGCTCTCCACCTGCGCGTAGGCCGAGTCCACGTCGCTGAAGACCTGCGCGCGCGTGGCGTCGGTCAGTTCTTGATTGCGGCCAATGTCGATCTGCGTGCGCTGCTTCTCACCCTGATTGCGATCGAAGATGCGCAGCGGAACGTTCACGCTGGCGCCCAATGTATAGCGGCCAAAGTTGTTGTTGAAGGCGGGATTGTACGAGTACCAGGTGGCAAAGGTCGGATCGGCAGAGCCATTGGCGATGGCCAGCTTGTGGTTGGTCTGCGCTTGCTGAATGGCTTCAAGCGCGGCTCTCAGATCGGGCCGGGCGTCCAGAGCGATCTGCCTGAAGTCTTCCAGAGGCTTCAGATCGTCACTGAAATCGAACGGGCCGCTCACGTCGAACTGCTCTACCGGCGTTTGGTCATTCAGCAATTGCTGCAGCTGAATCTTGGCGGTGCGCAGGTTGACAAGGGCCGTCTGGATTTCGACTTCATATTGGACGCGCAGCAGTTCGATGCGGTCCAGGTCGATCTGAGCAATGTCGCCGTCGCGAAAGCGGTCGCGGCTGATCTGGATAATCTTGTCGTAGTAGGCAAGGTCTGCCTTTGCAAGTTCGAGAACCGCTTTGGCTTGCAGCGTCTGAACGAATTGGGAGCGCAGATCGAAGAGAAGATTGCGTTCCAGATCTTCATGCTGCGAACCGGCAATCTGCGTGCCTTCCTTTGCGCTCTGCAAGCGCAGTTCGCGCTTGTGCTCCCGTTCATGCAGGTAGTTGATGCTGGGCACAAGCTGGTCGCCGGTCAGCGGCAGCCAGTGCGTACCCAGGCCCGGAACCGTATGCGGTGCGATTTGCAATCCATCGCTCGAAAGGCCAATGCCGGGGTTGGGACGCAGATAGGCGGAAATTTCTTCGGCCTTCATCTCATCCACGCCCAGCGCGTCGGCCTTCAGAGCCGGGTTGGCGGCCTCGAACTTCGTCTTCACCTGATCCCAGGTAAGACTAGGCGGCACCGGTGCGGCGGTTTGGGAAAACGCCTGCTGCGGCGCAAGAGAAAACATTGCCGCTGCCGCCAAAGCAGACCATAGGGGAGGGAACTTGCATTTCATACGCACCCTTTGCGCCGTGGCCTACACGGCGTGAACAGGAAAAAATGAGAGCAATTGACACAGAAAAAGCGAGGCAAGAATCAAGCTGCGGGGGGCGGTCGATTCTGAATCGAAGCCAAAGTGGGCATCTTTTTATAAGGGGCTGGTGCTGGGCGAGGCGCATTAAAACTCGGAAAGCCGACGGAAAGTCCTGAAAGCGCCGGCGGAGGAAGCGCGGCGACTGCCGGAAAGATCGAATGAGGACAGGCAGAAGCAGCGTTGAGGCGGCGCACACAGCAGTCCAACTCAGCAGGGTTCTGGGCGGCTACCAGATCGTCGGTCACTGAGATTACGGGAAAGAGAATCAGAATCAGCATACCGAGAGCGGCGATGTGCGTACGGGTTCTCGCACTTCCGCGGGCAGTATGACTCAGCCAGTGCTTGACCAGCAAAACAGCCAGCAGTAACCAGACGAGATTGAGAGCCAATTCCATGAGATGACCTGATTTTATCTTAGACGTAGAACAACTGAGGAAAGACGAAGGAAGTTTGGATTTCCATGAAAGTTGGAGTGCGGCGGCCGGGAATTCGGAAGCCTGGCCCGTCTGTTTGCGGAACGCGACGGCGTGGAGTGATCTATTATTGGGCGAAGAAATGAAAACTGACCAAACGGGTTTGACCGGGTGGGAAAATCCACTTATGATAAACAAGTTGGATTTGGCCAGGGCGCTTTGGCGCGGCCTAATCTGATCTGGGACAGGAATTGCCCAGCGCACCTGAGTTGCCCACTCGTTCAATGGTAGGACAGCTGCCTCTGGAGCAGCATATTGGGGTTCGAATCCCTGGTGGGCAGCCAATTTGTACAATTGCAAAACACCGGGATCTAATGTCCGATAACGTATATTCTGTATAGTGAGAGGCGGTTATACTCTCCAGTTCCTTGTCTACCGCAAATCCCTCATAATTCAGGAGTTCCCAGGTGTATTTCCCTGCCGTGCCGCATCCTCAACCAATTGGCTACGTGATATTCTCTCGCGATTCCAGTCACGGATGCTGCCAAAAATTAGGAATGCCAATCCAAGTGAGCCCGGGGCGAGTAAACAGCAGAAGATTGGCAGTCTCCAGGACGATTGCCAGTGGACGAATAAAAGATTGAAAAAAGCATAACCGACAAAAAACATTGAGGATGCCGCATAACTTGCTTTTTGGGGTTGCAAAAACTTTGATCCGACTGTGGGGATCAACATCCATAAGATAAGAAACAACCAAAATCCGGCGTCGGTCATTCCGAGGGGCTTATACATCCCCGAGTGGCTGTTCGGGAACTTGGCGACGATGGCATAAACGCAAAATGTAGCAAGAGCGGCCACCAGGAAAGCGACCACAAGAATTACAATCTGGCGATTCACTTTCATCGCTCGTTACCCTCGGCTACATCTTATACCGCCCAAGATCCTCGTCGTTCAGGCCTTCCAGCCAGCCGCGCAACTGCTCACCGGTTGGGCCTTCAGGCGGGCCGGAGGTGTTCAGCTTGGCGGCCTGCATGACCTGCTCGGCGACGAAGATTGGGCAATCGGCCCGCAGCGCCAGGGCGATTGCGTCCGACGGCCGGGCGTCGATAACTATCGGCTCATCGCCCTGGCGCATCCAGAGCATAGCGAAGAATGTATCGTCCTTAAGCTCTGATATAACAACGCGTTCTAGCCGTAAATTCATGTGCCGCATGAGGTTTCTAGCCAGATCGTGGGTCATGGGGCGCGGCACGGCAATCTTCTCAATCTCGATGGCAATTGCGTTGGCTTCAAAGATGCCCACCCAAATGGGCATCACGGTTTCCGAAGCCACGTCCTTGAGCACGACGATGGGCATGCTGGTGGCTGGGTCCATCATCAACCCGCGTATCCTAACTTCGATATCCATGGCTTCCCTTTCCTTGCACGCTTCCAAATCCGCTCACTTCTATCTTAGTACTTTCGAACCTCTTGCAAAATTACGACAGTAGGTTCATTTAGAGGCGGGGACGGCCCACTTTAGAATAGGGTTACGCAGACCAACTCCAAAGTTGAAGGCGCCCCTACCCTATGCAGATTACCGTTTTCCGGCCTCCTGAATCAATTCCAGCGTCAACTGGTCGCGGTGTTGGGCCTGATTCGGATCGAGGCGCTAGCCGGTGCTTGGCGAGGCGACCCAGAAAGGACGGATAGTCGGTAACATCTTACACGCCGCATAATTGCTATTCCTGAAGACGCCCCTCAGGCAGTACCATAGTGCGGAGAATCATTCAGCTCTTTCGAACGCGAGCTTCTTGATCGATTGAAGCCCGCGCTCCCTTGGATGCGATCTACCCGCTGTCGAAAGCGGCAAGATGGAGTACGGCCCGTGCAGCGAAAACCTACCATGAGCGATGTTGCCCAAATGGCCGGCGTTGGCGCCATGACGGTTTCGCGTGTCCTCAGCGGCACGGCGCGCGTCTCTGAAGAGACCGCCAGCCGCGTGCAATTGGCCATCGAAAAACTGCAATACCGGCCCAATGAACTGGCGCGCGCCTTTCGCGGCCATCGCAGCCGGACCATTGGGCTCATTCTGCCTACCCTGTACGATTCCTTCTTTGCCAACTGCGCCCAGGCTGTGACCACGGTGGCCAAAGAGCAGGGGTATTCGCTGATCATGACCACCTCCAACGGCGATCCGGATACCGAATTCGAAGAGGCCGAGCAGATGCTCCAGTGGAATGTAGACGGGATCGTCGCCATTCCATCCAACTCCCGCCATTCGCGGCTCACGCGCGCTCTCTTTGGCAAAACTCCGGTGGTCATCTTTGATTGCCCGGTCGAAGATCCGGCCTTCGATACTGTGCTGGTGCAGAACAACGCCGGCGCGCGCGGCATGATCGATCATCTGATCGGGCATGGCCACCAGCGAATCAGCTTTATGGGATTCACTCGCAATCTCTTTACCATCAATGCGCGATTCTTGGGCTATCGCCGCGCCATGCGCGACGCCGGGCTCAAAGAGGACGCTTTCTTTGGATGTGAATCTCAAGACGAGACGATGCGGACCGTCGAGGCCAAACTGCATGGGCCGGAGCCGCCGACGGCCATCTTCTCTTCCAATACCTTAACCACGCATCACGTTCTGGCGGCACTGACCAACCTGGGTGTGAAGATGCCCGGCGACCTGGCCTTTGCCTGCTTTGACGACTTCGATCTCTCCGACCTGATCTCTCCGCCGCTAACCGTGGTTCGCCAGCCGACGCTGGAGATGGGCCGGGTTGCCACCAACCTTCTCTTCGACCGCATTACCCGCGCCGAAGTGCCGCCAGAGACAGGCCACCGAATTGTGCTGCCAGTCGAGATTGTGCTGCGCCGCTCCTGCGGCTGCAAGCACCGCACGCCGATGGTCATTCATTGACGGGCGACCGGCTGGGATGCAGATAGCACGGAGGGTTGCCTTGTATCCGCACAATCCTCCATGCAAGAATCCCGCTAATAGAAGCTACCGGTCCGTGCAGGAGTAGCAAGGATCGATCGAAGCCTGAATCAGCGGCGTATCCGCCAGCCGCGCCCCGATCACCATCCAGCGAATCGCCGGCATCACGGCAAAGGTCGGCGTCCGCACATGCACCCGCGCCGGATTCCTCGAACCCTCTTTCCATGAAACCGAGTACATCACCTCGCCGCGCGGTGCCTCAACGCGTGCTGTCGAGGCGGTCGTGATCAGCTTGGTAAAGTCGAACTTGCCGTCGCCCGCGAACAGCTCTCCCGGAGGCAGCTTGGCCAGCGCCTGGCGCAGAATCTTGCAGCTCTCCATAATCTCCAGCGCCCGCACCAGCAGCCGCGCGCGCACGTCGCCCGCAGGCTGCACCGGCACATCGAACTCCATCTCCGCATAGGCCGCATAAGGCGCGGCTTTGCGAAGATCTTGCGGCAGCCCGGAGGCGCGCGCCACCGGCCCCACAACACCGCAAGAGAGCGCCTTTTCGGTGGTCAGCACGCCAATCCCGGCGCACCGCGAGGTCGCCGTCCTGCTGGTGGTGAAGATCGGAATCACCGTCCGCGCCATCTCCAGCTCCAGCGCCTCCACCATCTTGAGGATCGATGCCGGATCTTCGATGTCGCGATTGACTCCGCCGACGCGATTCATTGAATAATTGACGCGATTGCCGCTGATGGCCTGCAGCACATCCATCACCTTTTCGCGCAGCTCAAAGCAGGTCATGAACATCGTCTTGAAGCCCATCAGCTTGGCCGCAATCCCCGCCCACAGCACATGCGAGTGCAACCGCTCCAACTCCGCCATAATGGTCCGGATATACTGCGCGCGCGGCGGAGCCACAACGCCGGTCAAGCCCTCCATCGCCGTGCACAGCGTCAGTGTGTGGATATTCGAGCAGATGCCGCAGACCCGCTCCATCAGCGCAATCACCTGAATGTAATTGCGCGTCTCGGCCAGATGCTCGATGCCGCGAAAGTTGAAGCCGATGTGAAGCTTGGCGTCCTGAACCGTCTCGCCTTCGCAGATCAGGTCCAGTTTGTAAGGCTCTTCAAGCGCTGGATGGTACGGCCCCATGGGGATCTTGTAGCTCATTTCTTCTCCTGATTTGCGGCCACGGCATTACTCCCAGCCACGACGGCGTCGCGCAGGTTCACGCCTGGTGTGTCGCCCTGGCGTAGAAGCAGCGGTTCATATTCGCGCCCCAAAAAGTCGATGCCAAAGCCCTCATGAATCTCGCGCTCGATCCAGTCCACTGCCTCGCAGAGATCGTAGATGCTATCAAAATTCTTCTCTTGAAACTGATATGGAAAACCCAGCAACTGCCCATCCAGATCCCAGTGATACTCCAGGCGAAAGCCCCGGTCGGCGGGAAGCTGATAGGCCGTGATCGTAATGAATCGTGCATGAAGGTCATTCATCAATGTGGCCAGCTCGCGCACGGTCACAGAGCCGGGCGCAAGCCAATGCACACCGCCCTCTTCAACCCAGGAATGAGCGATGCCCAGCTTCTTGGGAATTCCGTGGATCACCGTCATGGTAATCACTGTCATGGTGGGCGTCATTTTGCTCCTTCCGGGACGGGCTTCGCCGTCGGCTCAACTGTTGCAGCGGCGGCAGGGGCGACCGGTCTGGGCGCAGGCGGCTTGCGGGCAACGGTATAGGATTTCTTCAGTTCGCCAATCGTCAAATAGATTGGCGGAGTCTCCGACTCCTGGCTCAGCGCATGGTCCTTGCAGCCTTCCACGCAGCGCCCGCAAAAGGTGCATTGGCCCGGCTCGTAGCTCCATGTGAACTCGCCCTTGCCGCTCTTGAACTCGATCGCTCGCGAGGTGCAGCGCATCTTGCAGATTGCGCAGCCCGAGCACAGCGCCGGATCGAAACGAACCAGCCCCCGGTAGCGTTCCGTCACCTTGGGGCGCGCCGGAAAAATCGTCGTGCGCGATCCGCCCCAGAGGTTCTTCCATAGCATCGTCAGAATATTCACGATTTAAACCTCATAAAAAGCGCGGAGGCCACGGCCAGAACCGCAAAAATCAGTGTGCATTGCCAGTAGAAACGCACGGTTGTATCGATCTGCAACCGCGCCGTAGCCGCCGCCACCACAGACAGCAACAGCACCAGGCCGAAGCAGAGCGCAACAAAGATCAACGCGCCCAGCCCCCAGAACGCCACCTGTGGAGCGATCAGCGTAGCTACCAGGCCAGTCGCCGCAACCCACTCCAAGCCGTGTGAAAGCTCCCACATCGCCAACTCAGGCCCCGCGTATTCCGTCATCGGCCCGGAATAAATCTCCTGCTCCGCATTGGGCAGTGAGAAGGGATTGATGTGCAGCTTGGCCGGCAGGCAAACAATGATCGCCAGCACGCCCAGCAAGCGCAGCGGCGAGGCCGGCAGTTGAGCCAGCGCTGAAAGGCTGAAAGTATGCTGCGAGGCCGCAATCGAAACGATCGCCAGCAGAAAAACCACGTTATAACTCACGCTCAGAACCGCCTCGCGCGCCGAGCCAATCTCGCCAAAGATCGAGCCTGAGCTGAAGCCCGCTGCAATGATGCACATCGAAGGCAACTCCAGCAGCGCCAGCAGCAGAATCAGATCGCCCTCAAAGCCGCCCCGGGACGGCAGCACTGGCAGCAGGCCCACCGCGCCCGCCGCCGCTGAAACGGCAATCAGCGGCCAGGCCTTCATCAGCATTCCACCCACGCCCCTGCGCGGCGGCGTGTCTTTGCCCAGCAGCTTGATGAAATCGAAAAATGGCTGCATGAAAGGCGGCCCTATGCGCCCCTGCATCAGCGCCACGGACTTGCGCTCCATCCAAAGAAAGAACCATGCCGCGGGCACGGCAAACAGCAACCCCGGAAAGATCAGCAATCGAGCCAGCGCAGTGGTTAGATTCATGCCTGCACCTCCTCGTTCTTTGCTTCAGCCGAAGCCCCGCAAGCGCAGGCCCCGCTGCATCCCGGTCCAACGAGCGGCATTACAACCGGAACAACCGGCTGCTTCTTCCCTGCCCTCTCGGCCAATATCTCAGCCGCTTTAGCCACGCCCTGAATGATCGCATCCGGCCGCGGCGGGCAGCCCGGCACAAAGACATCCACCGGAATGTGCTTGCTCAGTGGCCCTTCCAGCGTGCGGCTGTCGATAAAAACATTCGTCGTCGCCGGGCAGGAGCCGATGGCAATCACAGCCTTCGGTCCGCAAACCTGGTCGTATACCGTCTTGATCGCGTTCGTTGCATTGTGCGTAATCGGGCCCGTGATGCACAGAATGTCCGCATGACGCGGCGAGCCTTCGAGGCGCACGCCCAACTGCTCGGCGTCGTAGCGCGGCGTCAGGCTGGCAATCAGCTCGATATCGCACCCGTTGCAACTGCCCCCGTTCATATGAAAGAGCCAAGGGCTGTGGCGGCGGGAGTAACACATTAACTTGTTCCAGAGATTCATGGTCTCCCCCCAAGCAGCAGTTGCAGTGCATCCGGCCAGATACCGGCGGCAAGAATCACCACCACAAGCGCAACAATCACAGTCTGTAGCAGGAACGGCTCTCTCTTTGGATGCACTGGGGTTGCAGAAGGATCAGGCTCCTCCGGCGGACCCCACCAGTTGCGCGTCAAAGCCAGCACATAGGCAATCAACGCAAAGATCGATGAGACGATAAACACGGCCGCCAGCGGCCAGCCAATCTGGACTGCCGTCTCGTAGAGCCTCCAGCGTCCAATAAATCCCATCGTCGGCGGAATCCCCAGCATCGCCAGCATTCCGAAGAGGAAGCCAAAGGCCGCGACCGGATAGCGCGCCGCTAGGCCCTTGGGTTCGCCGTCGAGCGCGCCGTCGGCTTCGGGTCCACTCAGGCAGATGAAGAGCAGCGCCTTGGCCAGGGCGTGAGTGGCGGCGGCTAAGATTGAGCCAACAAGGCCTAGCACCGAATAACAACTGATGCCGAGCAATAGGAATCCTACGTCTTCGATGGTTGAAAGCACCAGAAGCCGCTTCAAACTCTTTTGCGTCAGCATTAGCAATGATGCAAAGAGAGAGGTTAAAGCCGCAATCCACAAAATCAGTGGTTGAGGCCTAAATATAATCTCAGCACTCTGCATACGAAGGAAGAATTCCCCGAAGGCCGTCACATCGACCACGGAAATGATCAGACCTAACACTAAAACAGGCAACTCATCGGCCAAGGAAAGCAGCCAGAAAAGCATCGGGATTGCAGCCAACTTGATAACAATCCCTGTTACCAATAACTCATTTGCAAGGCTACTGTCATGGACGAACTCGCTGCCCACGGAACATACGGCCGAGAGAAACACGACAGCCAGATATACATATTTTGCATTCTTGGTCTTTGCGACCGACCAGACTTGAACCACGGTCAAGAAAGCCGCTATCTCAAACAAAACCGAAAAATCAACATCATACAATGAAGCAACACAGCACAGTCCCACAATCAAAATGTAAAGCCGAAGCTGAATCTTTCCTTTTATTCCGGTTACAAGAGAGACAAACAGCAGACCAAGAGCGGCTATTGCTACAGAAAACGTTAAAAAGGGATGGATTGAGAGCCCCGTTACTTGGCCCAATTCCGCAGGAACAGGAAGTCCAACAAAATGAATCAACAGGAATAGCGTGACTGAAAAGACAACCACAAACAGTAACGCCCGCCGCTCCATCCAGCCAACAACCACGCCCAGCCCACGTGAAGCCGCCTGCAACCCGCCCCACGCGCCCAGATAAACCGCATCCACATTCGACCAGCGGAAGAACTCATGCCAGTTCCCCATAAAAATCGAGGAAAAATCCCCCGCCGTCAATCGACCCTCGGAAGACAACGGCTCGCCGCCGGTAAAGATCCCACCGCCAGCGCCAGCCAATGCCGCGCCGCCAACCACCGAGTGTTCCCGTGAAGCGTAGGCAACCGCATAAATCGCGCCGCCCAGAACCAGCGAAACCACGGCCAGCACCAGGCCACCACCAGTCGAGAAGCTGCCCGCGCTGGCCGACAGCCCAAACCAGGTCACCTGTACTGTCGCCAGATTCAGCGCGCCTAGAATCGGATTCAGCAGGTAATTCACCGCCAGTTGCGGCGCAACGCCCAGAATCACGCTGCCCGCGGCCATAAAGCCCATCCCCCAGACCATCGTCGGCGGAGACTCATGCGCGTTCTCGGTCGCCTCGGTCAGCGGACCGAGAAAGACCGCGCTGGTAGCCTTGGCGCAGAGAAAGACCGTGCCCAGGCTCACCGCCCAGGCCACCATCGCCGGCACCGCCCAGCCCGCCTGCAACGCCGCTGCATAGAGCATCCACTTGCTGGCGAAGCCGCTCATCAGCGGAACGCCGGCCATGCTGCCCGCGCCGATTAACCAGGATAATGTGGTCTGCGGCATCTTGCCAGCCAACCCGCCCAGCTTGTTCATGTCGCGCGTGCCCGCCGCGTGCTGCACCGAGCCGGCCGTCAAAAACATTCCGCCCTTGAAGAATCCATGATTCAGGCAATGCAAGAGGCCGGCGGCAATCGCCAGCGGCGTGCCAATGCCGATGCCCATCATCATGTAGCCGATCTGGCTCACCGTCGAAAACGCCAGCATCCGCTTCAAATCCGTCTGCACCATCGCATACATCACGCCCACGGCCATCGTCGCGGTGCCAATCCAAACCAGACTCGCCCCGCCCCACGCATAACCATGACTCACCGGCCAAGCGCCAAAGCTGTGCATCCGGCAGGCCAGATAAACGCCCGCCTTCACATAACACGCCGCATGCAGCAGCGCGCTCACCGGCGTCGGCGCGGCCATCGCCTCGGGAATCCACGTGTGCAGAGGCACCTGCACGGATTTGGCCACCAGCGCAACCAGCATCAGTACAAAAACCCCGCCCGTAAATGCCTGAGCCACATGCGGATCGGTCCATAGAGCGCTGCCCGTGCGGTGATAAACCACCAGAATCGCCGCCAGCAGCCCGTAGCCAGCGATGTGCGTCATCAGCAGCACTTTACGCGCTCCGGCAACGGCCTCGCGATTGGTGTACCAGAAGCCCACCAAACTAAACGAGCACAAACCAACCAACTCCCAGCAAAGATAAAAGAAGAAAAGATTTGCGCTGTAAACCAGCCCAACAAAGCCGGCGATAAAGACCAGCATCGATGCAAAAAAACGCGTAGCCGACTTGTCGTGCGCCATGTACCCGACCGAGTAGAGCAGCACAAACGCGCCCAGCCCCGTCCCCATCAACGCAAAAAGCACGCTGAGCGCATCCACATGGAAGACCAGTGCCAGCGGCCCATCCCAATGCAGCACGTTCAGGTCGATCGCCTGCCCTGCTCTGACCCACCCAATAAGCCCGATTACCGAGGCCACGGCAGGCAGGCAAGCAAGAAAGGCCAGGATTCCCTTTGTCCTTGCGGAACAGAGCTTTGCGGCCAGAATCTGGATTGCTGCCCCAACTAGAAGAGAGCACGGCGCAATCAGAATGAGAGTTGCTGCGTTCATATCTGCAATGCTATTTTGCAAGGGCTCTCCTAGATGTGACGAGCCTCACCTTTAGGGCTATCGTACCGCATTGCGGAATTACGTCCTTAATGCGACTCTCCAACAAAAAGTTCATCGGCAGGAATTGGCCAATTTCAAGCCTGCCAGCTCCAAAAAGCTCTTCGTAAAGAGTACTTCCGTCTCATCTCTCCCGCGACCCACAAAAACGCCTCGCCCAAAACGGTGAGACGTTTTTGCATTTACTTTTGCGGCCAACAAGTGATGGGTGCCCCATCTCAGGATTTTCGGACATGGGAAATCTTGAACCCCATTCCATCGCTTTGAATCTTGGATTCCAGGCAAACCACACACCACATCCGAGCGATCAGCGGGTCGCTGGCCACCCACCGCAGCTGCTTACGGCCTTTCCGCCGAAACGTGAAACCATCCTCACGCCTCTGAACGCAAGATACAAGGTGGCTGGTGGCAGAAAATGCTAGCATCATAGAGAGAAAGACATCCCAAAAAATGCCTGATTCCGAGCCCTCTTCAGCCCCGATTCCCCGCGTTCGTTTTGCGCCCTCGCCCACCGGTTTTCTGCATGTTGGCAGCGCGCGCACCTTTATTTTCAATTGGCTCTATGCCCGCCACAACGGCGGCGTCATGATCCTGCGCCTGGACGACACAGACGTCGAGCGCAACACCGAAGCCAGCGTCCAGTCAATTTTTGAAGGCCTACGCTGGCTCGGTCTCGACTGGGATGAAGAGTACAAGCAATCCGAGCGCCTCACCCTGCATCGCCAGCAGGCCGAAGCGATCTTTGCCAAAGGCCTCGCCTATCGCGACTTCACACCCGCCCACGCCGCCGACCCAAGCTCTTCCGATGAAGGCCAATCCTCAGCGCAAGGCGCATGGCTCTTCAATCCCGGCATGAGAGAGCTCTCCAGCGAAGACTCCGACCGCCGCGCCGCCGCCGGTGAGCCCTTTGCCCTCCGTTTTCGCGTTCCCCGCGGCCAAAACCGCACCCTGAAATTCAACGACGCCGTCTACGGCGAGCAGTCCAAGCAAGCCGACGAGGTCGAGGACTTCGCCCTGCTGCGTTCAGACGGAATGCCAACTTACCATCTAGCTTCCTGCGCCGACGACGCCGATCTCCGCATCACCCACATCATCCGCGGCCAGGATCACCTCAGCAACACCTTCAAGCATCTGCTGATTTTTGAAGCTCTCGGCGTCGAGTCGCCCATCTTCGCGCACTTGCCGCTACTTGTCGCCCCCGACGGAGCAAAGCTCTCCAAGCGCAAGCACGGCCCCGTCGTCAGCGTGACCACTTACCGCGATGCGGGATTCCTGTCCCAGGCCTTTATCAACTTTCTTTGCCTCCTCGGCTGGTCCCCCAAAGACGACCGCGAGTTCATGCCCCTCGACGAAATCCGCTCGGCCTTCACTCTTGAAAACGTCAACCGCTCCAACGCCGTTGTCAATTTTACAGAGGAAGACCCTTTCGATCCCAAGGCCGTCTGGCTCAACGCCGAGCACATCCGCGCCCTCAGCGTCGAGGAACTCAGCCGCCAGTTTGAGCCCTTCTTCGCGAAGGCCGGCTTTGAGGCCACGCCGGAAAAAGTCCAAGCCGTAACCCCCCTCATCCGCGAGCGCATCAAGCTCCTCAGTGATGCCCCGGTCGCCGCCGACTTCTTCTTCCTCAAGGAACTCGCGCCTTACGACCCCGCCGAGTTGATTCCGACCAAAGGCGGCGATGCAGCCATGGCTCTTCGCGTATTGCAACATGCCCAGGAAGTTCTAGCCACCACCGCCTTCGATCACGATTCCCTCGACCAAACTCTCCGCGCCGCCGCCGCACAACTTGGTTTAAAGGCCGGGCAGACCTTCCAGCCCATAAGAGTCGCCGTCTGCGGCCGCAAAAATGCCCCGCCGCTCTTTGAAACCCTCGCAGTCCTCGGCCGCGAGACGTGTCTAGCCCGCCTCCGCCAGGCCGAAGCCAGCCTGCAATTGTTCGCTTGAGAACTGACCATCGGTACAACCAAATTCTATTCAGGCCACAAAGCGTCAGGGCCCGACTTCAGAGGCTGCGGGAAAAGGCCTGAATTTGTGTTGAAATTCCAGAAAACATCTCTCCGCGGCTAAAGCAGCACTCATTCCATTGGCTTTATGCGGTTGGTACCCCCTCGTATCCCTCCAGATTGATCTTTTCCGCAGCCTGTAAAGCCTGTACGCTTCATCGCGGATAAACGATCATTTGCGAGAGACAGACCACTAATGAGCGACAGTGGGTTGTGCGGCCAGCGGCAGAGGCAATTCGATCGCGCCCAGCTTGTTGCCCTGATTGTCGCGCACGCCGAGGCGAAGGTAGCGCGCGGTGACGGGAACGTCCAGAAGCAGGCGATAGTGATAACCGCTCTTCTGCACGGTGGAGAGCGTCTCCGGGGTTAGTGTGCTGATCAGCTTCATGCGCTCCTCGTTGAGGCGCTGTCCGCCCGCTCCGTAGGCACAGGCGGCAAACTCCAGAGCCAGGTGCTGGCCTCCGTTTTCAGAAGGAATCAGCGTGAGGTAACGGGCAAGGAGGGCAAAATCGACGGCATATTGAGTGACATCGATTGGCTTGAGCGCGGGCACGCCCTGGATTTTGGCGAGCGCGGCCAATTGCTCGGGCGTGGCCGGAGCCGTTTTTCCGACGGTTAAATGCGAGAGAAAGAGCAGGTCGGGGATCTGCGGAGTTCCCAACCCAAGCGCCGCGCCCAGCGAATCGACCTGATGCGCAACGTCGGCCAGATCGTCGGCAAAGTAGCTACGCCGGTAGGAGAGATTGTAGCCGTGGCGGCTCAACTCGACATGGATCTTGCGGAGGCGGCCGTCGAATTTCTTGTCGGAGGGATCGTAGGAGATGGTGTAGTAGTCACTGCCCTCGCTGACTGCTTTGGTAAAGGCTTCCTTGAGGCCGTTGGTGTTGTAGAAGGCAGTGCCGCCGGTCTCGATGGCAATATTGGAAAGCGTTTCGTGCTCGGCCTGCTGCGCGATCTGAAAGCGCTGCTGCTGTGCAACGGCGGGATTGGTGTAACCGGCGGAGTTGGTGATGCCGCCGCCGCCGCGAGGGCGCAGATCGACGCGGCTGGAGGCGGCAAAGGCAGGGTTGTTGATGAGGCCGCGCACATCGACGGCATAGACGGCGGCATGGCTCAGGTTTAGCAGGTCGGCGACCTTCTTTTGAGCCTCGCTGTAGTTGCGCTGGCTTTGATAGGCGTTGGAGTCGGTGGTCTCAGGCAGGATGGTAAGCGGAAAGGCGCCGGAGAGCCAGAGCAGGTTCTTGCGCCCCGGAAGCGGCATCAGGAATTGCGCGATGGCGGTAAAGGCGTCAAGTGTGATCTGAACCTGCTGGTCGAGGCGGAAGTCGCGTTCGTTGTTCTCCATCTGGGCGAGGAGTTCCGCGGCCTGCGCGCCGTCGGTGTCGAGCGGGTCAAGGGCGTCGACCACCTTGTCGCTTTCCTCGTGAATATCCTTGTCGGGAGCGTCAACGTAGGTTGACTGGGTCATGGCATGGCGGCCATTGGCAGCGGCCATCAAAGCATCGTCGTGGGCGGTAAAGCCCTGCAAAAGCATCAGCCGGTTGCCCAGGACGAAGATGGCGTACCGGCCCGGCGGCCGGGTCTTCAAGAAGGCAATCAACTGATCGTGGGCGTAGTGCTGGTACTCGGGCGCGGTGCTGAGAAGGTCGTAGAGAATGACGTTGAGCGGGCCGTCGGACTGAGGCTCCGGGAGGTTGGAGAAGGTGTTGGGCGGGAACGGCGGAAGCTTATCGGGCACTGCCGGCGCCGAGCGGTGCTCTTCAAAGGAGAGAATCTGCTGGCTGGCGCCGTCTTCCAGGATGTGAAACTCGCTTTGCGCAAGGCCTTGAATCGGCCTTCCCTGGCCGTCGGTGACGGTAACGTCCTCGATAACGCGGCGCGTTTCAACATGCAGCACGGTACCGGTATTCACAGGCGGAAGCGCTGTCTGCGCGGCGGAGAATCTTAGAAGAACAAGGACGCCGGCAAAGACAAAAACCTTATGAGCGGTCATGATTGCAAAAAACCTCGACCGCCCCATTCTAGTCGAGTGGCCCGGCCGCGTCCAAAATGGCGGAGCTTGCGCCGCCAGTCAGTTACATGTTGGCGTGGCCGGAGCGCATCGACTCATTGAACTGCGGCTTGGTGAAGTTGAGCGCTGCTTCGAGCTTGGCCTGATACTCCGGCGCGCGAGCCAGCAGCAGCGGCGTGGCAGCGGCAAAGTCGCCATTGAGGGTCAGCAGGCCTTCGCCGGCTTCGTGCCCCGCCATGCGCAGCAAGTCCTCCCCGGTGGTGTTCAGGTACTGCGCGTCGCGCGGGTCGGCGATCCAAACCGGCTCGCCAGAGCCCAAAACGCCGCTGAGCCAATAAACCTTGCGCAGCAAGTATTCCAAGCGCTCCTCGTCATTGGTCTCGGTAAATAGGAATTTCTTCTGCCAGCGGCTGTAGTAGCGCGTGGTGACCGGCACGGGCTGGCGATTGCCGGATTTTACAAACTCCAGTTGACCCAGATCCACCGTCTTGCGAACCGCGTTGTAGACGAAGCTCTCTGCGTAGGGCTGCTCCATGGCCGGCACAATCTCAGCAAAGGTAAGCGTAACGGATGCGGAGACTTTGGCGTGGAGGTTGTGCGCGCCGCCGTCGGCCAGATGCATCTCGCCATGAACAATGTAGGTGTCTGCCCCGGAGGTGGAGCGGTGAAAAGGCCATTGAAATTGCCCAAAGGCCACCGGCAAGCCGGCCAGCGTCACGGAACACTCCGGCCTCGGATTTTGCAGCCGCTTGGCTTGAGCCGCAAGGTGAGCGGTCATGGCGGGCAGCAGATCGGGCTTGTTGAATTCAAAGCTCTGGCTCAATTCGAGCTTGAGCACGCGACTGGCCGCATCGCTGGATGAGAGGCCATTCCGCGCATCCTTGCCAGTCAATTGAAAGATCGCCGTGGGCCGGCCATCGGAGGCCGTGCCTTCGGTTGCGGAGAGAAGAACCAGGCCGGCTTGCGCCGCGGCCTCTTCCAGAGCGGAGACGAGTGTTGACTTCAGTGCGACGGTCATGGAGGGGAATCCTGGGGTTGAGATCGCTGCTTAATTATTTTAATCCCTCACTGGCATAGCCGGCCCGCGAGGCATGAATCCATCACCGTAGCGCCGGCCTCCTGGCCGTTTGTAGCGTGGACCTCCCGGGTTTCTTATCAAGGAACAGTGTCTGCGAAATCACATTTGGATTTTCCACTCCGATTGCAGGCTGAAAAGTTGATTCAGGCGGCATCGGCCAGATTCTCGATACGGAAATCCGCTCTTTTGATGTCAATGCATGAGCAATTCACCACCGTAAGAAGCCCAATTCCGGCCAGTCTTACTGCGTTGCGAAGGAATCGCCCTCACTCCCGCGATTGCCAATTTCCACGCTGGTCCATCCGGCAGTGCCGCCTGGGTTGTAAGTAGCCGTAGTTGTGCCGATGGTGCGAGCCATGAAGCAGAAGCCTTTCAGCCCCGGCCTCTTCGGGTTCGCATGAGCCTCCCAGGCCATGCCGCTGGCGGCCAGAGTATAGACATAGTTGGGGTCGGTTTTGTTGGGATCGAACTTCAGGCGCTCAATGTTTGTGCCCGCGGGATAAGCACCGGACAGAATCTGGGCCAGAGGGCAGACATGCTGAAGCGTGAGTTGGCAATCATGCTCGATCATTTCAATCGCGGACATGAACATATAAGCGATCTGTTCTTCGCGGGCCAGTTGCACCGGGCCTTTGGCGTCTTCGATTTCGATCTTGGCCTTGGTGGCAAAGGGGCCAGTGGTGGGCAGGGGCGCAGTGGCAGCGGCCGGATGCGGCGCGGCTGCCGCGGGGGTGGCCGTGGAGCCAGAAGCGGCGTAGATGGCAGCCACTTCAGCAGCCTTGAGGGCGCGATTCCAGAGGGCTGCCTCTTGAATGCCGCCATTGAAGAATCGCCCGCCGAAGACGGAGCTTGCGCCCAGCGTAAAGATGCTGGTCTTGCCTGGCCTGCCGCTGCCCTGATCGTGCGCGACTGGCTTGCCATCCCAATAAATGACTCTGGTCTGGGTCGCCGTATCGAGCGTGGCAAGGATCAAATGCCACTGATTGACCAGCGTTGCCGGCGGAGGAGCAAAGGTAAGATGCCCGCCAGCCGCGGTATAGAATCTGAGCGCGTCGTCGTTCTCGAATTGCAGATCGAGATCGTTGCCGTTTTGCGACTCTCCGGCCACATAGAAATAGTGCCCTGTTTGCGAGGGCAGCTTGGCCAGATTCACCCAGGCCATGATGCTGGCCGCCGCGCCCACGCCGCCCGTCTGTGCGGTGGTCACATAGCCGCTTTGACCGTCCAGCATGGCAAAAAAAGTATTGCCGCCCAGAGGCGCTCCCGGCGAATTGCTGGTGACGCCGCCAACAAATTTATAAGTGGTCGCGCCCACCTGGCTTTTGCCGCCCGTCTGGTCCAGCCTATAGTAGGCAAGCGGATGCGTGGAGACAACAGCGGTTACAAAATCGGCTTCCGTGGCATGAAGAACCGGAGCATTGCAGCTTGCAACCGCCGCCAGAGCGGCAATCGCCAATCGCTTCCAATTACGAGCAATGTACATGGGGTGTACACCTTTCCTTCCAGCTATCGACGATCTGGACGACCTCCGGACCATGCGATGCATCCTTGCGGAAATGCAAAAATATCCGGCAAGGCCAGCCCAGTCTATTGCATTTTGCAGAGAGCTTTCAATCGAAATCCATTTAGCGATGGCCTTTTTTTGTCAAAGAGATGGAACGGCGCTCCGCGGCGCGCCTTGCCTGCTGTCTTCCGTGACAGGGACGCCTCAATCGCGCTACCCTGAAGTCTGCGCGCCGTGCAAAGATCGCCGGGCGGACAAGATTGCGCGAACCAGACTGAGCCAACAAGGAGCATTCCCAAGACCATGCCTTTCCAGACCACTTCCAAGATTTGGCACAACGGCAACCTGATTCCCTGGGAGCAGGCCAACATCCACGTGATGAGCCACGTGATTCACTACGGCTCCAGCGTCTTTGAAGGCATACGCTGCTACGGCCAGCCGCAGGGCTCGGCTGTCTTCAGGCTGCCGGAGCACATGCAACGGCTGCTGGACTCGGCCAAGATCTACCGCATGGAGATGCCCTTCAACCTCGAAGAGCTCTGCGCCGGCGTGGTGGAGCTGATTGAAGCCAATGGCGTTGCGCCCTGCTATATTCGGCCGATCGCGCTGCGCGGCTACGGGGAGATCGGCGTCAGCCCCAAGGGTTCGCCGATCGAGGTCTTTATCGCCAACTTTCCCTGGGGCAAGTACATTGCCGGCCACGGCGGCGCGGATGTCTGCATCTCGAGCTGGAACCGGCTGGCGCCCAACACCATGCCTTCGCTGGCCAAGGCCGGCGCCAACTACATGAACTCGCAACTGATCCACATGGAAGCCGAGATCAACGGCTATGCCGAGGGCATCGGCCTTGATGTGAACGGCCTGGTCAGCGAGGGCTCCGGCGAGAATATCTTCGTCGTCCGCAACGGCCTGCTTTACACGCCGCCGCTGGCCAACTCCGCGCTCAGCGGCATCACCCGCGACAGCGTGCTGACCATCGCCCGCCATCTGGGCCTCTCCGTAAGTGAGCAAGCCATTCCGCGCGAGCTACTTTACATTGCCGACGAGGTCTTCTTCACCGGCACGGCCGCCGAGGTCTCGCCGATCCGCTCCATTGACAGGATTGTTGTGGGCGATGGCAAACCGGGGGATATTACCAAGAAGATCGCCGACGAGTTCTTCGGCATCGCCAACGGCCTCAAGCCCGACCGCTTCGGCTGGCTCACCCCGGTCAAGGTCAACACTACGGAGCCGGTCGGCGCGTAGACCTCATCCTCGTGAAAAGCCAGGGACGGATCGGCGAACTCGCCTCTCCGTCCCTGGCTTTTCACATTCCTGTTGTCGGTATTCTTCCGTTCCTACTGCACAATCATGGTGACTGTGCCCGAACTTGTCACCTGATGCGTCTGCGCTGGACAACTGCCCGTGCACAGGCCCCTGCCACTGCCTCCGCCACAGCCGGTCGTAAGAGCCAGCCCGGCAAGCAGAACCAGTCCCAGGCAAGCTGGTACCCATGCACCCCGCGCAGCCAGTTTCCTCCTCAAGAAGTAGAGTGGAAGCAGAAGGATCGGCAGTAGAATCCAGCCAACAGTCGGGCCTAAAACTGATTCTGTGAAGACTACGGTGATCAGATAGGTTCCCGCCGGCGTTGCCGCTGTGGTTGTAATTGTCACTGTGCTTGTCATTGAGGAGTAGCTGCAAGAGGCTCCTGTAGGCAAATTCAGGCATTTTGCCGTTGCGTTCACCACATTGGCCGGCAAAGAAACTGTATAGCTCGCCGGTGAGCCGGCAGTTACTGTCGCCGTGATCGGAGCAAAGTTCGGAGCTGTTGTAGAAGCGGTATCGATCTCGAAATCGAAGGCATTCGATGTACCGCCGCCGGGCGCTGGCGTCTGCACGGTAACGGACGTTTGGCCGGCAGTGGCAATCTCTGCCGCCGTAACCTGCGCCGTAAGCTGATTCGCGCTGCCGTAGGTGGTTGTCAGCGCGGAGGTTCCCCAATAGACCGTCGAGCCGTTGACGAAATCCGAGCCTGTAACCGTCAGCGTAAATGCCGCCCCGCCCGCGTTGGTAAAGGCGGGCGAGATGCCGCCAAGAACCGGTGCCGGAGCCGGTGGTCCGCTGGGGTTCACTACCTGGGAGAGGGTGTTCGAGGTGCTGCCGGTAAAGTTGCCATCGCCGCTGTAGACCGCAATCACCGAATCTGTACCCACTGGCAGCGTGTTGGTTGTCACGGTAGTCGAGCCGCCACTGAGGGTTGAGCTTCCCAGGCTCGTGCCCGAGTTGTAGCTGAAGGCTACCGAGCCAGTCGCTATGCCGCCGAACTGTCCGGTGACCGTCGCCGTCAGCGTCACAGGAAAGACGATTCCAGTCTGGATAACGCCTTGACTGGAAATAACTTGCCCGGACGCGATTTGTCCGGCAGTGGAGGGATTCGGCGTCGAAGTCAAGGTTGTCGTCGAGCTGGCCTGGTCAACCGTCTGACTGACAGCGGTCGAGGTGCTGCCGGCAAAGTTCGCATCGCCGGCGTAAACGGCCGTGATCGAGTCGGTCCCCGTCGGCAGATCCGTGGTGGTCAAGCTGGCTGCGCCGCTTGCCAATGTTCCCGCCCCCAACGAAGTCGATCCGCTGAGGAAGGTGACGGTCTCGCCATTGGGTGGCGCGCCGCCACTGGCAGTGACCGTTGCGCTCAAGGTCACCGGCTCCCAATAGAGAGATGGATTTGGCGTGGGCGCGGGCGTGAGGACCGTCGTTGTCGCCGTTAAAGTAGAACTGTCGTAGATGAAGCCGTGCAGCACGGAGTTGGAATCCGCGTAGCCTCCGGCAATCACCCCTGCGGCGTTGATCGCCAAACCGCCGGTGCCTTGATCGGCAGCCGTGCCTGCATTGGGAGCGTCGATCGTTGTGATGCTCCCATTGGCGGCACGCAGGTAGCCGTGAAAGACGAAATCGCCGTCGGTGGCAAGACCGATGACCTCACCCGAAGCATTGACGCTGTTCAAAAGAAAATTGCCGATACTGCCCGTCCCGCTGGGATTGGGGCCGTTTCCATTCAGAAGTCCGGTGCCATTGGCATTCATTCTGCCCATGTTGGCCAGCAGGGTCTTCAGTTTGACCATGGGGCTGTGAGCTCTCTTGGATTTGCTGGAAACTCCAAAGCTCTTGCCAAGCTGGCTGAGCTTGCTGTTGAGCCTGCCGCCCACGCGCTGTGCGCTGGTCACGCCGGAGCCGGGAGCGTCGTAGGTCACGATCGTTCCATTGGCCGGCAGGACAAAGCCATGCACCACATTGTTTGCATCGGTGAAGGAGCCGAAGATATCTCCAGCTTCGTCGAAAGCGTCTGGATACGTTCCCTGATAGGTCAGGGTGCCTGCGTCCGCGGCGTCGATCGTGGTGAAGGCGCCGGTGGATGCCTTGCGGAGATAGCCGTGAATCGCATTGTTTGCGTCGATGTATGCGCCGACGATATCTCCAGCCGCGTCAATGGCGGTGGCGATGGTCCCCTGTTCCGAACCCGTGGCGGCATTCGGATCCTCAAATAAAGTGATGTTGCCGCTGGCGTCGCGCAGGAACCCGTGCAACGCGCCAGCCCCATCGAGGTATGTCCCCGATACTTCCCCCGTCGCATTGATGCTGGTGACTTGTGTTCCCGGATTCGTACTTCCGTAGCTGGTGGGTAAAATCGCCGCGTCGAAGGTGTGAATCGTCCCATCGGTATCGCGAACAAAACCGTGAGCAAAGGAATTCGTGCCGGAGGCAGTTGCAATCGTCGTCGAATAGCTTCCCGCGATCTGCCCGGCGGCGTTGATGCAAAGTGGATAGGTTCCTTCCATGTTGCCCGTGTCTTCGCCGGAAACATCGATAAGGGTTATTGCGCCGGTTGCAGCGATTCGTAGAAAGCCATGTACATGGCGGCCAAGTTCAGGTGAACCATGGTTCGAGAACGTATAAGGCTCAAGGTAGATTCCAGCCACGTCCCCGGCCGCATCAATGCCGATGGGAATGGTCTCGACATTCTTTCCGCCCGAACCGGAAGCATCGAAGGGAGTGATCGTACCGCTGGCGGTCCGCAGAAAGGCATGTTGGTTGCCGCTGCCGTCGATGTAGATTCCCGCCACGTCTCCCGCCGCGTTGATGGCGGTGGCGAGGGTTCCTTGATGCACACCTGTTCCCTGGCCCGAAATGTCGATGGTGGTGAAAGCTGAGGTTTGAGCCGCGGCCCAAGACGGCATTGAGGCAATCAGTCCCGCCGACAGCAGAACTTTAAGACGCATTTGAGACAAGCACAACAACATGTAATCCCTCCACAGTCTTGTTGTTTGTTGGAATCATCTGGCCGCCAAAGCCAACATTGCCCGTTCAGCTTTCCATTTCGGTCGCGCGTGGCCCGAATACCCTACGCGGTACCAGACTCTACGTTCCGGAGGCCGCTGTCAATACGTCATTCGGCGTACGGTGCACCGCCCGCCTCAGGCTCCTGGCGAGTATCATGAACCTATGGTCACTGTTGACCACTGTCCACTAACCACGGCAAAAAGGAAAACGACCGCGTGAAACCCGATATGAGAGTCTCGCTGGCAGGCCTCGAGCTGACCAACCCGGTCATTGCCGCCAGCGGAACCTTTGGTTACGGCATCGAGTTTGAAGAGATCGTTTCGCTCGACGAGATCGGAGGCTTCGTCACCAAGGGCATCTCTATGGAGCCGATGGCCGGCCACGCCGCGCCGCGCATCATCCAGACGGCAGCGGGAATGCTGAATGCCATTGGCCTGCAAAACGTCGGCGTGGAAGAGTTCGTCACCCGCAAGCTGCCGCCGCTCAAGCGCTACCCAAAAGCCAAGGTCATCGTCAACGTCTTCGGCTACACGGTGGGCGAGTACATTGCGGTCATCGAGCGGCTCAACCACGCCGCGGGCATTGCGGCCTATGAACTGAATGTCTCCTGCCCCAACGTCCATGCGGGCGGCATGGCCTTTGGCTCCGACCCCGGATCGCTGGAATATCTGGTCAGCCGCGCCAAGGCCGCCGCAACCAGGCCGCTGATCGTCAAGCTCTCGCCCAATGTCACATCCATCGCGCACATGGCCAAGATTGCCGCTGGCGCCGGTGCCGACGCGGTCAGCCTGACCAATACCTTCCTTGCCATGTCCATCGACGCCGAGACGCGCAAGCCGCGGCTGACCAATATCACTGGCGGCCTCTCTGGCCCGGCCATCAAACCCATCGCGCTGCGCATGGTCTATGAGACGGCCAAAGCGGTTACGATCCCGATTCTGGGCATGGGCGGAATTGTCAGCGCTGAAGACGCGGTCGAGTTCCTGCTGGCCGGCGCAACCGCTATTCAAGTAGGCACCGCAAGCTACGCCGACCCGCGCGCCGTCGAGCGCCTTGCACGAGGCCTGGAATCCTGGTGCCGCGGCCATGGCGTGGAGCGCGTGGCCAGCCTCACCGGCGCGCTGGAACTGCCGCAGCACTGAGCCGAAGCAGGTTGATAAAATCGCTACATGGCACTCACGGCTGAAGATCGCGCGCGGCGCATCAAAATCATCCTCTTCGACGTCGATGGCGTACTGACCGACGGCAGCATCTGGATCATTCCCGTTCCCATCGTCTCGCCCGATGGCGCTGTGACCAGCAAGATGGTGGAGGCCAAAGGCTACAGCGCGCACGATGGCGCGGGCATCACGCTGGCGCGGCTGGGCGGGATGAAGCTGGGCATTATTACCAAGCGCATCAGCGAGACCGTGGCCCTGCGCGCCCGCGATCTCAAGCTGGAATTCGTCTATCAGGGCGAGGCGTTCAAAATGCGCCCAGTGCGAGAGATCATGGCCAAAGAAGGCGTTACGCTGGATGAAATTGCTTATGTTGGCGACGATGTAATCGACCTGGCCGTGATGCGCCAATGCGGCTTCGCCGTCGCCACGGCCAATGCGCGGGCGCAGGTCAAGGCCGAGGCCCATTACGTCACCCCAAGCAGAGGCGGCCAGGGCGCGGGGCGCGATGCCATCGAGTTTATTCTTGAAGCCAAAGGCCTGCTCAAGCAGTGCATCGAGGCTTCCATCGACGAAAGCAATCCTCTGCCGCCCTCCATCGACATCGGCAAGGGCGGAGAGGACTTGCCGTCCAGGCGGTAATATGGAGAGCAATGTGAAAAGAGCGGTAGTATTGTTGAGCGGCGGCCTCGATTCTGCCACGGTCCTTGCCATCGCCAGGACCCAGGGCTATGAGCTTTACGCGCTCTCCTTCAGCTACGGCCAGCGCCACATTATTGAACTCGAAGCCGCGCGCCGCGTCTCGGCCGCCATCGGCGTTACAGCCCACCGCATCGCGGCCATAGACCTGCGTATCTTCGGCGGCTCCGCGCTGACGGGCGATTTCGCCGTCCCCAAGGGCCGCGACGCCGACGCGATGAGCCACGGAATACCTATCACCTACGTCCCGGCGCGCAACACCATCTTTCTTTCATTCGCGCTGGCCTGGGCTGAGGTGCTGGGATCAAGCGACATTTTTATCGGCGTCAACGCGCTCGACTATTCGGGCTATCCGGACTGCCGGCCAGAGTTCATCGAGGCCTTCGAGAAGATGGCGAATCTTGCCACCAAAGCCGGTGTCGAAGGCCGTCAACGGCTCACGATTCACACGCCGCTCATCGCGCTCACCAAGGCCCAGATCATCGACAGAGGAATCGAACTCGGCGTGGATTACGGCCTCACCAGCAGTTGCTACGATCCGGGGACGAAGGGCGAGCCGTGCGGAGAATGCGACTCCTGCCTGCTCCGCCAAAAAGGCTTCCGCGAAAATGGAATCGACGATCCGCTGAAGTACTAAAGGCAGTTGTCAGTTTTCAGTTGTCTCTGCCAGATTGGCCGTTTCAACTCTTGTAAGTTGAGGCAGAAGCTTTTAACTGAGAACTGAAAACTGAGAACTGAAAACTGAGAACTGGTCCCATGACTTACGCCGTCAAAGAAATCTTTTACACGCTGCAAGGCGAGGGCGCGCAAGCGGGCCGCGCGGCGGTCTTCTGCCGCTTTGCGGGCTGCAATCTCTGGTCGGGCCGCGAGGTTGACCGCGCCTCGGCCATCTGCCAGTTCTGCGATACGGAATTCATCGGCGTCGATGGCGCCGGCGGCGGAAGGTTTGAATCCGCTGAAGCTCTGGCCGCAGCCGTCGCAGAAAAATGGCCGCGGGATTCCTCTCTAGCCCAGCGTTTCGTAGTCTGCACCGGCGGTGAGCCGCTGCTGCAACTCGACGCCGCTCTGATCGCCGCGCTGCACAAACACAGCTTTGAAATTGCCGTCGAGACCAACGGAACCATTGCCGCGCCTGCCGGAATCGACTGGCTCTGCGTCAGTCCCAAAGCCGGGGCAACGCTCGTCCAGCTCAGCGGCGACGAGCTTAAGCTGGTCTTTCCGCAACCCGGCGCAGAGCCCGCAAACTTCGAACTGCTCAGCTTCCGGCATTTCTTCCTTCAGCCGATGGATGGGGCCAAGCGCGAAGAGAACACCGAGCTTGCCCTGGGCTATTGTCTGGAACATCCGCAGTGGCGCTTGAGCCTGCAAACCCACAAGCTCCTCGGCATTCCATAGAATAAAGTCATGGAGATTTTCAAGGAGTTTTCGATCGAAGCGGCGCACTGGCTGCCCAATGTGCCAGAAGGCCACAAGTACCGCCGCCTGCACGGCCACAGCTTTCATGTAGCCATCCATGTCCGCGGCCCGCTCGATCCACATCTCGGCTGGGTGATGGATTTTGCTGAAATCAAGACCGCCTTCGCGGCCATCGAGGACCAGATCGACCACCGCTGCCTCAATGAAGTTGAAGGCCTTGCCAATCCCACCAGCGAGAATCTTGCCCGCTGGCTCTGGACGCGCCTCAAGCCGCTGCTGCCCGCGCTGAGCCGCATCGTGGTTCGGGAGACCTGCACCAGCGGCTGCATTTATACCGGCGATTGACTCCCAAATCTTCCAAAATGGTGCAATCTTGCGCGCCGCGCAAGCCCAACGGCGATTAGAATCGTCTTTATAGCAGGTAGACCGCATCAATCGGCTGCCCGCACTGCCTCTCGGCATTTGGGCGCAGAGATTCTTCGCCACAAAGCCCGGCTGAAAAGAGTATGGAAACCCAAGAATGATGACTGGAAAAGCACATTCGCTTCCCCTTTGGCTTCTCTTTGCCGCGGCATTTGCCTTGGCCGCCAGCCCTGCCAGCGCCCAGGCCCCAGCCAAGTCGCCAGCGCCGGCCAAAACTCAAGCCCAGACGCCGGCCCAGAATGCTCCGGGAAGCACGGCCCCGGCCCTGCCTGAGACCCCCGCTCCGACACCCGCCAAAGAACCCGTCGCCAGCCCCATCCAGCTTGCCCCGGCAAAGGAGCCCGCCGCCTCCAAATTTGCCGAGCAGACCCCCAATCGCCTCAAGGCCTACTATCATCTGGGCCTTGCCAGCATCTATGAAGAAAACGCCGCCGAGGGCCACGCCGAGGATGTGCCTCGCGCCATCGAAGAGTACAAACTTGCGCTCAATGCCGACCCCAACTCGCCCACGCTGAATAACGCGCTAGCCGATCTGTATCTTCACTCGGACCATATTCGCGAGGCCGAAAGCACGGCGCGCGCGCTGCTCAAAACCTCGCCCGACGACATCGATGCCCACCGCCTCCTAGGCCGCATTTACCTGCGCGCGCTCAGTGAAGAGCAGAACGCCCCAGCATCCACCTCACCCACCCCCACCGTGCTAGACAAGGCCATCGCCGAGTTCGAGAAGATTGTTGCCCTGCAACCCTCCAGCGTCGCCGATCGCATGGTTTTGGGCCAGCTTTACACCGTCAAGCACGACTCCAAAAAGGCCGAGGAACAGTTCAAAACCGCGCAATCCATGGAGCCAGATTCAGAAGAAGTGGTGCTGAATCTCGCCCGCCTCTACTCGGAAAACAGCGACGTGGTGCATGAGATCAAGACCCTGGAAGCGGTTCCGGTCAACGGCCGCTCGGCCAAGATGGAGGATGCGCTGGGCGCTGCCTATGAGCAGTTGAAGCAGCCCAAGGAGGCCATCGCCGCCTATCGCCGCGCCGCGGGCCTCGAGCCCGATGACCTGGCGACCCGCGACGCGCTGGCCCAGGCCCTGCTCAACGACAATCAGCTCGACGAGGCGCTCAAGCAGTTCACCGATCTGCTCAAAACCGACCCGGAAAATGTTGGAGTCCTGGTTCACATCGGTGAGATTCTCCGCCGCCAAGGCAAGTATGAGGACGCGCTCACCGCCATCCGCAAGGCCCGCGCCAAAGCGCCAGAGGATCTCGAAGCTGGCTACAACGAGGGTCTGCTGCTGGACGCGCTGGGCCGCCTCGATGAGGCCGCCTCGGTCTGCGAAAAGATGGTGGACCTGACCTCGCACGCCAACGGCGCATACACCACCGAGGAGAAGAACAATCGCGCCATTTTTCTGGAACGCCTGGGCGCGGTCTACCAGGAGCAGAACAAGGTCGATCTGGCCGTCGCCACCTACCAAAAGCTCATCGACATGGGCGGTGAGTCGGCGTTGCGCGGCTATGAAGCTCAGTCCGAGGCCTACGGCGAAGCTAAGATCTTCGATCGCGCCGTTGAGGTCGCCCGCAAGGCCGTTGTGGCCTATCCCGACGACAGGGATCTGAAGCTGATGCTGGCCGGCGCTCTGCTGGAACAGGGCAAGGCCGACGAGGCCACCGCCATGGCCAAAGGCCTGCTCGACGGCTCCGACAAGGATCGCATTGTCTGGCTGAGGCTGGGCCAGTTCGATACCGAACTGCGCCGCTGGAACGAAGCCGTCGAGGCCTACGATAAGGCCGGCGCTTTCACTACCAAGAACGAGGACATCGCCTACCTCTTCTTCCTCAAAGGCGCTTTGGAAGAGCGAGAAAAACATTACAAGCCGGCCCAAAAGCTCTTCCAAAAAGCGCTGAAGCTATCGCCTGACAGCGCCATGACGCTCAATTATCTGGGCTATATGCTGGCCGACCGCGGTCAGCAGTTGCCCATGGCGCTGACGCTGATCCGCAAGGCCGTCGATCAGGAGCCGATGAATGGCGCCTATCTCGATTCGCTTGGTTGGGTCTACTTCAAGATGGGCGAATACGAGCTGGCCGAGCAGAACCTGCGCCAGGCTGTGGCCCGCGACGCCACCGATGCCACCGTCCACGACCACATGGGCGAACTCTACGCCCACACCGGCCGCATCCGTTTGGCCGCCGCGCAGTGGGAGCTTTCCCTTGCCGCCTACGCCAAATCCGCGCCCGATGAAGCCACGCCCGACGAGGTAGCCAAGGTGCGCAAGAAGCTAGAAGCCGCCCGCGCCAAGCTCACCAAAGAGAACACCGCCCTGGGCCAGGCCAAGCAGGAATAAGCGCTGGATACGCCGCTACTGCGGCGTATCCAGCGGATGCTGTGACTGCTCAAAGAACTGGTTCTGCAACTTCAGGCTCTCATTGTCGGCCTTGATCCCCTGGATCGCCTCGGCAATCTGCCCCGACCAGGTCTTCTGGTCGAACTCGCCCAGTTCTTTGTTGGCCGCCTCGCCGTTGCCCGCGTAGTGATTCGGGAAACGCGCGTACCACCAGATGCCGGTATAGACATTCTCCGGCAGCGTGAGCCGCTTCTGGTCCGCGCCCGATTGCATTGTGGCGCGATCCAGATGCACCAGGTCCGGCCGCGCAACAAGCAGGTGCGACGTCTCCACCTCGCCGCCGTGCATATCGAGCGGAGTCTTCAAAGCCGGCCGCCCGGGCGCCTCCAGATTCGGCAGCCCAAAGACGTACACCACATAGTCGCGAGGCGTAGCCAGTTGCGCCTGCGCAAAGAGCGGCAGCAGCGAGTTGTTGCCTCCATGGCCATTGACAATGAGCACCTTCTTGCAGCCATTGCGCGCCATCTCTTTGACCGTCTCCTGCAGCAGCGTCAGTTGCGTCGTCAGGCTGTATGCCACCGTCCCCGGCTGCTGCTGCGCCTCAAAGATCTGCCCAAAGTAATACTCCGGAAAGACCACTGCGTATTGCTGGCTCACTGCATTCAGCACCGCATAACGAACGTCCAGCAAGTCGGTGCCCAGCGGCAGATGCGCGCCATGCTTCTCAAGAATCCCAAAGGGCAGAACGCAAACCCCTTGCGACCGATGAATCGCCTGGATGAAATCCGGCCCGGTAAGCTCCTCCCACTTGGCTGGAAGTTTCTCCTGCGCCAAGCACAGTCCCGTTGCAAGCGAAAGCACAAACAGCCAAACCGCAACCCCGCATTGAATTCTCATCTTCATCCCCCTTTGCCGTTCAAAACTGCAATTTTACAGCCGCCGGGGGATGGGCGTTTGAACCCGTCGCCTACTTCGCTCCCTCCGTCGCCGCGTCAATGTACTGGTCCACGTTGCTCTTGTCCACCAGCGACGTCCCCGTATCCACAAACACCGGATTCTGCGCAAAGGCATCGGCGCTGGCATCCTTGCTGAGCTGCTTGGGCGGCGCATGAAAAAGCTCATCTAGCGCCTTCAGCCCCACAAACGCCATCGTAAAGGGCTTCTGCACCACCGTTGAATCGATCGTTCCCGCCTTGATTCCATCCAGCGTCTCCGGATTCGCATCCCACGCCACCACCAGGCGGTCGGTCGCGTTAGTCCGCTTCAGCGCGTCAGCCACGGCCTTGCTCGATGCCGATTCCAGGCTCACAAACGCATCCACCTTCTTGTCGCCCGTCAGCGCCATCGCCTCCTGCGTCCAATCGAAAGCCTTGCTCGCCTCGCCCTTGATGTCCACCACGTCCACAATGTGAATCTCCGGCCGCGTGGCAAAGACCTCTTTGAAGCCCTCCAGCCGCTCCGCCATATTGCCCTGCCCGGCCAGCGTAAAGAAGACCACATTCCCCTTGCCGCCCAGCTTCTGAATCACCCGCTGCGCCCCCAACCGTCCCGCCTCCCGGTTGTTGGTGCCGATGAAGTACAGCCTCCGGCTTCCGGGCGCATCCGAGTCCACCGTAATCACCGGAATGCCCTTGCCAATCGCCGCGTCGATGCCCGGCTGCAATAGCGCAATGTCGCTCACTGAGATCAGAATCCCCGACGGCTTGGCTGCAATCGCCTGCTGCAGCGCCACCAACTCCGCCGCCGGATCGTGCCCCGAGGGCCCATCCACCCTGGCCGTCACCTTATAGATTGCCGCGGACTTGTTGAAGCCCGCCGCCGCCGTCTGCCAGTAAGGCAATCCCTGGTCGGAGGCAATCAGGTAATACACCTCGCTGGTCGAGTGCCTACCGCAGCTCGACGTCATCAGCACCGTCAACGCCAGCACGGCAAACCCAAAATTCTTGATCGCTTTCTTGATCGCTTTCATCTCTGCCTCCCCTTTCAATCCTCTGCAACCATTCCCGCTGCATCAGTTTTCAACCCACGCCGAAACCCGCAAGAATTCCGATTGTGACACTAAGGCCAACTCGCAAAACTTGTCTGCCATGAATTGCTCACATGCGTCGGTTAGCTTGAGTTCTCCCGCAAGGCATCAAATTGTAGCTCTGGCCTCTTGGCAGCTCCAAAACATTCGCTATTCAAGCCCTCCACAAAGCCCCATCGACGCATTTATAGCCCGATCCATCTCCGCCGCAACCCGCAAATCCATTTCTTCCAGCGCGGAATTCCCAATTGCGATATAACCGGAGAAGAAGTGCAAAATGCGGAGAGCCGGTCGTGAGTCTCATTCCGGCCACCGTATAGAGAATGTGAGCCGATGCTGGAGCCCCATCCCAATCCGCCCCTTCGATTGCCGCCCGGAATCGCCGTCCCCTCGGACGGCGAACTCACCCGCCGCGCCTACCCCGAACCGCCCCATCCCTATCGCTCCGCCTTTGCCCGCGACGCCGCTCGCGTCCTGCACGCCCGCGCCTTTCGCCGCCTCGCAGGCAAGACCCAGGTCTTCGCCCGCCTGCCGGAAGAATCGCCATCGGACCACTTCCGTAGCCGCCTCACTCACACTCTGGAAGTCACGCAGATCGCCCGCACCGTCGCCGTGGCCCTCGGCCTCAACGCCGAGTTGGCTGAAGCCCTCGCACTTGCCCACGACATCGGCCATCCGCCCTTCGGCCACGCCGGCGAGAAGGCTCTCGATCAGTGCCTGCGCGGCTTCGGCCTCCGCTTCGACCACAACCTCCACGCTCTGCGCATCGTGACTTGGTTTGAGGAGCGTTACGCCGGCTTTCGCGGCCTCAACCTCACCCTTGCCGTCCGCGAGGGCATCGTCAAGCACTCCCACGATTACTCCGCCGCCACGCACCCCGAACTGGCCGAGTACTTCCTCGACCGCTTCCCTCCCCTCGAAGCCCAACTTATCGATCTGGCAGACGAGATCGCCTACCTCACCGCCGATCTCGACGCCGGTCTGGACTCCGGTATTCTCACGCTCGATCAGGTT
>Ga0181516_10000429_pt1 | contig 39231 bp, 26 predicted proteins | sample PEATcosm2014_Bin_25_FD_121104 | JGI IMG/M metagenome (GOLD analysis project Ga0181516, IMG submission 121104) | Peatland microbial communities from MTU Mesocosm Facility, Houghton, MI, USA - PEATcosm2014_Bin01_10_metaG | ecosystem: Environmental > Terrestrial > Soil > Wetlands > Peat | place... | reverse complement strand
TCAGTGCTCCGATCAGTGCTCCGATCAACGATGGGACGCCGAGGATGACGCTCGATGAGAGTAATTCTCCCTCTGTCGCTTCCAGTCAAGTTTCGCGGCCAATTGCCGCTTCAGAGCAGAGCGAAAATCCAGCGGCTGTGGCCAGCCCGGTTACGATTGCCAGCCCGGCGCAGAGCCCAAGCGCGGCGGCCTTGCCGACCTGGAGCATGGAAACCTCTCAAACTCAGGCATCGACCCAACTTTCTTCGCAAGCCTCTAGTGCATCTCCGAGCCAAGTCTTTGTTCCAACCCAGAGCCAGGCTCAGACAGCGGCGGTGAACCAGAAACCAACGGTAAGTCAGGAACCGGCTGAAGCCTCTGTGCCGATGCGCGAAGCGGCGCAAACAGAGACTCCAATGCGAAGCGATCTTGCGGCGCAAACTCCCATTCCAGCGTCTTCGCTGCCGCCAGCGCCCAGCCAAGTCTCATTGCCGGCAACATCCTCAGCTGGGAGCGGCTCTCAGGCGGCGGCGGTGAGCGAGAATTCGCGTCCAGCGCTTGTGTCGCCCAGCCCCGCGCCGGCAGGGGATGAGGCGCGACCGGTCATGGCGTTCGAGAGCAATTCTGATGCCGGGGTTCAGACTCCACTCGTTTCCCAGACCTCCGATTCATTGTCCAGCAGGGCTCAGACGACGGCCGTGAGCCGGGACGCGTCGCAAGCGCCCGCCCCAGTGCGCGATGCAGCGCAAATGGCTGCGCCGGACAAGATTGCGGCTCCTTTGCCGGCATCCGGCCCAGAAGTTTTTCCGGCAAGCTCTTCATCTGCGAGCGAATCCAACACAGTCGCAGTGAGCGAGGATTCGACCCAAGATCCCGCGCCAGCTATGGCTGCAACGGCTGGGAATGAGGCGCGAACGGTGTCTCCGTCTGCGAGCACGGCTCCCGTGGCTTCGAGTCAACCGGCAACCCAAGCCCCCGATTCATTCCCGAGCAAGATTCAGACGCCGGCAGTGAACCTGGATTCGATGCAAAGCGGACCTCCAGCCCAGAGCGCATCTTCAGTGCCGATTTCCGGCCCAGTCTCTTCTTCGGCAATCTCTCCCGAGCAAGGCGGATCACAGACCGCGGTATTGAGCGAGGATTCGACGCAAGCTCCAGCGCCAGTCAAACCCGCGGAGACAGGGAATGAGGCGCCAATGGCGACGCCGCTTCTGAGCAAGACTCCCGTGGCTTCGAGTCCATTGAATTCGCCAGCAACATTCATCGACCAGAGCAAGGTTCAGACGGCGGCAGTAAACCAGGACGCTCTGCAATCGCCCGCCCCGGCACGCAATGCGGCACAAGCGGCTGCTCCGGTGGAGAGCGAGGCTTCCGCACTGGCTCCAACAGAGACTTCCGCACTGGCTTCGGCACAAGACTCTTCCGAGCCAATCGATGCAAACCAGCAGAGGTTGCAAATCCAGCCGGCAAGCGCGGATTTGGCAAGCGCGGATTCGGCAGGCGCGGATTCGGCAAGCGCGGATTCGATCGACAGTTTGCTTCCGGCCCAAAGCGCTGCTCCGGCGGCAGAGCCGTTGCAGAGCGCCGCGCCCACACAGATTCCCAGCCTGGAATCTGGGCGCAGCCCGGTTGCAACTCAAAGCCAAGGCGCAGCCCGGAATCAGAACGCAATTCCGAGCCAGAGTGCAGCCCGGAGCCCGGAGCCTCCGCAAAGAGGCGCATCCCGGCAAGTGGCTCTTCCGGTCTCGACGGCGGGCCAGAAATCGCTCCCAGCCGCCGCACCAGCGCAGGTTGTAGAGCAGGCGGTTGAAGCCGGGCAGAATCCGGTTCAGACGGTATCGCGCGATCGGAATACAGTTCCGGTCGAAGGTCCGCGGCCAGCCATGAATCAAGCTGCAGTTTTGAGTCAGACTCCGGCTGCGCCCGGCATCGGTGACGTTGCTTCCGTTCAAGCGGCGGCCAGTGCAGTCAGCGCGGTCGCGGCGCAATCTTCGCAGCCCGGCCTCGCGCCCTTGAATGCGGGCAAGGCAATTGCCGCCGGCGGCGAAAAAAGTGCAACGCCGGTGAAATCGCGCGCGGCGTCCGGGGCCGCGTCCACCGCTTCAGCGCAGCCAGCAGTTCTTTCAGCACAGGGGCAGCTCTCCACAACGGCAGCGGATGTGAGCGCGACGGCGCGCGAGGGCGTGAGTGCGCACGCGGCGGTTGTAGCAGCGGGCAGTCCCGCTGGAGCTTCGACGGCGACCGGGCCGGATTCCCGCGAGGCCTTCGCGACTCTGGATGCGGCTGGTACGGCGAAACCGGCGTGGATTCATGCCGGGACGCAGCGGGCTGAGGCGGGCTATCAGGATCCGGCGCTGGGCTGGGTCTCGGTTCGGGCCGATGCCAGCGGCGGCGGAGTTCATGCCGAGCTGGTTCCGGCAACGGCCGACGCGGCGCAGGCACTGGGCGGACATCTGGCGGGATTGAACGCATTCCTTGCCGAGCGTCACTCCTCGGTGGATACGGTGACGGTGACGGCGCCCGAGGGCGGCTGGGCAACTTCGACCGGGTCGTCGGGATCGGGCGGCGATCAGGGCGCAGGCGGCGCGATGCAGCAGGGCGCGGGCCAGCAGCAGGCTGGCCAGCAAGCGGCAGACCAGCAGACCACGCCGGACTTTGCCGCGCAGACTGGCTCGACCACGTCGAGGGCGGCAGCGGGCTCCACAGTTGAGGCTGCCGCAATACCGGCCGAGGTTGATCGCGGCGCAACGTTGGCTGATTCGCAAGGAAGGCATATCTCCGTGATGGCTTGAACGGATGGCTTGAACGGGATGGCGTAGAGATCGCTCAGCCCGGCGAGCGGGAGCAAGAGCGCGGAAGAGAATTTGGCAGTGCAAATAAGCAAGCGGAAACGCAAGGGAAGCGAATTCAGAAGAAGGAAGAGCAGGGAGGCAAGATGGCATCGGCAATCATGAATCACACAATGTCGGCGGCGCAGTCTTTGACGGGCAATGCGGCAGCTCCGGCTGCGGCGGCTTCCAGCAGTTCGAGCAGTTCCAGCAGTTCGGCGTCCACAATCTCGGCCAACGACTTTCTCACCTTGCTGGTGACCGAGATGAAGAATCAGGATCCGACGGCGAACACCGACCCCAATGAGTACATCAACCAGTTGGTGAATGTGAACAGCCTGGAGCAGTTGATCTCGATCAACCAGACGCTGACGGCGGATTCCAAGACCACTGCCACGGCCGGCGCCACGGGAGGCGCAACGGCAGACTCGACGGCGGCGACGGCAACTCAGGCCAGCAGCAGCGGCGCGGGCGCGCCGGCGCAGACGGCCAGCATTCCATCGGCAATCGGCGCGGCGGCGGCCAAACTTGCGCCCGGTAATCTCAGCGTTCCGGCGGGCAGCTCGGCGGCCCAGCGCGTGGCCCAATCGCTGAGTGGAAAGTCAAGCGCGCTGTAACGTTTTTGCGGGCGGCAAAGCGCCTGAATGCAACCCATCACCCGCCGGCCGCAGAGGCTTGCGGCAACTTCAGAGCAAGTGAAGAGGAGAATTTCCATGCCCAGCTTTTACATTCCACTCAGCGGTCTCAACGCCGATTCGACAGCGCTGAATACCATCGCCAACAACCTTTCCAACATGAATACCACCGGCTTCAAGTCGCAGACGACCAACTTCAGCGATCTTTTTTACCAGCAGACGGGCACCACCGGCTCGGGCGATGAGATCCAGCAGGGCTCGGGCGTGAAGGTCGCCTCCAACAGCACCGATTTCACTGGCGGCTCGCTCACCTCGACCGGCATTGCAACCGACGCGGCCATCAACGGCTCGGGCTTCTTTGTGCTGGACAATAACGGCAGCCAGCTTTATTCGCGCGACGGCAACTTCCAGACCAGCTCGACGGGCACGCTGGAGAGCACGCAGGGCCAGGCGGTGATGGGATACATGGCCACCAACGGCGTGGTCAGCACCAGCGGCGGGCTGAAGGATATCGTGATTCCGACCGGGCAGATCATGCAGCCCTTGGCTACATCGAGCTTCAGCATCGCCCAGAATCTGGATTCCACCACCGCCGTAGGCACGCAGACCGTGGGCAATGTGCAGATCTACGACTCGCTGGGCAAGCCCTATGAAGCCACGGTGACCTACACCAACCTCGGCGACAACAAGTGGAGCTATGCGGTCACCGTTCCCGACACGCTGGCGGCGACGGCGGCAACGGCGGCTTCGGCGCAGACGCTGCCCGTAACCGCGACTTCAGCCAGCTCGTCTACGGTGACCGGCACACTGGCGGCGGTTACCAGCACGCCCTCTTTGGGGAACACCGCCTACACCTACAGCTTTGGATCGAGCGGCGGCATTCTGCCCACGGGCGCATCCAGCGGTGCGGAGGCCACTGTGAATACCGCGACGAACCTGGTGATTACCGGCGCCACCGCTTCGAGCACGGCCTCGATCACCGCGCCGCCGATCACCGCCGGCGAATCTGTCACCACGTATGCAACGGCGCTGCAAAGCGCCATCACAGCGGCCGGAATTACCGGCGTGACGGCCGCCGACGTCGCGGGCCAGTTGGTGATTACCGGCGCATCGGCGACGACGGCCGTTGCTGGAAATGTTGTCCAAGACCTGCAAGGGGCAACGGTCAACTACAACCTGGGATCGGGCGCCACAGTCGATCCATCGACAAACCTGGCGATCACCGGTTTGGATGCAACGACGGGCCTTCCCGTGACCATCAACCCCCTGCCGACGGTTACGGCCGGGGAATCTCTGAGCAGTTATGCCACGGCGCTGAGCGGCGCGTTGACGACGGCCGGGATCACGAATGTATCGGTTATTGCGAATGCGAATGGACAGCTCTCGATTACCGGGGCCAATCTGACCATGACCGGCGGCGTGAACCAGGACTTGACCGCCTCGACCGTCAGCTACAACTTCGGTTCGAGCACCACGGCGCAGGCAACGGTGAATCCCGGAACCAATCTGACCATCTCCGGGCTGACGGCGAGCGGCGTGGATGCGACGACGACCGCGCCTACGGTCACCGCCGGCGAGACCGTGACGCAATATGCGGCGGCGCTGAATCAATCGCTGGTGACGGCGGGCATTACCGGCGTGGCGGCCACGGTCAGCGGTGGCAAGCTCTCCATCTCCGGCGCCAGTATGTCTACCGGCGGCACCCTGGTGCAGGATCCTCCGGCCTCGGCCAACGCCACCGGAACATTGAGCTTCGACTCGAACGGAAACCTGTTGAGTCCCAGCACGAATCTGACCAGCATGACATTCAGCGGGCTCTCCGACTCAGCCGCGCCCCTGGACCTGACATGGAATCTCTTTGGCGCCAGCGGGTCGGGAGAGATCACCCAGACCGATGCCGCCAGCGAGCAATCGGCGCAGGTGCAGAACGGCTATGCCAGCGGCAATTACCAGAACTTCAGCATCGGCTCGGACGGCACCATCACGGCTGCTTATTCCAATGGCCAGAGCCAGACGGTAGGTCAGTTGGCGCTGGCCACGGTAAGCAACATGCAGGGGCTGGCCGACGTGGGCTCGACCGAATACCAGACCACGGCCTCCTCCGGCCTGGCCACGGTGGGAGTGGCGGGAACAGGCGGGCGCGGTGCTCTGGAAGGCGAGTCTCTGGAGGCCTCGAACGTCAATATCTCCTCCCAGTTCTCCGACCTGATCGTTGCGCAGCGCGCCTTTGAGGCCAACTCCAAGGCGATGACCACCTTCGACACTCTGACCCAGGAAACCATCAACATGATCCATTGATCGCGGCGTTTGCATCTTCGGATTGGGTGTAGGCCGAAAGCGCTATCTCAAGCCGGCACGAACCAAAAGCCCTCCCCTCCGCTGCTTCAAGCGGAGTGGAGGGTTTTTTCTGTTGCGCAAGGACTCTCCCGGCAGAAAATAGAGCATTTTCACCGATGGCGTAAGGAAGCTCCTTGCCCCATCCATTTCATCCTGAGCGCAGTCGAAAAATCTGCGTTATGAATTCTGAAATGGGTGGGAAACCACGAAACCGGCCTTGCAGCAACCCTGAAAATGCTCAAGAAGCAAAATCGGCGAATGCGCGCTTCGTGACGGCTGTCACGGTCTCCCAGATCATTCCATCCTAGACTCGATCTATGGTTATCGATATGAAATTATCGAATACGTGGCAGGTGAAGCGGCAGGATGTGCCGCCGATTCCGCAGCCAAGTCTGAGGCGGCTGCCTCAGTACCATCATTACCTGGTTGATCTTGAGGCCAGGGGAATTGTGCAGGTCTCTTGCAGCGTGATTGGCCGCGATCTGGGGCTGGTTCCGGTGCAGGTTCGCAAGGATTTGCAGTATACGGGGATCATCGGCAAGCCCAAGACGGGTTATTTGGTGAGTGAGTTGATCCGCGCGATCGAGACCTTTCTTGGCTGGAACAACGTCAACGAGGCCTTTCTGGTGGGGGTTGGGAATCTGGGCACCGCGCTCTTGGGCCACGAGCGCTTCTCCCGGTTTGGGCTGCGGATTGTTGCGGCCTTTGACACCGATGAGAAGAAGGTTGGCCAGTGGATTTACGAGAAGGCGGTGCTGCCGCTGGATAAGTTGGTGGATCTGGCGCCGAGAATGAGCATTCACTTAGGAATAATCACAACGCCTTCTCATGTGGCCCAGGAAGTGGCCGATCTGATGGTCAAGGCGGGTATTCAGGCGATCTGGAATTTTGCTCCGGTCAAATTGAAGGTACCGGCGCACATTATTGTGCATAACGAAGATCTTTACAATTCGCTGGCCTCGCTCTCCTGGAAGCTGGCGCGGCGTTTTCGAGTTCCGATTCAAGAGAGGGAGGCTGTTTAGATGGCGTCTATGCCCATGGCTGTCGATAACGCGGGGAAGTTTGAGAAGGTGGTCGATATTCTCAATCGTCACGCGCGCCGTCCGTCAGGATTGATTCCGATCCTGCAGGCGATTCAACATGAGTATTTGTATCTGCCCGAGGAGGTGCTGACTTATGTGGCCACCTCGTTGAGCATTCCCGCGGCCAGGGTCTACGGCGTGGCCACGTTCTACGCGCACTTTGCGCTGAAGCCCAAGGGCAAGCATGTGATTCGCATCTGCGACGGAACGGCCTGCCATGTGAAGCAGTCGCTGCCGGTGCTGGATGCCCTGCGCAAGAAGCTTGGCACCACGGAAAAGACCAACACCACCCCCGATCTGATGTTCACGGTGGAGACGGTTGCCTGCCTGGGCGCATGTGGATTGGCGCCGGTCATCGTGGTCGATGAGCAGGTCTACGGCCAGATCACCCCAGAGCGCGCCGTGGCTTTGGTGGATGAGATACAGGCCCGGGAGGCAGCGCCGGCGAATGCTGCCACTGCTGAGCAACTCTCAGCCGGAGTGTGTCATGGGTAACTTGGACGGACTTACATTCACTCCGGCGGCAGGCAAGGGAATCTCGACGCTGGCGCAGGTGCGGCGCGTGATTATCTGCGCTGGAACCGGCTGCATGGCCAACGGCGCAATGAAGGTCTTTGAGCAATTCAAGAGCGAGATGGCGGGCAAGGGCTTGCAGGTGATTCTGGAGCTGCGCGCCGAGGCGACCAGCGATGAGATCCGCCTCTCCAAGAGCGGCTGCCAGGGCTTCTGCCAGATGGGTCCGCTGGTTTCCGTGGTGCCGGATGGAATTTTATACACCAAGGTCCGCGGCGAAGATGTGGCTGAAATTGTGCAGCAGACGCTGGTTGGCGGGCAGCCGGTGGATCGGCTTCTGTATAAAGATCCAGCGACCCACAAGAGCTGCCGCGGCCTCGAAGACAATCCTTTCTATGCGCGGCAGGATCGTCTGGTGCTGCATGAGTGCGGCTTCCTCGATCCGGAAGATATTCGCGAATATATGCTGCACGGCGGCTATCAAGCGGCGCGCAAGGCTTTTGTCGAGATGGCTCCAGAGCAGATATGCAAGACCATTCTTGATTCCGGCCTGCGTGGGCGCGGCGGCGGCGGCTTTCCCACGGGACGCAAATGGGAAGCGGCGCGCATTCAGAACTCGCCAAAGAAATATGTGATCTGCAACGGCGATGAGGGCGACCCCGGCGCGTTCATGAACCGCTCCGTGATGGAAGGCAATCCGCACAGCGTGATTGAAGGCATGATGATTGCGGCGCGGGCCATTGGCGCGAATGAGATGCTGGTCTACGTCAGGGCCGAGTATCCGCTGGCCGTCGAGCGCATGAGAGGCGCGGTTGCCGCGGCCGAGCGCGAAGGCATTCTGGGCAAGAATGTCTTTGGCACCGGCCTTGGCGTGAAGTGCGAAGTGATGGAAGGCGCGGGCGCGTTTGTCTGCGGCGAAGAGACAGCCATGATCGCCTCCATTGAAGGACAGCGCGGAATGCCGCGGCCCAAGCCGCCATTTCCGGCGCAGAGCGGGCTGTGGGGCAAGCCGACGATCATCAACAACGTCGAGACGCTGGCCCACGCCGTGCGCATTCTCAACGTCGGCCCAGAGGTCTTCCGCGGCATCGGAACGCCGGAGTCGCCAGGCACCAAAACCTTTGCGCTCACCGGTCACGTCTCCAATACAGGCCTGGTTGAAGTACCCTTCGGCACCACGCTGCGCGAGATTGTTTATAACATCGGCGGCGGAATAACCGACGACGCGGGCAAGATTTGGAAGAACGGCTTCAAGGCCGTGCAGATTGGCGGACCCAGCGGCGGCTGCCTCACGGAGGATCATCTGGATCTGCCGCTGGCCTATGAGTCGCTGCGCTCGGTGGGCGCAATGGTCGGCTCGGGCGGCCTGGTGGCGATGAATCAAGGCACATGCATGGTGAGCATTGCGCGCTTCTTCATGGAGTTTACGCAGCGCGAATCCTGCGGCAAGTGCGTGTTGTGCCGTGAAGGCACGCGGCAGTTGCTGGCGCTGCTGGACGATGTGATTGAAGGACGCGCCGACCAGAATACGCTCGATCTTCTGGACAAGCTGGGACGCGCGGTGCAGGTTGGTTCCTTGTGCGGATTGGGCAAGACCGCGCCGAATCCGGTGCTATCGACCATGCGCTATTTCCGCAAGGAATACGAAGAGCATGTCTTTGAGAAGCGCTGCCGCACCGGCCGCTGCAAGGCGCTGCTGAGCCCGGAGATCAACCAGGTAAAGTGCAAGGGCTGCGGCATGTGCATCAAGGCCTGCCCCACCGGCGCAATCACCGGTGAGAAGAAACAGCCGCATCATATCAATCCGGAGCTTTGCATCAAGTGCGGAGCATGCGCCACAGCCTGCAAACTTCACGCGGTCGAGGGGATATAACCAGATGACTCCAGTTATCCAGCCAACATTGACGATCGATGGAATTACAGTAGCGATTGAAGGCGAGCGTAATCTGCTCGAGCTTGTTCGCAAGGCGAATATCGATTTGCCCACCTTCTGTTATCACTCCGAACTCAGCGTCTATGGCGCTTGCCGCCTGTGCTTGGTGCAGATTGAAGGGCGCGGAATTCAAGGCGCTTGCTCTACGCCCGCCGAGCCGGGGTTGAAGGTACTCACCTCGACGCCGGAGATTCGCGAGATTCGCAAGATCGCCGTGGAACTGCTTCTGGCCAATCACGATCAGAGCTGCCCCACATGCTCGCGCAGCGCCAACTGCCAACTGCAAAGCCTGGCATTGCGGCTGGGCGTCAAGAAGGTGCGCTTCAAGAGCGTGCATCAGCCCATGCCGCTCGACGAGTCTTCCCCGTCGCTGGTGCGCGACCCCAACAAGTGCGTGCTCTGCGGCGATTGCGTGCGCATGTGCTCGGAGATTCAGGGCATTGGCGCAATCGATTTCGCGCATCGCGGCCACGACGTCAGCGTGCAGCCGGCCTTTGGAAAAGATCTTGGCGAAGTGGAATGCGTCAACTGCGGCCAATGCGTAAGCGTCTGCCCCACCGGCGCGCTGACCATCAAGTCGGAGGTCGAGCAGGTTTGGAATTTGCTTGCCGACAAAAATAAAACAGTTATCGTGCAAATTGCGCCTGCCGTGCGCGTCGGTCTGGGCGAGTGCTTTGGGCTCAAGCCGGGAGAGATCACCACAGGCCAGATTGTTGCTGCTCTCAAGCGCCTCGGCTTCGATCAGATTTACGACACATCGTTTGCGGCCGACCTGACCGTGATTGAAGAAGGTTCGGAGTTTCTGGAGCGCAAGACGCAAGGCGGAACGCTGCCCATGTTTACCTCCTGCTGCCCCGGCTGGGTAAAGTACGCGGAGCAGTATTTCCCTGAGTTGCTGCCGAACCTATCCACCTGCCGTTCCCCGCAGGCGATGTTTGGCTCATTGGTTAAGGCGATGCTTCCCGATCAACTCAAAGTCGAGCGCAAGGATCTGAAGGTCGTTGCGATCATGCCCTGCACGGCGAAGAAATTTGAAGCCCAGCGTCCGGAGATGGGCGTCAATGGCGATCCGGATGTGGATCATGTGCTGACGACGCAAGAGCTGGCGCAGATGATTCAGTCGGCCGGCATCGTCTTCAACACTCTGCAACCGGAGTCCTTCGATATGCCCTTCGGCTTCTACACCGGCGCGGGCGTGATCTTTGGAAACTCGGGCGGCGTGATGGAAGCGGTGCTGCGCTACGCCGCGGAAAAGGTTACCGGCAAGAAGCTGGACAATGTGGAATTCCAGCAGGTGCGCGGCGATTCAGGATTGCGCGAGGCGACGATCAAGATCGATGGCACCGAACTCAAGCTGGCGATTGTGCATGGATTGCGCAATGCGCGCGTGGTTGCCGAGCAGGTGCGCGCCGGCAAGAGCCACTACGATGTGATCGAAGTGATGGCCTGCCCTGGGGGCTGCATCGGCGGCGCGGGTCAGCCGGTGGGCACTTCGCGCGACGCCAAGGCGCTGCGCACCAAGGGCCTGTACAACGCGGACAAGATGCTGCAACTGCATAAGTCGCAAGACAACGTCTTTATCACCGAGTGCTATGCAAAATTCCTCGGAGAAATTGGCGGAGAGAAGGCGCACCATCTTCTGCATACCAGTTATCAGAGCCGCCATCGCATCGCCGATGAAACGCTTTCGCTGGTGCAATCCTCGCGTGAAGACAAGCTGAAGGTCAGCGTCTGCCTGGGAACCAACTGTTACTTGAAGGGTTCGCAGGAGGTGCTGAACGGAGTGCTGCGCCACGCCAATGAGAGCGGGCTGGAAGGCCGGCTGGATGTGCGCGCAAGCTTCTGCTTCGAGCAGTGCGAGCACGGCCCCAATGTAATGATCGACGGCGAATGCATGCATCACTGCACCGCCGCAAAGGCGATTGACGAGTTGAACAGCCGGATTGAATGCGAGAGACCGGCGCAGACAGCCGACGCGGAGAACGCCAAAGTTGCGCCGACTGAGTGATCGAATGGAGAATACCTTGATTACTCACGAACAAGCGGAATTTATCAACGAAGAGGAGATTGAAGGAATCCTGGCGCGAAGCCTGCGCCCGCAGCCGGCGCAGGTCCGCGAACTGCTGGTGAAAGCGCGCGAGATGCACGGGCTTTCCATGGAGGAAGTGGCGCGTTTGTCCTTTGTGGAAAGTCCGGAGCTGCTGGCTGAAATCTTTCAGACGGCCAAGCAGATCAAGGAAGATATCTACGGCTCGCGGCTGGTTTTGTTTGCGCCTCTCTATATCTCCAACCGCTGTGCCAACGAGTGCACGTACTGCGCCTTCCGCGCCACCAACACAGAGTTGCGGCGGCGCACGCTGACGCAGGAAGAGATTGCCGAAGAGACGCGCATTCTGATTCGTCAGGGACAAAAACGCGTTCTGATGGTCTCCGGCGAGGCATTGCCGCCGCAGGGCTTTCAATACATCCTCGACTCCATCGCGACGATTTACAGCACCAAGGTCGGTCCCGGTGAGATACGGCGCGTCAATGTAAATCTGGCGCCGCAATCGGTCGAGCGCTTCAAGCAATTGAAGCAGGCTGACATAGGAACCTTTCAATTGTTCCAGGAGACTTATCACCGCCCCACTTATGCGCAGGTTCATCTGAAGGGCACCAAACGCGATTACGATTGGCGCGCGACGGCCTTCGACAGAGCGATGGAAGCGGGCATCGACGATATTGGCATGGGCGCGTTGTTTGGGCTCTATCATTGGCGCTTTGAGATTATCGCGATGATGCAGCAGATTCGCCACCTGGAAGAAAGATTCGGTGTCGGTCCTCACACCATAAGCTTTCCGCGCATCGAGCCGGCGGTAGGTTCTGAGATCGCCTCGCAGCCCCCGTATGCGGTCAGCGACGCCGACTTTCTGAAGATGATTGCCATCATGCGACTCGCCGTTCCCTACACCGGCATGATCATGTCCACGCGCGAAACGGCCGAGGTGCGCCGCGCCACGCTCGAACTTGGCATCTCGCAGATTTCTGCCGGCAGCCGCACCGATCCTGGAGGTTACAAGGACGGCGAAGGCGATCCCAATGGCAGCCAGTTTCAACTCGGCGATCACCGCTCCATTGAAGAGGTTGTCAAGGATGTTGTCTCGCTGGGATTTCTGCCTTCCTTCTGCACCGCATGTTATCGCCTCGGGCGCACAGGGCAGGATTTCATGGACGTGGCCAAGCCCGGTGAGATCAAGTATCACTGCCATCCCAATGCGCTTTCAACATTCCAGGAGTATCTCTGCGACTACGCCAGCCCGGAAGCAAAGGCTGCCGGAGAAAAGTTCATCTCGATCGAGCTGCAAAAGATGGATGGACAGCAGACTGCTACCGCGCTGCCCATGCTGAATCAGGTTCGCCGCGGCGAACGCGATGTTTTCATTTAGCAAATACGGATGGTGAATGATCCGTGACTGAATTAACCAAACTCGATCTACTCGGATGGCTCCGCGAGCGCAGACGCTCTCGCCTTGCGGAGTTATACGAGTGGGCCGATAACGTGCGCAGAAAGTACGTCGGCGACGCCGTGCATCTGCGCGGCTTGATCGAGCTTTCAAGCCACTGCGAGCGGCAGTGCATGTATTGCGGGCTGCGCCAGGCCAATCGCGCGCTGCCGCGCTACCGCATGACGCGGGAAGAAGTTCTGGATTGCGCGCGCCAGGCCGATAGGCTTGGATATGGCACCGTGGTGATGCAGGCCGGTGAAGACGATCTGCTGACCGCCGAGTGGATCGCCGAGATTGTGCGCTGGATTAAGCGCGAAACAACGCTGGCCGTGACACTCAGCCTGGGTGAGCGCGGAATAGATGAATTCAAGCTGTGGCGCGCGGCCGGGGCGGACCGCTATCTGCTGCGCTTTGAAACTTCCGACAAAAATCTGTTTCGCATCATTCATCCTCATTCCATCAGCGGCGGGCCTGACCGCCTGACGCTGCTGCGAAAATTGAAGAGTCTCGGCTACGAGGCAGGCGGCGGCGTTATGGTGGGAATTCCCGGTCAATCGTATGAGAGCCTGGCCGAAGACATTCTTACTTTCCGCGCGCTGGATCTGGACATGATCGGCATTGGTCCGTTTATTCCACACGCGGCAACGCCCTTGGGAACAGGCGCGCTGCGTCCGCCGATTGATGCGTGCGATCAGGCGCCGAGCAGCGAAGAGATGGTGTACAAGATGATCGCGCTCGCGCGCATCGTCTGCCCGACCGCGAACATTCCCAGCACCACGGCGCTGGCTACAATCAATAGAGTGGACGGACGAAAGCTGGGATTGATGGCTGGCGGCAATGTCGTGATGCCGAATCTGACTCCCACAAAGTATCGCCGCCTGTATGAGATTTATCCGGAGAAGGCGTGCATCGATGAGAGCGCCGCCGATTGCAATCAATGCCTGCGCGGGCAGATTCACTCACTCGGCCGCTTCGCGGGACAAGGACAGGGCGGACGTGGGACGATGGAGAATCTGACCAGCATCTTGCCGGATGTATCTTCGCGGTTTGTTCAGTTGCAAAGCCAATGAGGTGAAGCATGGCCCAGGATGACGGCGTTGTCGAGATTGTGGTTTGCCTGGGGAGTTCCTGCTTTGCCAGAGGCAACTCAGAAAATCTTGCAATCATCAATCAGCATGTGAAGACCTATGGGCTGAATGCTTCCGTTCGCCTGGTGGGCCGTCTCTGCCAGGACCAATGCAAGCTGGGGCCAAATCTTTCCATCGGCGGAGAGTTGCACCACGGCGTAACCGCGGCGCATTTGCGTGAACTGCTGCAACAGTTGGGCAGTCCGCTCGAGGGAGAGCATGGAACGCCTTAATTCCATCTACACGCAGCAGCGCGAGTGCCAGGATTGTCACAAATGCATCCGCGAGTGTCCGGTAAAAGCGATTCGCGTCGAGGACGGATATGCGCGCGTAGTGCCTGAGTTGTGCATCATGTGCGGCAATTGCGTGCTGGCTTGCCCGAGCAGCGCAAAGCGAGTGCGCGACGATCTGCCCACCGCCAAAAATCTGTTAAAGAGCGGGCGGAAAGTGATTGCATCGCTGGCTCCGTCGTTTGTGGCGCAGTTCCCTTCAGTACGGCCGGCGCAAGTGATTCATGCACTCAGGAAGCTGGGATTTTCTGCCGTCTCGGAGACGGCGCTGGGCGCGCAGCAGGTCTCTGCGAGCATCTTTGAATTGATGCGCAGCGAGCCGAAAAAAATTTGGATATCGTCGGCTTGCCCCGTTGTCGTTGACTTCATCGGCAAGTACCATCCCGAGTGCCAGGATCATGTCTTTGGCGTTTTATCGCCGTTGCTGACGCATTGCAAAATGCTGCGCGCGCATTATGGCGATGAGATCGCGATCGTCTTTATCGGGCCGTGCATTGCCAAAAAAACAGAGGCCGATACGCATCCGGAGCTTCTGGATGTTGTGCTGACCTTCGAGGATTTGGAGCATTGGCTCAACGAAGAAAATATCCATCTGGCGGAGATTGCAGAGACACATGAGGATCGCTTTCAACCGGAGGAGGCTCAAGAGGGCGCACTCTATCCGATCGACGGCGGAATGGCTCCGGGGGTTGCCGGCAGCAGTGAGGTGAACAGCTCGCAGTTCATGGCCTTCTCTGGAATTCCCAACGTCGAGCAGGCGTTGAAGGGCATCTCCGAGTGGAAGCCGGAGCATAACATCTTCTTTGAATTGACGGCCTGCGCGGGCTCTTGCGTCAATGGGCCCAAGGCGGCGCGCAATACTTCCGTGGCGCGGCGGCGATACGATATTCTGCATTACGCCAAGCCCGCCGCGGTTTTTCCGCGCAAGGTCGAACTCGGCATTGACCGGCTGTATATCGCTTCACCCGTGGCTCACGACGAGTACAGCCAGATGCAGCTGCAGGAAGCTCTGCGCACCGTGGGAAAGTATTCCGCCGAGGATGAATTGAACTGCGGCGGCTGCGGATACGACTCTTGCCGCGACTTTGCCCACGCGCTGATTGCGCGCAATGCCGAGCGCATGATGTGCGCAACTTATACGCGCCAGTTGGCGCAGAAAAAGGCCAACGCGCTGCTCAAAAAAATGCCCTCCGCGGTTGTGATTGTCAATGAAGATCTGAAAATCATTGAATGCAATTTGAACTTTGTGCATCTTTTTGCGCCCGACGTGGAGCAGTCCAAGGATCTGGAAGGCAGCGCTCTGGACGCGGTGATTCCCTTCTCGTATCTCTTCCGCCGCGTGCTCGAATCGGATGAGGATATTGTAGGTCACGATATTCGCTATCAGCGCAGCATTCTGAATACCAGCATCTTTACCATCGAGCCACATTCCGTGCTGTGCGGCATCTTTCAAGACATCACAAAACCAATTTTCCAGAAAGAGCAGATCATTGGCCGCGCACGGGAAGTTATTCAGAAGAACCTGAAGACCGTGCAGCAGATTGCTTATCTTCTGGGCGAGAATGCGGCCGATTCTGAGATTATTCTCAACTCGATTGTGCGCTCATTCAGCCCCGAGGATGTGGATGAAAGCGATGCCGGAGGGCAGCAGTGACCGGCACGGAGAGTTTTATCGAGGTCGATTCATGCCAGCGCGCCAAGCATGGGCAATTAATCTCCGGCGACGTCTTTCTTTCGCGAAAAGTTGAGTCTGAAGGACGCATGATCTCTGTGCTTTCCGACGGCCTGGGCAGCGGCGTAAAGGCCAGCGTGCTGGCAACCATGACGGCAACGATGGCGTTGAAGTTTGCCGCCAGCCCAATGGACATTCACACCTCGGCCGAGATCATCATGGACACGCTCCCGATATGCAGCGTGCGCAAGGTCAGCTACTCGACCTTCACCGTGGTGGACATGGCGATTACCGGCGAGACTCGCATTATCGAGCACGGCAACCCGCCATTTCTGCTGGTGCGGCCCAACGGCGAGGTGAGCGTTGAAAAGACCGAGGTGCGTCCCAAGCGCTGGGAAGACCGGGTGATTAATTTCTCCACCTTCGATGTGCAGCGCGAGGACCGTATCGTCTTTTTCTCCGACGGAATTACACAGGCCGGCATGGGCGAATACCGTACGCCGCTTGGTTGGGGCCTGGAGAGCGTCGATAAGTTTGTGCGCGAAAAGATCGAGCGATATCCGTATATCTCGGCGCGCGAGTTATCAAGAGTATTAGTGGCGCGAGCGGAAGAAGTGGATGGTTTAAGCGCGAAGGACGACATTACCTGCGGCGTGATTTATTTCCGCAGCCCGCGCCAGTTGCTGGTGATGACCGGAGCCCCATTCAATCGCGCGCACGATCAGGATCTGGCGAAGATGGCCGAGCGCACCCAGGGGCGCAAAGTGATCTGCGGCGGTACGACGGCGAATATTATTTCGCGGATGCTGAATCGCACCATCCAGATCGACATGCGCCAGCAGTTCCACTCCAAGGTTCCGCCCTCTGCGCGCATGGAAGGCTTTGATCTGGTGACGGAAGGCATTCTCACGCTGGGCGAAGTGGTGCGCCTTCTTGAAGAGGGATTTGCGCCCGAGGATATGAAGTCGAATGCGGCAGTGCGGCTTGCGGCAATGCTGCTCGATAGCGATATTGTGAAATTCGCCGTCGGCACCCGAATCAATGAAGCGCACCAGGATCCGAATGTTCCTGTGGATCTGGAGTTGCGGCGCAATATCGTGAAGCGGATTGCGATGCTGCTGGAGAGCAAACATATGAAGCGGGTAATTATTCAGTATCTCTGAGGAGAATGTTAGTACAGCAACAAACAATTAAAGTGCTAATTCAGTAGTATCCTCCAAAACTCCTAAAATGAATTCTTGGATTGCTCGCGGAAAACGGCGAGAATCCTCAGGTATGCGCGCGCGGTTTCGGTGATGGCCTCGGGGGTTCCGGCGTCGATGGCATCAAGGTTGACAAGGTCGCTGCCTACGCCCAGAGCGCGGGCTCCTGCGCGCAAATAGCTCTCGGCGGTTTGCAGCGTGACGCCGCCGGTGGGAATCAGTCTGAGCTGCGGAAAGGGCGCGAGCAGAGACTTGAGATAACTCGGGCCGCCCATCGCCGCACAGGGAAATACCTTGACAAAATCCGCGCCAGCCTCCCATGCCGTGATCACTTCAGTAGGCGTAAGCGCGCCGGGGATGGAGAGTTTATTTCTCGCTTTGGTAGCGGCTATTACATCCAGATGCAAGCTGGGGCTGACAACAAACTCCGCGCCGGCTTCGATGGTGGCTTCGGCTTGCGCGGCGGTTGTGACAGTGCCAGACCCTAGAAGGAGCTTCACTCCGTACTCATGCTTAAGTTCCATCAAAACATCGAGCGCGCCGGGAACAGTCATGGTGACTTCAACCACGGTGACGCCGCCCGCGATCATTGCCTTGACTACGGCATGGGCCTGCGCGGCATTGCGCGCGCGCAATACGGGAATGAGGCCGGTTTGTTCGATGATTTGCGCTGCGGTTGCGGGCATATTCAACCTATCTCCGAGCATTTGATAAATGATCCGGATTATCGAGCAATTCTTGCTGAGCCGCCTTGCATGACCCGCTCAACTTCAGCAAGAGTTGCCATGCTGGTGTCGCCGGGGGTGGTCATGGCCAGTGCGCCGTGGGCTACACCGCAGCGCAGAGCCCAGTCAATAGGTTTGTCGGCAAGCAGGCCGTAGATGAGTCCGGAGGCAAAGCTGTCTCCGCCGCCAACGCGATCGTAGATGTCGATCTCGCGCTGCGGAACGAGGACGATTTTGTCTTCATAAAGAGCGATGGCCCCCCACGCGTTCCGGCTAGCGGTTAAAGCTGTCCGCAGTGTGCTTGCGATCAGTTTCAAATTCGGATAATCCGCCGCAACCTCGCGCAGCATCGCCTCGTAGCCTGCAATGGGTAACTCAGAGAAGTCTTCGCCGACGCCTTGAATGCGCACCCCGAGCATCGCCGAAAAATCTTCTTCATTACCGAGCAGCAGGTCTACTTTGCGCACTAACTCGCGGTTGACCTCCTGTGCCTTGGCTTTACCGCCGATGGATTTCCAGAGAGTTTCTCGATAGTTCAGATCGTAGGAGACAAGAGTCGAGTGGAGGCGCGCGGCGTCAATAGCCTCGCTTGCAACTTCTGCCGTGGATGCGGAGAGCGCGGCGAAGATACCGCCGGTGTGGAAGCACTTGGCGCCATTCTCTGGGCCGAAGATTGACTGCCAATCGAAGTCGCCGGGCTTAAGCTGACTAACTGCTGTATGCCCGCGATCCGAAGATCCTGCCGCCGCGCGAAGGCCAAAGCCGCGCTCGGTGAAGTTGAGGCCGTTGCGAACCGCGCGGCCAACACCGTCAAAAGCGGACCAAAGAATAAGCGAGGAATCGACGCCGCCCTGAAGGATGAGATCTTCGACCAGATGGCCGACGGGGTTGTCGGCGAGTGCGGTGGCGATTGCGGTTCGCTGACCGAAGCAGCGGCGCAGGCCGCGAGCAACATTGTATTCGCCGCCGCCCTCCCAGACGTCGAAGTGGCGCGCGGTGTGAATGCGCCGGTCGCCGGGATCGAGGCGGAGCATGACTTCGCCGAGGCTCAAACAATCCCAGCGGCGCCGGGAATCGGGAATCACGATTGCGTTCATCGGAGTGTTGACAGCTTTCATTCACACTTTATCGCATTCAGGCGGCGAGTGTGTGTGATCGTGCAAAGCGCAATTGAATCGCCAGGCATGATAATGTTTTTGGGGTAGGCAAAAGCGGATGGAAGCCGCAAGGGAATTCGTGCGGTGAATCTGCAATCTGCAAGCATCAGGGAAGGACTGCATGAGCCAGGGACTTTTCGATTTGACGGGCAGAGTTGCCGTGGTGACCGGCGGAACCACCGGACTGGGACACGCCATTGCGCTGGGTTTGGCCGGTGCGGGAGCCGATGTTGTGGCTACTTCACGAAGGCTGGAGCAAGTAGAGAAGACGACCGCTCAGATTGAGGCGCTAGGCCGGCGCTCAATGCGCGTGACATGCGATGTGCTGCAGCGGGTCTCCGTGCAAGCGTTGCACGACGCGGTGCTGAAGGAGTTCGGCAAGGTTGATATTTTAGTCAACGCGGCTGGAGTTACGCACAAGGCGCCGACGCTCGAAGTGGATGAGGCCGATTGGTCGCGAGTCATAGATACAAACTTGACAGGCACACTGCGCGCCTGCCAGATCTTCGGCGCGACAATGGCGCAGGCCGGATATGGGCGCATCATCAACATTGCATCTCTTACTTCGTTTGTCGGCTTCTATCGTGTGGCGGCCTACGCGGCCAGTAAAGCCGCCGTGGCCTCGCTGACTAAAGTGCTGGCCATCGAACTGGCGCGGAGCGGGCTGAATGTCAATGCCATTGCGCCGGGAGTCTTTCCTACTCCGCTGAACGCCGCGCTGATTCAGGGCACGCAGCGCGGAGAGGAACTGATTCTGCGCACGCCGATGGGCCGCTTTGGCGAGCCGCGAGAAGCGGCCGGAGCGGCGATATTCCTGGCTTCAGAAGCTTCTTCTTTTGTCACCGGCGAAATCATCGCTGTCGATGGAGGTTTTCTTGCCAGCGGAGTCAATCAGTAAAACAGGGAGCAGGGACCAGGGGCTTTATGAAAATTACAAATGCGTATGTGAATATCACTTCGCCGGGCAGGAATTTTGTCACGCTCAAGATTGAGACCGACGAAGGCATCTATGGCCTGGGCGACGGCACTCTGAATGGGCGAGAGTTATCTGTTGCGAGTTATCTGACTGACCATGTAATTCCCTGCATTCTTGGGCGCGATCCATTTCAGACGGAAGATATCTGGCAGTATCTCTATCGCGGCGCTTACTGGCGGCGCGGGCCTGTGGGTATGTCCGCAATCTCCGCCGTGGACGTGGCCTTGTGGGATATCAAAGGCAAAGCGCTGAATACGCCGGTCTATAACTTGCTGGGTGGAAAGAGCCGCGAGGGCGTGTTGGTTTATTGTCACGCGACGGGCAAAAATATCGATTATGCGCTCGAAGATATGGCACGGCAGAGGGACTCGGGTTACATGGCGATCCGCGTACAGTGCGGGATTCCGGGGCTCTCGACGACTTATGGAATATCGAAAGGTCCGGGAAGATATGAGCCGGCCGAGCGCGGGCTGCCGCCGGAATATGAGTGGGCGACAGAGCCTTATCTGCGCCACGTTCCCAAGCTCTTTGCGCGGGTGCGGGAGAGTTTTGGCGACGAGCTCCATCTCCTTCATGATTGCCATCACCGCTTGACTCCAATCGAGGCGGGAAGACTGGGCAAGGAACTAGAGCCCTTTCACCTTTTTTGGATGGAAGATCCAACGCCGGCCGAGTTGCAAGAGAGTTTCAAAATCATTCGCGATCATACAACGACGCCGATTGCAGTGGGCGAAGTCTTTAATTCAATCTGGGATGCCCACAATTTAATTCGCAATCAATGGATCGATTACATCCGCATGACTCTTGTTCACGCGGGCGGCTTTACGCACCTGAAGAAAGTCGCCGACTTTGCGGAGTTATATCATGTGCGCACCGGCTGCCACGGAGCGACGGATCTTTCGCCGGTGACAATGGCCGCGGCGCTGCATTTCGATACGGCGATTCATAACTTTGGCATTCAGGAACATATGCCGCACAGCGAGGAGACGGACCAGGTTTTTCCGCACAGTTATGAATTCAAGAATGGGTTGATGTATCCAGGCGATAAGCCGGGCTTGGGTGTTGATTTGGATGAAGCGCTGGCCGCAAAATATCCCTATCAACGGGCCTACCTGCCCATTAATCGCAAGCCCGACGGTACAATTACCAACTGGTAAACATATGCCTGAAATGTATTCCGAAGAGTTAGCCGAGCCCGCCGCTTTACCCGGCCGCTGGACCGTCTGCGCCATGCTGTTTGTGGCTACTTCCATCAATTACATGGACCGCCAGGTGCTCGCGATTCTCAAACCGGCGCTGGCCCTGAGCACACTGCATCTTTCGCCGCTGCTCCCCGGTTGGCCCACGGTCGAGAAGTCGCTCAGCATGACCGAAATTCAATACGGAAACATCGTGAGCGCCTTTCAAATTGCCTATGCGCTGGGCGTGGTTTTTGCCGGGCTCATGGTAGACAAACTCGGCTGCCGCAAAGGCTATCCCATCGTCACCGGCCTGTGGAGCATGGCGGCCATGGGCCACGCGCTGGTCAACTCCGTCTTTGGTTTTAGCGTGGCGCGCGCCTTTCTCGGCCTCGGTGAGAGCGGCAACTTCCCCGCGGCCATCAAGGCTACAGCCGAGTGGTTCGCGCCCAGGCAGCGCTCTCTGGCCACCGGCATCTTCAACTCCGGCGCTTGCATGGGCGCGATTCTTGCGCCGGCCATCGTACCTTGGGTGGCGTGGCATTTTGGTTGGCGCGCAAGCTTTCTCACCACCGGAGTCTTCAGCGTCGCCTGGATTCTCTGGTGGTCGTTGAAGTATCGAACGCCGCGCCAGCCGGGCCTGAATCTGTCGGCTGCCACGCTCTCCTGCCCGCGCCTTGCCTGGTGGCGGCTGCTCGGCTACCGCCAGACGTGGGGATTTGTGCTGGCCAAGTTTCTCACCGATCCGGTCTGGTGGTTCTTTCTTTTTTGGCTGCCCAGTTATTTCAGTTCGCGCTTCAATCTGAATCTCTCGCATCTGGGCCTGCCGCTGATTGTGGTTTATGGCCTGTCGACGGTGGGCAGCATTTGCGGAGGCTGGCTGCCGCGCGGCTATGAGCGGCTGGGCATGGCCCTCAAGCCCGCGCGCTTGGCTGCTTTGCTCACCTGCGCCTGTCTGATTCTGCCCGTGGGCTTTGCCGGCGGCATCGGCTCGGAGTGGGGCGCGGTTCTGCTCTTGAGCCTGGGCGCAAGTGCGCATCAGGGATGGTCGGCCAATATCTTCACTACGGTCCCGGATATCTTTCCCCATGAGTATGTGGGTACGGTGGTGAGCTTTGGCCAGGTAGCCGGCGCGCTGGGAGGAGCCGTCTTTGCCGCCGCAGCCGGCCACATTCTGCAACTCACGCACAGTTATGTGCCGCTCTTCTTCTATTCCGCCCTGGCCTATCTGACAGCCTTGGCCCTCCTGCGCACGCTAGCGCCAGGATTGAAGCGGGCTATGGCGCATTGAGGGAAGAGGGGTAAGCATCCTCCGGCAAAGCCGCAGGTTGAATGGCTGATGGACCTTCAAAAGGGTCTGTGCGGAAGCGCACTCGCCCGCATTTCTCACCACCTTCACCTTCGGTGTCGCGTCGCGATCAAGCCTTGTAGCGCCGGCCTCCCGGCCATCTGTCGCGTGGACCTCCCGGTCCACGCTCCTTAGGCCGGGTTCATCGCCAACTTCTACCAAATAAACAGGATTAGACCGGTGTGAGAAATGCAGGCTAGAAAGAGGCCTGTCAAAAAGCGCGCTATGCCGGCAGCAGCCTCGTCGACCGCGCCATAGGCGCAGCGGTCATTAGCCCACCGTTTCAACGGTGGGGATCGAGCAACCGATGATTCCCCCGGAGTCCCGTCGGGACGGCGCGCATGCTCCTGGTCCTTTCAGCGTTTTCGTGCGTAGACCGGAAAAGTGCACACCGGGAGCAACTCCAGGAAACGTCAAACTGCTGCTGCCAACCCGGCAAACCCGTGGGTTCTCCTTCTTGCAAGAGCAGAGTTGAATCTTCAGGACCGGCCAGCAGCCATCTTCTACACTGAATGCAGGGGCGATTCGTCCCTTTATTTCATCCCGAGGAGTTGCTCTGTTGAGAAGATTCATGTTTCCTGGCTTGGTTGTTGCCGCGGTTCTGCTGCTGGCCGCTCTTCCATCGCTCACTGCGCAAGGCGCGGACGCCGCGAATGGCGCGGGATTGGTCGAGGGAAATCGCAAGGCTCTCAATGCGCTCTTCGACGAGTATTGGCAAGACAAGCTGAAGCACGATCCAGAGTATGCCTCCGAGCTGGGCGACAAGCGTTATAACGATCAGATCAACGACTATTCGGTGAAAGCGGAACACGCTAAGCTGGAGCGCGAGGAAAATTATCTGGCGCAGTTGGCCGCCATCGATACAACCGGACTGAGCGACGACGAAAAGACCAGCCGCGAGCTGCTGCTGCGCCGCTTTGTGGAGGACGAGGAGGTCGCGCAGTTCAAAGAGTGGGAGATGCCGCTGACGCAGATGGGCGGCATTCAGAGCGAGTTTCCGCAGTTGGCCGCCGAGCTGACCTTCACCAGCGTCAAGGACTACGACGACTGGATCGCGCGTCTGCACGCGATTCCGCGGGCCTTTGATCAGGTGACCACTAACATGGAGATCGGCATGGAGGATCACCGCGTGCCGCCGCGCTACTTGCTTGAAAAAGCGCTGGAGCAGGTCAAGACGCTGGCCGCGGAGAAGCCGGAAGACTCGCCCCTGGCGCTGCCCCTGAAGAGCTTTCCCGCCGCGGTTCCGGCCTCTGAGCGTGAGCGCATCAAGACCGAGACCCTCGATGCGATCGGCAAGGAAGTGCTGCCTGCCTATCTGCGCCTGGCGCGCTTTCTTGAGGTGAGCTACATTCCCGCCGGCCGCGCCGAGCCGGGCATCGGCGCGCTGCCCGACGGCGCAAAGTATTATCAATTTCTGTTGCGTCAGAAGACCACCACCAACCTCACCGCCGACCAGATTCACCAGATCGGCCTGGATGAAGTCAAGCGCGACGAAGCCGAGATGCTGGCCATTGCGCAGCGGCTTGGATTTGCGGATCTGCCCAGCTTCCGCGCCAGCCTCAAGGGCAACGCCAAGCTGCGTCCTGCTTCGGCCGACGCGCTGCTCGCCGCCTATCGCGGCTATCTTGGGCCCATGCAGCAGCGCCTTCCGCAGCTCTTTGGCCGCCTGCCCAAGGCAAAATTCGAGGTGGTTGCGGTGCCCAGTTATCGCGAGAAAACCTCCGCGCCCGCCTACTATGAACCGGGCTCTCCAGATGGCAGCCGTCCGGGCCGCCTCTTCATTGACACCTACAACGCCACCGGCCGCAACCTATACGCCGCCGAGGCCATCGCCTATCATGAGGGCCTGCCCGGCCACCATTTGCAAATCTCCATCGCGCAGGAGCTCGACGGCCTGCCCGCCTTCCGCAAGTACGAAGGCTACACGGCCTATGTGGAGGGCTGGGGGCTTTACTCCGAGCGGCTCGGCAAGGACGTCGGCTTCTATCAGGATCCCTACTCGGACTACGGCCGCCTGGAGGCCGACATCTGGCGCGCCATCCGCCTGGTCGTCGATACCGGCGTGCACAGCCAGCACTGGACCCGCCAGCAGATGGTCGATTATTTCCATGAGCACTCGGCCATCGACGAGACCAGCATTCAGGCCGAAGTGGACCGCTATATCGCGTGGCCCGCTCAGGCGACGGCCTACAAGATCGGCCAGCTAAAGATTCTGGAACTTCGCGACCGCGCAAAGAAGGCGCTCGGCGACAAATTCGATCTGCGCGCATTCCACGACCAGGTGCTGGACGCTGGCGCCCTCCCGCTCGACGTGCTAACCGACCGCATCGATGCGTGGATCGCCGCGCAGAAGGCGGCCTCTCCGCCGCAGTAGTGTTTTACGCCATGCTTGGATTGCTTGCGCCGATTTCGGCGTTTCAAGTTGCCTATTCAGCGATGGATTCTCATATTCTTGATTCCGGTTAGCTGCCAAGACTACCGCCCGGAAGTTTCTTGTCTCGTACGGGATGGCGATTCAATGCTTTAAGATCTTTCTTGTCCTCGTTGAGCTGTCGAATCAGTTCCTTTAGATTCTCATTCTCTTTGTATAGATCACTGACTTGTCGATCCCTAAACTCCAGCGCCACCATGCAAACAGCGAAGATCACAAAAGGTATCACTATAATAACGAGGGCCAGCGTGGGGCTATCGTAGCCGCGGACGGCCTGTGGAGCCATCAGTAGTCCGACAACCAAGACGACCAGGAACTTCATGTGGGGCGGCTTGATCTGTGCCAACGCCTTTTGAAAAAAAGTTCCTCCCTGTACGCTGTCGTCACTCATGCTGAGCCCCCGTAGTGTTCTTCGTGCGCAGCAGATCGCGATATTTCATCGCCCTTGTGATCTTGATTCGGAGCATCGCCTTTACATCGACGCCCACCGTGCCTCTTACGATGTAATCGTAGGCCCCCAGAGCCATTGTCTCCGTGCTCGATTCGGGATCGTCATGACTCGTGATCACAATCACCTGTGTGCACGGATCCTTCATGATTGCCTCATGCAACACCTCAAGCCCTGTTGTCGAATCTCCCTCTATCAGTTGCAAGTCGGTAACCACGACATCGAAGTCGTTTGCCTGAATGAGGCTGATTGCTTCATCCCGCCCCCCAGCTTTCAGTACTTCTCGTCCTTCGCCTTTGGCTGCTTCATCGAGTGCCTCTAAACTTGTGGGAACGTCGTCTACGACAAGAATGCGTACCATTCAAACCTCCCGGCTACGAGCCGCTCTCGATTGCTGGAATGCGCAACTCAAAACAAACTCCCGGCATTCCTGTCTCTTTGATGGTGATGGTGCCATTGTGAGCCCGTATGTCCTGGACCACAATTGCCAAGCCTAAACCGTTGCCACCAGTATCCTCCTTGGTTGTCTTGAACGGAGTGAATATCCAGTTTTTCTCCGTTCCCAACTCTCCGTTTATTCCTCGGCCAGTGTCGGCAAATTCCACCACTACCTCGGTGTTGCCATCAAGACTCGCCTCCAGGGAGGCCGTGATGGTAATTGTCTTCGGACGACCTTCATTGTCCCCTGCCATCGCATCGCAGGAGTTTTTGATGAGTTCGTCGAAAACGTCAGCCAGCAGTCGCCTGTCTCCGGCGATCATTGCCTGCTTCGGCAGTTCGTGATGAATCTCGCAGTTGCTCTGCGGTGAAAGGTCGCTTACATCTCTGATCAGTTCAACCAAATCCAGCGGACATAAATCCGGCTTTTTCGGGAGTGAGAACCTTCCAAACTCAGCCAGAGTCACCTTGACTCTGGTAATCTCCTTCCCCAGCCTCTCTAGGTCCTTTTCAATGGCATCTGTAGCCGCACCGGCCATCCCTGCTCCCGGATGCAAGCGAAGATTTGCCGCTATCTCTTTTACTCTGTGATAGATTACATCCACTGTAGCCCTCAGCCGATGCCTGGACGCATTCACCGCAAACCGCCAGTTCTCGAATTCCTGCCGCTCCGCCATATCTTTTCGGAGTCTGTCGTTCTCGATGGTCATGGCCGCCACCGCGGCAAAGGCCTCAAGATCGCGGATGCAGTCTGGATCGATGCTCCCCTCGTTCACCAAGAACCGGTTGTCGCACATCAGCACGCCAATTGGCCGTCCGCCCCTCTCGCCGCTTTCAATCAGCGGAACACAGACAAAGGCGGAGTCCCGGTTGTCATGGATACCCAATTCGATCAGTCTTTCTCGAAATGGGTCGTCCTGGCCTTTGTCAACCAAAACCGCCCGCCCGCTGAGAACGCAGCGGGCGGGTGCGCCGGAGGCATCGTTCAGAGGGATAAAAGTACCCCGCACAGCGAGGCTGAGCCGGCTGTCGTTTCCACCCATTTTGATGTCGGCGCTGTATTTCGCGGCATCATCCAGCACCGCCGCGAAATCGGTTGAGGTTTCCCCATTCACGCGATTCCATATATCGTCGGCTTCTTCCTGCGAGATCGCTCCAGTCGCCATTTTTCCCTTGAGTCGATCCCCGATTGTCAAGAAAAGCATGGCGCGGCTGAAACCCACGCCTTGGCCCGCGGTTACTCCCGCCAAGAGCATCCTCAGAGTGGTATTCAAATCCGATTCCACGTCTCGGTTGCGGGCTACAATGTCGATCAGCGCTTGCAAAGACTTAACTTGGCGTTGCAGGCGTCCATCCAGCGACCGTTCCACTTGATCGTGCAAGCGCGCGGTATGAATGGCGATCGCGGCTGAGGATGCAAGAGCGGAAATAACCCTCTTGTCTTCCGCGCTGAAATCCGTGCGAGTACGATAGTTGACAAACATGCAACCTACAGCCTCATCCTCCTGCCCACCAGCTTTGAGAACTAAGGCGGCGCAGGACTCGATTTTCTCGCGCTCTATAAAGCGGCTTCCGTACCGGTGCGCACCGCCCCCGGCGCCCGCCAGCAGCCGGTTCCTAGACACCTCAGAGATGAATTGCGGCTGTTGCTGTTTGATCATTTCCCACAAAATGTCGTCCGGGCGGGTGGGACTGCTCACTCCGTCCTTGTAGTAAAAGAACCCTTCCGTTACGGGTGTACCCCCGAATAGTTTGTCGTGCGCATTGTACTGGAAGAGAGTTACACAATCGGCATCCAGCATATACAGCACGTTGCGCGCCACCTCCGTGAGCACCTGCTCAAGGTTTTGGCCGGATGCAACTGCTTGTATCACGCTCTGAAAGCGAGACAAATTCCAAGCCAATCCGGCGGCGGCAGCCAGGTTTTTCATCAGCAGGCAATTCCGTATGGCGACCTCGGCCTGCCGGGCAAACACCTTTCCCAATTCCAGTCCGTCGGCTCCAACAGGCCGGTCGCCGAAGAAGTACAGGGACAGGACTCCCTTCGCCTCACCTCCGAGCGAGAGCGGAAAAGCGGCCACCGATCGTACCTTCCAGGAGCACATCTCTGCGCTGATTGCCCGTCCATCCGAGGGGTAGATTAGAGGCTCGTCATTCTCCATCCCGGCGGAATCGGGGCGGAAGATGCACAGCAAGGCATCGGGATCTATTCCAGCCCCAGCCATCAGCAGCGGCATCGGTTTCGACGGCGATTTGGGCGACGGCTCAAGCGGCAGTTCCACGGCATGGAATACATGCACGCTGGCCAAATCGGCGCCCATGACTTCCCGTGCCTTCTCCGCGATGGCCTTCAACAAGACAAATGTTCGTTTTCGCGCGACATCCGGCCCTCGATCCCTTCCTATCTTCTCAACGGCGGCACGGTTCTCCGCGGTCAAGACCTTGTTCGAATGGGAGAATGCACAGCCCGCCTCAATCGTCCCTACCACCTCGTCCCCGTGGAGGATCGGAACCCAAACCCGGCTCAGGCTCTTATGACGGAACCGCTCGAAGATCACGCGGTCTAGCCGGTCATCCACCGGGGGGTCATCGACCCGGTCATCCTCCTCCCAACCATCAATCCTTTGAGTTTCCTTCTTGCGCACAACATCGGCCTGAATATCATCAGAGTCGAGATCATGCCACGCCCGCTTGATCCAGCCGCTCGGCACATTCCACCCGCGAAATGTTTCAACGACCTTGCGATAGTCATCGACAAGAGAAACTGTGGCGAACTCGAATCCGATTTCAGCGACCTGCGCCAAAATGGAATCGACCTCATTGTCGAGTTCCAGGCCGACAGCGGTCGCATCGCCGATTTCACGCCAAACCGAAATTAGATCGGCGGTCCGCTGTATGTTTTCCAAGCTACCCATGGGAACCCCTTCCTGAGAGATTCAAGCAATCTGTCACCGCCTTCAGTAATTCCCTGCCTGCAACGGATCAAGGCGACCACCCCAACAGATGTGAAATGATGTTTGTCTGCCTGCGTGACTTGTGCCGGTATTGGTTGCTGGGAATAGCAGTGTTTTGAGTCGCAAACAATAATACACGGTTGCTTGATCGCCAAGCGAGAAGTGTTTTCAAGGCGGCCTCGCCTGCCGATAAGACCGTTTTGGACGACATCTCTCGCAAGAGTTCACTTCACGCTTGACACCGAACATTCGACGCCAATGTGGCGATATTGGGATTCCCCAACGGCAACCTGCAAGTCAATTTGAAACAGAAGCTTGGGTCAATTGCCGTAGGGAGATCCTGGAAAGTCTCCTGGCGGTCAATGTACACCCCAGACGAGGCTCTCAATGATTCCAAGCCAATCGCAAGAACATGAACATTCGTTTTGCGGATTATTTCCCGGCTTCTGCTACTCTGAGATTGGAGCAGCCCTGCCGCAAGGGCCGGTTGGGAAGGTAAATCTGGTGTACCCCCCACCCCCCCTATCTTTTTGAGCCCTGTTTGTGGTGCATGTAATTCTGTAATCTACTTATAATAAACAAGTTATAAAATTACAATGTTAACTAAATAGTAACAAAAAATGCCCTGTTCTTGCCCTTTTATGGCCCAAAAGCCCCTTGTTTTGCCTGAAAAGCGCCCGAAATCCCTCAATTCTCGCACAGTGGTCCAAGCGAGTATTCTTGTACGTAGCACCATCACACTCATTGAAGACAAGGAAACAGAATCATGGCGGAGATCGCTGTTGAGGCCAATGTTGTACCGGCGCAGTTGCCCAAGGTTCGCATCGCCGTGCTGGGCGCGGGCAAGATGGGCGGCATCCTCTTGCAGGCCTTTTTGAAGCAGAACCTTTTCGCGCCCGAGCAGATTCACGCAACCGTCGGCCACGCCGAGCGAGCCCTTGCGCTGAGCACGCAGTGGGGCGTGGACGTGACCACCAACAACCTGGAGGCGGTGCGCCAGGCCGACTTGATCCTGGTTGGCGTAAAGCCCTTTCAGGTGCCGGATCTGATCCAGGAGATTCGCCCGGCGCTGACGCCGGACAAGACCATCATCTCCTTTGCCGCCGCGGTGAAGACGCGCGTGATTGAAGAGGCTGCGGGGATGGAGATCGCCGTGATTCGCGCCATGCCGAATACGCCTTCCGCGCTGGGCGCGGGCGCTGCCGCTCTCTGCCGCGGCCGCTTCGTGACCGCCGAAAAAATGGAACTGGCCGAGCGCATCTTTGAGACCGTGGGCCGCACCGTGACGGTGGACGAGAAGCATATGGACGCGGTGACGGGCCTCTCTGGCTCGGGTCCGGCGTACATCTACATCATCATCGAGGCGCTGGCCGAGGCGGGCGTCAAGGTGGGCCTGCCGCGCGACACAGCCACGCAACTAGCCGCGCAGACCACGCTGGGCGCGGCCAAGATGGTGCTCGAAACCGGCTACCACCCGGCGCTGCTCAAAGACGCAGTGACAACTCCCGCCGGCTGCACGGTGGACGGCATTCTGGAGTTGGAAGAGGGCGGCCTGCGCGTGACGCTGATCAAAGCCGTGATGCGCGCCACGCAGCGGGCCAAGGAGCTGGCGGCGGGGTAATCACCATGTCATCAGGAGGCCATCAAAACAATTTGGTTGTTAATTATGAACAGATGTTGTATGATGGAGGAACAAAGATTTTGCGGCAGCAGATAAGCCTTAGGGCAGCCTCTCACAAAACTTCACGTCTCACATTTACCCAAAAGCGTTTCTTTAAGGACAGAGGCCCCCGCTAATAACGGGGGCCAACATTTAGAACTCCATGAATCCAGACCGCTACGAGTCGCTCTTCACCAAAGGCAAAGATCAGGATAGGCGAACAGCCTTTGCGCATTTCCATCCGTTCATCGATTTGAACCGCAATCAGGACTATGATGCGTCATTTGTAGCAATTGCAGAGAAGACTTTTGAAGGCAAGGAATCGTGGTATTTCACGCAAGCGAAGTTTGAGCAGCGATATAAGTTGAAGCCTCCCAAGCTGCGCAACTATCTTCTTTATACTTTCGCTCGTCTCATAGACCTGGAGAAGGATGACGGTGGCGGTTATTTTATCGAAAGTACTGACCAGAATTGGATTTGCTTCAATTCTGGTCTGCAAGACAAACACTCGGTAGATCTTTTCTGTATCTTTGAGCGATACCACGGGCCTTTGAATTCCTCGTTGCAGCCTGTTTGCGACTGGGTATACAAAGGAACGGAAACCGCCAGATCGCCAGTCTTCCGTCAGCACTTTGCCTTGCGTCAACCTAGGCTTGCTTGGTACTCAAGCGACAGCAGGGACTATGTTTTCAACACGGAATATGCACTGGACACAGATGTATTCGACCATATGTTCGATCGAGCAAAGGAGCGCTCTGGATTTCCGCCGGATGCGACGGATGAATCAGTTCGCAATTATCTCCGGGGAGCTTTGGAAAACCTTATTCCGAAGATTCGACGCAACTATAAGACTGCTATTCCGGTCTATTTTATTGGCGAAAAGCGAATGCAGCTGCTCTTGCCATTTCATTCCTCAAACGGCTCGGATATTTCGTGTTTCTTGGTCGAGCGGGATGACGTCAACCGGTGCTACCAAATTCGAACAATCCTCGACATGGACCAGGCTTATTTCAATGCCCGCCTGATCACACGGCCCGATAAGGAATGGCTGAACCCATGATGCCGCGATTTGTCTATTCCAATTACATTGTTATTTTGCGGTGGTCTAACAAATAACCTTGCCCACACAACGCCCAACCTGGTTGCCTACCTATCTACCGGAACTCGACGGCCTGCGCGGGCTGGCGATTCTGGGCGTAGTGATCTATCACTGCGACTACAAGCAATTGGAGCGCACCAGCCTGCACGGAGCGGTCCAGTGGGGATGGGCTGGAGTCATTCTCTTCTTTGTGCTCTCCGGCTTTTTGATAACCTCCAATCTGCTGGGGATGCGCCAGAAGCCGCGCTACTTTCATAACTTCCATGCGCGGCGGGCGCTGCGCATCTGGCCGGTGTATCTGCTGACGCTGGCCTTTGTCTATCTGAATGCGCCTTGGTATGTTGGCGCAAGCGTGATGGACGCCGCAAAGACCGCTCCGTGGTGGGCTTACTTTCTTTTTCTTCAGAATCTCTTTCATCTGACGCTCCCGCCTGCGCTGGGGCCGACGTGGGCGCTCGCTCTGGAAGAACAGTATTACTTTTTCTGGGCGCCGATTGTGCGCTTCCTGCGCAAGCCGTGGATGCTGGGTGTTGTGCTTTCAGCCGCGCTGATTTGCTCGCCGCTAACGCGCCATTTGAATCCCGTCTGGCTTTGGGGCTTGCCGACGCATACGCTGATCAAGCTGGATGGGATTGCGTTGGGCAGCCTGATGGCTCTTGGGCTTTATACGCTGAGGCTGACGCGGCGGGTCTGGCTCTGGATGGGCTTAGGAGCGTTTGCGGCAGGCATGGCTGCCGCGGCTACGGTGGCCGGAGGAACATCGCTGCTGGATACGGCACTGGCAATTGGCTTTGGCGGGGCGGTGCTGGCGGCGCTGGCCTCGACTGGCGCGCGCAACCCCGTGAGCGCCATGCTGCGCTGCGGGCCGCTGGCTTTTTATGGGCGCATCAGCTACGGACTGTACATGACTCACATTCTGGTCTTTGTCTACTTTGGCTGGTTTGATAAAAATATGAGCGGCTATGGAACAGCCGGGATTCTCGCTGTCGTTGCCTTCCGGCTGGCGGCTACGACCGTGGTTGCCACAGCGATGTGGTATGGCTTTGAATCGCAGGTTCTCAAGCTGAAAAGGTATTTCTAGTGAGTCTCTTGCAGGATTTCTGCGATAAGTACATTGAGTGGTGGGGATTCCGAACATCGGAATAGGGCGCCCGTCAGGGCGCCCGTCCCAACCTGACGTAATGGACATTCCAGCGCCAAGCCGAATTACGCTGTTTCAGCTTCCGCGTGAAAAACCGCCAACTGACAACTGACAACTGATAACTGACAACTGATAACTGACAACTGACAACTGACAACTGATAACTGACAACTGATAACCGACAACTGACAACTGACAACTGACAACCGACAACTACTCAAGCATCTGCAAATCCAGCGGTTCTTCAAGCAAATATTCTTTTCCGCGCAGGCAACCCAATGCCCGCTTCAATGCTGGCGTGGTGCATGGCTCCACCGTCATCACAAACGGCAGCGCGTGAGGAGAAAATCCCGGCTTCTGCACGATGGCGCGGATGTTGATGCCCTCGCTGGCCAGCGCCACGGTAATATCGGCGATAATTCCCGGCTTGTCGTTGACCATGAAGCGGATGTAATGCGGAACTTCAAACTCGGCGCTCAGCCGCGACGCAGCCGCCGGAACCTTCACTCTGCGCGACCCGTGCGCCAGCGCCAGCAGGTCGCTGACCACCGCAACCGCCGTCGGATGCCCTCCAGCTCCGTGGCCGCTGAAGACCACATCGCCGCCGTAGTGGCCGCTGAAGATCACCATATTCTCCGTGCCCCGCGACCAAGACAAAGGCGAGTGCAAGTCCACCAGCATCGGCCCCACCGTCGCCGCAACCTGGCCGTTCGTCCTGTCGGCCCGCGCAATCTGCCGGATCGTGCAACCCAGCTCGCGCGCATAACTGAAGTCCACCGCGGCAATCGACGTGATCGCCTGCGGCACAATCTCCTCCGGGTCCACGGCAACGCGCAGCGCCAGACGCATCAAGATCGCAAGTTTGGCCCGCGCGTCAAAGCCGCCCACATCCTCCGTCGGATCGGCCTCTGCATAGCCCAGCCCTTGCGCATCGGCCAGCACCGGAGCGTACTCGGCGCCCTCCTGCATCTTGCTCAGAATAAAGTTGCAGGTGCCGTTCAAAATTCCTTCAATGCGCTCGATATGATCTCCGGCCAGTCCCTGCTCCAGCCCAGGAATCACCGGAACCCCACCTGCCACCGCCGCGCCATATTTCAGGTGTCCGCCCGACGAGGCAGCCAGCCGCTCCAGTTCCACGCCGTGAAAGGCGATCAGCTTTTTATTCGCCGTCACCACGCTCTTGCCAGCCCCAAGCGCGCGCCGCACCCACGTCCCCGCCGGCTCCAGCCCTCCGGCTAGCTCCACCACCACATCGACGTCGGAAGCCAGCACCGCCTCCGCATCCTCGCTCCACGTCACGCTCGATGGAACCCAATCCGCCTTTCGCTTCGCCAGGCTGCGGGCGTAGATATGCGCCAGTTCAATCCCCTCGGGCCGCGACTCCACCAGGATCCGCGCCACCGAACTCGCCACCGTCCCAAAACCAAAAAGTGCAATGCGCAGCGGCCGCCTTACGCGGGATTCCTGGACTGAAACATCGCTCGGTTGCACTGCTAGATTCAACTCGGACATGGTCTTTCCCTCTTGAGCGTGATTCAAAATCTCAATAACATGATGATACCTGACCGCTGCCAATCCATCCCCAATGCCTTTCCAACCTTTAACGGATTGACGCAATATGACTCTCGTGTAACATCAATCCCAGATGCGGTACTCCCCGTTCCTCTTCCCTAATCTGCAATGCTCTCTCGCTGCTGCACTCCTCGCGGCCGCTTCCATCCCCGCTCTCGCCAACGTCTTCGCCACGGTACATGGTGTCGTTCACGATCCCCGGCACCGCCCCATCGCCGGCGCAAATGTAACCCTCCAGGCCGCCGATTCCGCCTTCAGCCTCACCACCGTCACCGGCCCCGACGGCGAATTCGCCCTGTCCCAGGCCCCTATCGGCGTCTATCGCATCCAGGTCTCGGCTCCCGGATTTGCCACCATCACCCAGCCCCTCAACCTAGCCTCGGGAACAAACCCAATCATCCATATCGCGCTGCCCATCGCACCCACCACGCAGTCTGTCACTGTCAATGGCCTGGCAACCAATCTCTCCTCCCCCGACTCCGCAACCACCACCACTCTTATCACCCGCGCCGACATCGACCAAACCCCCGGCGCGGACCGCACCATCGGCATGGAGATGATCACCGACTTCGTCCCCGGCGCCTACATGACCCATGACATGCTGCACATGCGTGGCGGCCATCAGACCAGTTGGCTGATCGACGGCATCGCCATCCCCAACACAAAAATCGCCTCCAACGTAGGCCCGCAGATCGACCCCAAAGACATCGACTCGCTTGAAACCCAACGCGGCAGTTATGCCGCCGACCTTGGCGACCGCACGTATGGAGTTTTTAACGTCCTGCCCCGCAATGGCTTTGAGCGCAATCGCCAAGGTGAAGCCCTGCTCTCCGGCGGCAATCTTGGCGCCGGCGAAGCTCAACTCTCCCTCGGCGACCACTCGCAGAAAAATGCCTGGTACGCCAGCCTCGCCGGCTCACGCTCCAACTACGGCCTTGCCCCGCCCATCGTCCAGACCTATCACGATGCCACGAATTCGCGGAGCGGCTTCCTCTCGCTCATCCGCAATCAAACGCCCAAAGATCAACTCCGCCTCAACGCCCAATACCGCCAGGATTACTTCGACATTCCCTACGATCCGAATAAGAATGACTGGGAGCAAGAGCCCCCGGATGGCTACCTCTCCGCGGGCCTGCGCGATGCCCAATTCGAGCGTGACAGCTTCCTCATCGCCAACTGGGTGCATACCTTTTCACCCAAGGCGATTCTCTCTGCCGCGCCCTTCTATCACTTCAATCAAGCCGACTACGATTCGCTCCCAACCGACACCCCCGTCGCCACCACCTGGCATCAAGGCTCCAACTACGCCGGCGCGCAGGCAGACGTCCACCTCGACGCCAGCCCGAACAGCTTCTCCGCCGGCCTCTATTCCTTCTTCCAGGCTGAAAACGACCTCTTCGGCGTCGCAGCCGCTGGTAAATGCGTCACCAACAACAATCCCTGCAATCAACCCGCCGGCAAAGACGCCGGCCTGGTCGAGTTCTATCTCGCCGACCACCTCCGCCTCGGCCAGTACGTGACTCTCATCGGTGGCGAGCGCTTCTCCATCTACCGTGCCTGGCTCAACGAATCCGCCATCTATCCCCGCCTCGGCGCAACCCTGCAAATTCCCGGCCTGCACTGGGTTCTGCGCGGCTTCTATGGACACTTCTTCCAGCCCGCTCCCATCCTCACCGTCTCCAGCTCGGTTCTCAATTACGCTAGCCAGCAATCCTCCGGCCCCAACACCTTCACCCCAATTCCCTCTGAGCGCGATGAAGAGCACCAGTTCGGCATTCAGATCCCTTACAAGGGCTGGCTCCTCGACGTTGCCAATGTGAAGAACCGCGTCAACAACTTCCTCGATCACTCCAACCTCGGCGAGTCCAACATGTACTTTCCTATCGCCGTCGATGGAGCCCTCGTTCGCGCCTGGGAGCTGACTCTGCGCTCGCCTCAGTTGGCCCGCCTCGGCCAATTCCATCTGACTTACTCGAATCAAATCGCCCAGCAGCGCGGCAACATCATCGGCGGCTTTACTTGCAGTGTTCCCAATGACCCCGCCTGCGACCTCGGCCCCAACTACACGCCCGTAGACCACGATCAGCGCCAGACCCTCAACACCGGCTTCACGGCGAACCTTCCGCTGCACACCTGGTTCTCATCGAATCTCTACTACGGCTCCGGTTTCTCCAACGGAATGCAGGCTTCGGCGCAAAGCCCCTATCAGGGCCCTTATCTGCCCGTGCACACCACCTTCGACCTTTCCGGCGGACACCAGATCGGCCAGAATTGGAAGCTCTCCGCCAGCATCCTCAACGTCACCAACCATCGACTCCTGGAAGATACCTCGCTCACCATCGGCGGCTTCCACTACAACGATCCAAGAATGATCCGGGCCGAACTCCGCTATCGCTTCCACTTCTAACCCGCAAACACAATGTGCGTCTTTCCAGCTTCCCCTTCTCCATTTTGCACGGAAGGCGCACGCGCCGGGTGCCCGCAATGCCTAAGAGCAAGATCGACACCGCGGAAATGCCCACGTCCCAATCCCATAAAGTTTGTCTTTTCATCCAGAAAAATGTCGCAAAGGTAACCTCGAAGCTATTGCCTCCCCCTGCTTTGGCCGAAAAACAAGCCAGCGGCGAGAGCTTGCCTTGCGCGGCCAAGGTCCAAGGCGCGCTTGCACGGGGAGGCAATCATCGGCGGTCGAATGCGATTGGGAGATCTGCTGATCCAGGCGGGTCTGGTGAACACTCAAGATGTGGCCGCGGCGCTGGAGCGCCAGGCGGGCAATGGCAGGCGTCTGGGCGACAACCTGGTGGATTTGGGCGTAATCGAGCGGAAGGCGCTGGACGGCTTTCTGATGCGCATTCCCGCCGAGCCGGCCAGCATCGAGGCGACCGGAATTGACGACGTGGATCTGCTGGCTCTGATGATGAAGCTGATCTACGTTGGCCGGCTCTCCACTTGCCGCGAGTTCATTGAAGCCATCAAGCTGCCCTATCACATTGTCGAGCAGTTGGTGCAGATGGCCGTGGACCGGCAACTGCTGCGCGCGCTCGGGATGCGCGATTCCAATAATCCCATCGACCTGGGCTACGCCTTCACCGACGAGGGCAAGCGCTGGACCATCGACGCGCTGGAACGTATGCACTACGTGGGGCCCGCGCCGGTCACGCTGGCCGATTTCACCTTCCAGGTGAGTCTGCAGAAGCTGACCAATGAGCTGATTACCTTCGACCGGATTCAAAAGGCGCTGGGTGAGCTGACCTTCGATGCCAGTCTGGTGGAGCAGAGCGGACCGGCGCTCAACTCTGGACGCGCCATGCTGCTCTACGGCCCGCCGGGCAACGGCAAAACCTCCTTTGCGTTTTCTCTGGGCAGCGTCTATAGCGATGTGATCTATGTGCCGTACGCGATCAGCGTGGAGAGCGAGATCGTCTGCTTCCATGATCCAAGCATTCATCTGAAAATGAAGCCGAGCGAGCTGGGCGACGAGGAACTTGTCTCGTTTGTCCGGGCAGAGGAGTACGACGCCCGCTGGGTGCCCTGCCGCAGGCCGTTTGTGGCCACCGGCGGCGAATTGACGCTGGAGATGCTGGATCTGCGCTATGACCCTACGGGCCACTTTTACGAGGCGCCGCTGCACATGAAAGCGCTGGGCGGTTGCTTTGTCATCGACGACTTCGGGCGGCAACTGGTGAGTCCCAAGAGCCTGCTCAACCGCTGGATTGTTCCGCTGGAAAATCGCGTGGACTACATGAGGCTGCAAACCGGAAAGAGCTTCAGCGTTCCCTTTGAAGAACTGGTGATCTTCTCCACCAATATGGAGCCGGAAGATTTGATGGACCCGGCCTTCCTGCGCCGCCTGCCCTACAAGATCGAGGTGGGCGCGCCCAGCCTGGAGCATTATCGCGAGATCTTTGGCAAGGAGTGCGCGCGCCAGGGATTCACAATGCCCGATGAGATCTTCGCCGGGATTATACGGAAGCTGACGGTGGAAAAAGGGTTGGAGCTGGCGGCCTATCAGCCCAGGTTTATTGTGGATCAGGTAGCGGCCACCTGCCGCTTCATGCGCCAGCCGCCGCACTTTGAGCCGCGCTTCATCGACTACGCGCTGAACAATCTGCGCGTGCACCGGGAGGCGTGAGGTGCATCGATGCACGAGAGAGAACGGGAATTGCATTACTTGTATTGTTGAGGTTGGAGGTGCATATATGGGTTCCGCTCTCTCTCTCCGATTGCCTGAAGATTTGTAACTGCGCCTGCAAAAGCTGGCCAAGCGCACCGGACGCAGCAGAACGTATACCCTGGACGAAGTGGTGAAGCGGCTTGGCCTGGCCTGGTTGATTGAGTTTGAAAGAACGGCCGAGAAAGAACTTCACAAACTCGATAAGCAAGTTGCTCTGCGCATCGTGAGGTTCTTGCGTGAGCGGGTAGCGTTCTCGATAATCCACGCAGCATAGGCGAAGCTCTTGCCGGCTCCATGTTGGGCAATTACTGGAAGTACCGGGTGGGGGATTATCGCATCATTGCGGGTATTCAAGATACAAAACCGTACATTCAGTGCAGGGCAATCGCATTTGAAAATCGACTCGCCGCATTTCTTTCAAAATCGCCCCATCCTTGTGCGGCTTTTTTGCGGAGAATTGATTCCCCAGCGCGCACAATAAAAGCAGCGGTACCACGAGGCCCAAATGATCGTCGCCAAAACTTCAGCCCGCGCACTCAGTTTCTCTTCGCTGCCCCCCATTTCCTGTTCCTTGTTTCGTCGATTCTTCGCCAAAAACCCCGGCATACCCCACCCCCCCTACCCTTTTTTGCCTCCTCATGTTTTTGTAACTAGCACGATTTGAATAGGTTACGGCAGAAATCCAGTCACAATCAGTGACATTTAAGTGCCTTTTTTGGCCGTTTTTGGCTAAATATGACCCTCTTTTTGCCAAAAACGCCCCTTTTTTCGCCGATTTCCGCCACTGTTTTCCGCCAATCTTTCGCAAACTCAGCCCTCATTCCAGAGCCTCCAAAACACCTGCCTT
>Ga0181516_10000428_pt1 | contig 39250 bp, 36 predicted proteins | sample PEATcosm2014_Bin_25_FD_121104 | JGI IMG/M metagenome (GOLD analysis project Ga0181516, IMG submission 121104) | Peatland microbial communities from MTU Mesocosm Facility, Houghton, MI, USA - PEATcosm2014_Bin01_10_metaG | ecosystem: Environmental > Terrestrial > Soil > Wetlands > Peat | place... | reverse complement strand
GCGCTCGCCCCGGCTGCGCAACCCCAGCCAGCTCCGCCGGGGCGATCGCTGCCGTCCGCGTCCGTCACAAGGGGGTCCCTATTCGGCGCACATCCGGGGTCCCGATTGAGTGCTCGTTGACACAACGGGCGGAAACGGCTCAAGGACGTGGCAAGGCGCCGCAGCGCCTGTTGGCGGTATTCGACTCGACAAACATTATACAATCGATAGACTAACTGGCGATCCGCTCGCGTCGCCGATCGAACAGGTTTTCCGACGAAGATCGTCATGACGATTCCCTTTCGCGTCCCAGTCGGCGGCGTCGATCCGCCCCGTCCGTCCAAGAGCCCGCTAGCGCTGATCGGCAAGACGCCGATCGTCGAGGTCGCCAAGCTCGGGGCCGGCCGGTGCCGCTTGTTTCTCAAGCTCGAAAGCGCCAATCCCGGCGGCTCGATCAAGGACCGTCCGGCGCTGACGATGATCGAGGCAGCCGAGCGGGAGGGACGGCTGAAGCCCGGCGGGGTCATCGTCGAAGCGACGGCAGGCAACACCGGCCTCGGGCTGGCGCTCGTGTCGGCGGCCAAGGGCTACCGGCTCATCCTCGTCATCCCCGACAAGATGAGCCGCGAGAAGATCCTCCACCTAAAGGCGATGGGCGCCGAGGTGATCCTCACGCGCTCCGACGTCGGCAAGGGCCATCCGGAATATTACCAGGACAAGGCCGAGCGGCTCGCCGCGGCGACGCCGGGGGCGATCTTCATCAACCAGTTCGTCAACCCGGCCAATCCGCTTGCCCACGAGACCGGCACGGCGCCGGAGATCTTCGCCCAGCTCGACGGCAGGGTCGACGCGATCGTCTGCGGCGTCGGCTCCGGCGGCACGCTGACCGGCCTGAGTCGCTTCTTCGCCAAGCGCTCTCCCGCGACAGAAATCGTCCTTGCCGATCCGGCCGGCTCGATCCTCAAGGACGTGGTCGAGAACCGCCCGCCGGGCGAAGCGGGAAGTTGGCTGGTCGAAGGCATCGGCGAGGACTTCGTGCCGGCGAACGCCGACCTGTCGCGGGTGGCGCGCGCCTATACGGTGAGCGACGCGGAATCGTTCGCCGCCGCGCGGGAGCTGCTCAAGCGCGAAGGAATCCTCGTCGGCTCGTCGACCGGAACGATGCTCGCGGCGGCGCTGAAATACGCGCGCGAGCAAACGACGGCGAAACGCGTCGTCGTCCTCTCGCCCGACGGCGGCAATAAATATCTCTCCAAGATGTTCAACGACTATTGGATGGAGGACCAGGGCTTCATCGAACGGCCGGCGACCGGCGACCTGCGCGACCTCATCGGCCGTCGTCACGACCTCGGCGCGGCGGTGACGCTCGCGCCCGACGATAGGCTGCAGGTCGCCTATGCGCGGATGAAGCTCCACGACGTGTCGCAACTGCCGGTGCTCGACGGCGACCGCATCGTCGGTTTGCTTGACGAATCCGATTTGCTGCTCGGCGTGATCGAGAACCCGGCGCACTTCGACGAGCCGGTCAGCGCGGCCATGTCGTCCAGCATCGAAACCATCGCCGTCGACGCGCCAATCGCCGCCTTGCGCCGTCTTTTCGACAAGGACTTCGTCGCGGTAGTGGTCGACGGCGAGCGCTTCCTCGGTCTCATCACCCGCATCGATCTGCTCAACCACCTCAGGCGACGGAAGGACTGACGATGGCGGCGACAACGTCAGGCGGGGGCGAGGGCCTTTCGACCCGCGCCATTCACGGCCGACAGAAGCCCGACGCGGCGACCGGCGCCGTCATCACGCCGATTTACGCGACGTCGACCTTCGTCCAGTCGTCGCCTGGCGTGAACACCGGCTGGGAATATTCCCGCTCGGGCAATCCGACCCGGGCGGCGTTCGAGGACGCGCTCGCCGAGATGGAGGGAGGCGCAGCGGGTTTCGCCTTCGCTTCCGGGCTGGCAGCGCAATCGGCCGTGCTCGAGCTTATCGACCACGGCGCGCATGTCGTCGCCTCCAACGACCTTTACGGCGGCAGTTGGCGGCTGTTCCATCGCGTGCGCGCGCGTTCGGCAGGACTGAAGGTCAACCACGTCGACGCCGGCGACCGCGCCGCGGTCGAAGCGGCGCTGACCCCGGAGACGCGGCTGATCTGGGTCGAGACGCCGGGCAATCCGCTGCTCAGCATCGTCGACCTCGCCGGAATCGCCGAGCTCGCGCGTTCGCGCGGCATTCTCGCCGTCGCCGACAACACTTTCGCCACGCCGGTCGTGCAGCGACCGCTCGAGCACGGCTTCGACGTCGTCGTCCATTCGGTGACGAAATACGTCGGCGGCCACTCCGACATCGTCGGCGGCGCGGCGCTCGTGCGCGACGACCGCGACCTGATCGACCGTTTGCGCTTCCTGCAGAACGCGACCGGCGGCGTGCTCGACCCCTTCTCGAGCTTTCTCGCCCTGCGCGGCCTGCGCACTCTGCCCTTGCGCATGGAGCGCCATGCGGCGAACGCGCTCGCCGTCGCGCGCTTCCTTGAATCGAATTCGAAAGTCGAGCGCGTCCGCTATCCTGGCCTGCCTAGCCATCCGCAGCACAATCTCGCGGCGCGCCAAATGAGCAGCGGCGGCGGCATGGTGTCGTTCTTCGTCAAGGGCGAGCCCTCGGCGGCGGTGCGCGCGCTCGAACGCGTCCGCTATTTCGCGCTCGCCGAGTCGCTCGGCGGCGTCGAGAGTCTGGTCAGCCATCCCTGGACGATGAGCCATGCTTCGATCCCCGAGGCGCAGCGCCGCGCCGCCGGCGTCACGCCGCAGCTCGTGCGGTTGTCGGTCGGCATCGAGGACGCCGCCGATCTGATCGCCGATCTCGATCAGGCCCTAGAGGCTGCATGAATTGCAAGTCGCCGGACGTCGCTGCCGGGTGGCGGAAAATCGACAATTGACGCGCCGCTCCTATTGACACAAAGTCTATCGTAATTGTATATTGAGCGTCGGCTAGGCAATCGATGGTTCGCGTGATGCGCCTCGTTTTCTCGACGCTGCAGGGTCCCATCGAGCGCATCCGCGCCGCCCTGACCGCTGCCACGCCGCCGTGTCGATCGTGGTCGAGCCAACGCTGAGGGCCAGGCGGCATCCGACTGACGCCCAACGCCAAAATCCAAAAACGCTTGTCTTCCTATTTCGCAGGGCCGCTGCCCCACCAGCCGCCCAAGGAGTCTGAAAATGACTGACGCTACCCTTCTGTCCCGTGCAATCAGCCGCCGTTCGTTGCTGGCCGCCGGCTCGACTGCAGCGGGCCTCGCAGCACTCGGTCTTTCCCCGAAGACGATTTCCAAGGCCTACGCCGGCGAGGAGCTCAACCTCACCATCATCCAGCCCCACGCCATCGCCGGCGAAGTCCTCAAGAAGGATTTCCTCGCCGAGACCGGCGTCAATCTCAACTTCACCGTCATTCCCTACGACCAGGTGCAGGCGCAGGCGACGCTCGACGTCCAGTCCGGCGCCAACCGCTTCGACGTCCACGACTACTGGTACGCGACGATCGGCGCGCTGGTCGACGACAAGATCGTCGTCGACGTCACCGACCTGATCGAGAAAGACAAGGCGGCGATCGCGCCGGACGACTACATCAAGTCGATCTACGACCCCTACACGCTGGTCAATGGCCGCCGCTGGGGCCTGCCCTACGACGGCGACTCGCACGTCCTGTTCTTCAACACCGAGATCCTGAAGCGCAACGGCCTCGCCGCGCCGAAGACCTGGGACGACTACTACAATGCGGTGAAGACGATCACCGACAAGGAGAAAGGCGGCGGGGTCTACGGCGCCGCGCTGCTTGGCTTCAAGGCGCCGATCATCATCGTCTCGAGCTTCGCCAATCGACTCGCCGGTTACGGCGGCCAGTTCCTCAAAGACGGCAAGCCGAACCTGACCTCCGCCGAAGCGGTCGGGGCGGCTGAAGAGCTCGTGCGCGTTGCGCCGTACGCGCTGCCCACGCCCGCCGAGACCGCTTTCGACCAGGCGCTGCCAGCGTTCCTCACCGGCAAGGTGGCGTTCCTCGAGTTCTGGACCGACCTCGGCGTGCGCGCGCAGGACCCGGCCAACTCGAAGATCGTCGACAAATGGGACGTCTCGGCGCTGCCAGTCGGCGGTTCGAATACGAAATCCCTATCGGCGCTCAACGCCGGCTTCGGCTGGGCGATCTCGACGGGCTCGAAGAAGAAAGAGCTCGCCTGGGAATTCGTGAAGTGGGCGAGCGGCCGCAAGGAATCGCTCAAACTCATCACCACCAACAACTCGGGCATCGATCCGACCCGCGTCTCGACTTTGAACTCGGACGAATACAAGAGCTTCGCGCCGAAGGTTCAGGCCGCCGCCACCGGTTCGCTCACCGGCTCGCTGCCTTGGCCGACCGGCGCCCAGAGTCCGAAACTGCTCGAGGCCCTGTCCGATCAGCTCGCGCTGATCATCGCTGGCCACGCCAAACCCAAGGATGGCCTCGAAGCGGCGCAGAAAGCGTGGGAGCGCACGCTCGCTTGAGGCGAGCGCGTTTCCGCGCCAGCGCTGTGACCAAGCGATGAGCGAAGACTGGGCCCAGCCAGTCCGCCGCGTCTTCTCGGCGAGCGAACTCGGCGCGCTCGCCGCCGAGGACGCCGCCGCCGGCGGCTGGCTCCTCGGCGTCGCGCGCGGCGGCCTCGATCGGCTGCGAGGCGCGCTCCCTCGCCTGCGGCCGATCGGCGCGCCGCGTGCGATCGCCGCCTGGGCGATGCTCGCCCCAGCGGTCGTCGCCCTCGCGGCCTTCGCCGTCTATCCGGCGCTCTACGCGCTGGCCTTGTCGTTCACCAAGTCGACGCTCGGCCAGCCGTTCAAGCAATGGATCGGCGTCGCCAACTACGCATGGCAATTGTCGCCCGAGGCGGAGTTTCGCCTCAGCCTGGCGCGCGCGGCAGGGTTTTCCTTCGCCGCCGCGGCGATCGAGCTCGTCCTCGGCGTCCATCTCGCGACGCTGGCGAGCGCCGTCCGGCGCCAGCGCCGACTGGTGCGCACGACCCTGCTCTTGCCGCTGATGACGCCGCCGGTGTTGGTCGGGACGGCGTGGAAGCTGCTGCTCGCGCCCTCCGGCGGCCTCGTCGACGGCAAGCTGACAGCCTGGGGGCTGATCGACGCGCCGATCTCGTTTCTCGGCGAACAGCCGTGGGCGACGATCTCAATCCTCGTCGCCGATATCTGGCAATGGACGCCATTCGTCGCCATTCTCGCTTTCGCCGCCTTGCAGCAGACGCCAACCGACTCGCTCGAAGCGGCGCGCCTGGACGGCGCGAGCAATCGCGCCATCTTCTGGCACATCGAGCTGCCGATCGCGGCGCCGGCGCTGCTGGCGATCTTTTTGCTGCGCCTGATCATGGCGTTCAAGACGTTCGACATCATCTACATCCTGACCTTCGGCGGCCCAGGCGACTCGACGACTCTCGCCGGTTTCGCCATCTGGCGCGAAGCCTTGCGCAATTTCGACGTCGGCGCGGCCGCCGCTCAGACGATCCTGTTCGCGATCTCCGTGTCGATCGTCACTTGGCCGGTCGTCTGGTTACACAGGCATTTCGAGGCGCGCTGGACATGAGCGACGCGACCGAAGTCTACAACCCCCACCGTCCGACGCCGTTGCGGATTGCGACGCTCGCGCTCTATCTCGGGTTCTTTCTGCTGCCGATCGCCTTTCTCGTCGCGTTATCGTTCAAGACGCGCGACGAAGTGCTGCTCGGCCAGTTCTTCACGACCAAGCCGACGATCGACAACTGGCTGACGGCGTTCAAGGTCATCAATCTTGCCGGCTTCATCTGGCATTCGGCGCTGATCGCCGCCGGCGCCGCGGCGACGAGTCTGATCGTCGCGACGCCCGCCTGCTACGCCGCCGAGCGGCTCGGCCACGGTCGCCTCGTCGGTTCGTTGACGCTGTCGAGTTACATCGCGCCGCCGATCGTCGCGTTGCTGCCGTTGTTCTTCCTCATGCGGACGGCCGGACTGCTCAACAGCTTCCCCGGCATGATCCTGCTCTACGGGATCATGAACATTCCCGTCGCATATTGGCTGCTGAAGAGCTTTGTCGGCCACATTCCAGCGGCGCTCGACGAAGCGGCCTGGCTCGACGGCGCGGGCTATTTCGGCGCGTTCGTCCGCATCGTCCTGCCGCTACTGACGCCGGGGCTGACCGCGGCCGGACTTATCTGCATGATCCTGTCGTACAACGAATTCCTCTTCGCCTCGCTGTTCGCGCAGGACGACTCGGTGCGGGGGCTCACGGTCGCGATCTCGTTGTTCCAGGGCGACCGCTTCGTCAATTTCGGCCAAATGGCGGTCGCGTCGCTGGCAGGCATCGCGCCAATCTACGCGATCGCCTTTTATTTCCAGGATCGGCTGCTCGGCGGGCTCACTGCCGGCAGAGTGCGTTGAGCGCTGGAGACGGCAATGGCGACGACACGATTGGGCGTAAGCGATCTCGAGATCACGCCGATCGGACTCGGCTCATGGGCGATCGGCGGCGGCGGCAACCCTTACGGCTGGGGACCGCAGAGCGACGAGGATTCGATCGCCGCGATTCGCTGCGCGCTCGATCTCGGCGTCAACTGGATCGACACAGCCGCCGGCTACGGCCGCGGCCACTCCGAGGAGGTGGTCGGCCGCGCGATCGCCGGTCGTCGTCACGACGTGATCGTCGCCACCAAGGGCGGCATCCTCTGGAAGCCCGACGGGAGCGACATCGTCAATTCGCTCAAGGCCGACAGTATCCGGCGCGAGGTCGAGGCAAGCCTCAAACGGCTGAGAGTCGAGGTCATCGACCTCTATCAGATCCATTGGCCAGTCCCCGACGAAGAGATCGAGGAAGGCTGGGGCGCGGTGGCCGACCTGACCAAGTCGGGCAAGATCCGCTACGGCGGCGTCTCCAATTTCACCGTCGCGCAGCTCGAACGCGTCCGCGCCATCCATCCGGTGACGTCGCTGCAGCCGCCCTACAGCTTGCTGGAGCGCGGGGTCGAGAGCGCGCTGCTCGCCCACGCCGCGGCGAACCGGATCGGCGTCATCGTCTACAGTCCGCTGCAGGCCGGGCTGCTGAGCGGCAAGCTGACCAAGGCGCGCGTCGACGCATTCCCCAACGACGACTGGCGTAGGAACAACGCGCATTTCCAGGCGCCGGCGTTGACGGCCAATCTCGCTTTCGTCGAAGGGCTGCGCGCGATTGCTGCACGTCACGGCCGGCCGGTCGCGCAGATCGCCGTCGCCTGGACGCTGCGTCGCGCCGAAGTGACGGCGGCGATCGTCGGCGGGCGCTCGGCGGCGCAAGTCGAAGAGGTCGTCGGCGCCGCCGAGCTCGCGTTGACCGCCGAGGACATCGCCGAGATCGACGCGCTGCTGCGCGCTCGGGAGCGCGTGTTGGCCAAGGCGGCCTAAAACGCCGCGCAGTCGCCGACGCCACCGCTGATGCGAGCGCTCTTTATGATACTACTTCGATAGACAAACTATCATTCTTCCGATACGCGTAGAGACCCAAGCTGGGGACGGACCGTGACCTTCAACATCCCGCTGAATTATCGGCCCCTTTCCGGCGCTGCGTTGTCGGAATACCTGGCCGGCGTCCCCGTGCTCGCCGCGCGTCTGGGTGGCGCGCCGGGCGACTGGCGGTTCAAGGAAGTCAGCGACGGCTATCTCAACCTGGTCTTCCTGGTCGACGGGCCGAAGGGCTCGCTCTGCACCAAGCAATCGCTGCCGCACGTGCGCGAAGACAAGGACTGGCCGCTGCCGCTCGACCGCACCGCGAGCGAGCACGCCTATTGGCGGACGATCGGCCCGCATGTCGCCGGCCTGATTCCGGAGATCCATCACTACGATCCCGAATTCGCGCTGATCGCGATGGAGAAGCTGGCGCCGCACCGCGTGCTGCGCGGCGAGATCGTCGCCGGCAGGGCCTATCCCGGCCTCGGCCGGCGCGTCGCCGATTTTGTCGCGCGCGCAACCTTCTTCACCTCCGACTTCCATCAGAAGCAGGAATTCAAGTTCGAGCGCTTCGCCGAGCTGAAGGCCAATCACGTCCTCCACCGCATTATGCTGGAGCTGGTCTACCAGGACCCGTTCTACGCCAGCCCGCGTAACCACTGGACGACGCCCCACCTCGACGCGTTCGTCGAGGAATTCCGCTCCGACGACCGCATTCGCGCCGCCGCCGCCCGGCTCGGCTTCAAGTTCCTCACCAGCCCGCAGGCCTTGATCCACAACGACCTGCACGCCGGCGCGATCATGCTGACTCAGGACGACCTACGGATCATTGACCCGGAGTTCTCGACCCTCGGGCCAATCGCCGTCGACCTCGGCGTGTTCATCGGCCATCTGCTGATTGGCTATTTCGCCCAGGACGGCTACGCGACGACGACCTATGATCGCAGCCGCCAACAGGCATGGCTGCTCGACGAAATCGCCGGCTTCTGGTTCGCCTTCCGCGAGAACTTCCTCGCGCTGTGGCGAGCTCACGGCGAGGGCGACGCCTATCTCGCCAAAGGCTTCGACGATCCGATCGGCCGCGCGACGCTGGAGGCCGAGCGCGCGCGCTTCATCGACGCGCTGTTTCCCGACGCGGTCGGCTTCGCCGCGACGGCGATCGTCCGTTCGATCGTCGGCTATTCGCATTTCGCCGAGATGGAGTCGATCGCCGAGCCCGACCGCAAGGGCGCAGCCGAAGCCGGCGCGCTCTCGATCGCGCGCGCCTTCCTTTTGCGTCCCGAACGCTTCGCCACAATCGCCGACGTGGTCGGCGCAGCGCCGCGCCATCGCCGCGCGCCCGGTCGGGCATTCGCGCCATGAGCGGCATTCTCACCCTGCCGCGGCCCGCTGCGGTTCTGCTCGACATCGAAGGCACGATCTCGTCGCTGCCGCATGTTGTCGACACGCACTACCCCTATACGCGCAAGCACATCGCCGCCTATCTCGACGCGCACCGCGGCGAGCCGGCGATCGAGAAGGCGCTCGCTGAAACGCGCGCGCTGGCCAAGCCGGGCCTCGGACCGCTTGAAGCGCTTTACAAATGGATCGATGAGGACGCAAAGGCACCGCCGCTTAAGCTGCTGCAGGGGCTCGTCTGGGTCAGCGGCTACCAGAGCGGCGAACTCGTCGGCCACATCTATCCCGACGCCTTCGCGACGCTGGCGCGCTGGCGCGCCGCCGGTTTGCCGCTCCAGGTTTTCTCGTCGGGATCAGTGCAGTGCCAGACGCAGTTCTTCCAGAATTGCCCCGAAGGCGACCTCAGTTACCTGTTCACCCGTCACTTCGACACGCGCGTCGGCGCGAAAGTCGAAGCCGCCTCCTATGGGCGCATCGCCGCCGCGCTGCGGCTCGTCCCGCGCGACATCCTGTTCTTCAGCGACAATCCCCGCGAGCTCCAGGCGGCGCAATCGCAAGGCTTGGTCGTCGTCCAGGTCCTGCGCGAGGGCCTCGGCGCCGACGGGCGTTTTCCCGCAATCGGCTCGTTCGACGAAGTCGTGCTGTTGGAGGCCGCCGCGTGAACATCGACCCTTTGCGCCTCGATCGCCGGCGCTTTCTTGCGGAGATCAACGCCGCTCCGGAATTCGACGCGTTGATCGTCGGCGGCGGGATCTCCGGCGCCGCGACGCTGCGCGAGCTCTCGGCGCAAGGCCTGCGCTGCCTGCTGATCGAGCGCGCCGACTTCGCCAGCGGGGCGAGCGGCGCACTCACGCGGGTGGCGCAGGGCGGCTTTCGCTATCTCGAGACGGGCGACTTCCGGCTGGTCAGGCGCGCGGCGACCGAACGCAATCGCTTCGTCGCCGCCGCGCCGCACCAGACGCGGCCGCTGCGCGTCGTGCTGCCGACCGAAACCTGGCTCGGCGGCGCGCCCACCGCGCTTCTTCGCGCGCTCGGCTCAGCGAAGGGCCACTCGCTGCCAGGCGCGCTCATATTGCGCGTCGCCGTGGCGCTCTATGACGCGCTAGCGTTTCAAACGCGTGTTCTGCCGCTCGGCGGGTTACTCGCGCGCGCCGAGCTCGGCCGCCGTTATCCCGGCATTGCTCCCCACTACCGCGCCGCCGCATTCGAATACGAAGCGCTGATCGCCTCGCCGGAGCGGGTCGCCATCGAGCTGATCGAGGACGCGGTCGCCGAGGCAACCGGATCAGCGGCCATGAACTACGCCGAGATCAGGCCAGCGGCGGGCGCGCTGATCGTGCGCGATCTGCTCTCTGGCGCCGAGAGGCGCGTGCAGACGCGCGTGGTCGTCAACGCCGCCGGCGCCAACGCCGACCGCGTCGCTAAGCTGTTCGGCGTCGAGACTCGATTGGTCAACGGCGCCGCCGGAACTCATTTGCTGCTGCGTGCGCCCGAGGTCGCGGCAGCGCTTGGCGACGACCTGCTGTTCTTCGAGGACGCCAGTCCCGATCCGCGCCGCCGCCGGTTGTGCTGCGTCTACGCTATCGGCGGCAATGTCCTGCTTGGCGCGACGGAGACGCCGGCCGGCGACGCCGACGCGTCGCTGCCGACCGCAGCGGAAGACGACTACCTGCTCGCGGCGTTGCAACGCCTCTTTCCGCGGTTGACGTTCGGCGCCGGCGACATCCTCGGCCGACTGCACGGCGTCCGCCCGTTGCTTGCCGTCGGCGGCGACGACCTCACGGGACGTAGCCGCGACCATGCGATCCACGTTCACGCCGCCCCCGATAACCGCAAGCTCGTTTCTATCGCCGGCGGCAAGTGGACGACCTTCCGTGCGATCGCCGCCGACGCCGCCGACGCAGTTCTCGCTGCGCTCGGCCGTCCGCGCCATGTCTCGACCGAACGTCGACCGATAGGCGGCGGCCGCGATTTCCCACGCGACTCGTCGCAACGCGCGCGCGCCGTCGGCGATCTCGCCGAGCGCTTCGGCTTCGCCAGCGCGCTCGCCGAAAGGTTGCTGGCGACCTATGGCTCGCGCGCCGATCGCGTCGCCGCCTATCTTGCCGATCCCAAGGCGCAAGCGTCGATCGCGGATGGCCCGCTGACGGTTGGCGAGGTCCGCTTCTTGGCCCGCGAAGAGCTCGCGGTCAATGGCGAGGACGTTGCCCGTCGCCGCACGCGGCTGTTCCTCGAAGGCAAGGCGACGCGCGAGGCGCTCGAAGCGATCGAACGCGCGCTTGCCGAAGTTCGCAATGCTCCTGCCGCCCCCGCCGCCGCGCACTCGGAGGATTTTGAACATGCCGCGATTTGACGACGGCGGCGCTCGCACGCGCGGCGTCGACATGCTTAGTGTCGAAGGCCTGAGCCGATGAATGCGCCGTTTCCACTCGACGCCAACGTCGCCGCCGCCGTTTCGGCGGTCATCGCCGCCGGACGCGTAGCCGCCGCGCGTTGCTGGACGCCGGCGACTTCCGGCAATTTTTCGGCGCGGATCGACGACGACCGCATCGCCGTGACCCGCAGCGGCGTTGACAAGGGAGCTTTGTCGGCCGCCGACATCCTCGTCCAACTGCTCGATCAGCCGCTGCGCCCAGGTTCTTCGGCCGAGGCGGGCCTGCACCTCCGCCTCTATCGCGACGCGCCCGAGATCGGCGCGATCTTTCACGTTCACGCACCCGCCTCGAGCGTGATCAGCCGCGCCCATCTCGGCGACGGCGCGGTGCGTCTCCAAGGCTGGGAGCTGCAGAAGGCGCTTCGCGGCGTGACCACCCACGAGGCGACGATCGAGACGCCGATCTTCGCCAACGATCAAAATATCGCCACGCTCGCGGAGCGCGTCGCGGTCCGGCTCGCCGAGCCGCCGTCGTCCGCCGAAACGCGCGCCCCCGGCTATCTGCTCGCCGGCCACGGCCTCTACGCCTGGGGCCGCGATCCCGCCGAAGCGTGGCGGCACCTCGAAGCGCTCGAGACGCTATTCCAGCAAATCCTCACTGAAAGGAGCGCCCGCCCATGACTCGCCTTATCATCTATTCGGCCGCCGACCCGAGCGACGTTCACCTCGATACGCACGAACTGACGACGATCCACCATGAGCTCACCGCTGTCGGCGCTGGTCTCGAGCGCTGGTCGGCTTCGGAGCCGCTCAAGCCCGGCGCCTCGCCGGACGACATCCTCGCCGCCTACCGCCACGAGATCGACCGTCTGAAGTCGGAGCGCGGCTACGTCACGGCCGACGTCGTTTCGATCAAGCCCGGCAACCCCAACTGGCCTGCCTTGCGGCAGAAGTTCCTCTCCGAGCATACCCACGACGAAGACGAAGTGCGCTACTTCGTCGAGGGCAGCGGCGCCTTCTACCTGCATATCGGCGACCGCGTGCTCGAGGTGGTCGGCGAGGCGGGTGACCTGCTCCACGTGCCGCAGGGCGCGAGCCACTGGTTCGACGGCGGCGAGGTCGGCGACTTCACTTGCATCCGCCTGTTCAACAGCCAGGAGGGCTGGGTCGCCCATTACACCGGCGATGCGATCGCCGAAGCGTTCCCGCGCTGTGAGAAGGCGGCGTGAGCTTGCCGGCGGCGATCGACGGAATCATGACTCAGCGCGGTGCGGCGCCGATCGTCGCTGCCGAGGCCGCCCTCATCGACATCGAGGGGACGATCGCCCCCCTCGCGTTTGTCCGCGACAAACTGTCTCCCTTCGCCGCCGCGCGGCTCGCGCAATTCGTCCGCCGCCACGCCGGCGACCCGGAGGTCGCGGCTTTGCTTGACGACGCGCGCCGCCTCGCAGACGGCGCCGATCCGATCGCGGCGCTGGAAGCCTGGCAGCGCGACGACGTGAAGGCGCCGCCGCTGAAAGCGCTGCAGGGACTGATCTGGGCGGAAGGTTACGCTGAGGGCGCGTTCTCGCCGCCGCTCTATCCGGACGCGCTGGCGGCGATGCGGCGCTGGCGTGGGACCCTGCCGCTCTACGTTTACTCTTCCGGCTCGCTGCAAGCGCAGGAGCTGTTCTTCCAGCACTCCGCCGCCGGCGATCTGCGACCGCTGTTCTCCGGCCGCTTCGATACGACGATCGGCGCCAAGACCGACGCGGCGTCCTATGCGCGCATCGCCGCGCGCATCGGCGTCGCGCCGGCGGCGATCCTGTTCTGTTCCGACAGTCCGGCCGAACTCGCGGCCGCCGAAACGGCGGGCGTGCAAATCGCGCACATCGTCAAGGACGGCGCCGAAACCGACCCGCGTTGGCCTGCGATCGCGGACTTCTCCGACATCGTCCTCTACCCGCGGCGCTGAGCCCGGGATTCGCGCGTTAACAGCGCCAGCTATGAGCCAGGCCTCGTCTTCATTCCCGCTTTCGAACCGGCGCATGCGCCCGGGGAGACGCCGCGCGCCTATCGCGTGCTCGATCCGGTGGGCGTCATCGAGGTTCTCAGCCTCCTGCCGGCGACCCGCTCGCGACTCGAAGGCGCGCCGTCCGCCTAGCGCGTGCGCATCGTCGCCGACGGCCATCTAGACTCGGTCTTCTTGGTCGACGGGCGGGACGGCGGCGTTTGCGTCAAGCAGTCGCTGCCCTATGTGCGCGTCGCCAAGAACACCTGACCGCTCGACGTGAGCCGCGCCCGCTATGAGGCGGCCAATTCGGCCCGGATGGCGCCGTTCGTCGGCCGGCTCGCGCCCAGGCCGATGTGGGCGAAATGCGTCTCGGCGGTCGCCCCTATCGCCCGACGGCGCCCGGCGTTGCGGCGCGCGCGGAAAAAGGGGCGCAAGCGCTCGGCCTGATCGGCGACGTGGCTGCGGCCAAGCCGCTGATCGCCTCCTTCGCTCATCCGATCGGCAACTTGCGCCGCGAAATCGTCGCCGCGCTCGACGCTCTGCAGACGCCCAAGGCTGCCCCGATATTCGAAGAGGCTTTGTCCGATTCGGATATCGAAGTTCAAAAGGCGGCCGCCCGCGCCTAGCCCGCGCGGGCTCGCCACGCTCAGCCGATCCACAGGCCTTCCAGCCGCACCTGCAGGCCGTCCCTGCCGCGGTTCATGTAGTTGACCAATCCGCTGTGTCGCCATTGCAACATGCAACGGCGCGGCTGGAAGAAATACCGCCGACCGATTGCGACCTCGCTGCGGGTTTCGGCGATCAGGCCCTCGTAGCCTTCGGCGATGTAATAGCCGATGTCCTTGAAGCCCTTTTCGCGCGGGCCGAGGGGGCCGGTCACGCACCAGACGATCACGCCGGTCCGCCGATCGACCTCCATCACGACGCCGCAATGCGTGATCGGGCAGCCGCACGACATGCCCAGCGGGCGGCCGATCATCAGGTCGCCGACGCCGATCTCCATCTCGCGGGTCAGCATCGGGTTGTGCGGCAGGATGATTTCGCGCGGCCCAGGGTCTTCCGGAAAGTGTTCGAGATAGAAATCGAATTCGCGGCCGAGGGTGTCGCGCCAGTCGGGCGCCGCGCCGATCGTCGGCTCCAACGCCTCGCGGCGCGGCGCGAGCGCGCTCGCTCCCGCCGGCGCCTCGAACCGGTCCGCCGATCGGCTGATGCAGCGTTTGATGAGGTCGGGCCGCTGGCCGAGTTGCTCCGCCAAGTCGCCGCAAGTGCGGAAGCCGCAGACCCCGCAGTTCAATCCTGGCAAATCAGCGGCGGTCGGGTTCGACGCGAGAGACATCGGTTCTGGTCCTTCTCGTTTATCGCTGCGACCGCCCGCGGGCGCAGGCGATCGGCCGCAGAGCGCCGACCAGGCCGGGCAAGATCTCCGCGACGCGTTCCACTTCCGCTTCGGTGTTGAAGCGCCCGAGCGTCAACCGGAGCGCCCCTCGCGCTTGGAACGGATCGAAGCCCATGGCTTGCAGAACGTAGGAGGGCGCCGCCCCGTGCGACGCGCTGCAGGCGCTGCCGGTCGAGGCGGCGACGCCCGCTTCGTCCAGCGCCAGCAGCAGCCGGATCGCCTCGCCCTCCTGGCCGGCGAAACCGAGGCAAACGTGCCCCGGCAGGCGGCGGCGCGCATGGCCGATCAGGTAGGCTTGCGGGCAAGCGGCGAAGACGCTCTCGATCAACCGGTCGCGTAGCCCGACCAGCCGCGCGGTGTCGGCGGCCATCTCGGCGGCGGCGAGCTCGGCCGCCCTGCCGAGGCCGACGATTCCGGCGACGTTCTCGGTCGCCGAGCGCAACCCGCGCTCCTGGCCGCCGCCATGAACGATCGGCAGGAGCTTCACGCCGGTGCGGACATAGAGGGCGCCGACCCCTTTGGGGCCATGCAGCTTGTGAGCCGACAACGACAGCAGGTCGATCGGTTGCGCGGCGACGTCGAACGGCACCTTGCCGACCGCCTGGACGGCGTCGGTGTGGAACAGCGCGCCGCCCTCGTGCGCGACGCGGCCGATCGCGTCGACCGGCTGAACCGCGCCGACGACGTTGTTGGCCGCCATCACCGACACGACGCGGGTGCGAGGCGTGAGGGCGCGCCGGACCTCTTCGGGGTCGACCAGACCGTCGCCGTCGACCGGAATGAACGAGGTGGCGACGCCGCGCGCTTGCAGGGCGCGGACGGTCTCAAGGACCGCCGGATGCTCGAAGGCCGAGGTCGCCAGATGATGCGGGCCAGGACCGGCCGCGTCGATCGCGCCCGCGAGGGCGAGGTTGTCCGCCTCCGTGCCGCTGCCGGTGAAGACGATCTCCCGCGGACGGGCGCCGATGAGCGCGGCGACCTGGGCCCGAGCCGTCTCCACCGCTTCCCTCGCCCGGCGGCCCGGGCCGTGCAGGCTCGACGGGTTGGCGAAATTGTCGGTCTGCCAGGGCGCCATCGCCGCGACGACGCGCGGGTCGACCGGAGTGGTCGCCGAGTTGTCGAAATAGATCGTCACGCCTATTCGCCCCGATAAAAAGTCTGATTGTCGAGCACGCGCACGACGCCGAAATGCGACTGCCAGCCGATTGTCTTCTTGCCGACGCAGATGGTGCAGGTGCCGACCGGCGGATTGCCGCGCAGCGCCAGATCGTCGCCGACCTCCGGGGCGGCGGCGATCGCGGCGGCGATCGGATCGATGCCGATGCCGTAGAGGGCGTTGACCTCGCGGATCCGCACGCCGGGCGCCGCCTCGAGGATGCGGGCGCGGAAGACTTCCCGTTCCGCCTGGGAAACCCGGTCGATCTTGGTCACCACCGCGATGTCGGCCAGCGAAAGCATCGGGCCGATCTTGCGCGGCAGGTTCATGCCGCTGGTCGCCTCAACGACGACGACGCCGAGGCCGCCGTCGACATAGGGCGAGCAGCGCAGGCAGAGGCCGGCGGTTTCGACCAAAAGAAGATCGGCGCTGGACTTGGCCGCCCACTGCAGAGCGTCGCCGAGCACCATGACGTTGCAATGGTCGGGACAGAGGTCGCCCGAATAGACTTTGCGCGTCGGGATGCCGAATTCACGCGCGAACTCCTCGTCCTCCTCGGCGTACTGGACGTCGATCTTGAGGAAGGCCGGCGATAGGCCATGGCGGCGGAGCCGCGGCACGACATGGCGTAGCACGGCGGTCTTGCCGGTCGTCGCCGTGCCGGCGCAAACGACGAGCTTCACGCCAGCCCCCCGGTCTCGAAACGGTCGATACGTTCGCCGGAGCGGATGCGGTCGCGCAGCTCGGCCAAAGCGTCGTCGAGCCGAGCGACGACCGGCGCCAGCCGGCGCTCGCTCTCGACGGTGTTAAGGACCTCCGCGATCCGGCCCTCCTTGAGCACGATCCGGTAATCGGAGAGCAGCGCGATGCGGGGGTCATGGGTGACGAAGATGAAAATCTTGCGGTAGGCGCGCAACAGCTCGAGCGCGCGCGACCGGTTGATGCCGGCGTTCTCGACCTCGTCGAGCAGGACGATCGGCGTGTCGCAGATGATCGTCGCGTCGGCGATCAAGAGCGAGCGGGTCTGTCCGCCCGACAGCTCGGTCATCCGGCTCGCCAGCGAAATCGGCTCGCCGGTGAGCTGGTTGGCGAAAGCAAGCGTCTGCTCCACCGCGGCCTCGATTTCGTCGGCCGAAGCGCGGCGGATGCGGGCGTGGGTGTGAAGAAACTGGTCGACCGGGAGATCGGAGAGGAAGGTCGTGTGCTGCGTGATCAGCGCGATCGGGTTGCGCGCCGGATCATCGCGGTATTCGTCGGGCGGCCGCCGGCCGTCGATCAGGATGCGGCGGCCGGTCGGCGTGTCGGCGTCGGCGAACAACTCGATGTCGTTGATCAGCGTCGTCTTGCCCGATCCGGTGCGGCCGACGACGCTGACGACGTCGCCCATGCGAAGATCGAGACGATCGATCGCATCCGGGACCCCGTCGCGCCCATGGCCGCCGATGATCGAGACCTCCTGAAGCGCCCCATGCGGCGAACGATGGCCCTCGGCCGCGCGCCACGGCGCGCTCGCGGTCGGCGGACGGAAAGGCGATTTGTCTGCGAAGTGCGCGCGAAGCGAAACCGGCGAAGCCGACATGTCATTCTCCTCGAAGGCGCCGATCCATCTGCGGCCCCGTCGCTTATGCGAGCCTACTCGCGCTACATCGTCGAATAGCTTGGGCCGCCGGATTCCGGCGGCGTCCATTCGATGTTCTGGTTCGGGTCCTTGACGTCGCATGTTTTGCAGTGGATGCAGTTCGCCGCGTTGATGATCAGGCGCGGCGTCGAGTCCTCGACCCACTCATAAACGCCCGCCGGGCAGTAGCGCGTCGACGGCCCGGCGAACACGCCGAACTCCGACTGGCGCTGCAAGTCGGGATCGGAGACCACGAGGTGTGGCGGCTGGTCCTCCGGGTGGTGGGTATTGGACAGAAATACCGACGAGGGCCGGTCGAACGTGATCCGATTGTCGGGTTTTAGATAGCGGATCGGTTTGACCGATGCGGCTGGACGCAGCGCCGCGTGATCGGACTCGCGATGGCTGAGGGCGCCGAAGGGACTGCGGTCGAAGAGTGCGCCGGCCCACATGTCGACGCCGCCGAGCGCCGCGCCCGCCAATGTGCCGAAGCGCGAAAAGAGCGGCTTGACGTTGCGGACGCGCCGGAGATCGGCGCCGATCGGCCCTGCGCGCCACGCCTGGTCGAACTCATCGAGTTCGTCGTGGGCGCGACCGGCGGCGATGGCGCGCGCGACGCATTCGGCGGCGAGGATCCCGGAAAGAACCGCGTTATGCGACCCCTTGATCTGTGGTACGTTGACCAAACCGGCGACACAGCCGAGCAACAACCCGCCCGGAAACGCCGTGCGCGGCGCCGATTGCCAGCCGCCCTCGCTGATGACGCGCGCGCCGTAAGAAAGGCGCTCGCCGCCCTCCAGGATCGGACGGATGGCGAAATGCGTCTTGATCCGCTGCAACTCCTCGAAGGGCGACAGATAGGGATTTGCGTAGTCGAGATGCACGACTAGGCCGAGCGCGACCTGATTGTCCTCGAGATGATAGAGAAACGAGCCTCCGCCGGTCGCGTTGTCCAACGGCCAGCCAAAGCTGTGTTGGATGCGGCCGGGGCGATGGCGGACGGAATCGATTCGCCAGAGCTCCTTCACGCCGAGGCCGAACTTCTGCGGCGCTCGACCGGCGTCGAGCCGGAACATCCGGATCAGTTTATTGGACAGCGAGCCGCGCGCGCCCTCGGCGATCAACGTGTAACGAGCGAGCAGCGCCGGGCCGGGAAGAAAGCCGGGTCCGGGCTCGCCGTCCTTCGTTCGCCCGCGATCGGCGACGCGGACGCCGCGAACCGCTCCATGCGCGTCGAGGACGAGGTCGGCCGCGGCAAAGCCGGGATAGATTTCCACGCCGAGCGCCGCCGCCTTGTCGCCGAGCCAGCGCACGACTTTGCCGAGCGACACGGCGAAATTTCCGCGATTGCCCATGAGCGGAGGCAGGAGAGCGGTCGGGAGCGGGACCGCCATCCGTCGAGTGAGCCAAAGAAAGCGCTCTTCGCCGACCGGCGTCGTGAATGGATGGTCGGTCTCGTCCCGAAAATTGGGCAATAGCGCTTCGATTCCGACCGGATCGACGACGGCGCCAGAGAGAATGTGGTCACCGACCGCCGCGGCTTTTTCCAGCACGACCACCGAAAGGTCGGTGTTCGCCTGCTTGAGGCGGATCGCCGCCGCGAGGCCGGCCGGTCCCGCGCCGACGATCGCCACGTCGCAGTGCAATTCTTCGCGGCTCAACGTCTGATCCTCTCGCCTCGCGGTCTGTCCGCGCTCGCCGCGCCGCCGGTCAGTAGCTGACGCTGAAGCGCTTTTCCTCCGGCCGCGCGCGCACGTCGACGCCGGGCACTTCCGCCGGGGAATAATGCTCTTCGAGGTCACGGATCAGGTCGAGATAACGCTCGGTCGCGCGCTCCAGCACCTTGCGGCCCTTTTCGGCGCTGGCGGTGTGAATGGCTTCGGTCGTGCCGATGCCGGAATGACTGAGCTGCCCACGGTTCGGCACCGGAATGATCTGGGCGATGTCGAAAACCTGGAAGGTCTCGCTGTCGTCCTGGGTGATCGAGCGCTTCAGCAGCGATTTGTCGATAAGCGGCCGCAACTCCTTGCCGCTAGCGCGATCGAGCCTGACGAGGTCGGGGCGCGCGAGCAGCACGTTGCTCGTTTCCTCTTCCCCGGAGTGGTAGAATGGGGTCGTGACTTCGCGGCGCAGGGTCTCGGCCGCGAGCTCCCAGTAGGTCGCCGCGGCGATGAACAGGTTCTTGCCTTCGCGCCGCAGCTCGGTCGCCGCCTCATGGGTGATGACCTGTAAGTTCGGCTCCTGGCCGTGGCCCTGGACGATGATGACCTTGCGGAAGCCGGTCGCCCACAGGCCGCGCAGCAGATCCTTCAGCAACAGGAAGAGCGTCTGGTGCGAGATGGCGAGGGTTCCGGGAATGGGATCGCCGGCGAGATCATAGTGGAACGTCGGCGACGCGCCGGCGCGGATCGGCGTCGGCGCGAGGACCGGCAGGCCGCTGCGCCGCGATAGTTCGAGCGCGATCCACTCGGCGGTGATCGTGTCGGTCGACAACGGCAAGTGGTCGCCATGCGCCTCAGTCGTCGCGACGGGAAAGATGATGATCCCACGCTTCTGCGCGAGTTCGGACGCCTCGGCGACCGTCAGTTCCTCGAAGAGAATCGGATTGGCCATTTGCCCCTCGTCACGGTTGGCGGCCGCGCCATGCGGCCGGGCGCCCACAACGCCGTGCGGGCAACGGATGGAATCGTCGTGTCGCGCGGATCGTCGGCGGGTCCGCCTGCTGACGAATTGGCGGTGCGCTTGCGAGTCAATCCATTATTTCTATAAATAGACTATTGTTTATCGCCCGCCGGTCAATCCGATCGCGCCGGCGCGGACGGGTTTGGCAGCCGCGCCGCACGCGATTCACCCCCGGACTGGGAAGCGCTCGCAAAGAGACAACCGATTGAGATCGTGAGCGAAATTCATTTGGCCGCGGCGTCGTGGAGACCGCCCAGGCGCGCCCCGCCGCGCTTTTGCGACATATCGCCACATCGAACGGCTTCGCCACTTCGCCGGCGGGGCGCCGCGGCGTGTCGTCGCACGCCGTTGACGGAAAGTGCATAAGATTTATAGACTAACTGCTGATATCCACCCGATCTCGCTTTTGAAGGTTCCGGAGGTTCCCCTATGTTCCGCAAATTCTTGACGATCGCCGCGGCGGTCGGGCTGCTGGCCTCCGCCGGCTCCCTCGCCCATGCCGACGCGACCCTTAAAGTTGGAGTCTCCGCCGGTCCCTACGCGGATATCCTCCGCTTCGCCGCCGATCTCGCCGCCAAGGAGGGCATTACCGCGCAGATCGTCGAGTTCACCGACTGGACGCTGCCCAACGAGGCGCTGAACGCCGGCGACCTCGATCTCAACAATTTTCAGCACCTGCCGTACCTCAACAACCAGGTCAAAACCCGCGGCTATGACATCGTTCCGCTCGCTAAGAGCATCATCGTGCCGTTCGGCCTCTATTCGAAGAGGGTCGTCAAAATCGAGGACATTAAGGACGGCGCGACCACCGCGATTCCCAACGATCCGTCGAATGGCGCACGTGGACTGCAATTGCTCGAACAGGCGGGCCTGATCAAGCTGAAGCCCGGCGTCGACGTCAGCGCCACCGTCGCCGACATCGCAGAAAACCCGAAGCATCTGAAAATTCAGGAACTCGATGCGGCGCAGCTGCCGCGCGCGCTCGACGACCTCGACTTCTCGGTCGTTAGCCTCAACTACGCCGTCAACGCCGGCCTCGACCCGAAGAAGGCGCTGATCCTCGAGAACGACCAGTCGAAGTGGAATCTCGTCTTCGCCGCCAAGCCGAAGAACAAGGACAACCCGACGATCCTCAAGTTCATCTCGATCTACCGCTCGCAGCCGGTCAAGGACTTCATCCAGAAGAAGTTCGACGGCGTCATCCTGACGACTTGGTGATTCTCCTCCATTTGTTTCGGCGTCGCCGTCTCCGTCCGGAGCGGCGGCCGCCCCATTTCGGGTCAAGCTCATGTCGCTCGCAATCGCCCAATCCGCGCCAGCCTCGCGCTCTTACTGGGACGAGGAGGTCGAGACGCAGAGCCGCGCCTCGTGGCGGGCCAATAGCCTCGCCCAACTGCAGCGCCACCTGCATTTCGCTTATGACAACTCGCCCTTCTATCGCGCCCATTTCGACGCCGCGGGCGTGCATCCGCGCGATCTGAAGCGATTGGACAACCTCCGGCGCTTTCCGTTCATCAACAAGAAGGTCCTGCGCGATCGGCAGCTGGCCAAGCCTCCGTTCGGGGACATCTGCGCCACGCCCGAACGCGACGTGGTTTACATCTGCGCCTCCAGCGGCTCGACCGGCGTGCCGACCGCTTCGCCGTTCACCGCCCAGGATTTCGACGAGTGGATCGACTACGAAGCGCGGCAGTTCTGGTCGTCCGGCCTCAGGCCGGAGGATCGCTACTGTCACTCGCTGAACTTCTCGCTGTTCGTCGGCGGGCCCTGCGTGCTCGGCGCGCAGAAGCTCGGCGCGCTGTCGATCCACGCCGGCACCGTGCCCTCCGAGCGGCTGCTCGGCATCCTGCGGCAATTCCAGGCGACGGCGATCTGGACGACGCCGTCCTACGCCTGGTACCTCGGCGAAACGGCGATCAAGGAAGGGGTCGACCCGCGGAAGGACCTCGCGGTCAAGCGGATCCTCGTCGCCGGCGAGCCCGGGGGCTCGATCCCCGAGACGCGGCAGCGGATCGAGGAGCTGTGGGGCGCCTCGGTCTACGATTACTACGGCCTCTCTGACATCTTCGGCTCCTGCGCCGGCATGTGCGAGCACAAGTACGGCCTCCATTGGGCCGAAGACCACATCTACCCCGAAGTGCTCGATCCGGACACGCAAGAGCCCGTCCTGCTCGGCGAGCGCGGCGAGCTCGTGCTTACGACGCTGAGAAAAAAGGCGCGGCCGATGGTTCGCTTCCGCACCGGCGACATCGTCTCGTTCACCGACGAGCCCTGCCCGTGCGGTCGCACCTCGCTGCGCATGCTGGGCGTGCATGGCCGCCTCGACGACATGCTGATCATCAAGAGCGTCAACTTCTTTCCCTCGGACGTCGAAGCGGTCGTCCGCGACGATCATGAACTGACCGGCGAATACCGGCTTGTCGTCGACCGGGTCGAGCGGCTGGACCGGCTAACGATCGAGGTCGAGCACGTTCACGGCTTCAACGGAACGACCGAAGCGCTCGCCAACCGCGTCGCCAGTCGCCTCAAGGCGCTGATCGGCGTCAGCGCGGAGGTGAATGTGCTGCCGCCCGACACGCTGCCGCGCGCGACCCACAAGGCCAAGCGGGTCGACGACCGTCGCGGCGGCGTCTGGGCGTGACGCCGGCGCCGCCTGGCGGGCGCGCGGTGTCGCCCTACTCGGCGGGAATGGGATGATAGCCGCCGTCGACGCCGAGGAACTCGCCGTCGCGATAGAAGCGCTTCGCGCCGGCCGCGGCGAGAGTCGCCAGCAGCCGCGGCAGCGGCTTGCCCTCCCGCGCGAGCCGCGCGGTCAGCCGTTCGGGGCCCAATTCGTCGATCAGTTCGAACGGCCCCTGGCGCCAGGCGAAACCCCAGCGCATCGCGCGATCGACGTTGACGATGTCGTCGGCGATCTCGGGAACCAGGTCGGCGGCGTAAAGCAGTGTCCCGCCGAGCGCCTCCCAGACGAAGCGACCCGCCGCATCTTCGGCGAAGAGGAGACTCTGCGCGTCCTTCCAGGTGTCGGCGAGCGCGACCGTCGCGGCCGGCCGCCAGTCGCCCAGGCCGAGGTCGAAAACCTCCTTGAGCTTCGCGCCGTCGGGGCCCTTGCTGACGCGATAGAAGCCACCGCCCGATTTGCGTCCGAGCTGGCCGCGTTCGCGCATCGCTCGCTCCGTCTCGGGCAGGCGCGCGAATTCGCGTCCGATGTCTCCCGCCGGCAAGTTCGCCGCGAGATTGCGGCCAACCAGACCCATGACGTCGAGCCCAATCAGATCGATCAGGCCATAGAGGCCGGTCGACGGCAGGCCGACCGGCGCGCCGAGCAGCGCGTCGATCGTCTCCTGCGTCAGACCTTGCGCCAGATAGGGCTTCGCCTTGTGCAGGCCGGCAAGCATGAAGAAACAGCCGATGCGGTTGCCGATGAAGTTCACCGTGTCCTTGGCGCGAACGACGCCCTTGCCGAGCTTGTCCCGGCCGAATGCGGCGAGCGTGGCGACGACGTCGGGCCGCGTTTCCGCCCCCGGGACGATCTCCATCAGGCGCATCACCCGCACCGGGTTGAAGAAATGCGTGACCACGATCTCCTGGCGAAGGCGGATCGGCAGACCGCCGACGATTTCGCGCAAGCGGATGCCCGAGGTGTTGGTGCTGACCACCGAGCCGGGGCGCCGCGCCGCCTCGACCGCGACGAACAGCGCGCGCTTGGCCGCCAGATCCTCGACGATCGCCTCGCAGATCCAGTCGGCCGCGGCGATGCGCGGCAAGTCCTCGGCGATCGTTCCGATCGCGATGCGGCCGCGCAGCAGCGCCGTCTCTTCCGGCGACGGAGCGCCGGCGAGCGCCTGCGCAAGGCCCCGCTCCGCCGCCAGGCGATCAACGTCGATGAGCAGGACCTCGCAGCCGGCGGTCGCCGCCAGCGACGCGATCCCCGATCCCATCGTGCCGCCGCCGACGACGGCGATCGACTTGATCTCATCGGACATGACGCGGGCTCCCGGCTCCGGACGCGGCGTTTGGCCTCACGCAAGGCGCGCCGCGGCGTTCAGTAAGCTTGTCTATTGTTTTTATCAATTGAGCTGCCTACGGTGTGGATATGAACAACCGCCCCAATTTTTCCCGGAGCGTTTACGCGGGCGGCGCAGCCGGCGCGCCGATGATCAGCATCGACGGGGTTTCGCGGTTCTACCCGGCGACGAAGAAAAGCGGCGGGGTTCATGCGCTGAGGAACGTCGATATTTCCGTGCGCGGCGGCGAGATCTACGGCGTGATCGGCCGCTCGGGCGCGGGCAAATCGACGCTGCTGCGGGCAATCAACGGCCTCGAGCGGCCGACCGCCGGGCGCGTCTGCGTCGACGGCGCCGACATTTCGGCCCTGCGCGACGAAGCGCTGCGCGCCGCCCGGCGCAAGATCGGCATGATCTTCCAGCACTTCAACCTGCTGTCGTCCCGCACAACGTTCGCCAACGTCGCCCTGCCGCTCGAGTTCGCCGGCCTCGATCGCAAGGCGATCCGGGCGCGGGTCGAGAGCCTGCTCGAACTCGTCGGCATCGCCGATAAGCGCGACCGCTATCCAGTCGAACTCTCCGGCGGCCAGAAGCAGCGCGTCGGCGTCGCCCGCGCGCTCGCCACCGAGCCGAAAGTGTTGCTGTCCGACGAAGCGACCTCGGCCCTCGATCCGGAGACGACGCGGGCCATTCTCGCCCTGCTCGCCGACATCAACCGGACCCTCGGCGTGACGATCGTCCTGATCACCCATGAAATGTCGGTCATCAAGGAGATCTGCCACCGCGTCGGCGTGATGGAGGCCGGCGAGGTGATCGAGGAAGGCGACGTCTACGACGTCATCACCCGGCCACAGACGCAGACCGCACGCTCGTTCCTCAGCGCCCTCAGCGGCCGCGAGCTGCCGCGCTGGCTCGCCGCCGAGTTGCGCCCCGACAGTCATCGCACCGGGACGGCGGTGCTGCGTCTCGGCTTCACCGGCGCGCGGGCGACCGAGCCTACGATCGCACGCCTCGCCCGCAAGCTCGGCGCCGACATCGCCATTCTGCAGGCGCAGGTCGACGACGTCGGCGGCCGGCCGTTCGGCTCGATCATCGTCACGATGCCCGTCGCGGCGGCGTTCGACGAAGCGACGCAGGCGTTCCTCGCCGACCATGACGTGGCGATCGAAAGGCTCGGCTATGTCGATTGACGTCCTCCTCCAGCTCCGCGACTCGCTACTCGAGACGCTCTACATGGTCGCGGCGGCCTGGCTGATCGGCGGCGCGATCGGCGTCCCGCTCGGCGTGTTTCTCGCCACCAGCGGCAAAGGCGAGCTGTTCGCCGCACCGCGGCTGAACGCCCTGCTCAACCTCGTCGTCAACGCGACGGGCTCGACCCCTTTCATCATCCTCGTCGTTGCGCTGATCCCGGTCACTCGCTTCATCGTCGGCACGTCGATCGGCACGTCGGCGGCGATCGTGCCGCTGACCGTCGCTGGCGCGCCGTTCATCGCCCGCACCGTCGAAGCCGCCATCCGCGAGGTCGACCACGGCCTGATTGAGGCCTCCGCCGCGATGGGGGCGACGCCGGGCCAGATTGTCCGCAAAGTCCTGCTGCCCGAGGCGCTGTCAGGAATCACCCTCGGCTTGACGCTGATCGCGGTCACCCTCATCGCCTATTCGGCGATGGTCGGCGCGGTCGGCGGCGGCGGGTTGGGCGATCTCGGCATCCGCTACGGCTATCAGCGCTTCCGGGTCGACGTGATGGCGCTGGTCATCGTCGTCCTCATCGCGTTGGTTCAGGGCGTGCAGATGGCGGGCGCGTCAATCGCCCGGCGGGTCAACAAACGCCTGCGCCCGCCCTCGTCCGCAGCGACCCACAAATAACGCGCCGTTAGGCCGCCGGTTGCGGCGCCGTCAGGCTCCGCAGAGCGTCGACCAGTTCCTCGGGCCGTTCGGTCGGCAAGAGATGCCCGGCGCCGGGCGCAACGACGACGCGCGCGCCGGCGATCGCAGCCGCCAAGGCTTTGCCGGCGGCGCAGGGCGTCATCAGATCGCGCTCGCCGAGCACCAGCAAGGTCGGAACGCTGACCTTGGCGGCGGCGGCGAGCCCGCCGCGATAATCGTTGCAGGCTTTGAGGTCGACGTCGAGAACGCCAGGCGGGGCGTTCTTCAGCAGCCGCTCCACCCCGCCGAGCATCCACAGTCCGGGCGTCTCGCCGCCGCCGAGCGTCGCCTCGGCGCCGAGCCCCCACAGCGACAGCATGGCGATCGCCGCCGGATCGTCGGTCGCCGCCGCCGCGAGCAGCGCCGGATGCACCGGGATCGCCGCCGCCGCGCCGATCAGCGCCAGCCCCGCGACCTGTCGCGGTCCGAGCGCCGCCGCCGCCAGGGCGACCAGCGAACCCATCGAATGGCCGATCAGCAGCGCCTTGCCGTCGGCGAGGCGGCCGACGAGCGCCAACGTCCAGACGGCGAGCGCTTCGATCGACGCGAGCGCCGGCCCGTCCGACCGTCCGTGCCCCGGCAGATCGACCGCCGCCGCACGGTACCCGTGATGGGCGAACCAACGCGCCTGCAACGCCCAGACGCTATGATCCATCGCGGCGCCGTGCAGAAAGACGGCGAGCGGTGCGTCGAGCGCATGCGGGCGGCCGCCGGTGGCGACGAACACGCCCCGTCCGTCAAGATCGACCTGCATGGCTTCCCTTTCGACCGGCCTGAGAACGTTTAAGGGCTCGGTCGAGATCGGCGACGATGTCGGCCGCGTCCTCGATGCCAATCGACAAGCGGATCATGTCTTCGCCGATTCCCGCCGCCGCCAGCGCCGCCGCGTCGAGCTGCGCGTGGGTGGTCGAGGCTGGGTGGATGACCAGCGTCTTGGCGTCGCCGACATTGGCGAGATGGCTCGCCAGCTTCAGGCTCTCAATGAACCGGGTCGCCGCCTCGCGGCCGCCGCGAACGCCGAAGCTGACGATCGCGCCCGCCCCGCGCGGCAGCAGCCGCTTGGCGAGTTCGACGTCGGGGTGATCGGCGAGCGAGGGATGACGAACCCACGTGACCGCCTCATTCGCGCCGAGCGCGGCGACCACCGCGAGGGTATTGGCGATGTGCCGGTCCATGCGCGGCCCGAGCGTCTCGACGCCAGTCAGGATCGTCGCGGCGCTCGAGGCCGGCAGCGCCGCGCCGAAATCGCGCAGCCCCTCGACTCGGGCCCGCATGATGAAGGCGGCGGGGCCGTAATCGTCGACGAAATTGAGGCCGTGGTAGCCGTCGTAAGGCTCGATCAGCGTCGCGTGCCGGCGCGAACCGCGCCAGTCGAACCGCCCGGCGTCGATCAGGGCGCCGCCGAGCGCCCGGCCGTGGCCGCCGATCCACTTCGTCAGCGAATGCATGACGATGTCGGCGCCGAAGTCGATCGGACGGCAGAGGTACGGCGTGGCGAAGGTGTTGTCGATAAGCAGCGGAACGCCGGCCGCGTGGGCGACGCCAGCGACCGCCGCAATGTCCAACACTTCGAGGTTCGGATTGCCGATCGTCTCGGCCAGGACGAGACGCGTTTCCGGGCGGATCGCGACGGCGAAGCCGGCGTGGTCGCGCGGCGCGACGAAGGTCGTGCGGACACCGAAACGCGGCAGGGTGCGGGCGAGGAGGTTGATGGTTCCGCCGTAGAGCGCGGAGGAAGCGACGATGTGGTCGCCGGCGCTCGCCAAGGTGGCGATCGCCAGATGCAGCGCCGCCATGCCGCTCGCCGTCGCCACCGCGCCGACGCCGCCTTCGAGCGCGGCGAGGCGCTCCTCGAGAACCGCGACGGTGGGGTTGGAGATCCGGCTGTAGATATGGCCTGGGCGTTCGAGGTTGAACAGCGCCGCGGCGTGCTCGGTGTCGCGGTAGACGTAGGAGGTCGTCTCGTAAATCGGCACGGCGCGGGCACCGGTGTTCGGGTCGGGACGTTGCCCGGCGTGCAGGGCGAGCGTGTCGAAGGCGGGCGGCTTCGGAGCAGACATGTGACGCTTCCGCTCAGGCGCCGGCGCCGACGCGCGGCGGAGACTCGGACAGAGTCGCCCGAACGTTGATGCCCGACGGGAATGTTTCGATGCCCTTTACGCTCCGCATACGATCGGTCCTCACCGAATGGTCTTCTGAGCCCACTAGCGTAATGTCGACGTCGCCTCCAAGGCGAAGCGTCCCTCCGCTCAGCCGCAACGATTCGCAAACGCTCCCATACAACGCCTGCCTCGCGACCGGCCTCCGGAGACGGTCGGCCTGCGAGGAGGCGTGGAAAATGATATACTATTTCTATCGAAAAAATGTCATTGCGCGCGAACGTCGCACGCGGGCGACCTCGTGGCGGTCGACTCGCTGGCGACACCCGAGGCCGTCGAGCCACTCGAAAGGGCGCTGGCCGACCCCGTCTGCACCCCTTGAAGTGATCCATTGTGTTTCGGCGTGGTGGCCAAGGCGATCGCTTTCCGTTGGACTGACCGGATGGTTGCGGCCTCGACTTGGTACCAGGCTGACCGCGGATACAAGGCTCATATCGTGCCCTACACCCTGGCGTGGCTCGTGAACCATCTTCACGCGCAAGCGCTCGAACTCGACCTGAACCTGATTTGGCAGCGTCAGGAGCTGCCCGACGAAGTAGGCGAGGTGCTGCGGCAGATTGCCCCGCAGGTCGCGGAGACAATCAAGGATGCGCCGCCGCAAATGAAGAACGTTGGCGAATACTGCAAACAGCAAGCCTGTTGGGCCGCAGTCGCCGGTTCAGCCTATGCCTTCAAAGGCGCGCTCGACGGCGCCACGGTGGATCGCGCCGAGGCCGACCGAGTCCGCAGGGAAGGGGTCGTTGCGAGGAAACTCGATACGGATATCGACTTCGATCGTGTGATCGTAGCGATGCTGTCGGACACAGAGCCCTATCTCGCGTTCGCCCGCTCAAGAGGGTTCTTGACGCCTAAATCGGCTGCTGCGCTTCGGCGACTGACCCGTGGCGATATCGCGCTGTTGGGGTCCGAGCGGAACGCGCTCAAATACATGCTGGAGAAGATGCAACGGGCCGGTTTTGAGCTGCCGGCGAAAGCGAAATCCGCACTTGAGGCTGAAGCCAAATAAGCTTCCGCGCCGACGCTGCTTCATCGTCGTTCCAGACTTCCGACGGCGCGCTGGCGCATGTCGCCGACGCGCTGCGCTGGCCGGTGTTCGTTGCCGAGAGGTTGATGACGCCTCGAAGTAGGCATCGGAGATGCACAGGTGTGAGTTCGTCAACTTCCGTCAGTTCACGACAAAATGCAGCTGTTGGATCTTGACGCAGATTGGTGTGTTTTGACGCGCATAACGGCATGAGCCTTATTCGCGTCTTGGGGTTTTTCGCGCTCGTAGAGGAGAAGATGGTCGGCTCGCGCCGGTGGCTTGTTGTTCGTGCACTGGTCGATGAGAGAGCTAGCGTCGCTGCCCTTGGCGCGCATGGCGTTGGCCTGCACCCCTATGACCCCTATGACCCCTATGAACGCGCCGGAACCGAAGCGCGTTTCGTTAACGTTAGGCGCCGGTTCGTCGGGAAGCTGAGCAGGATTCCATGCGATCGTAAACGCTGGCGCGACGGCGGCGGCGATTCGTCGGAACCGTCCCATGGCTTGAAGCCCTGCATCGATGCCCAGGCATCGATCAGCTTGCCGTCAACTGAGAAGTGATCGGTGCTGAGCAGTCGGCATCGCAGTTCCGCTGGCTAGTACCTCCTCAATGGTCCGCTAAGCTTCCTCCGTCCGCGTGACGATGTATTTCGAGGCTCCCCATTTTCCGTGGGTCTCCCTGATGACGTGGAACCCTCCGATCCGCGTTTCCGAGAAACGCTTCATATACAGCGCGAGCGCTTGGCGCGACTTGCCGTGGGAACCCGCGAGACAGCGGTGATCGGTGCGCAACGCTTCCAGTGGCGTCGGCTGCTGGCCGTACCGCACGTGCCATTCCGTGAGAAATTCGACGGCCTGAAGCCGCTCGGGATCATCCCGCTTGATCTCGGCGATCCGGGCGACGGGATCGGCGCAGCCTAGCGCAAGCAGCGGATCGCGAGCCCAGCGCGCCCACAATTCAAAGCTTCCAAGCGGCAGTCCACGCGAGATGGCGTTTTGACGCCCCCAGCGCCAAATCGTCAGCGCCGCGCTCGCGAGCTCATTGCGGCTATCGCGAATCGAATCGAGGAACACACCGTCAAATTCGCGCAACTCCGGGCTCTCTTCCCTGGCGTCAAGGGCGACGACGATGAACCGCCGCACGAGATCTTCGGACACATCGATACCGTTGCCGGTCACGCACACGACCGCGCGGGTTTCCAACGGAACCATCTGAGTCCGCCCGAGGATGCGCGTCGAGCAAGGGTTTTCGGTGATGACCTGCTCGAGGAGGTTAGAGCGCAAAATGGCGCCGTTGACATTGTCCAAGAGGAAGAACGGCTCGGCTTTGACCAGCGAGGCTGCCAAGCGCTTGTCTAGCTCGGCGCCGTCGGCGCCGCGGGTGACGGCGTCCGGGGCGAAGCCGTTGGCGATCACAGCGGCAGCGCGAGCGAGCAGGCCCTTCCCGGTCCCCGCTCCCGACAGCGCCGGCGCCCGAATCAGAATCGCCGGGCTGAGAGGAACGCTGGGCCGGCAAAGCGCGGTCAACACCGCGACCAAATAGGTGCTTTCGTCGCGGCCCGGGGGCCGCGCGAGATCAACGCGATCCTTATTATGCGGCTCCGTCTGCCGATCGGCGAATGGAAACGTCGCGAACGGCTCGCGCAATCGAGCGAGCGCGTCCTTCGCGTCCGCGGCTGACGGCGATTCGGAAACGGTGATCGCTGTGGAGCCGACGCACCACAGGCCGGTCGGCTTATCGTAGCCCGCTTCCGTGCGAATCTCGCCGTTCGCGGCCAAAATCGGCCCGAAGGATACCCCCTTCAAGGGGCGAAATCCCCATTCGCTGGGAATTTCGGCGAACAGCTTGGCGACGGCCAGAGGCAGCGTAACGGGCTCGACGACAATTTCGCCGCGTTGGCATTTCTTGATCACGGGGCGGCAAATCCGGTGAGCATCGTCGACGACAGCAATGTGATTGAGGATCTGAACGACCGGCTTTCCGTTCACCTCAACAACTTTGACGGCGTTGCGCCCGCGCAAAAACAGGCGGCCGTCGGCGGCGAACAGGTCTGCGAGCTTTCTCGCGCCAGCGGGGAGATTTGCCGCGTCGATCAGCAATTCGGGAAGCTGCGGCGGCGAGCTGGCGCCGACGGTCGTCGGCTGGCGATTTTCTGGGTGGGTTTCGCTTTGGGTCACGCCTGATCGCTCGCAAGTGATTCGATGTATGTTGACATTATGTAACACACTTCACAGATTGTGGACAACCGGAGATGGATCCGCTAATCTGATTCTCGGGCGGGAATCCGTGGGAATGCTTAACGAGGCACACATGAAAGACGTGAAAAAGCATCCGACCGTGTCCTTCCGGGCCGGGCCGATGTTGGCGGAAGAGTTGCTCAAGCGCGGCGACGAGGCGGAAATGTCCCTCATCGCCAAAGGTATCGTCACCGATTGGTTTGAGACGATGAAGGCGGAGAAGGCCGGGCTGCGGATGAAATTTCGGCCGGCCGAGGCCCAGATCATCTTCCTGGCGCTCTATGACGTCCGGGATGAGACGGCGGCGTTGGAGACGCGTCTCGCGACCGGCCTGTCTGAGTCGTGGGCACAGGACTTTGCAGCGCGTCTGAAGATCGAGAGCGACGCCTTGATCAATAAGGTGCGTTCTCTGACGCCCGGCGCGAAGCGGGCGCTAGAAGATGGGGCCGCGCAGCTGCGGCGAATGCCAATCGAGAAGGCGGTCGGTCCGAACGGGTTGCCGTCGCTGGTCGCGCTGCGCCGGCTCGGCTTCGTCAGCGCCTTCGGCCCCGCAGCTTGGGGCTATTGCGTCGTCGTCCATCCCTACGTCAAAGATAAGCCCGGGTTCATGAACGAATTCGTCCTGAGGCCCGACCCGATCGCCGCCGGAGTGAAGGAGACGGTCGAATCGGTGGATGAGCTGGCGATGAAATTGGTTGCGGCGAGCCGGACGCTTTTCGCTTCGGCGAGCGCCGAGGCCGATGCGGCGAGCTTCACGTTGGCGTACCAGATCGCGGTCAAGAGCGGATTGCGGCGCTTCCGAATCGAAGCAAGCGAAGACGGAGCGAGCGCGCGGATCGTCGAGATCACGCTGCGGGAACTGGAACAATCGATTTACGAGGGGTCGATTCGGGGTGTCGTGCTCGCGGACGTAGACGCGCTCCAGGACGCCGTTGACTCGAACGACGCTCAGTCGCTGGTGAAGCGGTGATCGGCGATGGGCGCCAAGCGGTCGACGGATGCTGCTGAAGCACGGATCGCCGATGGCGCGCGGACTATAGCGCGGGACTTGACGGGGCCAGCAGGCCGCATTGCGCTCGACCGCGTGGTGGCGCGGCATCTTGGCTTCTTTGACCTTTGCGATGAGCGCGACATGACCTGGCGGCAGATTGCCGCCATGCTACATGGCGCCGGCGCCGGGCGCGCCAACGGTCTTCCGTTTTCCGAAAACCAACTGAGCTCCGTCGTCTCGCGCCAGCGCAAGCGCGTTCAGCGGAAGCGACGCCGCCGCACGGATCACAACGCACCGGGCTGTGAAAGCAAGACGAGCAAGAGCGCAATCGTTTCCACCCCGGGGTTCGAGCCGCTGCGGCGGGATGACCGCGCGCATCTCGACGCCATTGAGACTTATCGCGCTCCCGATCGCAACGCGAGCTTTGATGCGCGTTCGAATTCGCTGCCGAGGCCGGACGACTCCGCTGCGAAGGGCGATGGCGCATTTCGGGCAACGCTCGATCGCGCGGCAAGACTGAGAAGGACGACGGATGATGCCTGATCAATCCGCGCGTGGCCGCTATGAGTGGCGTGACGGGATCTGCTTTGAACGCATCGACGCCGCAGATGCGATGGAATTTCTGCTAGACGTCGGAGAGGAGGCCGTCGCGACTGCCGCCTTTTGGCGCAGGCTCAGTGACCGGCTCGACATCCGCCATCTTGTCAAGCGGCTCTTGAATGGCAACGGCCAACCACAGGAGGAGCCAAGGCGACGCGTCGACGTCTTTCCGCTCGACGCGGTGATGCCGATTTTTCTTCTTCGTCCGCAACACTTGCAGAATTGGTGGGAGGAGCTCAATCCAGAGCTGATCGCTCGCCTGCGCCCGTTCCCGCCGCCCAGATTCTGGATCGACGCCGAGGAGCGGATTCGAGAGAGCACTCTTGTCTTGACCCCGAGCCAGTGGCGCGACTTCCGCGCTGGTCTCCCCGTCCTGGTGATCGCGTTCGGTTTCGCGTTTCGCGAAAAGCTGGCTAAGGGGGGGCGAAAGAAAGATCAGCTCGAGACAGCTTTGCGCATCGCTCTGGCGCTTGAGGTGTTCACCCAGGAAGCGTTGATCGCCGCCCTCGAACAGGCGCAGATCGTACAGAACCATAAGACGCCCGACCCGACGAAGATCGACGGCATTCCTTTTCTCGCTGAACACGCTTGGATCGATGGCGCCTCCGTTAAGGGCCGCCGCGTTGCCGAAGCGCCAGCGACTCCGGATGAACGCATGGCGTTCTTCCAGTCATTGTGGGACGAGGGTCGAAAGCTCGCACTTTCGCGAGCGCCGGAACAACGCGGAGAGAACGGCATCCGCAACACCATCATCGAATCGGTATTAAGGGACGCGCAAGATGTCCAGCCGGAGAAAATTGGACCTGTGATGGAGGGGCTGGCGAGCCGCGTGAAGTTGCTGCTCCGGGCTTGGTTGCATGCAACCGAGTGCGCGCAGATCAAGATCGACGCCTCAAAGCGGCGCGAGGCGAATCTGAAGCCGGATGCCCGCCGGACTCGGCCCTTTGATCCAAACTCGATCGACCCAATGACGAGGCGCGACCACGCTGTGCTCGCTGAACGAAAGTTCAGCGCCGGGGAACTCGCCCAAGTCGCCTTCTATTCCGACATCGACGCAAACGAACTTTGCCCTAGCCACGCTCTCGCCTGGCCTGAGTTTGTGGCTGCCCGCCAGCTCGGCCAATTGGCTCGCGGCGGCGACCCTCGACTGAGCGTCGATGAGAGCAAGGTGGCCCGCGAGATCGTCTTCGATCCCGATGCCTCAGCGGGATCAATATATGCCGATGTGCGCGCCGTGATTCGCGCCCAAGCGCTTAGTCTGAGGCCGATCGAAGATTGGCGGCGAGCACTCGGGAACGCTCGCCACTAATCCGAATTGGTGAGATCGGCGCCTCAAATTCCTTAGCGAACTCGCCGCGCGGCGCAGGCATCTGCATTTCGGGCATTCATTTCCCAGAGAGTTTCCCAGCGATCGGCATGATGGCGGATGAGCGCGATTTTTGCGCTCATCGGAGACTCATCATGCCCAAACACAAGACGCCCAATGCCATCAAGCTCGCCCTCGCCAATCTGCCCGCCGCGGCCATCCTCGCGCAGGACAAAGGCGGTGAAGGGAAGAGCCTCACGGTGCTCGCAGCAGCCGACCGCGCAAGGATTTCCGGTGTGCCGACCATGGTCGTTCAGGTCGACGACCAGGGCCGCCTGCCCAAGATGCTCGGCCCGGATGTCGTGACGATCCGCATCGACCCGAAAGCGGCGCGTAAGGACCCGAGCCTCGAGCAGCGCGCATTCACGCCGCTCTACCACTCGCTCGAAGCCGCGGCGGCGGCGAAAGGCCTCGCGATCGTCGAGTTCGGCGCCAACATGTCGGAACGCGGCGCGCTATGGGCGGGAATGGTAGATCTCGAGGAAGAGCTCGAACAGATGGGCATGACGCCGCTCATCGTCACGCCGTTCGGAACGAGCCCCGAATCGATGCGCCTCGGGGCGCGCGCGGCGACGAGCTGGTTAGCGAAGCTGCCGCGGGCCCGCTTGGTCCTGATTGAGAACGAGCGCGACGGGCTGATCGAGGGCCTCCATCCCGCTTCCGACGCGGCTGCCGCGTATCGCGAGACGATCGTGCCGCTTCGCCCCCACGCGACGGTGCTGCGGATGCCGCTGATCGAGGGGTCGTCCTGGCGGCTCTTCGAGTCCGCCGGCGTCCGGCCCGCCGACGTCGTGTCGCTGCCGATCGCCGAGATCATGAAGCTGACCGGCTTGCCCAAGCCGGAAGCCAAGATCGCCCGCGGCGACGTCGCGGCGTGGCTCAGCGTCGTCTTCCAGGAATTCGATTCCATTATCGACTTCAACCGGGAGGCGGACCATGCCGATTGATTACGAGGCGTTCCGCGTCGCGCTCGGCCACCACGTGGAACTTGGTGAAGCCGAACGCCGCGAGTACGGGCGGCGGCTGGCGACCGACGCCAAGCACGACATTGAGAATTTCGACCCGAGGGACGTCCTGGCTCTGGGTGCCGCGGGCGTCGCCGAGTTCGTCGCGACGATCCTGCCCGCCAAGGCGAAGAACGCCGTCGAGGCGGAGGAGGGTGTTGATCCCGAGCGCTCGGCGCCGCCGCAAAACTGGGAGAGCAGCCGTATTGCGGAAGGTCGCTTCGAGATCGCGGCGATCGGTTGGGGTTTGACCGTCGGAGCCCTCGGCCTCGCCGGGTACGTCATTACCCATTTGTAGCCCTCTTTGCCGCTCCTAGGGAGAAGACCAATGAATTCGTACGCCTTGAAGCCGCTTTGGCCGGCGCTCTTCGCCGCGCTGGTGTCGACGATGATCATGATGTTGGCGGTATGGGCGATGCTGACGCTCTGGCCGCTCGCCATCCCAAGCGGTCCCGCGGCGCAAGAGTTGGGGCTGATGGACGTCGATGTCTGCCAGGCCAATAAGATCGAGGCGCTGAAGTGGGCATGCGAGGCGCACGCCAAGTTCATCAATGCCTGGCTCGCGCCCTCGATCAGGTTCGATGCGATCGGCATCGCGACAGCCGTTTTCGGAGCGGCTCTGCTGAGTTTCTTGCGCGCCTACATCGGCACGCCTCTGAAGGAGGGCGTCGTTACGCGTCGCGGGCGAGACGTCACCTTCGGCGTCTACGCGCGTCGCCGCATCCGCACGTACATTCACCGACGGAGCCACGGCAAGCCGACCGCGCTGTGGCTGCTGCCGCACGTCCGCCTCAGCGCAGCCCAGCAGTCCCGAAACCTCCTGATGCTCGGGGGCCATGGCTCTGGCAAGACAGGTTGGCTGAGGGCGTTGATTGATCAGCTGGTCTGCGGCGGCAGCCGAAACTTCATCCTGGACGTGAAGGGCGACGTGGTCGAAGGGCTGCCAACCGAGGAATTCATTTTGGTCGCCCCAGCGGACCGGCGCACTTGGATTTGGGACCTCGCGCGCGACATACGCAATCGGATGGAAGCGGCGGAGCTGGTCGCTAAGTACGTGCCGCTGTCGGATAACGACCGCTTTTGGGGCGACGGTGCTCGCGCCGTTTGGACCGACCTGATCATGCATCTCGTCAAAACCTTGGGCGCGAGTTGGGGCTGGTTCGAACTCTGCGCCATCTTGCTTTCGCCGCTGCCGACGATCCGCGCCGCGCTCGCCGAGACGAACGCGCCAAGCGCCAGCCTGCTCGAATGGGGAGCCGATCCGGAAGAGAACCGCACCATCGCCTCGATCATGCTGACGCTCTGGGTCGCGGCGCTGACGCAAATCGTTCCGCTGGCGAGGGCCTGGAAGCGGCTGGAGGCGGAACGGCGGTTCAGCCTGCGCCAATGGGTTAGCGGGCGCGGGCAGCTGCCGTCGACCATTGTCTTGCAGCTCTCGCCGGAATACCCGCAGCTTTCGCAGGCGATCGGCGCGGCGATGATCGACATGCTGACGTCGCTGATCCTCAGCCCGGCCAATCGCGGAAATCATCAATCATACGCCTTCGTGCTCGACGAATTTCCCGAGCTCGGAGCGGCGGCGACGAAACTCCCAAAGCTCCTCAACCTCGGCCGGGAGGCGAATGTGACGACCATCGCCGCCCTCCAGGATCTCGGCCAGTTGGAGCGCATCTACGGGGCGATCGACGCAAGGCTGATCGAAGCTCGACTCGGGATCCGTTGCATCATGCGGCTTGAGGACGGCGCCACCGTGAAAAAGATCTGCGAGGAGTGGATCGGCATCCGCGAAATCGATCGACGGCGCGAGTCGACCGTCGATGAACTGAAGGGGGGCCTGACCAAGCGAACCGAGCGAATCGCGGAGCTCGCGATCGATCCTTCCGTGCTATCCGACGAGCTCGGCGTCTTCGAGGAGGGCGACAGATTGACGATCCACGCGCTGATCCACGGCTTTGGAACGGAAGCGATGGTCGAAGTCCCGATGACGATCTGGCCGGCCCGTCGCCTTGCTTTCGAGCCGGCGAGATGGCTCGACGCGGAGGACTGATCGCCGCGACGCCCGTCACTCTGAGGCCGATGTCTCAGCCAGCTCGCAATTGGCGCATTCATTTCCCAGCGACCGGATAGCTGACGACCTAATCGAGACGCCGAACTCAAAGCGGCGTCTCTCTCATGGTCGCAACTTGGCAGCCGGCAGCTCCCTCGCGGTACTACCGCGAACAGACCGCTTATTACGCCCACGGCGTCGAGCCGTGCGGACGCTGGTTCGCGCCCAGCGGCGACTTCGGCCTGCGGGACGGCGCCGAGGTCGACCAAGCGGAATTCGAACGCTTGTACGCCGGCGTCGGGCCGGACGGGCGGCCCCTCGCCACGACGAAGGGTGGCAGAGCGGATCGCGTCCCCGCCTATGACGTCACGATCTCCTTCCCGAAAGCCGCCTCAATCATCTGGGGCACCACGCCCGCAGAGGTGGAAGCCTGGATCGAGGCCGCCGCCTTCAAGGCCGTCCGCGACGCCCTGATGTTCGTGGAACACGAGGCTTCCTTCGCGCGCCGGGGCAAAGGCGGCGAGCGCTGCGAGAAAGTTCCACTGTCCGCCGCGGTGTTCCGTCATGGCGAAAGCCGTCCGGCGAAGCATGCCGATGGCCAGATCTTCGCGGATCCAAACCTGCACTATCATGCCGTCGTCCCCAATTTGGCGACCCGCTCCGACGGCACGATCGGGGCCCGGGCCTCGATACCGCTAAGGGACGCCAAGAAACTTGGCGGCGCGATCGCGAACCTGTCGATCGCTCATGATCTCGAAGCGCGCGGCTTCACGATCGATCGCATCGGAGCGAACGGCGAATTCGAGATTGCCGGAATCCCCGACAATCTGATCCGCTACTTCTCGGCGCGCCGCAACGAAATCGAGGCTGAGCTCGCCAAGTGCGATACGACCAGCGCGGCGGCGCCGGCCCTCGCCGCGGCGATCGCAAAGGCGACGCGCGGCGCAAAGAACGAATCAGCCTCGAAGAACCGCGAGGCGATCTGGGCCGAGGCTGCCGAGTCGCAGGGCTTCGATATCCGGGAGCTGCTCGCCGGCTTGCAAAGCGAACCCACCCGCGATCCGGTCAGAGGCGAGCAGCTGTTCGCCGAACGGCTCGCCACGCTGCCAGCGAGCCTTACCGAGAACCGGTCGGTCATCGAGCGCATCGAACTCCTGCGCGCCGTCGCCGCGGCGATGGTTGGAACGGGTCTGCCGGTCGAGCGGATCGAACCGGCGGTCGCCGAGCTGGTGAAGGCCGCGCGGATTGTCGAAATCGGTGAGGATCGCTACGGCCGACCCAAATATTCGACGCGCGAGATGATCGCGCTGGAGCGCGGGGTCGCCGACTGCGCCCTTCGTCTCGCTAAAGCCGAAGGCCATGGCCTCGACCCGCGTGACGTCGCCGAGCGCTGCGCCGGCGCTGGCCTGTCGGCCGAGCAGACGGCCGCCGCGATCGGCGCAAGCGGTCCCGGAGCGATCGCGCAGATCGAAGGTGGCGCAGGAGTCGGCAAGACCACGCTGCTGGAACCTATCGCTGACGCGCATCGGGCGACGGGCCGGCGGGTCATGGGCGCCGCGGTCGCCTGGCGGGTCGCCAGCGCGCTCAATCGCGACCTCGGAATCCCCTCGCGCGCGATCGCCTCGTGGGTCGAGACCAGTCGGCGCCACGGCGATTTCCTGCGCGCCGGCGACCTCCTCATCGTTGACGAATCCGGGCTGGTTTCGGCGCGCGACATGCACGCGCTGCTGACGCAGGTCGAGCGCGCCGGCGCCAAGGCGCTGCTGGTCGGCGATTCGCGCCAGCTCGAGTCCCTCGGCCCGTCTGGGCTGCCGCTCGTCGCTG
>Ga0181516_10000427_pt1 | contig 39303 bp, 27 predicted proteins | sample PEATcosm2014_Bin_25_FD_121104 | JGI IMG/M metagenome (GOLD analysis project Ga0181516, IMG submission 121104) | Peatland microbial communities from MTU Mesocosm Facility, Houghton, MI, USA - PEATcosm2014_Bin01_10_metaG | ecosystem: Environmental > Terrestrial > Soil > Wetlands > Peat | place... | reverse complement strand
TCACTGATTGTAACTAGATTTATGCCGTAACTTATTCAAATCGTGCTAGTTACAAAATATGAGGAGGCAAAAAGGGGTAGGGGGGGGTGGGGGTCGCAGGGATTTTTGGCGAAGAATCGACGAAACAAGGAGTAAGAAATAGGGGGCAGCGAAGAGAAACTGAGTGCGCGGGTTGGAGATTGGATGGCGATCATTGGGGCCTCGGGGTACCGCTGCTTTTATTGTGCGCGCTGGGGAATCAATTCTCCGCAAAAAAGCCGCACAAGGATGGGGCGATTTTGAAAGAGGTTCGGCGAGTCGATTTTCAAATGCGATTGCCCTGGGCGATGCGGGATGCTTATTGCAAATCGGGCAAAGTAGCTATATTATCCATATTAGCTACTTTAATGAGGCCCAACCTATGATGACCATCACCTCGGCGGAAGCGCAAAACAGCTTTGGAAAACTGCTGGATACAGTGCAGCGCGAGACAGTCGCGATCACCCGTCACGGGCGTCCCGCGGCCTTTGTTGTGTCGCCAAGAGATATGGACGATCTGTTGGATGCGCGGCGCAGGAGGAGTGAGGCTGGGGCTGAGTTTGAGGCGTGGAGCGCTCAAGCCAAGAAGAGCCAAACTCCGGAGCAAGCAGCAGCAGCAGCAGCACTGACGGATGAGGATGTGAACCGCATGGTCCACGAGCTGCGGTGAACCCTATCCAAAGAGTAGTTTTCGATTCAAGCACTTTGATCGGTGCGGCTTTGCGTATCGGTTCTGTTCCTCACCAAGCGTTGCTCAAGGCACTTTTTTCCTGCACTGTCTGTGCCAGTATCGGAACAATGGCTGAGATAGAGGAAGTGCTCAACCGCAGCAAGTTCGACCGCTACCTCACCAGGGACAAGCGCCAGAAATTCCTTGGCAATCTACGCCGACGAGCGCGCTTATTCGAAGTACAGAATGTCAGCACGATAGCGATTGATCCACCCTGCCGCGATCCCAGGGACAACCAGTTTCTGGCATTGGCGCTGGAAGCTGAAGCTGATGCAATCGTCAGCAGCGATGAAGACTTGCTGGTTATGAATCCATGGCGCGGGATACTCATTCTTTCTCCCTCCGAGTTTCTTGCAGCCGAATGGACCTAAAAACGGCAGCCGATCCAGCCTTGAATTGGTTATCCTCTTCAAAGTGAAGCCCCTTGCATGATTAACGATTTCACCATTTGGGCGCGTTGCGGAGCAGCCGAAAATCAATGATCGAGAAGAAGCCGAACCATGGTGTTGGCTCGAGCGAAGTTTTGCATGGGCTAAAGCCCAATGTTGATATGATTGGCTTTATCGGCCCGACTAAAGTCGTGCCCTGGTTACAAAGCCATTGGGAATTGCCTTCTGAAGAGTCTATCCGCAGCCTGTAAAGCCCAGCTTTCCTTTCAGCCTTTTGCGGCCCGACTGAAGTCGGGCCCTGATTACAAAGCGACAAGTTCCTGAGGCTCCAAACCTCAATGCAGGCCACGAATAACGGGATGCAACTGCCGTTTTTAGGATAAACCTCTTCCATCTAACGCTCCGCTGAATGCATTTTCAGCCACTTTTCCTTAATTGATTCGCGATCCCTGGCGGTTTGGTGATATTGTCTGAATTATCCCGCGTCAGCCATGAACGGGATTTTCCCATAACCTGTCAACTGGTTTACAACCGTTCCATCTTCCGGCGCTTTTGCCGACTGCATCTTTGCATCCTTTGTTGAGGCGTCGCACAAGTGTCGATGCCGTTCACCCCACTTCAAGCGAAAGGCCAGGCACACCGATGAGCGAATCCTATCAAGCGACTGAAGCCAGTCTTGTTTTGACATTGGAGGAAATCACCAGCCTCACCCAGGAAGGCGGCAAGCCCGCCGACACGCTGCTCCGGGTCGTCGCGCTGATTGCCGCGCGCTTCTGCACCGACGTCTGCTCGGCTTACCTGCTGGAGCCGGACCGCTCCAACCTGGTGCTGGCAGCCACGCTGGGCCTGCACCCGCAATGTATTGGCCGGCTGCGCATGCCGCTCAACGAGGGCCTCACCGGCCTGGTTGCCGAGCGCGTGCTGCCGGTGGCCGTCGATGACGTGAGGAATCATCCCCGCTTCAAATACTTCAAGGAGTCCGGCGAAGAGGAGTACCGCTCCTTCCTGGGCGTACCGCTGATCGATCATGGAATTCTGCAAGGGGTGCTGATTGTTCAGACCAAGGCCGCGCGTGTATTTCAAGAGCATGAGATTCGCATGTTGGTCGAGGCGGCCAACCAGGTTGCTCCCGTGGTGAGCGAGGCGCGCACTCTGGACCGCTTCATCGGCCCGGCGCAGGAGCGGCTCTGGTCGCTGGCCCGCAATCTCTGGTGGAGCTGGGATCCGGACTGCATCAGCCTCTTTCGCGATCTGGATCCCAAGCGCTGGCGGCAGCTCAACCAGAATCCCATCTCCATGCTCAGTGAAATTCCCTTGGGCGAGTTGGAGCGCCGCGCCACGGAACTGGTGCTGCATAGCCGCATCAACTACGTCTATCGCCGCCAGCAGGAGTATCTGCTGGCCGACCGCACCTGGGGCGCGGCCAATGCCGGAGTCTTGCGGCCTCGTCCGGTGGCTTATTTCTCCGCCGAGTTCGGCCTGCATGAGTCGCTGCCCATCTACTCCGGCGGCCTGGGCGTGCTGGCCGGAGATCACATCAAAAGCGCGTCGGACCTCGACATTCCGCTGATCGGCATCGGTTTGTTCTATGGGCAGGGCTACTTTTTGCAGCGGCTAGATGGCAGCGGATGGCAGCGCGAAGAGTACCTGCAAACCGACGTGAATCAACTGCCGATGCAGCCAGCAATCGGCCAGAACGGCGAGCCTGTCGTGGTTGAGATTCAAACCCGCGGCGGCACCATTCGCGCCAAAGTCTGGCGAGTCAAGGTGGGCCGAATCGACCTGCTGCTGCTGGACTCGAATGTAGCCGGCAATGCGCCCGAAGATCTGGAAACAACTTCGCGGCTTTATGGCGGAGACGCGCGCACCCGCATTCGCCAGGAGCTGCTGCTGGGCGTCGGCGGCTTTCGCGCGCTCAAGGCGATGGGCATCACGCCGGGAGTTCTGCATCTCAACGAGGGCCACAGCGGCTTTGCGGTCTTTGCCGCCATCGCCGACAGAATGCAGGAAGAGGGCCTGGACTTCTACAGTGCGGCAACCCAGGTCGCGCGCGAGGTCGTCTTCACCACGCATACGCCGGTGCCCGCCGGCCATGACCGATTTCCCGGCGATCTGATCGAGGAGCATCTGGGACCGCTGCGCGACCAGCTCGGCTTAACTCACGAAAATCTGATGGGCTTTGGCCGCGAGAACTCCACCGACGTGCAGGAGCCCTTTTGCATGACGGTTCTCGGCCTCAAGCTCTCGCGCCGCGCCAATGCGGTCTCTTCGCTGCACGGCGAAGTCTCGCGCGCCATGTGGTGGGGCCTCTATCCCGGCAAGCCGCAGGACGGCGTACCTATCGGCCACATCACCAATGGCGTCCACGTGCCCTCGTGGCTGGCCCCGCAGATGTGCCGCCTCTATGACCGCCATCTGGGCGTCGGATGGCAGCAGAACAGCGGCAAGGCTCGAACCTGGGAAGAGATTGAAAATGTGGACGACGGCGAGCTGTGGGAGACGCACCTCAGCCTCAAGTCGCAACTTGTCGAGTTTGCCCGCCGCCGCGCGCAGGAGCAGGCCGAACGCCGCAATGAGCCTCGTGAAATTCTGCAAAATCTCGGCAAAGTGCTTTCGCCCGACGCATTGACCATCGGCTTTGCGCGCCGTTTTGCCACCTACAAACGCGCCAACCTGATCCTCGCCGACCTCCAGGGACTGGCCTCGATGGTCAACGATCCCAAGCGCCCCGTGCAATTTCTCTTTGCCGGCAAGGCCCACCCGCATGACGAGCCTGGCAAGAGAGTCCTGCAGCAGATCGCCGAAAAGATGCGTGATTCCGAATTTGCCGACCGTTTTGTCTTCATCGAGGACTATGACATCAATGTCGGCCGCTTTCTGGTCCAGGGCGTGGACGTCTGGCTCAACAATCCTCGCCGGCCTTTGGAAGCCTCCGGCACCAGCGGGCAGAAGGTGGTTCTCAACGGCGGCTTGAATCTGTCTGTTCTGGATGGCTGGTGGGCCGAAGCCTACGACGGCCTCAACGGCTTCGCCATCGGCACCGGCAGAACCCACTCCAACATGGATGTGCATGACAGCCGCGACGGCGAGGAGCTTTACCGCGTGCTGCGCGACGAGCTGATTCCGCTCTTCTATCAGCGCGACCGTGACGGACTGCCGCGCGGCTGGATCAAGCGCATGAAGCGGACGATCCGGACATTGGGCTGGCGCTTCAACGCCGACCGCATGGTGATGGATTACACGTTGAAGTGTTATATTCCTGCCGCTGGAGGAACCTCAAGCGAAATCAGGCCGCCGTGCTAGCTCGTCGATCCTGAAAAAGCCGCATTCAGTAAACTGCAAACTGCGTTCGTAGGCGGGGTTGCTGTTGCATGGCCGGAATCCAGCCCCCTCAATCCGCGATCGCGCGCCAGATGTGAATGACCGGACGGCCCTGTTCACGCCGCATCCTTCAGCCTGACCGTAAACCGCCGCTCCAGCGCTGAGGCGATATTGAACAGCGCATCAACCTAAAAACGGCAGACGATCCGGCCTTGAATTGGCCATCTACTTCAGAGTGAAACCCCTTGCGGCGACTAATGATTTCACCATTTGGGTGAGTTGCAAAGCAGTCAAAAATCGACGATCGAGAAGAAGCCGAACCATGGCAGTTTGCCGGGCCGAAATTTTGCAGGGGCTAAAGCCCAGCTTTCCTTTCAGCCTTTTGCGGCCCGACTGAAGTCGGGCCCTGATTACAAAGCAACAAGTTTCTGAGGCTCCAAACCTCGATACAGGCCACGGATGACGGTATGCAACTGCCGTTTTTAGGTTCAATCGTGTCCGGCAACCGCCGACTGGCCCTGCACCACCGCCCCGATCAGCCTTCCAGCCTCATCCACGGCAACCAGATTGGCCGCCTGACCGACGACAAGCGAACCAGCCTCACAGCCAACTCCCGTCATCGCAGCCGGGTTAGCTGTCAGCAGCCGCAGAGCCTGCTCCAGGGGCGCGCCGGTGAACGCGATAAAATTCGCCAGCGCGCGATCCAGAGTCAGAACGCTGCCGGCCAGAACGCCGCGCGCCATCGCTCTGCCCTGCGCCACTTCAACATCGAATCCGCCTAGCTGATACGTGCCGTCGGGCATTCCAGCAGCGCTCATGGCGTCGGTCACCAGAATCGCGCGGTCGGCGCCCTTGGCCTTCCACCACAGCTTGACGATCTCCGGCGCAACATGGATGCCGTCGCAGATCAGCTCGGCAAAGAGGGCATCGGAAGTCAGCACGGTGCCCAGAATCCCAGGTTCGCGATGGTCGAGCGGGCGCATCGCATTGAAGGTATGCGTTGCGCTGACGGCTCCGGCGGCAATCAAGGCGCGGGTCTCGGCCGCATTCGCATTGGAGTGGCCCAGCGAGACGCGGACTCCGCGGTCCGTGGCGTGTGCGGCCAGTTCCGCCGCGCCCGGCAGCTCCGGCGCCAGCGTCATCAGCCGGACATGCCCCTCGGCAGCGTCAAAGAGCCGGTCGAAGATCGCGATGTCGGGTGCCAGCAGATGCTCGGCCGGCTGCACACCGCGCTTGGTGTGGGAGAGAAACGGACCTTCCAGATGAATGCCGATGGCCCGCGCCTGCCCCGCAACAGCAGGCCGCGCAAGCAGCTTTGCCAGATTGGAAAGCGATCGCAGCGTCACATCCAGCGCCGCCGTGACCGTGGTGGCCAGGTAGCTGCCCGTGCCGCGAGAAGCCAAAAAACCGCCAATGGCGTCCAGCGCCTCAGGCGTCGCCTCCATCACGTCGTGGCCCTTGGCGCCATGAAAATGCACGTCGAAGAACGCCGGCGCCAGAGTTGCTCCGGGAAAGTCGAGAACGTGCGCCTCAATTGGCAGATCGCTCTCGCCGCGCGTGAAGACAGACTCGATCCGTCCATCTTCAATCGCCACAACAGGCAGGTCGAGCAGCCTCGTCCCATCCCAAAGCCGCTTTGCCGTGAGCACCGTTCTCATGAGGTAAATTATCGCAGGGTCGGCAGCCTAGTGAATCAGCGTTGCGCGATCCGGCGCCAGTGTGCCGTTCTTGATTTGCGTCGCTTTGATGGTAGCCTGCGCCGCCGCCAGCTCCGCGCGGCAGGCCGTCAACTGCGCCGAAAGGTGCGCAAACTGCGACTCCAGATGCAGCCGCAGTTCCTCGATCGCGTTCTCCAGCCGGTCGTTGGCTGCAATCTGTTCCGTCTGGCTCACCTGCACGCTCTTCAGATTCGGCAGGATAACTTCGGCAAGAAGCTGGGTAAGTGAAACAAATGGATCGGTCATGAGCAAATTCTAAGGGCAAACGCAAAAAAGCGCCTGATTACGGCTGGTGTGCTACGGGTAATAAGTGCCCGGTCTCTCCCGTTCGCCCGTCCGCCGGCCTGTGGCACCAACCTGTAGCGCCGGCCTCCCGGTTCACGCTGGTTTTTTTCTGATCGCATCATGCTCCTTTTTACCTAAGCATCAGCCTGCACCGTCCTTGCGCGAGCCCAGTTTGACCTTTGGCCTCCAAAGCCGGTACACTACACTAGTTTGGCGATTCCTGCCTGTAGCCGCAGAGCCAGTCGTTCGCCCTCCAGATCTTTGCCTGGGGGCTTGAGCGTACTTTTGCGGCGTGGAAGTTTCCGCCCGAGCTATTGATATTAGGCGCGCACCGGCTGAGCCGGACCTGCGCTGGAGGATTTATGTACGCGGTTATTCGCACCGGTGGTAAACAGTATCGGGTCGCGCCTGGCGACGTGGTGAAGATTGAAAGTGTGACTTCTGACACTGGATTTGTGGAGTTCAGCGACGTTCTGGCCGTCAGCGGCGAACCGGGAACCGTGGCCAAGCCGGCTGCCGCCAAGGTGATCGCCGAAGTGCTGGGCGAGGGACGAGGAGAAAAGATCCTGGTCTTCCACCTGAAGCGGAAAAAGCAGTACAAGAAGCTGCAAGGACATCGGCAGAACTTCACCGAGTTGCGCATCAAGGCCATTGAGGCCGACGGCGTGACTTATACCGCCGCCGTCGCGTAGCATTTTTTCAACATCAAAGGGATATGGGCGCCCCACCCTCGCCGTTTTTTTTGCGGCTAGGATGGGAAGCAAAAGAATCAAGAAGGGGATTGAGTCATGGCACATAAGAAGGGTGGAGGCAGCTCCACAAACGGACGGGATTCCAATGCACAGCGGCTGGGCGTCAAGGCCTTTGCCGGCGAACTCATCACTGGCGGCTCGATCATCATGCGCCAGCGCGGCACGCGCATCAAGCCGGGCCTCAACGTCGGCATCGGCTCCGACGACACGCTCTTTGCCAAGGTCACCGGCAAGGTGAAGTTCAGCGACCACGGCAACCGCGGGCGCTTTGCCTCGATCGAACCTATCGCGGTCGAGTAATTTCTCTTCGCAACAACGCAAGAAGGCCACGGCTGAGCCGTGGCCTTTTTGCGTTCCCTAATCTCTGATCCCTGTCTATCGATCCGGCCCGGCAAGTTTGCGTCCCAGAGCCTTGTCCACCACCTGCTCGGCGTCAGTCAGGAAGAAGCCGCTGGAAGACTGCTGTACGGCCACCTGCGTTCCGGTGTGGCCCAGCGTTGTGGCAATCTCATTCCAGCGGAAGAGCAGCGAGTTGATGGGCATCATCACGGGCTCGCGCGCCGGTTCGGGCAGCGCCGCGTAGGCTACCCAAATCCCCAGAGCAACCAGAATGAGAGACTCGCAAACGAATTGCAGCGGAGCGGTCAGCGAAGTGTGGGGAGACACGAATGAAGAAAGAAGAAGATCGCTGGCGGACATGGTGCCCAAACCTAATGCAATCCCAAAGGCTAAATCGCGTACCGAAAGACGCAACGCATTCATGCTCAGGCAGAGGAAGGCCAGCAGGAACAGCTCAATAAGACTCACCGAGCGCATCAATCCATAAGCAATTGTGTCCATGAAACGAACACGATCCGGTTCGAAGGTAAGGGATGATAAGCTAACGATCACTGAAACTAAGACTACCCAGCGGAAGGCCACGCTTCCCAGCCTCTGAAGCCCAGGAAAAGCCGAAAGCGCAGAGCGAAAGACCTCAATGCTGACAAAGAAGAGCAACACTGCGCTGGCTATATATACCGCAAAGTATATGAAGTAGTAATAAAAAATACAGCGACCATTGAGCCAATGGCGCGGCAGGCCATAGAAGAGCGCCAACAGGATCGGAGCCGCGACCATATTCAGCGCCAGATAGACTCCCATCGCCGGAAAGCGGCGATACTGCTTTCTGACCAGGAAGAGCAAACCGACAGCGATCCACAGCACGGTTTCCATCCCGCCCATCACCGACATCGCGCTGTGTGAAGACATAGCAGCCCTCCCGCCATTTTGCGATTACTTTGAGCATAGCGCGAAATGCCGGACTGCTCAACTACAAAACGGTTTGTTTTCTTGGCGATCTCGATGATTACCGTCGATTAATTATTTGTTACTATTAGCGTCTATTGAGCGGTATTCGGATCCGCCACGCAGAGGCCAGCCTGTCCGCAAGTCGGTCCAGGCATCGCTCCCGTCACCGATTGATGGCTGGAAAGCATTGGAGCGTTCTTCGGCGAAGCGGCAGCGGCGGCAACGCCGGCGACAACAACGGACAAAGCGAAGATGCGAATGGCAAGTTTCATGGTCGGTATCCCCTTTTGTTTTCATTGCCAAAAGTTCATCTTCTGGCTAATTACAATCCTAGGGGAGCAAACCGAAGTAGTCCAGTCGATCCGCAAAGATAATCGAAAGTTTTTCCCTTTTTCGGCTTCGACGCGCCGGCTGAAGTCGGCCATTTCCCGCTTTTTCCACCCCGAAAACAGCCTGTTTTCAACCCCTCCCGCGTGGTAAAATCGAGTCAGGCAGCTTCGCTGGAAAGCCCCCGTATTTCAATTGGTTAGACCGTTGAATCCGCGCCCGGAAACCACCCCGCCTGGCGCACCCGAATCGAGTGGCCAGCGAAGCCCCCGCGAAGGTAACCCGAATGGCGACTGACCCTATGAGCACCACCCCGATCCCGGAGAACAACGGCAGCTATACCGGCGAAAATATCAAGATCCTTGAGGGCCTGGAGGCAGTTCGCCTGCGTCCGGCCATGTACATCGGCTCAACCGGCGAGATGGGCCTCCACCATCTGGTCTATGAAGTCGTCGACAACTCCGTCGATGAGGCGCTTGCCGGCTATTGCAAAAAGATCGAAGTCGTCATTCACATCGATAACTCCATCACCGTCGTCGATGACGGCCGCGGCATCCCCGTGGACATGATGGATCTCTCCAATGGCAAGAAGATGCCCGCTGTACAAGTGGTGCTCACCAAGCTTCATGCCGGCGGCAAATTCGACGCCTCCACCTACAAGGTCTCCGGCGGCCTGCACGGCGTCGGCGTCAGTTGCGTCAATGCGCTCAGCCAGGAATTCAATGTCGAAATCTGGCGCGACGGCTTCACCTGGGAGATGGACTTCAGTTGCGGCGATCCGGTCAGCGAACTGCGCAAGGCCGGCACCAGCAAGCGCCGCGGAACCAAGATTCATTTCCTGCCCGACAAGACGATTTTTTCCGTCTCCGAGTACAACTACGACACCCTGGCCCAGCGCCTGCGCGAGATGGCCTTCCTCAACAAAGGCCTTGAAATCACCCTCACCGACGAGCGCACGGCCGACCCCAAGACTGGCGAAGCCCGCCGGGCGGAATTTAAATACGCCGGCGGCATCGCCGAGTTCGTCAAGCATCTCAATCGCGGCAAGACCGTCCTGCATGACAAGCCGATCATGATGGAAGCCATGCGCGACAACGTCGAGATCGAGATCGCTCTCCAGTACAACGACAGCTACTCAGAGACCGTCTTCAGCTTTGCCAACAACATCAATACCGTTGACGGCGGCTCGCATCTCTCCGGCTTTAGGACCTCGCTGACTCGAACCATCAACGCCATCGGCCAATCGCTCGGCCTCTTCAAAGACCTCAAAGAGAATCTTAGCGGCGACGATGTCCGCGAGGGCCTGGTCGCCGTGGTCAGCGTCAAGCTCTCGCAGCCGCAGTTCGAGGGCCAAACCAAGGGCAAGCTCAACTCCGACATCGCCGGCACCGTGCAGGCCTTCGTCAACGAACGCCTCGGCGCATTCCTCGAGCAGAATCCGCCCATCGCCAAGCGCATCATTAACAAAGCCATTGAAGCCGCGCGCGCCCGTGAAGCCGCCCGCAAGGCGCGCGACCTCACCCGCCGCAAAGGCGCGCTTGACGGCGGAGGCCTGCCCGGCAAGCTCGCCGACTGCTCCGAGCGCAACCCCGACAAATGCGAAGTCTATCTGGTCGAGGGCGAGAGCGCCGGCGGCACCGCCAAGCAGGGCCGCGATCGCCGTTTTCAGGCTATCCTGCCCTTGCGCGGCAAGATCCTCAACGTCGAAAAGGCCCGCTACGACAAGATGCTCGGCCACGAGGAAATCCGCGCCATGATCACCGCCTTTGGATGCGGCATCGGCAAGGACGACTTCGACGTCTCCAAGCTCCGCTACGGCAAGATCATTCTCATGACCGACGCCGACGTGGACGGCTCGCACATCCGCACGCTGCTGCTCACCTTCTTCTTCCGCCACATGACCGAGCTGATCCGCCGCGACAACATCTACATTGCGCAGCCGCCGCTCTTCAAAATCAAAAAGGGCCGCCGCGAAGAGTACATCAAGGATGAGCGCGAGTTCGTCAAGGTCATGGTCAGCCGCGCCTCCGAGGGCATGATCGTCCGCCACGGCGAGGCAGCCGGCCACATCGAAGGCCCCGTTCTCACCCGCTTCATCGCCACGCTCAGCGAGTATCTTGACTTTGTCGACAAGGTAGACAAGCGCATCCGCAATGAAAAGCTCACCGAGATGCTGGCCCGCGCCGAGCTGGTTCACCGCGCCGACTTTGCCTCCAAGGAAGAGAGCCAGATCCCGCCCAAGCTCGCCCAGCTTCACGCGCAGCTTGTCGAGCAGGCTGACGATTTTCTCTTCAAGTCTCTTGGCGAGCCGGTCGAGGACGAGGAGCACAACACCTGGTCCATCAGCTTCGTCGATGCCCAGGGCGCGCCGCGTCACATCGATTGGACCCTGGCCTCCAGCCCCGAGTTCCGCCAGATGATGGCCAAGTATACGCTCATCAAGGAGTATCTGGAGCCGCCCTTCCTGATCGAATTCGCACCCAAGACTACCGCCGCCGATGCCGCCGCCGCCTCAAACACGGGCTCCGATGGCTTTCAACTGGTGGCTGAGGAAGGCCCCAAGGCGGAGGCTGAAGGCGCCGAGGCTCAGGCGGAAGCCAAGCAGGCTCGCCGCATTGCCCGCGCCCTGCAAGAGCCGGTTGAAAAGCAGACCGCCCGCGAGCTCTTCATCTACATCGTCGAGCAAGGCAAAAAGGGCTACGACGTGCAGCGCTACAAAGGCCTGGGCGAGATGACCGCCACCCAGCTCTGGGAGACCACCATGGACCCCGAGCATCGCACCCTGCTCCAGGTCAAGCTGGAAGACTTTGTGGAAACCGAAGAGATCTTCGCCACGCTGATGGGAGAAGACGTAGAAAAGCGCCGCAAATTCATCGAAGACAACGCCCTGGATGTAAAGAACCTCGACATCTAAAACCCAAAGCCCAATGTTCGTAAAACATATGAACTGTCATCGTGAGCGACCGTAGCGAAGCGAAGAAAGTGAAAGAACCTGCGGAGGGCCGGCCGCATTCTGCAATGCAGGCGGGCGTTTCTCAAGTTTGTCATCCGGAGCGCAGTATGGCGCGTGATTTGCGCCATACCTGGTTGAAGAACCCGCGGTTGCTTTTCGTCAAGCTGCGGATAAGCTTTTTCCGATCGCAAGAGGCGTCACGGCGCGACTCCAATCATGGCGCAATTACCATAATTCACCGGGCATCATCTGAAGGCATTTCCCGGCTTGATTCCAAAAATTTTGAAGACGAACGCCATCGGGCAGAAGCCGGTGATCCCCGATTGAAACAGCATGATGCCCACCCAGGCGGTGAGCAGCAGCCACCACGGCGAGACAAAATGCCCCAGCGCCAAGCTGACCAGAACCATGGTCCCGGCAAATGTCAAAACAGAGCGATCAAGATTCATTGTTGACTCCTTTCATTCTCCAGCGCCGCCAGCATTGTCTTCCACGCCAGCGTTGCGCAACGCACCCGCACCGGATAAGCATGCACGCCGGACAAAGCCGTCATCCCCTCGGTTTCGGCCTCCATGTCACCCCTGAATTTCTCCGCGTCCCCGGCAGCCAGTGCGTGAAACTGCTGAAAGAGCGTTCTCGCCTCGGCGGATGTCTTGCCTACCAGCAGTTCGGTCATCAGGGAAGCTGAAGCCGTCGCCAATACGCAGCTTCTTCCGTCAAAGGCGGCCTCGCAAATAACGTCGTTCTGGTCGATCCGCAGCCAAACCGATAGATCGTCTCCGCAGGATGGATTATCGCTTTGCGCGGAGTGGCTGCTGCCGGCCATCACTCCGCGGTTGCGCGGATGGCGGCCATGATCAAGCACGCCTTTCGAGTAAAGTTCCACGGTTTCGCTCATTGCAGAAAGATTTCCTCCGCCTCTTCCAAAGCCTCGATCAGCGCATCCACCTCGGCCATTGTGTTGTACAGCCCAAAGGAGGCCCGCACCGTGGCCGGAAGTCCCAGACGCGCCATCAGCGGCTGCGCGCAATGGTGGCCGGCGCGCACTGCCACGCCGCGGCTATCCAGCATCTGCGCGATGTCGTGCGGGTGAATGCCGGCCATCACAAATGAGACGACCGAAGTTTTCTTCTTTGCCCTGCCCACAATTGTCAGCGGCTTGATTGTGGACAGCCGCTCGGTGGCGTATGCAAGCAGACCAGCTTCGTGAGCCCCGATGCGGTCGAGGCCCAGCGCCCTGACATAATCAATTGCCGCGCCCAGCCCGGCCGCCTGCGCAATCGGTGGCGTGCCCGCCTCGAATTTGGCCGGCAGTGGAGCGTAGGTAGTTCTCTCCAAGCTCACACTGGCAATCATGTCTCCGCCGCCTTGATACGGAGGCATGGCATCCAGCAGTTCCTCCTTGCCGTACAGCACTCCGATACCCGTCGGCCCATAGAGCTTGTGGCCTGAAAAAACCAGAAAATCGCAATCCAGCGCCAGCACATCGACTTTTGCGTGCGCCACCGACTGGGATGCGTCTATCAATACCTTGGCCCCCGCCGCGTGCGCCGCGCCAATCATCTCCCCAATTGGCAGCACAGTGCCCAGCACATTTGAAACATGCGCAAAGGCAGCTAAACGAGTGCGCGGACCCAGCAGCCGGATGAACCCATCCAGCGGCACTTCACCCGCGTCGTTCACCGGGGCCGCCTTCAGAACGATGCCCCTCTTCTCGCGCAGAAGCTGCCAGGGGACGATATTCGAGTGGTGTTCGAGGCCGGTCAGCAGCACCTCGTCGCCTTCTTTGAGAAAGGCTTCGCCGAAGCTGCTGGCCACCAGGTTGATCGCGTCCGTCGCTCCGCGCGTAAAGATAATCTCATGCTCGTAACGGGCGTTGAGGAGTGCCTGAACCTTGCGCCGAGCTTGATCGTAGTGTTCCGTCGCCCGCTGACTCAAGACGTAGAAACCGCGATGAATGTTGGCGTAATCGCGCGCGTAGAAGTCGTGCTCGGCATCGATAACCTGGATCGGCTTTTGCGCCGAGGCGGCTGAATCCAGATATGCCAGCCGATACCCGTGCATTCTCTGACCCAGGATCGGAAAATCCGCGCGTATGGCCTCGACGTCATAGAAGCCTGCGTGCTCTTCGCGTCCATCCGGAGAATGACGGACAAAGCCGGAACTTCCGCCGTCGATGCCCACAAGTGTGCCCTGTCTTTTGATTTCTTCGGATGCGGCTTTCATCGGTCTCTCCACGCGCGCAGATTAACTTCAAGCGAGTTTCCGGCTTATCTTGCGGCGGCCAGCGCGGCGGCGGGCGACGGCTGCTTGAAGACCTTGGTCGTGAAGAACTCGATCATCAGCCCAAAGAGGCCGTTGACAAAGAAATTGATTACCGGAAGCACACTCGGCCCCTTAGTCATAAACAGGAAGTAGGAAAAAATAGATCCGACCGCCATCCCTACCACGATTCCATTCCAGGCCCAATGTACTTTCAGCCCCGAGATGCCAATGGCAAAGCCCATCACGGCCCGGTTCAACAAAACCCAAAGCAGGTTCACCGCTGAAAAAGTGAGAATACCGGCCATAAAGGCCCCTGAAGCGCACATTGCGCCGGCAACCAGGCCAAAGAAAATGGCAACTACGATCCGTTTCATGCTTTCTCCATTCGGGGCAAAGACGCTTCGCGCGTCTCTTCCGATCAGAGTTACGACATGGCGCAGGGATTTGTTCCGCATGTTTTATTAAGGCGCCCCATTCTTTGCCTCTTAACGGAGGGAGCAGGGGCATTCAGGCTCCTGAATGCGGGAAACGAGAAGCTTTCCGCCCGAACCCAGCACGAATAACCATGGATATGCTTGAATTCCCGGGTACTCGCTCAGAAGTGGATCGTTCTTATTCAACGCGCCTTTGGCCCGAAGATGGACCACCTCCCGCGCATGCAATTGGCCTATGATGTGTCAAGAACCAGAGCCAATGCTAAGAACATCGCGATTGAGCGGTACGTCACTGCCTGAAAAGCGCGCCTGCTTTCGCCAACACGAGCTCGTAGTAAATCAATGGCGAGTTGCGATAGCACACACGGCCCTTTTCAGCGTAGCCGCAGCGTTGATAAAAGCCTCCCCCCGCCCCCGGCCGCATCATAAGCATCCAGGCAAATCACATCCGCTGGCCACTCCCTGGCAAGACGCGCCGCCTCTTCCAGGCATCGCGGCCGTCTGCCGGCTGCCCCATCCTCCCACGATCTGTGCGGAAGGGTAGGAACCACGACCCTCAACCCGTTAGAGTTAACCAAGGGAGCAAACCCCATGCGAGCGATGACGCGAGTTGCGACACTAGCGGTTGCGATCCTAAGCGTGTGTCTGGTTGGCGCGGCGCAATATGAAGATCGAGAGACGAGCGATACAAAGGCTTCTGCCACCGCCCCACCGCCCGAGGCGCGCATCGACATCAACCACGCCAGCGTGGATGAGCTGGTGAAAGTCCCCGGCTTGACGCGCAGTTGGGCCGGACGCATTGTGCGTTTCCGGCCCTATCGCACCAAGCAGGATTTGTTGGAGCGCGGCGTAGTGACCAGCGAGGTCTATGTGCGCATCGTGGATTACATCATTGCTCATCAGAAGGCGCAATGAACACCGGCGGACGGCACTCCGCCTGTTGATTTTGAAAGCTCTGAAGTAACGGGTCTCACGCGATCACTCCAGAACCAGCAAGTGTTTTCTGTACCGCTCGCCAGCCAGAAACTTGATTGCTTTATCCATGGTGACCAATACGCCCCGTTCTTTGATGGCTAGTCCAAGCAAATACGCGTCCGTTATCTGCTGATGGCCGAATACCCTATCACGGAAAGGTTCGGAAACAATTGACCACCCGGCCGAAACCGGCCAAAACCGGTAGCCGGGATGGTTGGCCAATTCCGCCAGTAAAACGGTCGTTTCCTCTACTGTGTGCGACCCGGCCTTTGGATTTGTTGCAACCCGAAGAAAACCGGCTTCGGAAAAGGCGCATACTCCCCAATCGAGACCAGGAGTATTAAACCATTTCATCACCAACCGATGATGAATGTGCGCCGGTTCGGCAAGAGCGACCAAGACGTTCACGTCAAGCAGATGCCTCTGCTTACTCAATCTCGTCCTCCTGAGCTGCCTTTACCATCTCGGGAGTGATGGTCCTGCCTGTTCCGGCAAAGATCAGCAGGCCGTTGGCCGCTCGCTTCAGGCGTAGGGATGGACTGGGCGATTGCATCGCTTCAACACCTTTGCGCGCCATTTCACTGATTGCGGTACTCAGTGTGACGCCCCGCCCCTTGGCGTATAGCGTTGCGTGCTGGTAGACATCATCGTCGAGTGTGATGCTGGTTCTCATAAAGCCATTATGCGCCAAGAAACATTGTGGTGCAATGATGCATTATGATGCAGACCGCAAACACCGCACCATATCACGGCGTGATTGACTGATTATTCAGAGAGCCCCGTCGAAAACATTGCGAATGAACAGCATCTCCAATTCGAAAAGCAAAGACGATGTTCATTCGCAATTGTTTTATGCCTCGACCGGTTCCGATGCGGAATCTTCGGCGGGCGTTGGCGCGTCGCCGCGCCGCAGCAGCCGGCTCACAATCACATAAAGCACGGGAATGAAGATGAGGTTGAGGACCGTCGAGAGCAACATGCCGCCAACGATGGTGGTGCCTACCGAGCGCCGTCCCAGCGCGCCCGCGCCGGTGGCGAAGACCAGCGGCAGCACGCCCAGAATGAAGGCGAACGAGGTCATCAGAATGGGCCGCAGGCGCAGTTCGCCGGCTTCGGCTGCCGCGTCGGCAATGGAGCGGCCCTTGCGCCGCAACTGCTCGGCGAACTCGACGATTAAAATTGCATTTTTAGCCGAGAGGCCAATCAGCATGACCAGACCGATCTGGCAGTAAACGTCGTTGGCAAGGCCGCGCCACGCCACCAGTCCCAGTGCGCCCAGCACCGCCATGGGAACGGCCAGCAGAATAATAAAGGGCAGCGCAAAGCTCTCGTACTGCGCCGAAAGAGTGAGATAAACAACCAGCAGGCCGAGGCCGAAGATCAGCAGCGCCTTGCCGCTGGATTCGATCTCGTCCAGCGTCAAGCCGGTCCATTCGAATTTCATGCCGGGCATCATCGTTTTGTTGGCCAGATCTTCCATCGCAGCCAATCCCTGGCCGGAGCTATAGCCGGGCGCGGCTGAGCCGTCGATCTCAACCGAGCGGAAGAGATTGTAATGGTTGATGACCGGCGGGCCGGAGCTTTCCGTCACCTTGGCCAGGTTGTCCAGCGGCACCATCTGGCCCGTGTCGGAGCGGACGTAATAGTTGTGCAGATCGCGCGCCGACATGCGGAAGGGCTGATCGGCCTGCACAAAGACGCGGTAGGTACGATTGTTGTAGTCGAAGTCGTTGATGTACTCCGAACCCATAAAGACGCTGAGCGTGTTGGTGATCTGCGAGAGCGGAATGCTCATCGCCTTGGCCTTCTCGCGATCAATGGTGACCAGCATCTGCGGGTCGTTGGCGGAGAAGGTCGTCAGCAGGCCAGTCAGATCCTTGCGCTGCCGGCTTGCGCCCACAATCTGGTGGGCGACGCGGTCCAGGTCGGTGAGCGTGTTGTTGCCCTGATCCTGGAGCATGAATTGAAAGCCGCCAAAACTGCCTACGCCGTTGACTGCCGGCGGCTCAAACATAGCCACCAGGCCGCCATTGGGCGCAAACATCAGGCTCATCAACTTGGGCGAAAGATCGGCCACAATATCGGCCGCTGAGTGGCCCTTGCCGCGCCGCTGATCGCTGGGTTTGGTCGAGACAAACATCATGCCCGCATTGGAAGCGCCGCCGGAAAAGCTGAAGCCCATCACTGAAAAGGCTCCGGCAATATCCGGGTTCTGGGCGATGATGTACTCGGCGCGCTGCGCCAGATTGGTTGTATAGGTCAGCGATGATCCCGGAGGCGCCTGCACAATCACCATCAAGTAGCCCTGATCCTCTTGCGGAATAAATCCCGTGGGCACGTGCTGATAGGTCCAAACCGTAGCGCCCAGGCCGGCAAAGAAGACGGCCAGCAGTAAGTAGCGCAGCTTGAGCGCCCCATGAATCACCTTGGCATAAGTGCTGGAAAGCCAGGTGATCTGCCTGTCGGTGGAGTGAATGAAGGCTGAAAAGAGCCGCGAAACCGGAGCGATGTGCAGAAAGTCGAGCTGCTTGGGACGGTCCTCTTCGCCGCGCAGAAACATGGCTGAGAGAGCAGGCGACAGCGTCAGCGCATTGAAGGCCGAGATGGCGATGGCGAAGGCGATGGTCAGCGAGAATTGCCTGTACAGAATTCCCGTTGTGCCAGGGAAGAACGAAACCGGCACGAAGACCGCGATCAAAACCAGCGATGTCGCGATCACCGCGCTGGTCACTTCGCCCATGGCGCGCGAGGTGGCTTCATGCGGGTCGGAGTGCTCCATGGCAATATGGCGCTGCACATTCTCAATGACCACGATGGCGTCGTCCACCACCAGGCCCGTAGCCAGCGTGATGCCGAAGAGCGTAAGCGCATTGATCGAGAAGCCAAAGATTTTGATGAAAGCGAAGGTTCCAATCAGCGAGACCGGAATGGTGACGGCGGGAATGATGGTCGCGCGCCAATCGAGCAGGAAGAGAAAAATTACAGTGATGACGATGAAGATGGCCAGCGCAAGCGTGACCAGCACTTCACGGATCGAGTCGCCGACGACGGTTGTGGAGTCGAAGGCAATGGCGTAATTCAGCCCTGGAGGAAAGCTCTTGGCCAGTTCGGCGAGGCGCGCCTTGGCGGCCTTGTCCACCTCGAGCGCGTTGGCATTGGAGAGCTGCTCGACGCCGATACCCATCGCATCGTGCCCGGAAAACTTGAGGGTGTTGCTGTAATCCTCGGCGCCAATCTCGGAGTGGCCCACATCCTTGAGCAGCACAAGTCCATTGCTTGAATTCTTGACAATAATGTTGTCAAACTCGGCAGGCGAAGTGAGGCGGCCCACCACGCGCACCGGAATCTGAAAGGCCTGCTTTTGATCGGAAGGCGGCTGGCCAAGCTGGCCGGCGGGAATCTCGATATTCTGTTCCACCAGCGCGTTGACCACGTCGGAGGCAGTGAGCGAACGGGCGGCCAGGCGCTCCGGGTCAAGCCAGACGCGCATTGCGTACTTGCGCTCGCCAAAGATGATCACGTCGCCCACGCCGGGCACGCGCTTCAGCGCATCCTTCACGTAGACATCGAGGTAATTCGAGATGAACTCCGGCGAGTAGCGGTTATCGAGCGTGTAGAAGCCCGCGCCAAAGACAAAATTGAAGTTGGATTTGGTAATGCTGATGCCGGTTGCGTTGACGGCCGCGGGCAGACGCCCCTGGGTGCTGGCCACGCGATTCTGCACGTCGACGGCGGCAATATCCAGATCGTAGCCGGTCTGGAAGGTCACGCCGATCGAGCTGCTTCCGCTGTTGGTGCTGGACGAACTGATGTAGCGCATTCCCTCGACGCCGTTGATGGCTTCTTCCAGCGGAATCGTGACCGCCTTCTCGACCGTATCGGCGTTCGCGCCCACATAATTGCAGTCCACTGAAACCTGCGGCGGCGCCAGCGTTGGATACATGGCAACCGGAAGGGTGGGGATGCACACCGCGCCGCCAAGAATGATCAGCAGCGCGCAGACCGTGGCAAAGACAGGCCGATGAATAAAGAAATCTACAAACAAGAGTTGCCTTCCTTTTCAATAAATGCTGACTCACTGGGCTTCAGGATTCGCTTCGGCAGTTAGCGGCTGCGATGAACTCTCAGCCGAATTCACCGCAGAATTTGGGTGCCACATCCCTGCGTTTTTTCCGGCGCAAGGATGGGAAAGAATGAAACCCACCCTTCAGGAATAGTGAAAATGCTCTAGGCCCCCGGCAGCGGCATCACCGGCATTCCATTCACCAGAAACTGCGTGCTGGAGACAATGACCTTGTCGCCCACAGCCAGTCCCGAAGAGACCGAATAGGTGTTGCCCACCGTATCGCCAAGCGATACAGCAGTCTGTTTGGCCATAAAGCCGCCGCTCTGCGCCTGAGCCACAAAAACAAACGTCTGCCCACCCTGGCGCGTCACCGCCAGCACTGGCACCACAGCCATCGGAGAAGTACTCCAGATTACCCGCGCCTTGATCATCTGCGCATTGCGCAGCAGCTCCGGGGTCGCGTGCACAGGGGCCTTCACCAGAATCCCCTGCAGTGTGCTATCCACCTGCGCGGAGAGAAAATCGATCTTCGTCTTTTCCAGCAGCTTGCCGGAGTTATCCATCAGTTCCACATCCAGCCCCTGGCGCACCTGACCCGCGCGCTCCGTCGGGACGTAGATGTAAGCTTCCAGATCCTTGTTCTCATCCACTGTTGTCAGCACCGGCGCCGGCGAGCCGGATGGCGATACGTAGTCGCCCACATGCACCGGAATGTCGCCAACCACGCCGTCAAACGGCGCGCGCACGCTGTAATAGGCCAGTTGCTCCTCTTGCGTCTTGCGCAGTTCCACGGCCGATTGGTAATCCGCCTTGGCGTTGTCGTGCGCCTGCTTGGCCTGGTCGAAGGCGTCGCGGCTGGTTACGCCCGCCTCGAAGAGCTTGCGCTGGCGCTCAATCTCCACCGTGTTGTAATCGAAAACGGCCTTCTTTTGCCGCTCGGTGGCGCGCGCCGATTCGACCGTGGCCATCTGCATCCGCGGATCGATCTCCATCAGCAGTTGACCGGCCTTCACCGCGTCGCCGCTGCGGGCCAGAATTTTGGTCAGCACTCCGCTCACCTGCGGCATCAATGTCGCCGACCGGCGTGACTTGATGGTGGCCACATACTCGCTCGACAACGGCACTGGAGCCAGCGTAACCGTCGCCGTCTGCACGGGCATCGCCTGCATCCCAGCCGCGGCTCCCGCCGCCGGAGCCTTCTTCGATTGGCAGCCGGTAGCCGCCAGCCCAACAAGCACAATACAACCTATCTCAAAAATGCGTCTCAAAGTGTTCTTCCTCACTTGATTCTTTCTACGGCAATTCAAGGCCTGAAGTTCAGTAAAACCTTCCGGCTTGGGCCGGATTTGGTACCGCAACGGACCGCGGTTTCCGGTCATCGCACGCGGCTTGAAGCAGCGCCACGATCTTAAGGCCGAAAACGCTCTCATGAATGGTGTCGATTGCTTGGAGAAATCAACACCGAATTGATCCAGCCCATAACTCTGGATACGCTTGTCGTGGTTCCGCTTTAGGCTTCCGTGCTCGGTCTCCGCGCAAGCGCCGGGCCAACGTGCGCACGGCGCTCACATAAAAACGATAAAAAGCCTTCCCCTCTATTGTGACGCTTGGAGGTGGAGCGGCGACGCAAAAAAAATCGCAAGAATAACCTCCGTCCCAGCTCGCGATCTCAGATTTTCGGAAAAGGCGCAGGGCAATTGCATTTTGAAGTTTGGGCGAGAGGTGAAAGGCAGGTGTTTTGGAGGTTCCGGAATGAGGGCTGAGTTTAAGAAAGACCGGCGGAAAGCTGTGGCGGAAATCGGCGAAAAAGGGGTGTTTTTGGCAAAAAGAGGGCCATATTTTGCCAAGAACGGCCAAAAAAGGCAATAGAATATTACTGATTAGTAACTAGTTTGCGTCCGTAACCTATTCAAATCGTGCTAGTTACAAAAATATGAGGAGGCAAAAAAGGGTAGGGGGGGGTGGGGTACGCCGGGATTTTTGGCGAAGAATCGACGAAACAAGGAACAGGAATCAGGGTGCGGCGAAGAGAAAATGAGTGCGCGGGCTGGAGAGTGGATGGCGATCATTTGGGCCTCGGGGGTACCGCTGCTTTTATTGTGCGCGCTGGGGAATTAATTCTCCGCAAAAAAGCCGCACAAGGATGGGGCGATATTCAAAGAGATGTGGCGAGTCGATTTTCAAAAGCGATTGCCCTGGGAAAAGGCGGCCGAAACCTTGACACAAAAGTAGAATGGGTTTCTACTGAAGCGTTGGTTGTGGTGAAGGAGTTCACCCTTAACCGCTGTCCATTCCCCCTCCGGGGATCCCGGCGTCAGGTTTCAGTCGCTGGGGTGGCAATAGGCCGGACAGATGATAACTCCTGACAGGGAATCCTGTTGCGGAGTTGTGTCCCAGCCGAGTTCCCTGAACGACAAATTAGGAGTTTGTGCTCATGGCAAACACTTGGGCTCTTTGTGCGCTCTGGGTGGGTCTGGCTTTGGCGGCGACACTGTTGGCGATCTGGTTCAAGATCTCGACGGCGCTTTCTGAGATTGTGGTTGGCACGGTGGCGCAACTGGTCATCGGCGTCTTTCTTACGGGGTTCTTTGGTTTTGCGCAGGGCGGACTGGCCGGCAATACGCAGTGGATCACGTTTCTGGCTGGAACCGGCGCAATTGTTCTGACTTTTCTTGCCGGCGCGGAACTCGATCCGGCCATCTTCAAAACCAAGTGGCGTGAAGCGTCGATCATTGGCCTGGCGGGATTCTTCGGGCCCTTTCTCGGTTGCACGGCAATCGCGCATTACGTGCTGCATTGGGCGATCATGCCGAGCTGGCTGTGCGGCGTCGCTCTCTCCACAACCTCGGTTGCCGTTGTCTATGCGGTGATGCTGGAACTTGGATTTAACGTCACCGAATACGGCAAAGCCATTTTGGCCGCTTGCTTCATTAATGATCTTGGAACCGTGATTGCGCTCGGATTGATCTTTTCTCCGTTCACCATCAAGACGTTGATCTTTGTTGTGGTTTCCATCGTCGTCTTTGTGGTTTTGCCATTTCTCACACCACGGTTCTTCAAGAAATACGGCGGGCGCGTCTCCGAGCTCGAAGCCAAATACCTTCTTTTTTTCCTCTTCGCGATGGGCGGATTGGCTGTCTGGGCGGGCAGTGAAGCAGTGTTACCGGCGTACATGATCGGCATGGTGCTGGCAGGAACGGTCGGAAAAGATCATTCGCTGATTCGCCGTCTGCGTACACTTACCTTTGGATTGCTCACGCCGTTCTATTTCATCCGAGCCGGATCGTTTGTCTCAGTACCGGCATTGATGGCCGCTCCCGTGACGCTGCTGGTTCTGTTTGGCGCGAAGTCGCTATGCAAGGCGGTTGCGGTGTACCCGGCAGTCAGGATTCATAAATACGACGGCAAGGCTGGAGCCTACTACACGCTGATGATGTCAACCGGCCTCACCTTCGGTACAATCTCCGCATTGTTTGGACTCAATCATCAGATCATCTCGCAGGCGCAGTACTCCTATATCGTGGGCACGGTTATCGCCAGCGCCGTGATTCCAACCATGATTGCAAACTCGTTCTTTCTTCCCCGGCATCTTCTTCCCCACGCACTGAAAAGCGTAAAGACAGAGCAATCAATTCAGCGGCCAATCCCCGCGGAAGAAGGATAGGTGAAACGAATGGGAAGCCCGACTTTTGTTGGAATTCAAAGAATACTGGTTGCATTCGACGCATCGCCACATGCGGAGCACGCTCTGGATGTGGCCCTGGCAATGGCGGGGGATATGAAGGCAAAGCTCTTTGTCCTTGCCGTGATCCGTCCGCCGGAACCCGCCGAGAGCGCGGAGTTTCATGCGGTGCTTGAAGATGGGCAGGAGCGCTTTGAGCGCAGCTTCGCTCCTCTCCGCGAACGCGCCAAGCAAAAAGAGATTGAACTCGAAACGGAGATTGTCATCGGTCATCCAGCCGAGCAGATCATTCACAAGGCGGATACCGTCCAGGCCAGTCTCATTGTGATGGGCAAGCGCAGCCACACCATCCTTCATCGCTGGATGCTGGGCTCGAACTCCGAGCGCGTTCTGAGGTATGCGCACTGCCCGGTAATGATCGTCCATTGAAGCTGAAAACGGCAGTTGAGAGCCCTCATGCGTAGGATGCGTCAGGATTGGGAGCCTCGAGAACTCGCTGCTTTGTTGTAACCAGGGCACGCCTTCAAAGCCTGCCGGAGCGCAGCCGAATTGGTGCCGTAAATGTATTAAAAATAAGGGCATTAGCCCCTGCGGTGATCTACATGCACTGAGTCAACCCCGCGCCACTAACCGCGCAGGGGGAAGTTACTGGAGGCAATCAACATCACGACAGCAACCGATCAAGCCATCTTGGGTTGGGACTTGGGTTGGAGAAGGTAAGGAGAGCCTTTTTCAGGTAGGTCGCCGGTAGCGATGCGCATCTGGCGCACTGGAATAGCCGCCAGCCGCGGCTGAGTTACTTCAAACTCAACGCGTTCGGCCAGCGCCGATACCTGCGAAACACTTTGCACATGTGAAGATATGGCTTTGAAAAACACTATTGTGAAGACAAGGAATACCATTCCTAAAACAAGAAGCACAGCAAGACGATGCTTATGTTCCTTTTTTAAAGCAAGCCTGATGAACCTTCTTCTCATCTCTGGCCGAACAAAGAAACCGCGCAGGGATTTCCAAGCGCGGTAGCAGATTTGCGAGAGTGCGCTTATCCTCTTGCTCATGGAATGTGGACGGCGAAATGGCTATCGCGCGACGCAAACCTTTCCCGTACTCGAATCAGAAGGTCATAGTTGCCCGGGGCCAGAGCCGTGCTTGCCTTGAATTCGCACGATGATGTGAAAGATATCTGAACCGCATTCGAATCCGATTTGCACTCGGCAATCGATGCTTCCACCCCATTCCTGAGTAGGGCTACCTTTAGTCGATCCGGCTCTGCATTCACGAGCGCAACGAGCGAAAGATTGGGTGACCTTGCCACGGTTCTGGAAGATGCATTCAAAATGGCAGGAACTAGTTCGCCCACTTCTGGAGCATTGCAATCGCTGACCAGGCGCACAGTAACAGCTATATCCTCGTTTTTGTACCGCAGCAACTCGTCAGAATATTTAGTGATGGCTTGAATGGTGGCAAGTCCGCCTGAAGCACCATCGATCTCATACATATTCTGCGCAAAATAAAGCCCATCGCGACTCGAAATGTCTACACAAGCGGAGCGCCATCCAACTCTGGGGGGAATGAGCAGTCCGACAGCCGATGGATTGAATTTTCCGGAAGCTTCGCCAAACCGCAACCCAACCAGCAGATTTCCAGAGACCTTTGGCTTGCCGACAAAGCTCTCGACGTACGGCGGATGTTGAAGACGAATAGATTGGGCCAAGATGCAGCATGGAAGCACACAAATTGCCAGTATGGCCCACTGAGTGCGGCGTAAACTTTTTGAAAGAAACGACTTCATAGCCACTCCCACCATCATCGGTCATCAATTCATACCCGGGAAGCTCCCCCACCCACCGGATCGAAATGCGGGAAAAGTGTTCTACTAACCATCAAGGGCGTGAATCACTAGTGTTGCCTGACAATATCCAGATGAAAACTCAACGTCCCCAGGCAAAACAGACCAGCTGAGTGAATTTGCACATCTTTAGAACATCAGGATTCGGAATCTGCTTGTTTCACATATTTTCACAGCTTGCCCTTACACAACGACCGTGCATCCCCGCCTTCAGGGACTGCTTCGCCATTGGAACGTAACGACCACGCTTGGGCTTTACGCCCACCGGGTCAATGCGTCGATGATGGCCGCGCAGGCTGCGATGATGCAGGCTCTTGAGACGAGTTCACAGACGATTCAGTAAGAGGTCTGGACTGATCTTGGGAGGGAAAAATGGAGACAGGCGAGAAAATACAGGCGAGAATCGAGGAAGCCACCATAGGAAGCGGCTGTAAACTGCTGATAAATATGGTAGGCACGACTGGATTCGAACCAGCGACCTCTTCCGTGTCAATCTAGCCAGATCTGGTTTTTCAACGACTTACAACACCGCGGGGACTGCCAAAGTACGCGGAAGTCGTGCAAGACAGCAAGATTTGTGGGTTGGGCTGTGGGTTGAAAAAACCTACAGTCGCCCAGCGAATTGCATTTATGGAGTAACGCTCTATAATTGCATACATGATCTCCAGGCGCCTCAATTCCCATCTTAATGAACTGCTTCGCCATTCCCCGGCGGTCGTCCTTTTGGGGCCGCGCCAGGCTGGAAAGACCACCCTCGCTTTGGAGATTGGCGAAAAGACAGCTTCGATCTACCTGGATCTTGAAGACGAGAACGACCGCGCCAAACTCGCCAATCCCAGCAAGTATCTTGCGGACCATGAAGGCGAGTTGGTCATCCTCGATGAGGTTCACCGTGTACCGGAACTCTTTCAGCAGTTGCGAGGCATCATCGACAGGGGACGGCGGCAGGGAAAAGCCAATGGCCGCTTTCTTCTACTCGGATCGGCGGCCATGGACCTGCTCAAGCAATCCGGTGAGAGCCTGGCGGGACGCATCTCTTATCTCGAACTCGGCCCCTTCGACGCCCTGGAGATTGATCCGGCTTCCCTTGAGACGCTTTGGGTGCGGGGTGGGTTTCCGCGCAGCTTTCTGGCCGAGTCCGACGATACCAGTCTGCTCTGGCGGCGCAATTTTGTCCGCACCTACCTGGAGCGCGACATCTCGCAATTCGGCCCCCGCATACCGGCTGAGACGCTGCGGCGCTTCTGGACGATGCTGGCGCACAATCAGGCTCAGATTCACAATGCCGCCACTTTGGCGCGCGGTCTGGCTGTCGATGGCAAAACGGTTGCCGGTTATCTTGATCTTCTGGTGGACCTGCTGCTCGTCCGGCGCTTGCCGGCTTGGCATCGGAATGTCGGCAAGCGGCTGGTCAAGTCGCCCAAGGTATATGTGCGCGACAGCGGCATAGCACATGCTCTGCTCGGCATTCGCGATAAGGAAGCGCTGCTCGGCCATCCGGTCATTGGCCAAACCTGGGAGAGCTTTGTCATGGAGACTCTGATAACCGCTGCACCGGACGGAACCGAGGCGCACTACTACCGGACCTCGAACGGAACCGAGGTGGACCTTCTCCTTACGCTTCCCGGCGGAGAGTTGTGGGCCATCGAAGTCAAACGCACGTCTGCACCGAAGATCGAGCGCGGCTTCCATTCCGCCTGCGCCGATCTGAATCCGCAGAAACGGTTCTATGTATATCCGGGCACCGAGCGCTTTTCACTTGACGACAGGACGGATGCCATCAGTGTTGTCGAACTCGCAAAAGCATTGCCCAGCCGGGTTCTGTTCTGATCCTCGTTCACCACGTCCAGCGGCCAGTGCAGCCGATTCTCCACATCCCAGTAGCGGTGAACCACTTCATTGTTTCGCTCCGGAGAGAGAACTGTAATAAGCAGATAATACGTGGTTTATGTTGTGGTTTTGTCCGGCGTTTAGCGCACCGGTTCTACCTTGCCGATGGCCTTCAAACCGGACCATTGATGCAGCTTTTGGAGCCAATCGATCTGGTTGGAAACCTTCCCTCCTCTTCAAGGGGTCACGTGTCTGATACTTCAACAGCGAAAAGATAATGAAAATAAGCGACAAAGAGAAAATTATGGTCCGTGCGATGGACGAGTAAAGTGCTGGTGTTATCCGGCAATGAGTCCGAATTGGCCCGCGATCCTGTTCGACTTTGACGACCCGACTGCGATAATGCAAGACTGTTCCGACTCCTCTGTGCTGCCGAGCTTTCTAGCTCATGCCCTGTTATGCTTTTTAGGGTGTATAAAATCGAATGCGCTTGTCCGCGGTGACGTGGCATCCTCATCGAATGTGGGTCCGAAAATGCCAGTGGAACAGTATTCAAGCACGAGTGAAACGATCGACGCGATTTCGTCCAGGGTGCAAGCAGCCCACCGTCCGTTCGCAGGAGCGCAAATGCGTCTTGCCATTGTTCCCAGCGCAACGGGTCCTCAGTTCTTGACCGGAACGATGGTATTTGCAGAACAGAAGCTCGATGATTCTGCCCGCGCCGAGTATAGGAATGTCCAACTATTTGAGTTTTGGATTGAAGGCCAAGACGATGCAATCAGTTTTTTATATCGGTTCTTTTCCGGCCAAGAGCGGATAAGCGGGGTTCCCGTTCTGAATAAATTCACACACACGATGGTCAATCACGATGCCAGCGGGCACAACGCATCGAGATGGCCGTCGTGGCTCTTCACGACCAGTGCAGATTCCAGAAAGGACAACCAGCGCCTCCTCCTTGACCAACAGCCAACTGTGAGCAAAGGACGACCACCCTTTCGTTCTCCTGCTGACGCAGTTCGTAGCTGGGTTTTCCATCAGACGCAACAGATCGTTATGGCAAACGACGTACCATATCAGGACCAATTCCTTGTCGTGATTCCGGATACCCGTGCCCGATTTGTGTCGGGCAGGTGGTCCCCCGGTTCTCTTGACGTTGTATTGGAGGCGAATGCGTCTTTGCGTGACCTAGAGTTGCAAATCTTGCATGTTGGTTCCGAGAATAGAAGCGCAAACTATTCTGTGCAGACGGAACCCATGCACTTCCCAGTTCCCGATGATGCGCGAGAACTTCTTCTCTACGTTGTGCATAAAAGCGATGACTTAATTTGCATGCACTCGTTAAACAGTGTTTATCGTTCATTTGGAAAGACCGATACCATAGAAAATGAGGGTGTTGACTTCGCGCGCGAACTCCAACTTGGCGAGAACGGAATTCGTGAGTTTAAGCCGTTCATAGTTCCCTGGGATAAAAAGGAATTCGAGCTTGTAAAATCGGCAGTCGCGTTTGCCAATTCAGATGGTGGTACCATCTTCGTCGGTGTAGACGATGAGGGCGTTCCTCAAGGGGTTTCGGAAGCGAGAAAGTGCTTTCCTAAGACCGACAATCCAATCGAAGCGCAAAAGGCCAGGCTGAAGAATCTAATCACGGAGAATACGAAGCCAGTTCCTTCGGTGACTTACACAATCGTCAAAATGAATGGAAACCCGGTTGTCGTAGCCGAGGTGAAGAAATCGTCAACTTTGTGCTCGACTCACGATAATCGCGCCTACGTCAGGAGGGGCGCGACAAGTCGTTTAGCGGATCCACAAACTGAAATACCTTCACTCAACAGAGTTCCCGGTATTGATTTCGAGATACCGCTGAATGCACTGGGTTGAAAAAAGCGAAGCGGAAGAGTACGTTGGCACGTTTTGCAATGTCATCGAGCGGAACTGAGGCTTTTGCGGCTACAGCGTTTCGCACAGCGATGTTCTATTGCCTAACCGACAGGAATTGGTGTAACAAAGTCATCTCGCATTCGGAACGCAGCGGACGATCCGCGTTCAACTAACTCGTCCAGAAGAAACAGAATCGAGTCGCGGAGAATGGGTTCGCGTTTCAGCTCTAGCGGTCTTGAATAGACATGCCTCTGCAGCAGAAGTGCGAGTGTAAACACTGTATTCGCTTTGGATAACATCGTTCGTGGATTGCCATGCCGCAGGCGCTTTGCGATTTGAATAAATGCACCGGGAAGTGATCGCTCCCCGATGTGGTACAGGAAGCGCACGTAGTCGTCCATAACAGTCGACGAAGGTGGGAGTGCTTCAAACAGTTCATGAACATGATGGACATGTCCTTCCAGACTCCGCCAGTGGCGCGCATCCTCCTTCCAGAACGTTCCTAGAAAGATCGCAGACATTAGTTCATTTCCGCTTGAATACTGGTCATCGATTCTACCGAGCCATCTTGCATTCTTAATTCTATCCGCGAACATCGTCCAAATCGACCAGAATTGATCTGTATTTGGCTCGCGATCTTCGACACCAATCAGGCCTTCAATAACCCAATATACTTCTCGCCCGTGGCTATCGATAGCATCGAGAATCGGCTGGAGAATTTCTCCGGCAATTTCAGAGGATGTACGCATCACGAAGCTCCGGAGGAGCTCGGAAACAGCGGACTCCATATCTCGGTTCCTGGGGCGCCGGTTATCATCGTATCCATTTCGATCATCATTCCATGAATCGGCTACTCGTTGAGCTGCCTTCTTGAATGCCTTAACAGCGATTGGCTCGGTCGGCATTTGCGCCAGAATTACTAGGATGTGTCCATTTGCCTCAGCGCCAAACCACTCGGCAGTATCAAGCCTCTCATAAGCATCATTGGATAGTGAGTCTGGCAGCCAGAACCGCTGCCGTACAAGTGTAGCGGCGTCAATTTCGATGGACTCAACCGGCCGTCGTTCTGGATATGGGATCTCGTTCGCGACGCACATCAATTCCTGAATACAGACACCTTGCGCCGCGAGTGCATTCACGCACCTCAATGTGAGCCGATAATCAATTGACCACAACTGCGTAGCAATTCCCCACACAGTATAGGATCTAACCTCATTGATTGGGTGAGTCAACGCAACCGCGAATGCGTCTCGGACACTTTTGCGGCTTCGCTCTGGGAGACTCTTGCCTAAAAGAAGGGGGAGAATGCGGGCGCAAGCTCGATCGGCAGAAACGTCGAAGCGCTGCACACGCTCAAGGTGGTTCCAACTGCTTGCTTGACGCGTGACCTCTGAGCATACGGTTTGCACACACCACTCTTGTTCGTCTTCCGACATTTCATTCCAATGATCGCGAACGCAAACAGCGGCAACAATTCCTGGCCCTCCTCTAGTCATGTCGCCCATTTGATCATCCGAACTCGACCAATCCCATGTTCGAGCTTGATTCAACTGTTCTTTCCATTGCGCAGGATTGTAAGCCCCGCTGTCATCTTGGTTGAACACTTTCTCTCCCCACATCCAAACACTGAGTTTGCTCTGCATGGACGCGAAGCGCGCGGAACTCTCTACGACCATTTCTTTCACATCCGGGTCGGGATCTTTAAGCTCAAGGTAAATGGCTACTGTAGGGGTGTCGGGAGTGCTGCCCTGCACCGCATTCGCTTGGGGCTCTTCAGGAGAACTTTCTTTAACGACGTATTGTCGCAGGTCCATTTTATGCATCGACAGTCGCCAAATGCGGTGTTCTTCGTTTTGATCGGGTATAGGCGGAAGAGCTGCATTGTGCTCGTCGAGAATCGCGTGAACTTGAGGAGCGAACTGACTTAGTTGCAAGTTTCTGATCGCGTTTTCAAGATCGTTCTTACGATGTGCCATAATATCCGCTTGCTTCCGTTCTTCCTCGAAGACCCTATTTTCCAGACGGGCTCGGGGTAACATTGCAGAGATGCTCGACAATGATCGGTGTTCAGATGCCAATCGCTGACGATCAAGTAGGATGCACTCCGGGCACCGGAGCAATACCAACAATGTTTCGCCAGACAATCGCGGGAAGGCATTCGCAATGCTTGCCACTACTGCTGTAAGGGCCACTGAATTAGACTTTCGGAGGATATTCAGAAGGGCATCGTCCAACCTCTTCGGGAACGCGTCCGCATATCCTAATAGCCAACGTTCGAGCGCCATTAAATACGATAAAAGGACGTTCGGACCAACCGTAGAGCCCCGGTACCAATTCCAAAGACGTGAATTACCCCATTGTTTTCGCGACGTGCCATCCTTAAATGTCAGGCAGATTTCGCTTGGTGGTTCAATTCGGTCGGGTACCCGAGGATGCGCGTACCAATCGGCAGAGTGATTAAAGACTGAGATTACGAAGTCCAAGCCGGCGTCTGGATGGTAGCGCAGTAACGGGAGCAACGGGCCACGGTACGCGCTGGGCGGAAAGTAGTCGTGCTCACTTTCTTTAATCCCAAAGAGCATCTCAAGTTCGATTGGGCTTACGTACCGAGTTGTTCGCTGAAGGTCTGCTTCAGAACAGAGCACGCGACTTGTCGCCACCGATATGACTAGATCTGGTTGGTCTCGCGCTGCCGCCGTTCCTTCCATTCCCGATAGGACAATATTTTGCAGTATCTCCGATGCCCGCCCGCGGGTTTCCCTTTTATCCGTCCCTCGGAGCAGTGCGCCAAATTTCTTTGGGTCTGCATTTGGAATCTTCGCAATCACCTGTACAGCTGTCTTCAGCTTGTCCTCCGATCGATGGTCGTCGAACTTCGAAACGAGCCAATGCGCTATTGCAGCAACAGAATCGGCTCCGTCGGGATAAGGTTCCGAATAAACGCTGATGCCACGGACCCAATCTTCAACAAAACCCAAAAGGAGCAAATGGTCTTCCGATTTGAAGGCCTTGAGATGTCTCTGCACTATCCGAAGAAGTGACGGCCAGGCGGTCCCATCTGGAACGGTAAACAATGCGCCTTGACCCGCAAGCCAGGAAGGCGTTGTTACGCAGGCAACGCGCAATAAGTGAAGAACTCGCCGGAGTAATTCATAGTTATTCGCAATCAGCTCGGATTCATGTCGCTCAAGAAAGTTCGTTGATGATTCTGTGCGAAGGAGGGACACAAGTGTGTCATCTCGAAAGTGAGCAGGGACGCTCGATAGGACAACACTCGGAATGACGTTATCTGCGCAATTTGGATCACGCTCCACTAGCTCAGTGACCCACTTGCGATAGGAGCGCCGAATGGCTGGGTAGGTACCGATCCTATCGATGAGCTCTCCAAGGGAACCATTGACTAGGGAAAATTGTTCATCTGTCCAATGCAGAATTGCCCAGTCTTCAAGAATATCGTGGGCAGGCGCCATAAGGATACTGTTCTGTTTCGGAGAAATGACCAGAGCGTCAGCTTGTAACAGGTTAAGTACTGATGCGTCGAGATCGTCGCAGGCCACGTAGAGAGTAAGTGACCGAGCCCGTCGCAATGCGATTTGCTGGAACGCCTCCTCTCGTCGTCTCGGCATTCCATCAAACTGACGCTGGTCATCACGAACGACTTCTCGCCAGAATAGATCACGAAATTCGCGCTCGCTTTCCGGAAGGGGGCGTTCTGGCGACCAGGAGATCCTTAACGCTTTATCGAGAATATAGGGATTCCGAAGCACTTCACGTAGTGCCGGATTTGTGAAAGGACGGCTCAGGGTTGGGTGTGCGGCTTGCACTGCCGATAATTCTGAATCGTCAAGGGGCGGAACTGTGACGAGTGAATGAGTAAGGTGAGCTGTCTCAAGAAAGCATGAACGCACTAAGTCGGCGGAGTAGTCCCGGCAAGTTAAGACAAGATATAGACTCTTATCGGCTGCTGCCATACTCAAAAGATCTTTGAAGGAATCGCGAGTTGGGCTTTCAAGGAGGCGTTCGATACTTTCGACAAGCAGTACCTTGCGGGCTTGGCTAGCGAGAATCGCACCGACCGAGACACCATTTGCGGGAATCTGGTTATTCTGTAACGTTGTGTCGAAATGGGTCGTTGCAAATTCCTCCGCCCGAAAGCTGAATACAAAGTGCTCTTTAGAGAGCTGAGCAAGCACGTTTTTTGCGACGACGGATTTCCCAGCGCCCGCTGGACCCGATATCAGAACTATCTGGCTCTCTCCGAAGGTTTCGATCACAGTTTGAATCAACCCAGCGCGCGTCAAGTGCGTGTTGCCGCCTATTTCTGAATGGATTCCTTCGAGAATCAGTGTCGAGTGATCTCTTAATGCCTTTAGCACACGGTGTTGAGCTGAAGCAATCGCTGAATGTCGTTCACGGAGTGCGCTAGGCAGATCATTACGGCTCAAACTCCGACCTGCCGGCATCGAATCCGCGGCGAAGGCGAGCAACGCATTCCATGATGCTTCGGAAATTCCGATCTGGTCTGCTTCGGCGGCTGTGTAGGCAAGAAGCCCCTTCATCATAGCTTCTGTCTGTCGAGTTGAGGTATGCAAATCTAAGCTGAGAACGTGCAAGACGCATAGAAATGGCCAAATGTCGACCGGTGAAACAATCCTGTTCTCTAGCTCACCAATGATTGTGCTCAATTCGTTGCAGTGGTGAACCGCTTTGGCGCTAATGAATCCTGCGGTGTTCAACCGTTGTTCAAATTCTGTGCCGCTTCTGCTTGCCCGAGCACAATCCAAGAGCCCCGCAAAATGTTCTAGCAGAATGTTCGTCCCTCGTTGTGTGACGATAACAAAACGGTCAGAGGAAGCCGAGAATCGTTCAGGTATCTTAAAGTCCTGCCAAAAATCTTGGAATGTCTTTTTGCATTCTTCGTCTGATGAACTAACTGTGAAACTCCTCTTGACTTGGCCAATCAGCTTTCTGTGTTCTCCACGCCCATTCTGCCCAACTATCAAAAAGTCGTCCGTGTGCCATCCAAGGTGTTCGGTCTGCAAATGCACTTCGACAACAGCACAGTCAATCAAAATTGGGGGTATCCAGCCGACGAGAAGCTGAACAAGCCAATAGGCGTCCACATTTTGCTCGAAGAACGTGCCGGCACCACCGGTGGATGCTGGGCTAGAGATTGTTGCAGCTTTCGACGCGTCCGCGTCGAGCGTCTGGCTTTGGGTCGTAGAGCTTTTCTTAGACGGTGTTTTCATGAGTGGGATTGCCGCGATACTGAGGGAATGACTAGGCTGTTGCCGGGAATGTCGCGTGGGCATTTTCGGCACCGCGGATATCGCCTCCTAACCAAATTGCAGTCTGCTGCATATTATGATAGTCCGCTTTTCGGGTGCATAACGGCGTATCCGTGGTCGAAGTGGCGGTGTTCTCCAGCATTGAATTCGACTTGGCGGTTGCTGTCGAGACGCGGCCGTCCGGCGCGATGACTCGATGGCGGCAAGGTCGCGATTGACAACGCCGAGTAACTTGTCGGGCGCGGTGAACGGGATGGCGGCGTCGTAGCGCACGCTATATCGCTCCGACTTCGCCAGGATGCGCAAAAAAGCCGGGGCGGCATTCGTGACTTATTGGCCGAAAGCAAAGCCGCCAACAAAGACGGCAATGCCGGCAAGCAAACTGTTGAAGAGGATGAACGCGCCCACGGCAAGCGCACCAGTGGCAACTCGCTTCTCTTCGCCGGTATTGCCGAGGACGCTTGCACGGACCCGGCTTGCTACCAACTCCCTCACACCTGCCGGGACATCCCGTCGGCACCGTTTGCAGGAGACGACAAACTGTTTAGACTTCAAGATTGGGAACCCAAAACTCATTGACCTATTATCGGCGAACAAATAGCGAATCGTTATCCACAGTAGCAAGCGATGTAGCGTGGACGGATATTGCTTCGTGGGTACTGGATTCCTTCGGGTTGGCGGCGGATCGCAGGGTAATCCTTCTATTATGAATAGGTAGGCAATCAAGACAATTGCCTGAATCCGCCGCAGGTGGCCCGGTTAGATATCGAGAGCGCCGAGATTTTGCAGGGCATTCGGAGGTTGCTATGAGCACAAGCCGGAATTCCACTCCTTTGTACGAGGACATCCGCAGTTTGGTGTTGTCGGCTCGCCAGAGCGCCGCCCGCGGTGTCAACTTGTTGCAGGTCTATACGAACTACGAGATTGGCCGCCGCATCTTCGAGCAGGAACAGCAGGGAGCCGACCGCGCTCAATATGGCAAGGAGATCGTTCGAGACTTGGCTACCCGGCTGACCAGCGACTTCGGAAGCGGGTTCTCGAAGACCAATCTTGAATATATGCGGCGGTTCTATCTTGCCTATCCAGGGCGAACGCCACAGATTGCCCAGACGGCGTCTGGGCAATTCCCGGCTTTTGCAATTACCCAGACAGTGTCTGGGCAATCACAGGATGCAGGCGGCCAATTGCAACATCCGTTTTCCCTGAGCTGGTCGCACTACGTTTTCCTGATCGCACTTAAGCCCGAAGAACGCGACTTCTACGAGATTGAGGCTGCCCAGCAGGGTTGGACTCTACGCGAACTCCGGCGCCAATTCGATGCCGGCCTATATGAGCGGCTGGCCCTCAGCCGTGACAAGCAAGCGATCCGCGATCTGGCGAGACAGGGACAGCACGTCGCCAAGCCACAAGATCTGCTCAAAGACCCCTACGTGCTGGAATTTCTCGGCATTGAAGAAAAGGCCCGCTACTCCGAGTCTGATCTGGAATCGGCCATCGTCACCCACATTGAAAAGTTCCTGCTCGAACTGGGGAAGGGCTTCCTCTTCGAGTCCCGGCAGAAGCGGTTCACCTTCGACGAAGAGCACTTTTTCGTCGATCTTGTCTTCTATAACCGGCTGCTGCGATCCTACGTGCTCATCGACCTCAAAATTGGCAAGCTCACGCATCAAGACCTCGGCCAGATGCAGATGTACGTCAACTACTTCGACCGCCATGTCAGGACCGAAGCGGAGAACCACACCATCGGTATCGTGCTCTGCAAGAAAAAGAATTCCGCCCTGGTCGAAATCACCCTGCCCAAAGATGCCAACATTCACGCCCGCGAATACCAGCTCTACCTGCCCAGCAAAGAGGAGCTGCAACAAAAGCTCACGGAATGGATGGGAGAGCGGGATGAGCAGGGTGAGTAACGTCCGTAGGGGGTCTGGAAAGACGCGCTGATTCCGCACAACGCGATCAGTGACAACTCCAGAAACTGCGCCATACCAACACCTCCATTGGCACAGAACATTAAAACCTATCATATTGGGCACGGAGTCGTGTGCTAGGGATAAAATGAAGATCATCAACACATTGCGGCTCCAGGCCATAGAGCCGATGAAGCAGACGATAGAGACGGCGATTTCCGAATTTGGCAAGGCTGCCAAAGCAAAGCTGGCCAATCCGGCGGCAACTGGTCAACCAGAGGACCAGATTCGTGCCCCGTTCGAGCAATTGCTCCTCGACGTTGCCGCGCTCTCCGGTTTTCCTTCTGGCAGCGTTGTGGCCGTCGGTGAGTCGTCAGTCAGTGACCTTAAAACCAGGCCGGACTATGCCGTCACCGTTCAGAAATCCCTCGTCGGATTTGTCGAACTCAAGGCTCCCGGCAAGGGCTGTGACCCCAGAAAGTTCAAGGACCCTCACGACAAAGGTCAGTGGGAAAGATTGTGCTCGCTCCCCAACCTCCTTTACACAGACGGCAATGGATTCAGTCTGTGGCAAGATGGAAAACTCGTCGGCACTGTGCTTCATCTGGACGGTGACATTGAATCCTCTGGAGCCAAACTCGCTCCGCCGTCTGGCCTGCAAACGCTCTTTGAAAACTTCCTGCGCTGGCAACCGGTTGCGCCGCGCAGTGCGCGTGACTTGGCCCATACCACTGCCCGTCTTTGCAGGCTTCTCCGCGATGAAGTGACCGAACAGCTTGGCCTCAAAAGTGAAGCTCTCACCTCTCTGGCCACCGACTGGCGCACATTGCTCTTTCCTGACGCAACCGATGAGCGCTTCGCCGATGGCTATGCGCAAGCTGTCACCTTCGGTATGTTGATGGCGCGCGCCAAGGGAATCCCCCTCGGCAATGGACTGCAACTGGCTGCGTCGGAACTCACCAAATCCAGCTCCCTGATCGGCGCTGCTCTGCGCCTGCTCACCGAAAACAGCGAGAATCAACAAACGCTGAAAACCTCGCTCGATACGCTGACTCGCGTTCTCGATGCCGTGGATTGGAACAAAATCAGTAAGGGCCAGCCCGATGCGTGGCTCTATTTTTACGAAGAGTTCCTGGCCATCTATGACAATGACCTGCGCAAGCTGACCGGCTCTTACTACACGCCTCCAGAGGTGGTCAGTGCAATGGTTGCTCTGGTAGATGAAGCGCTTTCCAGCGAGAGGTTCGGTCTCCATGCCGGTCTCGCCGCTCCTTCTGTCACCCTGGCTGACCCTGCCACCGGAACCGGCACCTTCATGCTGGGCGTTCTCCGCCGCATCGCCCAAAGAGTCCGGGACGATCAGGGTGAGGGCGCAGTCCCCGGCGTCATTCATGACGCGCTCAAGCGCCTCATCGCATTCGAGATTCAATTAGGCCCCTTTGCTGTCGCCCAGCTCCGCATTCTCGCAGAGGTTCTTGATCTCACTGGCTCCACATCGAATGAACCCTTGCGTATGTTTGTTACCGACACGCTGGGCAACCCGTACGATGATGCCGAGTGGATTCCCGGCATTCTGGCCGCAATTGGCAAATCTCGCAAGGATGCGAACAAGATCAAACGCGACGAATCCATCACCGTCGTCATCGGCAATCCGCCCTACAAGGAAAAAGCCAAAGGACGCGGTGGCTGGGTCGAGCAGGGCAATCCCAACGCCAAGGACCCCGCACCGCTGGAAGCCTGGATGCCGCCCGCCGAATGGGGCGCGGGAGCGCACAGCAAGCACCTGCGCAATCTCTACATCTACTTCTGGCGCTGGGCCACATGGAAGGTCTTCGACCACAGCCCCGAGCACAACAAAGGCATTGTCTCGTTCATTACCGTTGCTGGTTTCCTCGGTGGTCCCGGTTTCCAAAAGATGCGCGACTATCTTCGCCGCACCTGTGACGACATCTGGGTCATCGACTGCTCGCCGGAAGGCCACCAGCCGGACGTGCCAACGCGCATCTTTCAAGGTGTGCAGCAACCGGTCTGCATCGTGATGGTCTCCCGCTCGAAGAAGATGAATCTGGAAACGCCCGCAACGGTTCGTTTCCGTGCTTTACCCACTGGCAAACGAGAGATCAAGTTTGAAGCATTGAAGGGCATTCATTTGCACGACGCGGAATGGACCGATTGCCCGACCGATTGGCGTGCGCCATTTCTGCCCGTATCGCACGGAGCATGGTCCACGTTTCCAGCACTCGAAGACCTTTTCGTATACAACGGCTCAGGTGTGATGCCTGGAAGAACTTGGATCATTGCGCCGGACTGCGATTCGCTGGAAAAGCGCTGGACCAAGCTCAAATCAGTTTCCGTCGATAAGATGGACGATCTGTTTCAGCCACATTTGAATCATGGAGTGCTGGGAGATCGTCACAGCAACAAGATTCTGCAAGACGCACTTCATGGATTTCCGGTCAAGATAAAATCCGTTGCTGATGACTCCAAGCAAATCGTTCCGCCGATAGGCTATGGATTTCGCTCATTCGACCGGCAATGGATCATTCCAGACAAGCGTTTAATCAACAGACCAAACCCTGAACTCTGGAATTGCAGGTCAAACGATCAGATTTATCTCACCGCGTTTAGCGAAGAGAAGCCGACTAGCGGCCCCGCACTCACTTTTACTGGCCTCGTTCCTGACCTCCATCACTACAAAGGCTCTTTTGGTGGTCGTGCGTTTCCTCTCTGGCGCGACGACAAGGCACAGCAGCCAAATCTACCACCGTCCCTGCTTCCGCACCTCTGCGAAAAGTACGCGGTAAGCGCGACAGCGGAAAACCTCATGGCCTATATCGCCGCCGTGGCCGCGCATCCCGCGTACACCGCCAAGTTTCAGGATGATCTATCTACGCCCGGTCTGCGGATTCCATTAACCGCCGATTCAAAGCTATTCACAGAGGCGGCAGAGCTGGGCCGTCGCGTGCTCTGGCTTCATACCTTCGGCGAACGCATGATCGACCCAAAGCATGGACGCCCCTCTGGCCCGCCGCGCCTTCCCGCAGCGAGTATGCCAACCATTCCCAAAGAAGGTGCGGTCTCCAGTGAGCCGGATCAAATGCCCGACTCCATCAACTATGACGCCGGGAAGCAACGCCTGTTGGTGGGCCACGGCTTCATTGAGAAGGTCCCGCTGGCAGTCTGGCAGTACGAAGTCTCCGGCAAACAGGTTCTTCTCCAGTGGTTCATGGGGTTGCCCCCTCGGCTGAGACAAACAGTTAAGACCCACGTTGCCGTTCGCTGCAAAAGGCTCGACCGGCACGACCACTGTACTGCATTCTAATCGCATCCGGTGAAGCGGAGGCGGGCT
>Ga0181516_10000426_pt1 | contig 39337 bp, 34 predicted proteins | sample PEATcosm2014_Bin_25_FD_121104 | JGI IMG/M metagenome (GOLD analysis project Ga0181516, IMG submission 121104) | Peatland microbial communities from MTU Mesocosm Facility, Houghton, MI, USA - PEATcosm2014_Bin01_10_metaG | ecosystem: Environmental > Terrestrial > Soil > Wetlands > Peat | place... | reverse complement strand
GAAAAAGCCGCTGAGATGTAGAGTTAGGGTATTTTTGGTTTTACCGTAGACCAGCTTTGAAAGGGCACGGCTTTAGCCGTGCCGCAAAGCTCCAATGAAATCAATGGGCTTTAGCCCCTGAGGGAAAGCCCTACGGTCTACACCATTTCCGAATCTGCTCTAACCCCTTTGCTGAGAGGAATTTGATCTCTAACCTCAATCTTGTGAGGATTTTCCGGTAGACGTGTCTCGTATCTTGTTGTGTCAGAGGAACTTGCTCGGGATGGGTGGGGGTAGGGGGGGTAACCCGCCAAGGGCCATCGCTACCCCTGTGACCCTGACAGCCCCGCGTATTCTCCCGGCGTATTCACATCCACGCTCACCAGCGAATCGAGGACAGGCACCGTCTCAATCATCCCCGCATGTGCCCGCTTCACCGCCCGCGCATTGCTCGTGACCGGAGCCGCCAGGAATGCATCGATAAGCTCGCGGCCGACCGCCAGGGGATGCCCCCGCTTGCCATCGTGTTCCGGCGCCGCGCCCCATCTCCCGTTGGCCAGCGCCTGCTCGAACGAATGGCTCAGTTTCTCCATGCTGGCCCTGCACAGCGGTGGGCAATCCACCAGCGTAATCATCGCGGCTTCGTATCCGCGCGTCAAAACCTCTTGCAAGCCAACCTGCAGTGAACTGAATTGTCCCCGTTCCGGCGCGGGATTGCGAACGATCGAAGCACCATTGGAGGCAATCACTGGAGTAATCAGGTCCGCGTTGTTCCCGGCCACCACGATCACCGCCTCAGTAAACGGCCTCAACGCAGCAATCGCCGCGGAGAGCAGAGTTTCACAGCCGGCGAGCAGGGAACTGGAAGCAACAGGCGGCCACGGAAGCAGCGCCTTGTCTCTCCCCATGCGCGAAGACGCGCCCGCGGAGAGAATCACGCCGCATATCCGGTACTTGCTGTCCATGGGGAAACAATAGCAGAACGGTCAGGAGACCTCGTATCTCGTCTCTGAAGTTCCTGCCAAAAATTGACTGTCATCCTGAGCGAAGAAAGCCGCGCTTTTTGCGGCTTGCGGAGTCGAATGCCTGCCCGCTGCGGCGGGGATCTGCGGTTGCACTTCGGCGAATTTCAGACTCGCTAGGTCAACTCGTCCACTTCACCGCAACACGCTTTGCTCTCAATTGCGGCGTCATCGTGGAATTCATCTGTCGAACCGGACTTGTACTTATGGAACCAGCTCATGTGCGGCAGAGACCGTTCCACATTCCGGCGGACGCCGATCAGCTCGGCCGTAATTGAAACCGCAATCTCCTCTGGCGTGATTGCGCCGATATCCAGGCCCACAGGAGAATGCACCCGTTCAAAGAGCTCCGGCTTCAACCCTTCCTTAGTCAGCTCTCGAAATACCGTGATGGCCTTACGTCTCGAGCCGACCATCCCAATGTACTTGGCCTTTGTCTGCACTGCCCAACGCAGCACGCGCATGTCGTCGCGGTGCCCGCGCGTAACGATGACGACGTAAGCAGATTCATTCGGAGCCAAACCGGAAAGGGTCTTGTCGAAGTCTTCCGCAATCACCTCTTTTGCTTCAGGGAACCGCTCGCGGTTGGCATAAGCATCGCGATCGTCCGTCACGATCACGTCGAACCCTGCGCGCCCAGCGGTTTTCGAGAGTTCGTGTCCCACATGACCAGCGCCGAAGATATAAAGCAGCGGCGTGGGCAAGACGGGCTCAACAAAGATATCCAAGGTGCCTCCGCAAACCAGGCCCGTATCGTACTTCGGATCCTGGTTCAGATCGAACGTGAGGGTCCGCGGCTTTTCGCTGGCCATCACTTCGCGCGCCGCCTGCCAAACCTCGGCCTCGACGCAGCCGCCGCCTATGGTGCCTGCGATGGTCCCATCGTCGCGCACCAGCATCTTCGCGCTCTTGAACGATGGGATGGATCCGCGCGCGTTCACGATCGTAGCCACCGCGCCCTTGCGCCCCGCGCGATGCAACTTCACGATCTCTTCGTAAATATCCATTCATCTCGATTATTGGATTTGCGTCGGTCTAAGTCAAACGGCCGGCGGGGCCTTCGCGCAGCAGAAAGTCAAAATCGCAGCCCTGGTCGGCTTGTAACACGCTATCCTCAAAAAGCCTTGCATAGCCGCGCGTGGCCATCACTCTGCGCGGCGGCAGTTTCTTCCATGCTGCGAGGCGGCTCTGCAACTCAGCGTCGTCAATCAGCAGCTCAATCCGCCGTGCTTCCACATCCAGCATGATCCTGTCACCCGATTGAACGATTGCGAGCGGGCCGCCAATCGCCGATTCAGGTGCGATATGCAATACGATGGTGCCGAACGCTGTGCCGCTCATGCGCGCATCGGAGATACGCACCATGTCTTTCACGCCCTCGCGCGCGAGCTTCATCGGAATAGGCAGGTATCCAGCTTCCGGCATTCCAGGCGCGCCCTTTGGTCCGGCATTGCGCAAGACCAGAACATCGTCGGCATGCACATCGAGATCCGGAAGATCGATCCGCGCCATCATGTCCTCCACGGAATCGAATACGACTGCGCGTCCGGTATGGCGCATCAGCTCCGGCGAAGCTGCCGAGTGCTTGATGACTGCGCTTCGCGGCGCCAGGTTCCCATGCAGCACAGCCATCGCGCCCTCTTTCTTCAACGGCGCGGCGAAGCTGTAAATCACACTCTGCCCCGGCGCATCTTCGGCCTGGGCAATGGCGTCGCCGATCGTGCCCCCGGTGATGCTGGGCGCGTTGAGATCAAGCAGCGGCTTGAGTTCGCGCATGAGCGCGGGCAGTCCGCCGGCATAGTGAAAATGCTCCATGTAGTGCGCGCCGGCCGGCTTGAGGTTAAGCAACAACGGGACTTCGCGGCCCAGCCGGTCGAATGTATCAAGGTCAAGAGCCACACCCGCCCGGCCCGCCATCGCAATCAGATGAATCAATCCATTCGTCGATCCACCGATCGCCTGTAGTACGATCATCGCATTGCGAACGGACGCTTCGGTGATCAGCTCGCTTGGTCGCGGGGTTCCGCTGACCGCCATCTCCGCGGCGCGCTTGCCGCTGGCCTCGGCGATACGGCGGCGGTCCGCGTGGGGCGCGGGTGCTGTGGCGCTCATCGGCAAAGAGAGGCCCAGCGCCTCGACGATGCAGGCCATGGTGCTTGCCGTCCCCATGACTCCGCAAAATCCGACCGAAGGCGCAAGGCGGCCGCCAATCTGTCCCATCTCGGTTTCGTCCATTTTGCCCGCGCGAAACTGTGCCCATAGCCGGCGGCAATCCGTGCACGCGCCCAACACTTCGCCCCGATGATGCCCCACGACCATCGGCCCAGTCGGCAATCCCACGGTCGGCATGTCCGTGCTCGCGGCGGCCATCACCTGCGCCGGCAGAGTCTTGTCGCATCCTCCGATTACCACCACCGCATCCATTGCCTGTGCGCGGATCATCTCTTCCGTATCCATCGCCATCAGGTTGCGCAGGAACATCGAAGTGGGATAAGCGAAGCTTTCGTGGATCGAAATGGTGGGAAACACCATCGGCAGTCCGCCGGCGAGTAGAACGCCGCGCTTCACGCTCTCGATCAGGTCCGGCACATTTCCCTGGCAGGGATTGAAGTCGCTGTAAGTATTGGTGACGCCAACGATCGGGCGATCGAGCGCATCGTCGGAATACCCCATCGCCTTGATGAAGACCTTGCGGTGAAACAACGAGAAGGCAGCGTCGCCGTAGTTGGTTAGCCCCTTGCGCAGACCCTTTGTCATTTCGCGTGCCCTCTCACAGGCCAGTTCCGCGGCGTCACTCCATCGGCTACTTCCCGGCGTTTGCCTGCTTGCTGCGGAACGCCTCATACCGCGCCTTCGTTTCCGCATCGGCCGGATACAAGCCGGGCAAGGGAACTCCCGCCCTTACTTCATCAACAATCCACGACTCAAGTTTCTCTTGCTCGGCTGCCGCTTCCAAAACACCATCGAGCATCGCCCGCGGAATCACGACGGCGCCATCGTCATCCACAACAATTACATCATCGGCAAACACGGCTACTCCGCCGCATGCGATTGGATCCTGCCAACCCACAAAAGTCAGGCCCGCCACCGACGGCGGCGCTGCGGCGCCTTTGCACCACACCGGTAATTTCGTGCCGATCACGCCCGCAACGTCGCGGACAACGCCGTCGGTGACCAGGCCCGCGACACCACGCACTCTCATGCGCTCGCAGAGAATATCACCAAGAATTCCTGCATCGGTAGTGCCCATTGCGTCGACCACCGCGATGCAACCTTTCGGCATGGCTTCAATCGCCGCGCGTGTCGAGATTGGCGAAGCCCAGGACTCCGGCGTCGCCAGGTCTTCGCGCGCCGGCACAAACCGGAGTGTGAAGGCGGATCCGGCGATTCGCTTCTGACCTGGCCGCAGAGGCCTGGTGCCACGCAGCCACACATTGCGAAGTCCTTTCTTCAGCAGCACTGTTGTGAATGTTGCTGTCGATATGCCTTGAAGTTTTTCAATCGTTTTTTGGTCAATTGCCATCTTCATGCGCCTCGTATCTATTTTTGTTCCTGCGTCGGTCGCTGCAATCAGATGCTGGCGATCAGCCCGCCATCCACGCGGATGACGGAACCGGTGATGTAGGCTGCGCGCTCGCTTGCCAGGAATGCAACCGCGGCGCCATATTCTTCCGGCTTTCCGTAGCGGCCCAGTGGGATGCTGCTTTCGCTCTCGGCCGCCACATCTTCCACGCTGCGGCCCTCTCGCCTGGCTTTCGCTTCATCCAGAAACCTGATTCGATCGGTCGCGATGCGCCCCGGCAGAATGATGTTCGCGGTAATTCCATCCTTGCCCACTTCGCGCGCCAGTGTCTTTGACCAGCCCACGAGCGAAAGGCGCAGCGCATTGGAGATAGCGAGATTCGGGATCGGCGACACAACGCCGGAGGAAGTACTTGTAATTATGCGGCCCCACTTCCGCTCGCGCATTTTTGGCAGAACGCGGTCAGTAATTGCGATGACCGAAAGAACCATCGACTGAAAGTGCTTTGACCATAGTGCCGGATCTTGCCCAACAGCGGGTGTAGGCGGCGGCCCACCGGTAATATTGACCAGAACATCGACCGTCCCCAATTCGGCTTCAATCTTTGATACGTGCGCATCGATCGCGGAGAGATCGGCGAGGTCCCAGACGAGCCCGACGCTTTTGCCTCCGGTTTTCTTGAGCGTTGCCTGGGTTCCTGCGATGGACTTGCTGTCGATGTCGGCAACGGCTATATTCGCACCTTCGCCTGCCAGCGCGATGGAAATGGCCCCGCCCAGGCCGCCGCCGCCACCCAGCACCAATGCCGTCTTGCTTTTAAGTCCAAAATCCATAGGCCTCTTCCGCTGAGGCCATCATACCAGTGGACTTCCGCTCGCACGGGGCATGGAAAAAGCCCTGCCCTGGTCAACGATTCGAGTAGTTATTGCCAGCAAATTTTTTTCGATTGCAAAGAAACTAATCCTTTAGTTGACCGTCTATTGTTTGTGTGGGCAGCCTGACTTGAGGTGTTTTCCACATGAAATCAACAGGATACGCATGCCGCCGAAGAAATCCAACACGCTGACCGAAGCCGAACTGAGGTTGATGAAGATACTCTGGCGCCGCGGCGAGTCGGCGGTCAACGACCTGGTGCTTGCCATGCCGGAAGGGGAAGCCCTTGCCTACAACTCCGTGCTCACCACCGTCCGGATCCTTGAGCAAAAGGGTTATGTCGAGCATCGGCAGGAAGGCCGCGCGTTTGTCTACAGTCCCTGTGTGGCCGAGCAGGATGCCAGCAGATCTGAGGTTCGTCACCTCATGAGCCGCTTTTTCGGCAACTCGCGCGAGCGCCTGTTGCTGTCGCTGTTGGGCGACGAAGAGATTTCTCCTGAGGAGTTGCATCGGCTGAAAGATGCCATCCAGGCCGCCGCTCCCGACGATGGGGAGGAGGTGTAGCGGATGATCCTCATCGCCTCCATCCAGAGTTTGATCCAGGCTGTCCAGTGGTCGCTGCCTGCTGCCGGGGATCTGTTCGCTGCCGCTTTTCGCGCATCTTCGCAACAGGCCGCAGCCATCGTTGTGACCGCTGTTTGGCAAGGCGCTTTGATCGCAGGCGTCCTCGCAATCTGCCTTCGCATGGCACCCCGCACCCCTGCGGAACATCGATTCTTGATCTGGGCCGCGGCCTTCGTGACTCTTGTCAGCCTGCCATTCTTGACGCTCATCTCAAGGTTTCCGGCCGCCGCAGTTGCCGGCGTGGCGGCAGCAACCACGCAAGCCGCGGCCAGGCCCCTGCTCGTTCGGCCATTGTTCAGTATCGATGCGCGCTGGAGCTTGGCGATCGCTGCGCTCTGGGCTGCCGCCACGCTGTTTCGCGCCAGCGATCTTGCCGTTCATTCGTTCCGCCTCCTCAAGCTTTGGAAGGATGCGAAGCCGGTCGATCTGGATGGCCATCTCACTTCGATGCTGTCTGCTGCCGGAAGCCCGGGGAGCCACGGGCCGGTGCAGGTTTGCACCACAACAACGCTGCAACGACCGAGCGTGATTGGTTTCTTCAAGCCGCGCATTCTTATTCCAGATTGGCTTTTCGCCCGGCTCACCAAGGGCGAGCTTGAACAGATCGTGTTGCACGAAGCCGAACATCTGCGCCGGCACGATGACTGGACCAATCTCCTGCAGAAGCTCTGCCTGGTTCTGTTTCCGCTCAACCCCGCGCTGCTGTGGATCGAGCGCCGCCTCTGCCGCGAGCGCGAGATGGCATGCGACGATGGCGTCATAAGAATTACGCGTGCGCCGCGTGCCTACGCAGCCTGCCTCGCAAGCCTGGCCGAACGTGGCCTTCAACGCCGGGCTGAGGCTCTTTCGCTCGGCGCATGGCAGCGCCGCCCCGAGCTGGTCCATCGCGTTCACAGCATTCTCCGGAGAAAGCATTCGCTGGGTCCCGTTGGGACGCGCGCCTTGATGGGTGCACTAAGTTGCGGTCTGCTCCTCGGCTCAATCGAGCTGTCACGGTGTCCGCAGCTGGTCGCCTTCGTTCCAGCGCAGATTCATGATCGAGTCGCATTCGCTGCAAATCTGACGGCACCGGTCTCTGCGCGGATTGCGCCCGCGCGGGTCCACAACGCTGCTTATCTCTCGGTTCGCAATGCAGGCACCGATCATCCTTCGACCGACACCCATGCGACGAAGATTGAGGCAAGCCTGCGAGCGAGTAGCCCCGCACCATTGAGCGACGCGCGAGCTTCGAAGGAAGGGTCCGGCATTCGCCAAAAGTCCGCACTTTTCCGTGAGACGCCGTCGTTCCAACCCAACTCCCAATCTCCACACCCCATGTTCCTTAACGCGGAGTTGCCGAGCTCTCAACCCCTTCCAGACCAGGAACAGCAATGGATCGTGCTCACAACCTGGGAGCAGGTGGAAACCACGCATCAAAATGCCGGACTGACTGCAGACTACGAAACCGGCGCCAATGCAAACGCCAGCGACGTACAAAGCAAGAATGCCGGGACCGCCCAGCCAGGCCAACAGACGGCAAGTCAGATTACCGTCACCCGGTTGATCCTGAGGATCTTTCCCGCAAATTCGCTATCCACGCAGCCCGCCCTCGTGCCCACGCGCGACGGCTGGCTGGTGCTTCAACTTTAACCAACAAAATCAAACCCTTGGAGAGATAACCATGTCAGTATCAACTAATTCATTAGTAGCCAAGGCAAGGAGATTCGCTGCCCCTGCCGGGGCCGCCCTAGCGCTTCTCTTTGCCATCGTGTTTGTGTGCGATCACTCGATTGCTCATGCCGCCAGCGGCGCCGCAATCGGGGCCGCTGCTCCCATGGACGACAGCAGCGTCTCCTCGCTGGTGGCGCTTGATAACGCGGTTGAGGCTGTCGCAGCCCGGGTTACGCCCGCCGTCGTCAATGTCTCAGTAACTGCCCGCGCTCACGCCGATGACTCAGACCAAGATGGCTCGGAGCCCGGCATACCCCAAAACGCACTTCCACCCGGATTGCAGCAGTTCTTCTTCGGCCCGCAGGGTCGCGGCCAGGGCCATGGGCAATTCATGAAGCCGCCCGCACAGGTAGAGCATGGCATCGGCAGCGGCATCATCATCTCCCCTGACGGATACATTGTTACCAACGACCACGTCGTCGATGGCGCCACGCAGATTCGTGTTACGCTGAATGACCGCCGCGTGTTTTCCGCAAAGCTCATCGGAGTTGACAAGCTCAACGACATCGCCGTCATCCGCATAGACGCGAAAGATCTCACCAGCATTGCCTGGGGCGACTCCACCAAACTTCATCCCGGCCAAAGTGTGCTTGCCTTCGGCAGCCCATTCGGCTACTTCCAGTTTTCCGTCACGCGCGGCATTGTCAGCGCTCTCGATAGACCCAATCCCTATTCGGACGACCCGCGCAAGCCCGGCGACTACATCCAGACCGATGCGGCCATTAATCCCGGCAACTCCGGTGGTCCGCTGGTTGACGCGCACGGCGAGCTTGTGGGCATCAACACCTTCATCATTTCGGGGAGCGGCTCCTTTGCGGGAGCGGGGTTCGCCATTCCCTCGCAGATTGTCAAGTCCAGCGTTGATGCGCTCATCAAGGACGGCGCCGTTCATCACGGCTACCTGGGCATCAGCATGAACGATGTCACGCCCGACAACGCCAGCTTCTTCAATCTTCCCGACGCTACGGGCGCGATTGTCAGCCAGGTCACGCCGGATTCGCCTGCAGGCCGCGCCGGCTTGAAGGGCGGCGACGTACTGCGCGAGTTGAATGGCAAGAAGATCGTCAACGGCAGCGCGCTCCAGGTTGCGGTTTCTGAAACTGCGCCTCGCAACGCCATTTCCCTGGGCATTCTTCGCGATGGCAAGCCGGAGACGATCAAGGTCACTGTCGGCGAATTCCACCACGATGCCGAAGTAGCGGATAACTCCGGATTGGAGCCGGCAAAGGGAGGAAGACTTGGCATCGCCGTCGCCAGCCTCACCGCCGATCTGCGTCAGCAACTGAACATTCCGGAGCACGTGAACGGCGCGGCCATTCAGAGCGTGCGTCCGGCGAGTCCTGCGGAAGATGCGGGACTAGCTCCGGGCGATGTCATCCTCGAAATCAACCGTCATCCTGTCCAAAGCCCCGATTCGTTTGTGAGTGAGGTTCACTCTTTACCCGCAGGCAAGGATATTCTGCTGCTCGTCTGGTCGAATGGCGGCCAGTCTTACCGGGTTGTGCATCCGGCCCAGAACGCCGAAAACGGCATGTAAGCAAAGCCGGAGAATGAGGGCCACCCGCCCGTCGGGGGACAGCGCGGGTGGCTCTTATCTCAATCTTCCAACACAAGAATGAATGCCCCAGGGACTGCTCGTTGAGCCCTGGGGTTTCTTATTGCCACCGGCCGTTCGGCATACTACGATTTCCTCTGCGGTTGAATTCCCCAACAAACAACCGAATGGCCATCCATTGAAGAAAGGCACAAATGTACCGGACTCGCATCACCCTCCTTTCGTGCGTCGCACTTTTCTCCTCGAATGCTCAGGCTCAGACGAAGCCGCTGGATGGAGTTATCGATATTCACGCGCACACAGCTCCCGATTCTGTTCCAAGAAGCATCGACGCCATTGACCTCGCCAGGCTTGCCCAGAGCCGCGGCATGCGCGCCATCGTCCTCAAGAACCACTATGAACCGACAGCGTCCGCTGCTTATCTTGTCCAGAAGGTGGTTTCGGGCATTCAGGTTTTTGGCGGAATCGATCTCAACCTAAGCGTCGGCGGCATGAATCCGGTTGCCGTCGAGAAGATGGCGCTTACCACCGGCCATCTCGGCAAGCTGGTCTGGATGGCCACTTACGACACCCACGCACAGGTCATCGCATCGAAACAGGATCGGCCCTATGTCGCGGTCTCGCGCGATGGCCAGCTGCTGCCGGAGACAAAGGCAGTCATCGCCATGATCGCCAAATACAATCTCGTTATGGCAACCGGCCACAACTCACCCGAGGACGACCTGCTGCTCATCCGCGAGGCCCGCCGCCAGGGAATTACTCACATCGTCGTCACCCATCCCATGATGACGCCCATTCACATGTCCATTCCCCAGATGCAGCAGGCGGCCGCATTGGGCGCCTATCTTGAATTTGTCTATAACGGCCTCATAGCCGGCGCGAAGGAGTTTGAATTTCCCGACTATGCCAGGGCCATTCGCGCCGTCGGCGTGGACCATTGCATCCTGTCATCCGACATGGGGCAGCCCGCCAATCCACTCCATCCCGACGGTCTGGAGTTGTTTTTTGACGGCTTGCAGAAGCAGGGTTTCTCCAAAAGCGACATTGATCAAATGTCCAAAGTAAATCCGGCCGTGCTTCTAGGCCTGCAATAGCGCGTGCAACAGTCCTTGGTGTTCGTCGGAAAGGCACAATCGAAACTCAGGCGGGCAATTGTGATGATGATAAACCGCAGAGATTTCATAGCCTCGCTTTCAATGCTTCCAGCCGCTTTGGCCAGCGCCGAAAACCGCTTGCCTGCGAATCGAAACATCAAGTGGGCGCTCTCTTCCGCGCTTTGGAACTACCAGCCCTCCTGCCCTTTCACAAGCATTCTGGATGACATGAAGGCGACAGGTTTTATCGGCGTTCGTGTCACCAGCTTCCCGCATATTCTCGATCAATATGGATTGACTGCAGCGCAAATGCAGCAGGAGGTTTCCAAGCGCAACCTCAACGTGGTGACCATCTCGTGGGGTGGCCCGTTGCAGGACCCGGCCCAGCGGCAGAAAGTTCTCGAAAGCGCGCGGACCGCGATGAAGTTTCTTGCCGACTTTGGCTCCAATCATCTGGTCGTGTTCCCGCCAAACCGCACGCGGCCCGGAGCCGACTCACCGGCTGCCTTTCATGAATTATGCGCGCGTTGCAACCAGATCGGCGAGCTGGCCGGCGAAATGGGATTTACAGCCGGACTGCACAATCACATGGGTGAAATTGTCCAAACGCAAGAGGAGGTCGACCGCTTCATGTCGATGACAGATCCGAAGCTCTTCGGCCTCTCGCCCGACACCGCTCATCTTCACCTCGCGGGCTGCGATGTGGTCGCGACTCTTGACCGATACAAGCATCGAATCAGATTCCTCGACTACAAAGACTCAAGGTGGACCACCCCAACTACCGACTGGGTGCAACCAAACGGAAAGCTGCTTCAGAAGGATTCAGAGCAGGCGCGCTTCTTTTCAAGCATCTATGACCTGGGCGACGGCGAGGTTGATTTTTCCGCTTGCCACCGGGTATTGAAGAGCGTGGACTACCGAGGGTGGATATGCGTCGATCTCGACACGGCGCGGCTCGGTCCGCGTGCCGACTTCCAACGCTGCGGAGCCTACATCGTGAAGAGACTGGAGCCGATTTACAAATGAACCGTCGTGAATTTTCCATTGGAGCCATCGCCATGGCACTGCCCGGAACTGCGTCAGGGGACAACGTTCCGAAGTACCGCATCGTCGACCCGCATGTGCATGTCTGGGCGAACGACCCGCATTACCCGTGGGCCATGGAAACGAAGGACGCGCCGCAGACCGACCGCACACCCGCGATGCTTCTTGAATTGATGCGCGCAAATCATGTCGAGCGAACTGTATTAGTGCAATACATCGGCTACCGATGGGACAATCGCTATGCTGCCGACTCCGTGAAGAAGAATGCGCCCAAATTCATGGCCGTTTGCCGCGTGAATCCTGTCGACGCCGCGGCGCCTGGCCAGCTCTCCTTTCTCACCGCGCAGGGATTTCACGGAGTGCGGCTCAGCCCACCCGGCGATGCGAGTGGCGATTGGATCAAGGGCCCTCTCATGCCACCGCTTTGGAGGCGCGCTGAATCGCTTCGTGTGCCGATGCTGATTCTGGCGCCGATTACCCGCATGCCGGATCTGATGCCGTTGATAGAACTGTGTCCCGATCTCGACGTTGTCATCGATCATCTGGCTGACTGCCCTATCGATCAGCCTCAGGAACTCGACAAACTCATTGCCCTGGTGCGTTTCCCGCGGGTGTTCGTGAAGATTTCCCACACATGGGCGATCTCCCGCCAGCCATACCCTTGGCTGGACGCGCAGGAATACGTAAAGCGGCTCTACGCCGTCTACGGTCCTCAACGCCTGATGTGGGGAACGGATTGGCCTGTGCATGAAAGGTGGACCACCTACGCGAAGACGCTCTCCGTGGTTCGCGACGACATGAAATTCCTCAACGACGAAGACAAGAGCTGGATCCTCTCGAAGACTATCGAGCGGATTTGGCGCTTCGCCTGAGGGCGATCCGCTGCTATTTCCACCAGTTCGCGTCTGCCGAAGATCGATTGTTTTCGATAAGAATTGAAGGTGTAAAAGTGAATGGCTTCGAGCTTCTCGCAGCGAACGGCCCCTTTTGACGTGACTGAATACGGATGGGGACCCTCGCTTCTTGGCTGATCGAAGGGTGGGGGCACCCTCCGGGTTTTGGTTTAGGTGAGTTTTCAAAAATCCGAGGAATGGTCAAACCGCCAACTGAATGTTATGAAAGGTAAGTCCCCGGATTTCTGGTAGCGAACAAGGCCCATGGGCATTGCAACCAACGAGTGTAGCCGCCCACCCTTGCCGCAAAAATGCGCATCCAGATGGGACGCCCACTACTCAAAAGGCAATATGGAATGTTCTGGTCGGGGCGGAGGGATTCGAACCCCCGACCCTCTGCTCCCAAAGCAGATGCGCTACCAGGCTGCGCTACGCCCCGACGTCTACTCTCGATTGTATCGCGGATCCGATTGCTCCTCCGAATTCCAGGAGGACGTGCCACAGCTCAGTGGGCGACGAGCCACGCGAGGAACCAGACCACAAGCGCCACAGGAATTGCGAACACCAGCGCCAGGCCTGCCGCCAGCAGGAGCAGAAAACTCCAGTCACGCCAGGTATGTTGGCGCGCCGCGCCGAGGTGGCGCTGCAGCAGCCTGTAATTGCGTCGGTTCGGCTTCCAGACGACGTCGAATATGTCGCCGAAGATAGGAATCGTACCCACCAGCACGCCAATGCCGAGATTCGCGGCCATACGCACGAGCGTCACGGAAGGAACGCCGCGAATCCAGGCGGCCAGTGGAATCACAACCGAAAGCAGACCGGCCAGTACGTCGCCCAGGCCCGGAACCAGCCCGATGATCCCGTCCAGTCCAAATCGGAATTGGGTGCCGGGGATGCGAAAGGCTTCGTCGAGCAGAATCTCCAGACCGTGCAAGGTGCGGTCGCGGAAGAGCCATGCGCCCCGATTCCAGCGCTCTGCATTCGCTGGTTCGGCTGCTCCCGTATGCTCCGCCGGGTTCACTTCGCGGCCATTCATCGGCGCATCTCCCTCACCAACCGTCACTCATGCAAGACGGCGGCAACACCCGGTTCGATGCTACAATCGAAAGGGTGTACGGCGGCTATAGTTCAGCGGCAGAACGCCTGACTGTGGCTCAGGATGTCGTGGGTTCGATCCCCACTAGCCGCCCCAATCTAAATCCCTATTATTCATAACAGTTTACATATTTCACCAGATTTCCGTCGGGCAATATCGGACAATCCGGCACGGCTTTGGCGCTTTATCGCCGCCACTATCGCGAGTGCAAGTCCGGGCAAAGGGAAGAACTCCGCACGTCGGAATACAACGAGCGCAAGCCACGTTGCATTATTACGTCCCCGATTCGCAGCAAAGATGTGCGAGGTGCGGCTCCGGCCTCAAACTGCCCTCCCTGGTACCGAATGTACCGAGAAAGCCAGAAGACCGGCACCTTGAAGAGAGCCGCCTGTGTCTCTTTGAATTCGGAGGAAATGCGATCGGGAGGGTCGAGACAAAGGCCGGCAACATCCCGCACCTTGTCTTCAAATTTCAGGTCGTTGGAGATTTTGTATTTCTCCACGCGGTGCGGCTGGACGTCGCAGCGTCGCCGGACTCGCTGCACGATCATGAGGGAAACGCCCAGTTTGGCGGCACGCACGCTGGCGCTCCAGTGTGTGGACCCAGCCGGCTTGGTCGTCAGGGTGATACTTTGAATCCTCTGCTCCCGTTCCGAGGTCAGGATGCGGCGTGACCGCTTGCGCTTCTGCGGCGCGCAAATACCGGCGGTTCCTTGATTGGCAAATGCAGCCCGCGCGCCCAGCACGGCCGGTCGCGACAAGCCTGTTTGTTGGGCAATCGAATGGTTGGCCATGCCCCGGCTGGCCCACAAGAGGACCCGAAGCCTGCGCACAATCTTTTGCGGCGTAGCGCCAGCCCGCTGCAAGGATTATAGTTGGCGTCATTGCCCTTCGTCGATGGCCAAAGCGGCGCCAGGAACAAACATGCCCCATTGGATCACGGGTTGCAATGATCGCCAATAATTAAATGGGACGGGACAATAGAGACTCTGCTCAATGCTGACCGAGTTCCTTGGCAAGAACGGCTTCCATGTCACTCTCGTTCATCGTGGCGATACCGGCATGGAGGTTGCAGCAGCGGCCCTGGACGCTGATCCTGATGGGTTTCGAGGTGTTTCGGCCTATCCACCCCGTAGTTACTGGAAAGCAACTCGCATCGCGGATGCCAATCATTCTCCGATTGAATCGAAAACGACCAAGGGCCAAGCCCTCAGAACGGGAGGCCGATGAAAATATCATTGCCCCATATCTCGCAATTCAGGCCCGGGCAAGCAAAGCCCGCCTTTCTATTCATTTGAAGTCTCAATTCTTCCGAAACAAGTATTGGCCAACTTCCTTTCCCAGTACATATGGTTCTTATCGTCCGCGTTCGCAGCAGAAGGACATTGCGGAAGTTCTCGCGGCGTTTCAAAAGCTGTCACATCAACATGTGATGAGAGGATACCGATATGCCAAAGTCGAAACTTGTCCGAGCGGGAATCGTTTGCCAAGCGGCAATGATCGTAGCGATGCTGATCTTGCCCAGCTGCGTACTGGCACAGACCACCACGGCCACCCTGACGGGTACGATCACGGATCCAACTGGAGCGGCGGTCTCGGCTGCAGGGATCGTGGTGACGAACACGGAGACGGCACGGGTCCGAGTTACGACCTCGGATGCCCGTGGCAGCTACGTGCTCGCTGACCTGCCGAACGGTGTATATAGCATGAAGGTCACGGCACCCAGCTTCAAGACGGCCGTCAGCACCGGAATCATACTGAAGGTCGGAACCTCTTCGGTAATCGACTTCTCTCTCGCGCTGGGCGCCGTCGCCGAAGCGGTGACGGTGAATGGGGCGGAGTCGCAGGTGGCGACGACGTCGGCGGACCTTGCCCTGGTTGTGGATCAAACTCAGATCCGGGACATACCCCTGAACGGCAGAAACTTTGAACAACTGATCCTGCTGGCGCCGGGCGTTCAACCTGTGGCATCGAGCGGTAAGGCTGCCTTCCTGGGCAGGAACGATACCTATTCCATCTCGGGCGCCAGAAACGAGGGGCAGGCGATTCTGCTCGATGGGACCGACATCCAGGGGTTCTGGCAACACGGCAGCGGCGCTGGGACAGTCGGGACTTCGCTGGGCGTGGAGGCGGTGCAGGAGTTTCAAACACTGGTGGGCATCTACGGCGCGCAGTTCGGCGGTAACGGGAGCGTCATCAACTCGGTCACCAAGTCGGGAACAAATGTCGTGCATGGGTCGGTCTACGACTACTTCAGGAACAGCGCGCTAGACTCGCGCAACTTCTTCGACCAACCCAGCCTGAAGAAACCGGGCTTCAAGAGGAACCAGTTCGGAGGCACATTTGGCGGGCCGGTCCGGAGGGACAGGATTTTCTTATTTACGAACTACGAGGGACTCCGCCAGGCTCTGAATGAAACCTACGTGGCGACTCTACCGGATGCAAACGCCCATGACGGAGATGTTCCCTGCAACCCGGCGCAGGGGCTTGCCTGCAACAGTCAGGGGCTTACCCACGTTGGTGTAAGTCCATCGATTCAGTCGTTAATGAATCTTCTTCCCGTTCCTGCGGCATCGGCATCCTCGGGCGGATTGGGCTCGTATTATTCGGTGGGAAGCCAGCCGGCGACGGAGAACTACACAAATAGCCGCGCCGACTTTACGTTGTCGCAAAAGGACTCTCTGTTCGCGCGCTACGTCTATGATCAGGCGAAGTTGGTCGATCCCTTCGCGGTATCCGCAGTGCTCGGCTTTTCGCAGACCTCCACCAACGCGAATCACTACCTGACCGCCGAAGAGAGGCACCTTGCCACGAATAACCTCATTAACCTGGCCCGGGCTAGTTATGTCCGGCTAAATGGGGCTGCACCTCGGATTACCGGTCAGCCCGCGCTGTCTTACTATACCGGCGGCGCGCTGGGCCAGGTCCAGATCCCTGGCGGATCGCAGGTGGGAGGCGGGCTGTTCGGAGGCTTCCGTCAAATTCAGAACAAATTCTCGTTCAGCGATGAGGTTTACTATACCGTTCATCGCCACTCCCTCAAGGCCGGCGCCTCTGTCGCGAGGGTGCAGACGGCTTCGGCTTTGGACTTCCTCGCCGGCGGCTTTTATATGTTTCCAGGACTGGCCCAGTTCCTGCTGGCCCAGCCATTTTTTTATGAAGGTCCGCAACTGAACTCCTCCAACCTGCCCGAAGATTATGGAACGAGGTACTTCCGCGAGCTCGACTATGCCTTCTATCTTCAGGACGACTGGAAGCTGAGCGGCCGGCTGACGGTGAACATCGGAGTGCGCTACGCCCCAGGATCCAATCCAACCTCTCCGATCAACAACCTGCATCAGATAATCAACCCGCCCAACGGAGATGGCACGATCACGCTGGTGTCGCATGCCTTCGCCAGAAATCCCGAACTCAAGAACATCGACCCCCGGTTCGGCTTCTCTTACGATCCGTTCGGCGACCATAAGACGGCGATCCGCGGCGGCTTCGGCACTTACCACGAAGCGTACACCGCCCGCACCTACGGTCCGAGCTTCAATTTGACCGACCCCTACAATCTGAGCGTGCAGGTTTCGATTCCGGGCACTGGGATGCCTCCAATCTCCTATGGACAACCGTTTCAAGGATTGGCCAATGGCGGAGCGTCCCAAATTTCAGTTGTGAATGCGCTCAATTATCAGACCGGCAAGACGCCTTACATGATGCAATTCAGCATCGGCGTGGAGCGCCAGATTGATTCGCAGACAGTCGTCGGCGTCACGTATGTGGGAAACCGGGGTGTTGACCTGGGCGTGCAACGGAACCTGAACCCCCCGGTGAGGACACTCAATTCCTCGGGCGTCTATACCATGCTCAATTCGAACAATCGCCTCGACAATAACTATGGAACGCTGGACTACATCGTTCCAGGGGCCTCTTCGGATTACAACGGCATGCAATCGTACGTGCATCGCAATCTGAGCCGATCCTTGCAGGCACAGCTCAACTACACGTTCTCGAAGTGCAATGACGATGCCTCGACTTACACAGCTGGCGAGGCTCTCAACGGCACGTTCGATCAGACGGATCCATACAATATCCACGCGGACGAGGGACCGTGCACTTTCGACATACGCCACAACTTCAGCGGAAATGTGATCTACCTTCTTCCCTTCAAAGGCAAGTGGCCGGCATCCGGATGGTCGCTGAGCACGGCGGTTTTCGCAAACAGCGGGCAGCCCTTCAGCGTGTACGACAGCTACGACCAGGCCAACTTAGGGGACGGCCAAGGATACTCCCGTCCGAATTTGGTGGGCGACCCCAGTAAGGGAGGCGCCGTGACCGGCAATTCGAGTTGCACCGCACCGGCCAACGTCCGCACCTCAACCTACTGGTACAATCCCTGTGCCTTTGCGCTTCAGGCAACCGGGACGCAGGGCAATGAGTTCCGCGACAGGATTGCAGGCCCGCATTTCGCGGACTTCGATCTCGCGTTGCTAAAGGAGACCAAGGTCACAGAGCGCGTGACTGCGCAGTTCCGTGCGGAGGGATTCAACGTGTTAAACCACCCTAACCTCGCGTTGCCCAACCTGGTCGAATTCTCCGACTTCACCGGCGTCCCAAATTCGGCCGCGGGGCAAATTACCTCCACGGTGACGAACTCGAGACAGGTCCAGCTCGCACTGAAGGTGCGCTTTTGATGCCACCGGAGCAGGCAATACTCCGACCCTTAGTCAAGGAGCGAGGCGCAAGTGCCGCAACCGGGAGCGAGATGTATTTCGAGGATCTCTCGCCGGGGCTGGTGTTGCGCTCCGAACCTGTCACGGTGACATCGCACCAGATCAAGACCTTCGCGGGCGAGTTTGACCCGCAGCCGTTTCACCTCGACGAAGCGGCTGCCGAGAGCAGCTACTTCGGGGGATTGGCAGCAAGTGGATGGCACACGGCTGCATTGACCATGAGCCATCTGGTCCGCACGCTTCCCATTGCGGGGGGCTTAATCGGAGCCGGCATCGATCGGCTGCAATGGCGTCTGCCATTGCGGCCGGGAGATGCAATCCATATTGAGGTTGAGGTGCTTGCCATCCGTGTGTCGCAATCCCGGCCCGATAGAGCAATCCTGAAGACGCGAGTGACGACGTTGAATCAGTCTGGCGCCGCCATTCAGGAGATGGTATCGAGTTGCTTCGTGCCTTGCCGGACTCCACATCGAGAGAACTCCGAGCAGATATAAAGACATCGGGCCTGCGAACGCTCTACTTGCTTAGAGCAGAGACATATAACTCTGCTAGGAACAAAGTATTTCCCTCACTTCAAGCTGAAACGATAAAGTTCAGTTGCGCTGGAGACTTATGAAATCCAACTCTGAAATCCGAAATCTGATCGACTCTGCCGCAGGTCGCATGCGGCCCTCCCTCTATACAGACCGCGAACTTTACGATTTGGAACTGGAGCGCATCTTCGGGCGCAGTTGGCTCTTTCTGGCACACGAGAGCCAGTTGCCCAATCCGGGCGACTTCTTTACCACCTACATGGCAGAAGATCCTGTGATCGTGGTTCGTCAAAAGGATGGATCGGTGCGCGCATTCCTCAACCAATGCCGGCATCGCAGTATGCGCCTTTGCCAGGCGGACTCAGGCAATCTGAAAGCGTTCACCTGCCCATATCATGGGTGGGCTTACGGCATTGACGGAACGCTGCAGACCGTTCCGCTGGAGCAGGATGCATACCGCAACGAGATCGACAAACGATTCTGGGGCATGACTCCGGTCACAAGATTGCATAACTACAAAGGTCTCCTTTTTGGCAATTGGGATGCGGATGCTCCCAGTTTCGAAGACTATTGCGGAGACATGCTGTTCTATATGGACGGGTTTTTCGATCGGGCGGAAGGAGGAACTCAAGTTGTCGGGGGTTTTCATAAGTGGGTAATCGAGGCAAACTGGAAATTCGCGGCCGAACAGTTCGCCAGCGATCAATACCACGCGCTGATCACTCACGCCTCGATCGCCGAAGTGATGGCGGTGAAGACGCTGACCGGTAAGGAAGCGGCCGTCGTGAAGCCGATGGGAGAAGGTCAATCGGAGAAGGCGGCCTGGGTGGCAAACAGGAAGGGCCTGCAATTCGGCCAGGATGGCCACGGGAGCGGCTTCTTCTTCGCCACCAAACCGGATGCCAACGTTTGGGTGGAAGGAAGGGCCGCGGCTTACCACCGCGAACAATATCCTGAGGCGGAGACCAGGCTGGGCAAGGCGCGCGCGGTGCGGGTGGCTGGGCATAACACGCTGTTCCCTAACTTCTCCTGGCTCAGTGGAACGCAGACGTGCCGGGTATGGCAGCCGCGCGGGCCGGACAAGATGGAGGTTTGGGCATTCACCCTGGTGGATAAGAACGCCAGCGACGAAGTGAAGCATTCCTTCCTGCGCGGGAATGCGCGCGCGTTCAGTCCCGCCGGGATGGCGGAACAAGACGATGCGGAGAACTGGATACAGATCCAACGGGTACTGCGCGGTCATGTGGCGCGCCAGACGGAGTTGTGCGTCCAGATGGGGCTTGGCCACGAGCGAAAGGATGCGAATGGGTGGCCCGGAATTACCAACGAGGTTTACTCGGAGACAGCTGCCCGGGGCTTCTATCAGCAGTGGGCGGATATGCTCTGCGCGGAGGACTGGGAGCAGGTGTACGCGTCCAAGCTGGGGCGGGAGCAGGAGATCGGAAGTGTTTAGCGCGGTGGATGGCCGATGGCCCAGCACATCGAAGACGGTGTCCGCGGAGGTCGAGCGGGAGATCGTGAACTTCCTCTACTTCGAAGCGGAACTGCTCGATGACTGGCGATTCCGCGACTGGTTGATCCTGATTGCCGAGGACATGGAATACACAATGCCGACCCAAAGCAACGCGCTGACCCGCGATCGTCTCAAATCCATCGCGCCTCCCACCAACTTCTACTTCTGCGAGAGCAAAGCGCAACTGGAGCAGCGGGTGCGCCGGCTGGAGACCGGCATGGCGTGGGCAGAGGAACCGCCGTCGCGCACACGGCACATCGTCACCAATGTTCGTGTGGCAGCCACCAGCGACCCGCAAACATTCGCCGTGCGCAGCAACTACCTGCTGTATCGCCAGCGCATGGAAATGGATATCGACATCTATATTGGCGATCGCGTGGATATTGTTCAGCGCGATGCCAATCCCGCCGGATGGTTGATTCGCAAACGCGACCTGGTGCTCGATCAGGTCACGCTGGCCTCCAATAACCTCAGCGTCCTTTTTTAGATCTCCGCGGCCGCGCCGCACCAATAAGGAAGGCAGGAACCCCCGATGATCCATGTAAAAGAAATAGCCTATGTACGCTACAGTGCGCCCGATTTGGACGCGATGCAGGAGTTTCTTATCGACTTTGGCCTGCAACCGGCTGCGCGAACTGCCGATCGCCTGTATATGCGCGCGGCCGGTCCGGCCCCCTTCGTGCATGTCACCGAACGGGGAGACATCAAGTCAGTCGGCTTGGGCCTGGTTGCGGTCAGCGAAGGGGATCTGCACAAGTTGGCGGCTCAGTTTCGTGCCGAGGTCAAGGACAATCCAGAACCGGGCCGCGGCAAGATCGTGACCATTCGAGATATTGAGGGATACCAGGTGGACGTCGTGCACGGCATGAGTCCCTTGGAACCCATACCGGTGCGCAAACCCATTCCGTTAAATGTTTCAAATGAGCCAGTCAGATTTGGCCGCACCAAGGCCCTGGAACCTGGACCGTCGCACCTGATCAAGATCGGTCATGTGGTGCTCAAGGGGCCAAACTTCCCCGCGCAACTGGACTTCTATCGCAATGTGTTTGGGTTCCAGATATCCGACAGCTATTTTGCGCAAAACGAAAAAAACATGATCGCCGCCTTTATGCATTGCGGGCTTGGAAAAGATTACACCGATCATCATTCCCTCGCGTTGATCGCCGATGCGAAGGCAGTGATCGAGCACAGCGCGTATGAAGTGATCGATTGGGATGACTTGATCGTTGGCAATGCGCATCTCGCGTCCAAGGGATATAAGCACTCCTGGGGCGTGGGCCGCCACATCTACGGCCGGCAGATATTCGACTACTGGCGCGATCCCTTCGGCAACAAGCTTGAGCATGAGACCGACGGCGACCTGGTGAACGAGGACTACGTTCCCGACCACCGGCATATCAGCGCCGAAGAACTCTCGCAGTGGGGCCCGCCTTTGAATCCGGACTTCATGGCGTAACTCTGTTCAGATTGATAAGGGCGGATTCAGGATGAAATTAGCAACGTTCACTTATGGCGGCCGTACCTCGATCGGCAAAGTGCTGGATGACGAGATGCTCGACCTGAGCATCGCCTGTCCAAAGCTGCCGCGCGATATGGTGAGTTTTCTGGGCGAGGGCGAGCATGCGATGGCGGCTGCGCGCTCCGCATCGAGGACGCAGGGCGCATGTGTCCCGCTGGAGCTGGTGCGGCTCGAAGCCCCGGTCATGAACCCGAGCAAGTTCCTCGCCGTGGGTTTCAATTACCGCGACCACATTGAGGAAGTGATGCAGGTGCCCAGCATGAAGAACTTCAAAGTGCCAGAGGTGCCGGTATTCTTCAACAAGCAGGTGAGCTGCGTTCGCGGCCCTTTCGACACCATAGAACTCCCGGTCATGTCCACTCAACTCGATTATGAGGTGGAATTGCTGGTTGTGATCGGCCGGCGTTGCCGCCACGTTTCGAAGGAAAAAGCGGACGAAGTGATCGCGGGATATTGCGTCGCGAACGACGTAAGCGTGCGCGACTGGCAGTTGGCGTCCCCCACCATGACCGTTGGCAAGAGCTTCGATACCCATGGGCCCTTCGGCCCCTGGATTACAACCGCCGATGAGGTCGACTGGAGCAAGGGGCTCCCCCTCAAGACCTGGGTCAACGGCGAACTGCGCCAGGATGGACACACGCGTGACATGGTGCATTCCATCGGGCGGCAAATCGAGTATCTCTCCTCCGCGTTCACCCTTCGCCCGGGTGACCTGATCGCTACGGGAACCCCCGCGGGGGTGGGGGTGCTAATGAACCCGCAGACGTTTCTGAAAGAGGGCGACTCGGTGCGGGCCGGGATCGAGGGTCTGGGCTACATCGAGAACATCGTGGCGGGCGAAGAGGAATCGCGCTTCGATGATTGAGGCCGGCGGCGAGCGAAATTTCTCGACCCCTGGAGGCAGCGGTCACGCCGGCTTCCGCATCTCTACGTTGCGCGACGTGGAGCGGATCGAGCAGACGCCGCTCAACCGGCGAATTCCCTTCACCAGCGTGTACCAGGCGCTTGCATCCTCTGCCGGCCGCCATGCGGACGCAATTGCCATACGATTTCTGGAAAGCCCTGATCCGGCAGGCAAGGTCCGGGAGGTTCGATACCGGGAGCTGCTTAAGAACATTCATCGAACAGCGAACCTGCTGCATAAGCTCGGCGTGAACGGTGAAAACACCGTCTCCTATCTTCTTTCCCTGCTGCCCGAAACTCACTATGTCCTCTGGGGCGGCGAGGCAGTTGGAGTGGTGAACCCCATCAACCCGATGCTGGAAGACCGGCATATCGCGTCGATCTTGAATGCGGCGAATTCCCGTGTGCTGGTGATCGAAGACAACTCTCAAAACTGGGCGAAGCTGGCCGAGCTGATCGGCAAGACGCCGACGCTCCGCACCGTCCTTGTGGTCTCGGAGAGGTCATCGTGGTGCCCTCCGATCCATCTTCCCGCTCGCATTGAATTGCTCGACTTCAAAGCCGAGGTCAAGCTTCAAGAAGAAGAACGGCTCTGCTTTGAGCGACGCGCGGAGCTGTTGGACCGTGTGGCGCTGTTTCACACGGGCGGCACCACCGGCACGCCCAAGCTGGCGACGCAACATCAAAAGGGTCAATTGACCGTCGCAACGTGTTTCGGGGCGATGCTGGAACTCGGTCCCGGGAAAAACGTGTTTTGTGGTCTGCCGATGTCGCATGTCAATGGCGTCTTGATCACGGGATTGACACCCTTGTTGAGCGGCGCAACCATCAACCTTCTCACGCCGGAGGGGTATCGCAACAAGCAGGTGGTGCAGAACTTCTGGAAGCTGGCAAGCCGCTACCGGGCGAACATCTTCTCCGCCGTACCCGCAATCTGCGCGGCCTTGCTGGATGTTGCGATCGATGTAGACATTAGCTCGATAGAATTTTGCATTTGCGGCGCCGCACCTATTCCGGCTGGAACCTTCCGCCGCTTCGAGGCCGTCACTGGAATCAAGATTCTGGAAGGCTATGGACTGACGGAGACCCACTGCGTGGAGACCCTGAACCCGGCGTTCGGCGAGCGCCGCGTGGGATCGGTCGGAATGCGGGTCCCGTATACGGAAATGAAAGCAGTGCGCCTGGACGCCCATGGAAGTTATCTCCGCGATTGCGCGGTGGAGGAAGCCGGATCGATCGTGGTCCGCGGGGAGAACCTGTTCTCCGGATATACCGATCCGGCGATGAATCTCTTCCTCGAAGACGGCTGGTTCAATACCGGGGACATCGGCCGGTTCGACGCAGACGGGTATCTGTGGCTGGCAGGCCGTGCGAAAGACCTTATCATTCGCAGCGGGCACAATATCGACCCCGCGATAACGGAGGAGGCTCTTGCGGCCCATCCCGCGGTGCAAAGCGCGGCCGCGGTGGGCCGGCCCGACCGCTATGCCGGTGAGATTCCTGTGGGCTACGTGAAGCTGCGTCCCGGCTTTGACGCCACTGCGGAAGAGTTGGCGGACTTTGCCCGCAGTCAAGTCTCCGAGCGGGCAGCCGCGCCGGACTGGGTGGAGATCGTCGCAGCCATGCCGCTGACGGCGGTGGGAAAAATTCTCAAAAGAGAATTGCGAGAACAAGCGGCCGCGCGCACGTTCGCCGAGCTGCTCCAGGCCGAGGGCATGGCTCCGAAGATCGAGGTGGCCGAGGACGAAAAGCTGGGGATGATGGCGCGGATCGAAGTGCCCGCGGAGTTCGTGGCCCGGGCAGAGATGCTTTTGTCGTCATTCACGGTGCCGGTCAGGATCCAAGCTGCAAAGCCGGCAGAACAGGGAGCCGCCGCTGCCGGCGCGCCGGCCTGCGAGGGGCTGCTGGGATGAGAGAGGCAGTCATAGTCTCGACGGCGCGGACGCCGATCGGCAAAGCCTTGCGTGGCGCTTTCAACGACACCCATGGAGCCACGCTGGGGGCACACGCGGTGCACCATGCGGTCCTGCGCGCGGGCCTTGAGCCGGGTGAAGTGGAGGATGTGGTCGCCGGAGTGGGCTTCCCCGAAGGAGCCACCGGCAATAATATCGCGCGCCAGATCGCACTGCGAGCTGGGCTGCCGGTTCAAGTTGCCGGAGTGACGGTCAACCGATTTTGTGCCGGCGGGTTGCAGGCCGTGGTCATGGCGTCGCATGCCGTGCAACAAGACGGCGTTCAGGCGGCGGTTGCAGTGGGCGTGGAGTCGATCAGCCTGGTGCAGTGCCAGAATCCCAACACCCATCGCGTCAAGGAGCCGTGGCTGGCCGAGCATGTGCCTTCGATTTACTGGCCGATGATCGCAACGGCGGAGCATGTTGCGAAGCGCTACGCAGTGTCCCGCGAAAACCAGGATGCCTATGCTCTCCAGAGCCAGCGGCGCTATGCGGCCGCAGCGGCCGCAGCGAGGTTCGGCGAAGAGATTGTTCCGATGGAGGCAACCATGGCCGCCGTGGACAAACTAACGGGCGAACTCGCGCGCCGCACAGTCAGAGTCTCGGCGGACGAAGGCCCGCGTCCATCGACGTCGATCGAAGGACTCGCAAGCCTGAAGCCCGTGGTCGAAGGCGGATGCATAACCGCAGGCAACTCCAGTCAGCTCTCCGACGGCGCTTCTGCGTGCGTGGTCATCGAGGCGCAAGAGGCATCCAGGCGCGGCATGGAGCCCCTGGGCGCCCTCCGCGGGTTTGCCGTCGCCGGAGTCGATCCGGCCGAGATGGGAGTAGGGCCCGTGGTTGCCGTTCCGCGCCTACTGCAGCGCGCCGGCCTGAAGGTTGAAGACATTGGCCTCTGGGAGCTGAACGAGGCGTTCGCCGTCCAGGTCATCTATTGCCGCGACAAGCTGGGCATTCCCAACGATCGAATGAACGTTAACGGCGGGGCCATCGCGATCGGTCATCCCTACGGAATGTCGGGAGCGCGGATGGCCGGCCACGCGTTGATCGAAGGCCGCCGCCGGGGAGTGAAGTATGCCGTCGTGACCATGTGCGTGGGCGGGGGCATGGGCGCCGCTGGCTTGTTCGAAGTCTTTTAAGATTCGCTGGATCGCAGTCTGTGGTAACGGAGGGGTTGGGATGAACGACCATCGCGAAGCGATCGAAGTGGAAGTATTAGTCGTGGGCTTGGGACCGGTTGGCGATGTTCTTGCCTTACTGCTAGCCGAACACGGGATCAGTGTGATGGCGATCGAACGCGATCCACAGCCGTATTGCCTGCCACGCGCGGCGTCTTTCGACGACGAGTCCATGCGGACCTTCCAGCAGCTAGGCGTCTCCGGCGCCATCGCAGAAAATGCGAGAGTCGCCCGGGAATACAGATTTGTCAACGGGGACGGCGTGACGTTGATGGACTTTAAATTTCCCGAGGTCTCCGCGTTGGGATGGCCTCTCGCCTATCTCTGTCACCAGCCGCACATCGAGGAAGTGCTGCGCAATCGAATGCGCAATCGCACACTGATCGATATGCGGCTGGGTTGCCGCCTGGTCGAAATTGAAAGCAATGATGCGAACGGGGCGGTGGTGGCGGTTACCGATGGGGATGGAGTTCTGCGCGTCAAGGCACGCTTCGTGGTTGGCTGCGATGGCGGTGCGAGCACGGTACGCAGGCTGGCTGGAATCGACCTCTTTGACTACGGATTTGAGGAGCCCTGGCTGGTCATCGATGCGCTGGTTAAAGATGAGACTGGACTAAGCCCCGCGATTACGCAAATCTGCGACCCGCGCAGGCCGCTCACCGCCCTTCCCATGGCGCCCGGGCGCAGGCGGTGGGAGTTTATGCTGCTGCCAGGCGAGCGCGCTGAAGAGATGATGACCGATGACCTGATCAAAGAGCTCCTCGCTTCGCATATTGACATTTCCCGCGCTGAGATCGTGCGTAAGGCGGTCTATCAGTTTCATGCTCTGGTTGCCTGCCAATGGCGGGTTGGCTCGGTTCTGCTGGCGGGCGATGCGGCTCATCAGACACCTCCGTTTCGGGGACAGGGGATGTGCCTCGGAATCCGCGACGCTGTCAATCTTGCATGGAAGCTGGCGCTTGTGGTGACTGACTGTGCCGACGAACAGCTCCTGGACACCTACCAGCCGGAACGGGAGCCGCATGTTCGCGCGACCATTGAGACCGCCATCTACATGGGCCGCGTGATCTGTACTCTGGATCCGCTGGTTGCGGCAGAGCGCGACCGGGACATGATCGCCCAGCGAGAGGGCGGCGGCCCACCGCAGCAGTTGGAGATGCCGCCCTTGCGCGGAGGCCTCATCTCCTCGCTGCCGCGCGCCGGCGAGGTATTTCCGCAGCCATGGGCGGCGCGGAAGCAGGGCGAGAAAAAACTTCTCGACGACCTGCTTCCGGACGGGTTCTGGCTGATCTCAAGGGAGCCTGGGCGCGTCGACCACGCGCCCGGGGAGCTGCCCGGAGGCGTAAGCTTGCACCTGGGGTCGGACTTCGAGGATGACGGTACAATCGCCGCATGGCTTGATGAGGCTGACGCCGACGCGGTCCTGGTTCGCCCGGATCGCTACGTGTTTGGGACCGCGAAACATGCGCACACTCTGCTCGAAGAGCTTCATCAGTTGATTGAATTTCGCTCGACGCGCGCAGCCTAAATCAAAGCCTAAGACTTGTCGGCGTGTTTCAGCGGCAGAGCTCTGCTTGCTCCTGATCAGGCGCTGCCTGGGCCACAGGGAATGGCGTGCAGAGGCGCCCGGACAGTGCTTTGGTGGTCTCGATCATCGCTTGCGGACCGCAGGTCGCCGCGACAAAACGGTCGGGCCGCAAGATCACGATGGAGTGCGGGCGATCGCCGAACCAGGTCTGTAGCGTACCCTCCGTATCGCCAACGATAGTAAGGTCGCCGGCCAACCATGACGAGGCCGCGAGCTGCACGGTCGGCAGCACGGTGACAAATCGCGCTTCGAGGCGGGTCCAATACTCCTGGGTGAATGCGTCGAAGTAGCTCCTGGGATCGCCACCCCAGCAGAGGATTGCAAACCATGGGCCAAGCACATCGTCCAGCCGCAGGGTTTCGCCGTTGGTTGTGCTGACCAGGGGCTGAGGGAACATTCGACCCCCCGGCGACAACGCCTTCATCTTCTTGCGCGGGTCTTCGCCGGGAAGGAAAGCTCCTGTCTTGTAGCGGGGCTGTGGCTTGAATCGCATCTGGGTGATATAGCGCTTGACCGGAGGAGCGAAGTTCAACACAGTGGCAAGAACATCGCGCAAACCCGCCAGCGCAGGCACGGTTGGAGAGAAAAGACGGCCTGCATTCACTGACAGGTCGATCATGGCCGCGGCATGGCCGCGCCGCTCTTGTTCATAGGTGTCGAGAAGCGCATCGGCGGCCAGGCCCTTGACGATTGCAGCCAGCTTCCATCCAAGATTTGTTGCGTCGCGAATGCCGCTGTTGAACCCCTGCCCCTGCCACACCGGCATCAGGTGTGCGGCGTCTCCCGCCAGCAGCGCCCGGCCCACCCGGAACCGGCTTGCGAGGCGGGCATGGTGAGTATAGGCGCGCTTGCGGATTACGTGCACCGCTTCGGGCCGGGGAATGCTGCCTCGCAGTAGTCGCGCAAAAGCACCAGGATCGTTGAAGGTCTCTTCGTCTTCGTGGGGCAGCAACATGAATTCAAATCGCCGCACACCCATAGGCAGCGCAATCGATACGCTTGGCCGTCGCGGCGTCCCGTGAAGATATGCGTAGGGCACACCAAGGGGATCATCCGCCAGGTCCACTACGAGCCATCGCGTGGGCTCCGTCTTGCCTTCGAAGTCCACCCCGATGGCTTTGCGAACGGCGCTGCGGCCGCCATCGGCGCCCACCAGATACTTGCTGCGGATGGCGCGCGATTCACCGTCCGCCAGGGTCACTTCTGTAACCACCCCCGTCCCGTCCTGCGCCAGGCTGGTGAAGCTATGCGAGAACAGAACCTGGACATAGGGAAATCGCTGCAACCCATCGAGCGAGATGGCGTCTGCCTTCGGCTGGAGGAATGCATTGCGCCGTGGCCAGCCATACTCCAATGTGCGCGGCTCGATCGAGAGGTACGCCCTGCCTTTGGCAGTAGTGAAGCGCATCCAGTGATTAGGGGTGGTATATGGCAAGATCCGGTTGGCGAGCTCCACCGTTTGAAAGGAGCGGAGGCTCTCATCGTCGAGGCCGACGCCGCGCGGGTAATCGATCAACGTCTCCAACTGCTCGACGACGATAGCCGCAACCCCATAAAGGCCCAGCAGGTTGGCCAGCAGAAGCCCCACCGGACCGGCACCCACGATCAGCACGTCCGTCTCTTCCCAAGAACCAAACTCCATGACGGCTCCTCGCGGCGACTTCAATGGTGTGGCAATGGCGGCGGAGGCGGTCTGTACGGGCCCGCGAGCACGCCGCTATCTACATGCAATATGTGGCCAGTCACCGAGCACGCCGCGGGCGAAGCGAGATAAACGAATGCTTCGGCGATCTCTTCCGGCTGGGCGACCCTGGCCAGCGGCAAGCCTGCGATGATCATCTCGGGCGGAATTCCGAACGCCTTCTGCGCATCTGCCGCCATCGGCGTGTCGGTCGGCCCCGGACTGACCGCGTTGACGCGGATGCCTTCCCGTGCATGGTCCAGGGCGAGGGTCATAACCAGGTTGATGAGGGCCGCCTTGCTGGTCGAGTAGCTGAGCAGGTTAGGCGCGCCCGCATGGCCGGCGGCAGCCGTGGTGTAGAGAATCACTCCGCCGCCCTGCCGGCGCATGAGTGGAATTACCGATTGGGCGAGCAGGAAGCCGGCTTTGAAATTGATGGCGAATACGCGGTCGAGCACCTCTTCGGTGAGGGTGTCGATGGTGCCGGGAATTCCGATGCCCGCATTGCTCACCAGAATATCGATTCGCCCCAGGCGCGCGGCCGCTTCCGCAATGACACCGGAAGCAGCGCCGTGAACGGTCAGGTCCGCGACAAAGGAGGAGACGCGCCCGTCGGCTTCCCGGATCGCTGCAACGGTTTGATCCATGGGAGCCCGGTCGGTGATGAGCACGCTTGCGCCCTCGCGCGCGAAGACCCTTGCGGTCGCTGCCCCGATGCCCGATGCAGCGCCTGTGATGACTGCCGTCCTTCCCGCCATGCGCTGTGCTGAACTTCCTTGCGGACTTGCGTTCGTCATGTGTCCACTCTCTCCTTGCATCTCCCGCTGGTTCGAAAGCGCGCAGCTTCAGTTACCGAAGCCTACCGAGACCTCGCCAAGTTTTTCGATCGCAACCACGAAGCGTGAACCGGGCGTGACTGGCACCATGGGACCAAGCGCCCCGCTCAGCACTACATCTCCGGCACGCAGCGGGCGTCCCAGCGCGACCGCCTTCCGCGCCAGCCACAGCGTCGCGAGCACCGGGTCGCCCATGCAGTCCGCTCCTGTGCCCTGGGAGGCGATTCTGCCGCCGCCGTTGCTCAGGGTCATACGGAGCGACGTCAGATCCAGGCCTTGCAAGCCGCGCCTGGCTCCTCCAAGCACGAACAAACCCGAGGATGCATTGTCGGCTACCGTATCCAGCAGCCGGATATCCCAGTTTTGAATGCGGCTGTCCACGATTTCGATCGCGGGCGAGACATAGTCGGTTGCGGCAATCACATCCTCGAATGCCAGTTGAGGCTTGTCCAGGTCGCTCTTCAGTACAAAGGCGATTTCGCCTTCCACTTTGGCATGAATCAGGCGGGACAGATCGACTTGTTCGCCATCCGGGACGCGAGTGTCTGCGTACAGGATTCCGAAGTCCGGTTGGTCCACGCCCAACTGTTTCTGCACCACCGCCGCGGTCAACCCGATTTTATGCCCGATAGGAACCCTGCCCTCGGCGAGAAAGCGCTTCCAGTTGTACTCCTGCACGGCGTACGCGCTATCGATGTCTTTATCGTCCGCGAAGAAGGCGCGCACTGGAGCGCATGGCCGCCGATCCTGGATGGCTCCATACAGATCATCGGCGGCCATCCTGATCGATGCGCTCTCCGGCGAAAGGGGCGATGAATTTGTCTTCTGAGTCATTTGGTCAGGAAATCCAGATGGATTCGGTTGAAGGTCTCTGCATCTTCATATTGTGGCCAGTGGCCACAGTCTTTCATGACGACGAATTCAGCTCCCGGGATCATGGCGGCTAGACGCCTGCCTACCTCAACGGAGGCTGTCGGATCGTGCGTCGTCCACAACACCAGCGTCCTGGCCGTGATACTGGACAGCTCCTCCTCCGTCAGAAGGTTGCGCATCCGGATGTCCATGTCCTGAAGACACATGATGCTTTCCATTGCCCCGAGCATACCCGGCAGCTTGTATATGGCGTAGCGGGCCTCGACCAGGTCGTCGGTGACAACGGAAGGATCGGCCATGAGGAACTCCAAGCGTTTCCGAACCGCGTCTTTCTCCGGCGACCGCACCGCGTTCAAGCTCAGTGTGCGCAGACGCTCCATCACCCGCGGGTCGGCGATCAATCCGCCCGCCGTGTTGAGCACCAGGCGATCCACCCGTTCCGGGAAGCGTGCCGCAAACCTCGCGGCCACCCACCCCCCCAACGATTCGCCGGAGATATGCGCCTTCCGGATGCCGGCCGCATCCAGGAAATCCTTCAGATGCTCCACATAGTCGTCGATTTCGTAGTTCCGCCGCGGCTTGTCCGTGTACCCATGGCCGAGCATGTCGATCGCATACACCCGCAGCCCCGTATTCGAGTGGGGCAGAATGTTGCGCATATACGCTTCCAGATGGCCGGCGATGCCATGCAGGAACACCAGCGACTGCTGGCCATCGCCCGCCACCATCGAGCGCGTGCGGACTCCGTTCGCGTCGACGTAGTGCAGCTTGAACCCGCCGCCGGCAATGGCGGACCACAGCGAGCGCAGTTCCGGTTGTACGTTATTCCGCGGTGGGGCTTCGGGGAAACCGGTTGAAATCAAGATATCTCCTCCGCAACTTCTCAAAGCAACTTACAAGTCGGCCGGTGCTTCGCGCCAATACTTATTTGTGGGGAGATACAGACCTCGGAGGTATGAATGGGACGGCGGGGTTGGAGAGAGATCGTCTACAGGTTGGCCGGTGCAATAACCTCGCTCACCAGCTCGCAAAACGACTCCAGGACTGGTGAATGATCGTCGCGGCGAAATGCCATAACAAGATCGATCGAGGGATTCCCCTCGATGGGCCTGCAAATCACATTCTTGATCAAGAGGTCCTCCACATAGTCCGGCAGAATCGATATGCCCAGACCCATGGCGACGAGCGAAAGCATCATCAGAACATTTTCCCCGCTCTGGACAGCTTCCAATTCCACCGCGTTGGCCTCGCTCAATTGCACCACTGCGTCGGCCAGCTCGGGCGCCTCTTCCCTGGATATACCCACGAATGGATACTTCTGAAAGAGCTTGAACGGAATTGCCTGCAGCTTTTCCAAGGGATGGCCGACGGGAAGGACGGCGACCAGCGATTCCCTCAGCACAGGTCTCTCTTCTAGCTGTGCCTCTCGATGGTTCGAGCGGAAAAATCCTATATTGATGGAGTTGTCGAGCAGGCCGGCCCTTTGCTCGGGCGTCGACATGCTGTGAAGCACCACCTGGACATCCGGATATCTGGCGCGGAGCACGGGAAGGATCTTGGGGAATATCTTCACCTCTGCGGAAGGGATGAACCCGATGACAAGCTGGCCCGCCTCGGCACGGGCGGCGCGCCGCGCCATCAGAATGGCTCGCTCCACCTGGGCCAGCACAACGCGCGTCTCGGCCAGAAACACCTGCCCGGCGTCTGTCAGCTCCACGTGGCGTTTGGTTCGGAAGAGCAGCGGAGTCCCAACCGCGTCTTCAAGATCGCGAATCTGCTGGCTGAGAGATGGCTGCGCTGTGTGGAGACGTTCCGATGCGCGCGTGAAGTTCAGTTCCTCCGCAACCGCAACGAAATACCTGAGATGGCGCAGTTCCATAGGCTTTCCTCGCCCGCAAGCTTCCTCATGCGGGAGTTACGCATGTCACGAGAGGGTATCAGGTGCGATCAGGCGGGTGCAACTCAGGACAAGGCCGTCGCCTATCGGCTTGGCCTCTTAATGTTTCCGCAGACTCTGTTTGTTGCTTCAATGGCGAAATTATTGACGGCCCTACCGTGACAGGCGGCCCTAAGCTGCGGATTCCCTCACCGGAACGGCGGTCATCATCGCCATGCCCGCGTTCCATTCCGCGATGGGACGGTAATACTGAAGGTCGGTGCTATAGGGTCCGAACTCATTCAACGCGGCAAAAGCCGCAATCCAGGTGCGAATCTCCTGCCCTCCGTTTCCGCCCTCCGCTCGGATCCAGGCCTCGGTAAAGCCGGACACCGTCCGCATGTCCTGCTGCGCGAATGCGTCGAGCAGATTGCGGTCCCACGTCTCGTTCAACGGCAGACATGGGCCCCGCCCTTGAACCATCTCGTTGGTGGCGTCAATGACCCTCTTCATGCGGGCCTTGCGCATCTCCTCGGTCTTGTGGCGGCCATCGATCAACGTCGCCTGTACCTCAGGTGCAGCGGTCCTGATGCTGGGGAAGGGAGGATCGTGGGAGAGGCCGCCGGAGGCGATCAAGAGCACTCGACGATCGAGCCTGGCGCAGAACCTGCCGACCGCGGCCCCCAGCAGGGCGGTTCGCTCGCAGCTCGGGAGTGGCGGAGCCGCCGCATTGATGAAGATAGGAATCACCGGGTATCGCGTCAGGCTGCCCGTCAGTAGGTTCAGGGGCTGGGTGAACCCATGGTCCGCCATGAATTTGTAGGAAAGCGCCGCATCGATGCCGTCGGCGCGAACGCATTCGAGCAGCTCGAGAGCCGTCGGCTCCGGGACCAGCAGATCGCCGTGACCACTATCCCAATCTCCCACCGCGGCGGCCCTGAGTGCTACGCAAAAGCTCGGCATCATGTCGTAGAACATGCCGTTGTAATGGTCGGGCGCAAATAGGACGATTAATTCGGGATCGTAGTTTTCTATCTCCTGCTTCAAGGCGCCGAAGATCTTGCGAACCTCTGCGTCCACTTGAGGATCGGGTGAATTGAACTCCATCAGCGGGGTGTGAGAGGCGCAAACGAGTTTAACCATGATCCATGTCGCACTCCTCATGCGAGTCCCCACGTTATCGCTCAAAAGCGGCCTCAGGGAAATAGTTGTTTCCTTCTCTTCTAAGACTTAGCGGATATGATAGCCTGCCTCCGGCTTCTCCGCGCATTCATCCCCGCAATGTCTCACTGCACAATTAACCAAGTATTGGCCTATCCCACGGAGTACCGTCTAATGTTTGTGGCTGAGGAGGGAGAGACTTTGACCAAGGTAGCCATCATTGGTTCCGGAAACATAGGGACTGATTTAATGATCAAGATTCTGCGCAAGTCCAAGCATCTGCGGCTTGCCGCCTTTATCGGCATCGACCGCGGCTCCGAAGGCCTGGCGCGAGCCGGCCGGTTAGGCATCGCCACCACGCATGAGGGGGTCGAGGGCTTCAGGCAGATGCCCGAGTTCGGCGAAGTGGAACTGGTGTTCGATGCTACCTCGGCTGCGGCGCACAAGGTCAACTCCGATATCTGCCTCGGGGCGGGCCAGCGAATGATTGATTTGACTCCGGCAGCGATCGGCCCCTTCGTCGTGCCGGTGGTCAACCTTGAGGAACATCTTCGAGCCCCGGATATCAATATGGTCACCTGTGGCGGGCAGGCGACAATTCCCATTGTTGCGGCAGTCAGCAGCGTCACGCCGGTGCTTTACGCGGAGATCGTCGCGTCCATCTCTTCCAAGTCGGCAGGACCAGGGACACGGGCCAACATCGATGAGTTTACCGAGACCACGGCGCGTGGACTGGAGCGGGTCGGAGGAGCGGCGCTGGCCAAGGCCATGATCATCCTCAACCCGGCCGAGCCCCCGATCATCATGCGAGACACTGTTTACTGCCTGGTGGCGGAGTGCGATCGCGATGCGATCACGGAGTCGGTCCGGCGCATGATAGCGGCGGTGCAAGAGTATGTTCCGGGTTACCGGCTGAAGCAAGCGATCCAGTTCGAGCGCTTACCAGGCCCGGTGCTTATCTCCGGGCTGGGAGAGGTCTCCGGTACAAAAATCTCGTTCTTCCTCGAGGTCGAAGGCGCCGCCCACTATCTGCCTTCGTATGCCGGCAATCTGGACATCATGACGTCGGCCGCGCTGGCCGCGGGGGAACGGCTTGCCTCGACGCACCTTGTTTCGCAGGGGGCAATGGCATGAGCGCGCGGCGTCTCTACATTCAGGACGTGACCTTGCGCGATGGCATGCATGCGGTCGGCCATCAGTACACGCTGGCTCAGGTGCGGTCCCTGGCGCGGGCGCTGGACAGCGCCGGGGTAGACGCGATTGAGATCGCGCACGGCGACGGGCTCGCCGGCGGCAGCTTTAACTTTGGCTTCGGCGCGTGTGCCGACCTGGACTGGATTGAAGCAGTCGCCGGTGTGGTGACTCATGCGCGTGTGACGACCCTTTTGATTCCCGGGATCGGTACCATCTCGGATCTGCGTGCCGCCTACTCTGCCGGCGCACGCTCGGTTCGTGTAGCCGCCCATTGCACCGAAGCCGACGTCACCGCGCAACATATCGCCGCTGCCCGGGCATTGGACATGGATGTATCGGGGTTTCTGATGATGTCGCACATGATCCCGCCGTTGGAACTCGCGCGCCAGGCCAAGCTGATGGAAAGTTATGGCGCCCATTGCGTATACGTCACCGACAGCGCCGGAGCGCTTACGCCCACAGGCGTGGCCCAGCGCTTCGATGCGTTTCGGGAGGCGCTCCATCCGGAAACCCAGATGGGCATTCATGCGCACCATAATCTTGCCTTGGGCGTAGCCAATCCGCTGGTGGCCATCGCGCATGGCGCTACCAGGGTGGATGGCTCCCTTGCCGGCATGGGCGCGGGTGCCGGCAATACGCCTATCGAGGCTTTCATTGCCGCGCTCGAGCGTGAGGCGCCCGGCCAGTATGAGACCGGATGCAATCTGTTCGCGCTGCTGGATGCGGCCGACGATCTCGCCCGTCCGCTGCAAAAGCGGCCGGTGCGGGTCGACCGCGAGACACTGTCGCTTGGGTACGCGGGCGTCTATTCCAGCTTTCTGCTCCACGCGGAGCGGGCAGCCAAGCTTCACCGGCTCGACACCATCTCCCTGCTGGTCGAACTCGGCCGTCGCAAAATGGTCGGCGGCCAGGAGGACATGATCGTCGATGTAGCTCTCGATCTCGCTGCGTCCGGCGCAAACCAAGGCAGGAGGCAAGAAGGAGACCATGGCACTGCATCGGGCGTGTAAGCAATCCGACATTTCCTCCGGCGAAGGACTGAGGGTGGAGACTACTCCCGCTATCGCAGTCTTCAATGTGGCGGGTTCGTTCTATGCGGTCGCAGATCAATGCACCCACGCCGAGGCATCGTTGGCAGATGGGTATGTGGACGGCGATACAATCGAATGTCCTCTGCATGGGGCTAAGTTTTGCCTGAAGACCGGCAAAGCTCTTTGCCAGCCCGCCAGCGAGCCGGTGCAATCCTTTCCAGTGGTGCTGCGCGATGGGCAGGTGTTCGTCGATGTTTAGCCTTGAGGTTCTGCCAAGCTAGTGAGAGAGAGATGAGCTGGATCGACGGACAGGTGGCCATGATCACGGGAGGCGGCTCCGGCCTCGGGCGGGCGCTGGTGCGGCGCTTTCTCGAAGAAAACGCGTCGCTAGGCGTGCTTGAGCTATCTCCGGCAAAGGCGGCAGACCTCCGCCGTGAATTCGGCGGCGACGTAGTAGTCGTGGAGGGCGACGCGGCCGCCCTGGCGGACAATCGCAAAGCCGTGGCCGAGACTGTCGAGCGTTTCGGCAAGCTCGATACCTTGATCGCCAATGCCGCGATCTGGGATCACAACGTCTCCTTGCTCGACATCGCGGACGATAAGTTGAATGCGGCCTTCGACGAGCTCTTCCACATCAATGTCAAGGCGTATCTGGCGGGGGCGAAGGCTGCTGTTCCGGAACTGGCAAAGAACTGCGGGTCGATCATCTTCACAGGATCGAACGCCTGCTTCTACCCCGGCGGCGGAGGGCCTCTTTACACCGCGTCGAAGCACGCTGTCCTCGGCCTCATGCGCCAACTCGCCTATGAGCTCGCGCCTGACATCCGGGTCAACGGGGTAGCGCCTTGCGGCATGGCCTCGGATCTGAGGGGACCCAGTTCGTTGGGACTCGACACGCGCACGCTTACCGACACCGTCTCGATGGAAGCCATCGGCCGAGGACTGCCCATCCAGTTTGCTCCCAAGGCGGAGGACTTCACAGGCAGCTACGTCCTGCTTGCTTCCAAACACAACAGCCGAACGGTCACTGGGACGATGCTGCACGCCGACGGAGGCTTGGTAGCCCGCGGCTTGCGCAAGCCCATCGCGAATTTTCAACCTGAGCCGTAGCGCGGCACGGCGGATGGTTTCCGTGCTATCGGATTCAAGAGCTCTACAACCGATGCGATTCCGGATGTGAATCGCTCAAAATGAGGACCAATGAATCGAAAGGAAACGGAGAAGAAGCGACCGATGCGCATCGTCCCGCGGCTAAAGTTGCGCGGAACGCAACTGGCCGGCTGGACCCCGAAGTCTTACCCCGTCGAACCCTATCGGGGCATCATCTTTGAACAGGATGTTGAGATACCCATGCCGGACGGCGTCATTCTTGTGGCGGATATCTTCCGTCCCGCCGGCGGCGAGCCCGCTCCCGCACTCATCTCATGGGCGCCCTACATCAAGGAGACCGAGCGCCTGGGCGGCGCTCCTTTCATCGATGAGTGCGGCGCGATCGGGTTTATTGTGAAGCGCGGCTATGCCTTCGTGCGCGTCCAGGCGCGAGGCACTGGCCGCTCCGGCGGAGTTGCGCCTGACGAGCTCTTTGGGCCCGAGGAGGCCCAGGATTGCCACGATTCCATCGAATGGGCGGCGGCGCAGAGTTGGTGCGACGGCAACGTCGGCATGACGGGCATGTCCTACTTCTCGGTTGCCCAGTTGCGAGCGGCCGCCACAAAGCCGCCCCATCTCAAGGCGATATTCCCCTACAAATCGATGACGGACATTTACCGCCAGGGACTATTCAAAGGAGGCGCTCCGTACACCGGCGCCATGGAAATGCTGGCTGCCTTCGAAAAATTGAAACCGCCGTCGATGCCTGCTCTTCTGCGCCACCTTCTGAGCTACTTGCTGAACCGCAAGCCGTTCCTCATCGAGATGAGCGACGCCGCTGCAAATCAGCGCAAATTCAGAAAGTTCATGAAGCTCAAGCCTCCGCCTGAACTCGCCTGTCGAAACTACGTCGCTCGCCTCTTCGACAACCCTTTCGACAACGATCATTGGCGCTGCCACTCCGCGACGTCGAACCTCGAAAACATCGATGTCCCCATCTGCATCGGTACAGACTACGGCGCGGTCGGCTTTCACCTGTTCGGCGCATTTGAATTGTGGCATCGCCTGAAGATCGACAAGCGCATGTTCATCGGCCCTCCGGAGTACACTTTCCCCTGGTCGAACTACCACCAGGAGATGATCGCCTGGTACGATTGGCAGCTCAAAGGCATAGACACCGGCTACGCCGGCCTGCCGCCGGTTCGCTACTTTCTTACCGGCGCAAACCGATGGGAGAGCGCGGCCGACTGGCCCATTCCGGGCTCCGAGCCGACCTCTTTCTACCTGGCGGAGCTTGACATAGATCCGCTTAAGACGCAGCTCCTGGCCTCCGCGCCTCCGGCTGCATCAAGTCAGTCATTCCTCGCCATTCCCTCCACCAGTTACTACGTCAAGGGCATCGAGAAGTTTGAGGCCCAGGTGCTGCGCTATCGCACGCAGCCATTCCCTCGAGACACCCGGATCGTGGGTCCGGTGCATCTGCATCTCACCCTTTCCGCCACGGCCATTGATACAAATCTGATGGTGCGGCTCATCGATGTCGCCCCCGATGGGAAGCGAGTCAAGCTCGCCTTCGGCTGGCTACGTGCGTCGCACCGCACCATCGATCCCGCGCGCTCCAACCCAACCGAGATTGTGCACGATCATCATGCCGAAGCGGTCAAACAGTTAGTTCCCGGCGTCCCAACCAAAATGTCATTGAGCCTCACTCCGATCAGCAATATGTTTCTTGCGGGACATTGCCTGTTGCTCGAAGTCGGCGCGCGCCCCGAACTGCTCTGTTCGGAGAAGGGCGAAGGCTATGACATGTTCCTGTGGGATCCGGTGCCCTACCCTTCTCGCAACACCATCCACCACGGCGGTGACGCCCCTTCTTGGCTTCAAGTGCATGTTCTGTCGAACCATGAAGAGCCGCGTTTATGAGCCTCACCCGGCGGGATTCACGTTGTAGGCGCAGCAACTCACCAACGGGGCGGTACCAGGGAGGGCGGTTTGAGGTCGGAGCCGCACCTCGCACATCTTTGCTGCGAAGCGGGGACGTAAGAATGCAATGTCACTTGCGCTCGGCAACCCTGGAGCGCGTCCGTGCACCTCGATTTCTGCCACTCTAACTTGGGTGACTTTAAAGGGGACTCTGGGGAAAAATCGAGAGTAATCTGAGGTGTTCAAGAGCACGTCTGAATCGCACAAATTGTAGATAACGCCAATATGAGGTAATGCATAGTAAAACTGGACAATTCGGCCGCTTGCATCTGTTTGTCAAAGGCTTGGGGGTTCGAG
>Ga0181516_10000425_pt1 | contig 39350 bp, 33 predicted proteins | sample PEATcosm2014_Bin_25_FD_121104 | JGI IMG/M metagenome (GOLD analysis project Ga0181516, IMG submission 121104) | Peatland microbial communities from MTU Mesocosm Facility, Houghton, MI, USA - PEATcosm2014_Bin01_10_metaG | ecosystem: Environmental > Terrestrial > Soil > Wetlands > Peat | place... | reverse complement strand
CTCCCGCGTCCACTCCGCGTCCAAATCGGGCACTCCCTCCCGGCAGGGAGGGAAGGAAGATAGCCCAGGGTGAAGTCCGCGGTGCGGACGCAACCCTGGGATAGGCCAGGCAGCAACGATAGCCGTCCCGTAGGGCCGGCCGGAAACTCGATCTCGACAAGCCCTCAACCAAACGCTCGCCTCCGATTCATTTCACACATCACAAAGCGAATCCCCGAACAGCCCCGCCCCTCCCGCGTCCACTCCGCGTCCAAATCGGGCACTCCCTCCCGGTAGGGAGGGAAGGAAAATAGCCCAGGGTGAAACCCTGGGAAAGCGCCCCCAATTTATCTTCGCGTCCCGAAGGGCCGCGGGGAAGTTCATGGCGTCGTTCGTGGTGCAACACGCGGACCTGACCAAAAACCGGCGTAATCTTATCTGTTGCGAACAGGTGCCCGGTAATGCGAATCGGTCTGTACATTCTTCTTGTAGTCGCGAGCAGCGCAGCCCACGCCGCCAGCTTCGATTGCGCAAAAGCGAAAACCCCACAGGAAAAAGCGATCTGCTCTTCGCCTTCGCTGAGCAAGGCCGATGAGGAAATGGCAGCAGCCTACCACGCAGTTCTCACGGCCGCGCCGTCAAAAATGAAAGAGGAGGTTCGCACAGATCAGCGCGACTGGCTCGGCGAATTACCCCTCGAATGCCCATCCGGCAGACAGCGATTTGGTCAGGATATCGTTGCTTGTCTGCAACAAGCCTACGACCGGCGCAACAAGGCCCTAAATCACTTGGTTCTGCGAAAGAACCGCGTCACTTTTGTCTGGCGATCCATTCTGCTGATGAACCGGGAAGAGTCGGCATCGGATGAATCAGAACAAGAGGCCCGCGCGGAGATCGAGACAATCACAGGCTACGGAACCCTAAACGTTTCCTGGCCTCAAACCAATAGGGCCACCGCAAAATGGAGCGCATGGAACCGCGCAATCCTTGAGAAGGCTCAGAAACTTGCCTCGCAGGGTCACGCCACATCCGACAGACAATGGCGCACGGAATGGGCTGCGGACGATGATGGTGAACTGTATGTCACGATCGGCGTCGTCAACGGGCAGATGGTTTCGGCATTCGTTGATCGATGGGGCTTTCGCGGCGCGCATCCATGGGAAACTTCCATGAACCTGAATTGGATGCTAAATGCGCAAAGGGAGCTTCGCTCCGATGATGTGTTCCAACCAAACTCAAAGTGGGATCAGGTGATCGAAGAGCGCTGTCTGAGTGACCTGGTAACGGTTCTCGGCCAGCACTACGAAAACAGCGACTACGGACCTGACTCATTGCCCGGCGCGATCCTCGAAATCATTCGGGACCCTGAAAACTGGCAGTTGGACGTTAAGGGCCTAACAATCGTGTTCCAGGACTATGCCATGGCACCTCGCACGGTGCACCCAGGTCCTGTCACAATCTCATGGATCGCCCTAAAGCCCTACCTGAACCCTACATTCCAAATTCCGCGCTAAAAAGTGAAAGCCCCAGCCACCATCTCTGGCAGCCCAGGCTTTTTCTGTTCCCTGTCCCTGATCCCTGTTTCTCAATACCGCTCCAGAATCTCCAGATTCTCAAACAGTGAGAGGCATGCCGCCGGAAAATATTCGGCTCGCGGACGGGAACTTTTCCGGCAACTCGCTCCCGATCGGCCGGCTTCCACAGCCTGCCTATCCACACTTTGCAGATAATTAACTGTCCGAGGAGCACACTGAATGAAGGTGCATAGTGCGTGAACTGGCGCGCAATAGAGGCCGCCGCCACCATCCGGGCGCCAAATGGTGCTACTAACCCATTTACTGACAGGATCTTACAGCGAATACCCCCGCAAATTGCCTTTAACTCATTTGCTGACTCGATTTTGCGGGCAACTCCAATGCTGAGACGACTTTACGGCAACCCCTCCTCCATAAGTCCATTCTGGAGAGTAATTTGGCCGAAAAGTCCGGACTACCTAGGGGGGGAGGGGGGGCATAAGCGCTGGTACGGACCGGTCACATCCCTGACATTTTGAACCGGGGACATACCTGACACTGCTGTGGGGTCGTGATGTGCGTTCGCAACACTGGGCGCGCCCCTGGGAGGTTCGCAGATTGGTGCTAACTCAAAGGGCAATACAAGCCTTGAACCGCCCTCAGTACCGTTGCAGAAACTCCGGATCCACCGGATTCTCAAACAGCGAAGTATCCCTCGTCACAATCGTCAGCCCCGACGGCGTTACGAAGTACCGCCGCTTGTCCTCCACCGGATCGTACCCAATCACGGTTCCTTCCGGAATATGCACATCGCGATCGATAATCGCTCGCCGGATCCTGCAATGCCGCCCGATGTTCACGTGCGAAAAAATAATGCTCGCGTCCACATCGGAATACGAATTCACGCGAACATCCTGCGACAGCACCGAGTTGTACACCGAGGCGCCGGAGATAATCACGCCCGCGGTAATCACCGAGTTCACCGCCATGCCCGACCGTCCCGGCTCGCCAAAAACAAACTTCGCCGGAGGATACTGCCGCACCCGCGTCCGCATCGGCCACGTCTTGTCGTACAGGTTAAAGATTGGCGAGACGGAGCAGAGGTCCATGTTGGCATCGTAGTAAGCGTCCAGCGTGCCCACATCGCGCCAGTAGAGTGCCTGCTTCTTGTTCTCGTCCACAAAGCTGTAAGCCATCATCTTTTTCTGGCCCAGCATCTTGGGCAGAATGTTGTGGCCAAAGTCGTGTTTCGAGTCCGTGTCTTCCGCGTCGGCGATCAGCGCCTTCAGCAGCGTTTCGGTATTGAAGATGTAAATGCCCATCGAGGCATCCACCGCGTTGGGATTGAAGGGCGACCGGAAGCTCGTTGACACCGGCTTCTCCTGGAAGCCGAGAACCTCGCCGGTGTGTCCCACCTCCACCACTCCAAAGCGAGACACTTCGTCCGGCGAAACGGGCAGCGTGGCCAGCGTGGCTTCCGCGTTGGTCTCCTTGTGATACGCCAGCATGCGGCTGTAATCCATCTTGTAGATGTGGTCGCCCGAGAGAATGATCACATGCTTGGGCTGTTCGCTGCCGATCGAGTAGATGTTCTGGTAAACGGCGTCTGCCGTGCCCATGTACCAGTTGGCGCCCGTGCGCTGCATCGGCGGCATCAGCTCAAAGAACTCGCCCAGTTCCTGCGCCACAATCCCCGTCCACCCCTCGCGGATGTGCCGGTTCAGTGACAGCGCCTTGTACTGTGTCAGGACGTAAACCTTGCGCAGGCCCGAGTTGATGCAGTTGGAAAGAGTGATGTCGATGATACGGTAGTGCCCGCCAAACGGCACGGCTGGTTTGGCCCGATCGCGGGTCAGTGGAAACAGCCGCTCTCCCGCCCCGCCGGCAAGCAATACTCCAAGGGTGTCTCTCATATCCATCGGAACCAGCCTTCCTTTTTGTGTTCCCTCCCGGAAGCCCCCGCGGCCCTCACGCGTGCCGCTATCCGAAACGGAATACTTTGCAGCGATACTTTTTCTCAATCGCCACTGAACGGTGGAGAATACCACAGACAGATGGACTTGGCAGCCCATCATTTGTTTCCACGCAGTTGTGTCGAGAAGGTGTAATGCCGGTCTGTCGGCCACGCCGGCCATTACGCGCCGCAAAGGAGCTCGCTTCCGTGGGGATTCTTTGAACGTCTTCTATCAGGACACGACTTCAGCCGTGCCGCCAGCGCAATCGAGCAATCGCGGGCTTTAGCTCCTGAGGGTGCGGTTCTGAGGACCTCGGGTACAGTGCACGGAGCGCCTGAAGCTGGGCCGAACATGCTTGGATCGCGATGGCGGGAACCTCGGCCTCCGGTCCGCGCCTCATCAACCCCGCTCCTCTACCGCTTCTTCTTGAACTTGTATTGCACCCCGACCGAAATGGCGAAGTTCACATCCGTCTGGGTAATCTTGTTCCCGTAGTTCGTGCCGTAGCGCGTAATCACGGCATCCGGCGTAATGCGGAAAACCCAGCGCGCCGAACGGTTCAGGTCGAAATGGCCGCCGACGATGCCGGCCAGCGCGATCTGGTTATTGTAGAAACCCACCACCGAAGGCGACTGCCCAAGCAGATCCCTCTGGAAGATTCCATCCACTCCGCCCACCAGCACATGGGCCATCATCGCGCCATGCTTGTTGTGCGGCCCAAGCCATTCCGGGCCGCCGGTAAACAGGTACTCCATCAAAAACGGGCCCTTGATGTTAAACGGGGCGTTGGGCGCTGCACCGCTGGTGCCCACGTAGCCGCGGCCTGAGGCCTCTACCGCCCAGTGCCTGCTCAGCCACATTGAGCCGCTTAGATCGAGCCCGCCCAGGTTGGAACCCTGCAGCAGGTTCGGCCCTGCCTTCATGTGGTCGTATGCCATGCCCAGCGAGAGATCGAAGCGGTTATCGTATCGGACAAGCGCCAGCGGATCGATGGAAATGTAGCGGCCATTGTTCGTGGTCTGGTCCGGCGAGGTCTGCGGGGTAGTTGGCTGATCCGCCGGACTCTGACTCGACGAGCTCTGGCTAGTCGAGTTCTGACTTGCCGAGCTCTGACCCACCGGGCTCTGGGCTTGGATCGAACAGGTTCCGGTGCAGAAAGCCAAGGCGGCAACGGCGACTATAGGGGCTGAAAATCGTGCTGGAAGACGCATCACTCATCAGCTTACAGGACCATGCCGATAGGCGACAACGCGGACCGGACCACATTTTTCCCCGCTAAGGCTCGCACCGCTCCGTCTCCCGCGCCCACACCAGGTAGCGCACGGTTTTCAGTACCTCCAACGCTGTGGCGAGGCTTGCATCCACTGCCGTCCCGGGTTCCAGCGAAGGGGCTGCGTGCGTGCGCCATTCCAGCGGCAACGCGCTGAAAATCAGTCCGGTTCGGGGCAGGTGGCTTGCGCTTGAAACCACCTCTGCTGATCGCCAGCCGTGGCTTTCGATCAGGCGGACCGAATAACAACCACTTTGGATCGTGTCCTTGGCCTGCTTCTCTTCGAAGATGGCAGACCCAGGAATCCCCTGGGCCTCGGCGGTCCGTGCCATCACCTGGGCCTCAACAAAGTGATTGCTGTCTGCTCCACCGGTCACGATCAGCCTTGGAGCCACGCCCCTCTCATACTCGTGCACCGCCTCGGTAACCCGTGCCAGCTGCGTAGGTGTCGGGTTGCCGTCGTCGTTCACCGGTGCGCCAAGCACAATGATCGCATCGAAGCGGGTGAGCGAAGTGTTGGAGGTGGGCGCCAGGTGCCGCGCCACGGCCGCCCAGGTGAATACGCCCAGAATCGCCACGCTCGAAGCCAGAATGAGCCAGCCTTTCCAGCCCATCCCTTTGCGTCGGCGCGAGCCCGTCCTGCTCGGCTGGCGAGCTTTCCTACTCGAGCGGGTCCAGATGTGCGGCGTCGCAGTCAAAGCGGAGTTTCTCCTCAGTCAACTGTAACGCGCTTTTCGGAGGACAATGCCTTGGCCGTGCTCAACCAAGGTTCGCAGGTTCACCCCAGCTTGAGAACACCAATTTGTTCAATGGCTTACGCTCACGCGGCGCATGCTCTTTCGCGATCAGCTGTTCACTGCCGAGCGCAGCCGGTTCGCCTTGATAGCCCAGCGCAATTACGCTGCCGAGAGCGTAATCCTCTGGAATATCAAAGGCTTGTCGCATCGCGTTATGGTCGAAACCTGCCATCTGGTGGGACACAAGGCCAAGAGCCGCGGCTTGCAGGGTCAGGTAAGAGCAGGCAGCTCCCAGATCATAGAGTGCATAGAAGTTGGGGTTGCCGTTGTGAGCAAATCTGGTGTGAGCCACGCCCAGGATCAGTACCGGTGCGGCCGGAGCCCATTCCTTGTTGAATCCCGCCAATGCCGACGCTATCTTCTTATGCGTAATTGAATTACGCACACCCACCAGGAACCGCCAGGGCTGTTCGTTGCTTGACGAAGCGGCCCACCGCGCGGCCTCAAACACCCGCGCCAGGTCATCCGTGGATACTTCGAGTTCTGAAAACGATCGGGCGCTCCAGCGCTGCAACAATGCGGGCAATACGCCCTCCATCGCCGGCGCCCGCTTCAATTCGTTCACTTCAATTGCGGAAAGAGTCATGGCCTAAGTCATCTCCAGCAGTTCTCAAAGGATCGATAACCGCCTTTGTTTGATTCCCCACACAGGCCCGAAGATTCCCAACTGACTATGCAGCTTGACAATCCAGACCCAACCGTCAGGAAATGAACTGACGAGGTGGGCAATCCCGTGAACGATTCGAGCGCACCAGCTCAGTTCGGACTTAACGCGGAACAGCGCGCGATCCGGGACCTCACGTTCTCCTTCGCAACCGAACAAATTGCTCCCCACGCCATCGAGTGGGACCAGGCAAAACACTTTCCCCGCGACGTTATCCGCAGCGCCGCTCCCCTCGGCTTCGGCGGCGTCTGCGTTGCTGAAGACGTAGGCGGCAGCGCGCTCAGTCGATTGGAGGGCGTGCTCATCTACGACGGACTGGCAACGGCCTGCCCCTGCATCGCAGGCTACTTCTCCGTCCACAACATGGTCGCCTCCGTCATCGACCGCTTCGGCAGTCAGGACCAGCGCAAGCGATGGCTGCCGCGCATGTGCCAGTTCGACATCCTTGGCGCCTACTGTCTTTCCGAACCTTCGTCCGGATCCGACGCATCCTCTTTGTCCACCCGCGCCGTGCATGACGGCGGAGCCTACGTGCTGAATGGTGTAAAGCAGTTCATCTCCGGCGCCGGCGATGCAGATGTGTACATCGTCATGGCCCGCACCGGAGCGGCCGGTCCGCGCGGCATCTCGGCATTCATCGTAGAAAAAGGAACCCAAGGCCTCTCCTTCGGCCCCGTTGAAAAGAAGATGGGTTGGAATGCGCAGGCAACCCGCCAGGTAATTCTCGACGACGTCCGGCTGCCCGTTGAAAACCTCCTTGGCGACGAAGGCAAAGGATTCAAAATCGCCATGTCCGCCCTCGACGGCGGTAGGATCAACATCGCTGCCTGCTCTCTGGGAGGCGCACGCACCGCACTCCACAAAGCCAGTGCCTACCTGAAAGAGCGTGAAGCTTTTGGCCACCCCCTCGCCGAGTTCCAGGCTCTGCAGTTCCGCCTCGCCGACATGTCCACCGAGCTCGAAGTGGCGCAAACCTTTCTCTGGCGCGCGGCCTCCGCACTCGACGCCAGGGAAGCCAATGCGACCGTACTCTGCGCCATGGCCAAGCGATTCGTCACCGACGCCGGATTCAACATCGCGAACCAGGCGCTCCAGCTCTTCGGTGGCTACGGCTACATCACCGAATACGGCATCGAAAAAATCGTGCGCGACCTGCGCGTTCACCAGATACTAGAAGGCACCAACGAAATCATGCGCGTCATCATCGCGCGCAGCCTGCTTGAATAGCGCTGACAAATCCCCGTTGACCGATTGAGGACTTCGAATGGAGATCGGCAAGAAAGCATTCATCGTCACCGGCGCCGCCTCCGGCCTCGGCGAAGCAACCGCTCGCATGATCGTCAAGCGTGGCGGCTCCGTTGTCATTGCGGACATCAACCCCGCCGGCGAAGCGCTTGCCAAAGAACTCGGCGCCGCCGCCCTCTTCCTCGCCGCTGACGTCACGCAGGAAGCCGACGGCATCCGCGCCGTCGAAACCGCAAAATCGAATTTCGGCGCGTTGCACGGTTTGGTCAACTGCGCTGGCGTCGCCCCCAGCGAGCGCATCGCCGGCCGCAACGGTCCGCACAATCTCGAAACCTTCACGCGCACCGTAACCATCAACCTGGTCGGCACCTTCAACATGCTCCGCCTCGCCGCCGGCGCTATGATCAACAACGATCCAATGGAGGACAACGAGCGCGGTGTCATCGTCAACACCGCATCCATCTGCGCCTACGAAGGCCAAATCGGCCAGGCCGCCTACGCCGCGTCTAAAGCCGGTGTCGTCGGCCTCACTCTCCCCGCCGCGCGCGAACTCGCGCGCTTCGGTATCCGCGTTGTCACCATTGCGCCCGGCCTCTTCATGACTCCCATGATGGCCGGCTTCTCGCCCGAAGTGCAGCAATCCCTCGCGCAAACAGTTCTCTTTCCTCAGCGCCTCGGCAAGCCAGAAGAATTTGCCGAATTGGTCGCCAGCATCTGTGCGCAGACCATGCTCAATGGCGAAACCATCCGTCTCGACGGCGCCCTCCGCATGGCGCCCAAATAAAGATCTGGAAGCGGACTGAATCCGAGGTACACATCATGAAAGAAGTAGCAATCGTAAGCGCCGTCCGCACTCCCGTTGGTAAATTCCTCGGCGCCCTCAGCGACATCAGCGCCGTCCACCTTGGCGCAATCGTCGTCCGTGAAGCCGTCCGCCGCGCCGGCATCCCTCCCGACACCATCGACGAATGCATCATGGGTTGCGTCCTGCCCGCCGGGCTCGGGCAGAACCCCGCCCGCCAGGCAGCCCTGCGCGGAGGCCTCGCCGACACCGTCAGCGCGCTTACCATCAACATGGTCTGCGGCAGCGGCCTCAAAGCTGTTGCCCTCGCCGCGCAGGCCATCATGACTGGAACCGCCGAGATCGCAGTCGCCGGCGGCATGGAGTCCATGAGCAACGCACCTTATCTCTCGCAGCAAATCCGCAAGGGCACACGGCTCGGCGACGCAAAACTCGTCGACTCTGCCATCCAAGACGGCCTCTGGTGCGCGCACTGCGACATGCACATGGGCCTTACCGGCGAGCTCGTCGCAGAGAAATACTCGATCACCCGCGAGATGCAGGATCGATACGCAGTCGAGAGCCATCGCCGTGCCGCGGCAGCCTGGAACGAAGGCCGCTTCGACGCCGAAACCATTCCAGTCCCGTTGCCCTCAAAAGACCGGAACGCAGCGCCCGCCGAGCTCCGCCGCGACGAAAGCATCCGCGAAAATACCTCCCTCGAAGCTCTTGCCAAACTCAAACCTGCCTTCAAGTCCGATGGAACCGTAACCGCCGGCAATGCGCCCGGCATGAACGACGGCGCGGCTGCAGTTGTCGTCATCTCCGCCGACCGCGCCCGCCAGCTCGGCCTCCAGCCCATGGTCACCATCCGCGCCCAAGCCACCAGCGGCATCGAGCCAAAATGGGTCATGCTCGCCCCCATCGCCGGCGTCCAAAAAGTTCTCGAGCGAGCCGCCTGGTCCACCGCCGATGTAGATCTCTTCGAGCTCAATGAGGCCTTCGCCGTGCAGGCCCTCGGCGTCACGCGCGAACTTCGCTTGCCACTCGACAAGGTAAACGTCAACGGCGGCGCAGTCGCAATCGGCCACCCCATCGGCGCAAGCGGCGCAAGAGTGCTCGTCACCCTCATCCACGAAATGCAACGCCGCGACGCAAAGAAAGGCGTCGCCGCTCTCTGCCTCGGCGGCGGCAACTCCGTAGCTCTCGCCATACAGCGTGCATAACTGGCTGCTGAAAGACTCGACAAGCTGAAGGGTACGGGCTTTAGCCCGTACGTAAAAATCGCACAAAATAGATCTGGGCTTCAGCCCCTGAGGGAATATCGATTCGCTTTGTGTCAGGGCACAACTTCAGTTGTGCCGCAAATGTCACAAAAAAGAACGTGGGCTTTAGCCTCTGAGGGAAAGATTCTTCAAAATGTCCCATTCACCCACCGCCGCCATCCTTGGCGAAATCGGCCTCCCCGTCCCCATCCGCGAGCTCGCCGCATGCCGCTGGGACACAATCATCGTCGGCGCCGGTCACAACGGCCTCGCCTGCGCCGCTTATCTCGCCCGCGCCGGCCAGCGTGTCCTCGTCATCGAAAGCCGTGTCCGCGTAGGCGGCGCATGCACCATTGAGGAACCATTCCCCGGCGTGCGCATGTCCCCGTGCGCCTACCTCGCCGGCCTGCTCCATCCGCTGCTCATCGAAGAACTCGACCTGCCCCGCCGCGGATATGAATGGACTCCCGCCGTGAACGGCCTCTTCGTCCCCTTCCTCGATGGTTCCAGCATTCAGCTCTGGGACGACGAGGATCGCTGCGCCGCCGAAGTCCGCGCCCTGTCTCCCGCAGATGTCCCCGGCTGGTCTGCAATGAACGACGTGCTCCGCCGCCTCCGCGACGCCCTCCGACCTCCAGGCCAACACGATCTTTGGATCGGCGACCCACCCACCCGCCAGCAAATTGAAGACCGTCTCGGCAACGACCAGGAAGCGCGCGCCCTGCTCTTCGATTGGTCCATGGCGGAGTTCGTCGAGCGCTACCTCACCGACGAGCGCCTCCAATGCGCCTATCTTGGCCAGGGAGTCATCGGCACCAACGCCAGCCCCTTCGATCCCGGCACAGCCTCCATCCGATTCCATCACGCCTCTGGCCGTCTCGGCGGCAGGCCCGGCATGTGGGGATATGTGCGCGGCGGCATGGGCATGGTCTCCTTCTACTTTTGCGACGCCGCCCGCGAAGCCGGAGCAACCGTCGTCTCCGGCGTCCCCGTAGCGCAAATCATCCCCGGAGAAGGTGTCCTCCTCGAATCCGGCGAGCGCCTCTGCGCGTCCACAGTCGTCTCCAACGCCGACCCTCGCCGCACTCTTCAACTCCTCGGTCCCACCGCCGACCCATCCTGGCGCGCTCAAGTTGAACGCATCCCCATCGAAGGCTGCACCGTCAAGCTCAACGTCCATCTACGCGAGCTTCCCAACTTCCGCGCCCGCCCCGGTCTCGCCATGCCGCATCACTACGGCCAGATCAACGCGCCACTTTCCAAATCCGAGTGGAAGTCCGCCTACGCCGCCTCACGCCGCGGAGAACTTCCGCAGCATCTCTGGTGCGAGCTTTACTTCCAAAGCGTCCATGACCCTTCGGTTATTTCCCCATCCGTCGTCGCCTCCACCCTAGTCCCCGCCGGCAGCCACACCATGAGTGTCTTCGCGCAGTATGTTCCCTACAAATTTGCTGAAGGCACCTGGGACTCCCGTCGCGCCGAAGTGCGCGCCCTCGCCCTTAACTCCCTCTCCCGCTTCTGCAGCAACATCGATCGCGCCGTCATTGACGTTCAAGTCCTTGGGCCGCCCGACATTGAGCAGAAAGTCGGCCTTACCGGCGGACACATCTTCCAGGGCGAATGCCTGCCGCCCTACATGTGGACAAACCGCCTCAGCGCCCGCACGCCCATGCGCGGCGTCTATCTCTGCGGCGCCTGCACTTACCCCGGCGGCTCTGTTATCGGCATCAACGGCCGCAACGCCGCCATGGCCGTCCTGCGCGACGTAAAAAAGTCCTAGCCTCCGCCAAGATTCATCAATGTCCAGCCACCGCATCTCTGTTATCCTGCGCCGTAAATGTCTTCCCCTCCTGCACTCAAGCGAGGCATCCGCTTCCGCGATCTGACCCTTTTCTACGTGGTCTACTCGCTTAGCGTTCGCTGGACCGCTACCGCCGCCGCCACTGGCCCCAGCGTTCTTGTCATCTGGATCGGCGCCCTCTTCTGTTTCTTCATCCCTCTCGCGGCCACGGTCATGGAGCTCTCCGAGCGCCACCCTGAAGAAGGAGGCCTTTACATCTGGACTCGCGAGGCCTTCGGCAATTTCGCAGGCTTCATCGCTGCCTGGACCTACTGGATGTCCAATCTGCCATTCTTCGCCGGCATCCTGTACTTCGGCGCGGCCTCCGTGCTCTTCGCATTTGGTCCCCGCGCTCAATCGCTCGCCACGAGCCCGCTTTACTACATAAGCTTCGCCACGATCGCACTCACCCTCATCACCCTGCTCAATATTCGCGGAGTCGAGGCCGCCAACTGGCTCAACAACCTTGGCTCCCTCGGCAGCCTCCTCCCTCTTTCCGCGATCATGGCGCTCGCTGCCATTTCCTGGTGGAAGTTCGGTCCCGCCACCCGCATCACCACCGCCAGCCTCGTCCCCCACTGGTCGCTTGGCAACGCCGTCTTCTGGTCCACTATCTGTTTCGCCTTCACGGGCCTCGAGGCCGGCTCCGCCATGGGCGACGAAATTCAAAATCCACGCCGCACCATTCCCTGGGCCATCCTCGTTGGCGGCTCCATTCTCACCATCGGCTACATCGGCGGTACCGCGGCCCTTCTCGTCGCGCTCCCTCCTCAGGCAGTCGCCGGCCCCGACGGTTTCGTCAATGGAATCCGCCAGCTCAGCGCCCATCTCGGCCTCGGCTGGGTGCTCGTCCCCATCGCCTTGCTGGTCGGGCTCAATACGGTTGGGGGAACGGCGGCCAGTCTCTCCGCCAACTCGCGCCTTCCCTTCGTGGTCGGAATCCATCGCTATCTGCCCGCCGCGTTCGGGTGGGTTCATCCGCGCTACCGCACACCCTGGGTAGCCATCGCCGTCCTCGGAGCCGCGGGCATCGCCGTGGCCGTACTCAGCCAGGCCGGCGCCACCGTCCGCGGAGCCTACGATGTGCTGGTCAGCATGACCGTCCTCTCCATGCTCCTGCCCTTCCTCTTCATCTTCGGCGCCATGATCCGCCTGCAGAGCCGCCCCATGCCTCCAGGCGCCCGCCGCGTCCTTGGCGGCAAGCCCGTTGCCATCGCGTTGGCCTCTCTCGGCCTCGCCAGCACCGCCATCACCCTGGTACTTTCCGTGTTTCCCTCCGCCGACGAACCCAACAAGCCCCTCGCTGTCGCCAAGGTCGTCGGCGGATTGGTTGTCCTGGTCGGCGCCGGCGTTGTGGTCTTCGTGGGCGCCATTCTCAAGGCACGGAGAGAGGCAGAAGCCGTCGGTGCCGACTGAGGCGAGTCCGCAAATCCGCTCTGATTTGGCATTTTCTAGAGCAAGAACCCGTGTTTTTCGTCCAAAATTGACCAAAATCCGGGTTCTATGTTTACCGATGAGTAACTATTGATGGACATTTTAGCATTGATTCAATTGATGTTATCGTGAATTCCGTTACCTTTTAGTACTGCCTTGGTGAGGGGGGTACCCCCCCACAAGGGCTAAGTCAAAGCGTAGTTACTTCCGAATAGGCGGTTATTCGGTCACGCCAATGGGCTCCGCCAGCAACGGATGGGGATGCTCCTTTAGCCACGCCTGCGCGTGCTTCTGCGCACTCTTGATGTCGCTTTTTTTCATGACCTTGGCAAGTGCCTCAAGTGAGTTCTCTGCGTATCCTTTCAAATCCGTATCCGTCGCGCGGATGCTGGCCAGAAATACCCAAAAGTATCCTTCGTTCAGGTCCCGGTTTACTCCGCCTCCATTGATATAGCAGGAACCGAGATTGTACTGCGCTTTTGTCTCACCCTGCTCAGCAGCTTTAAGCATCCATGCGGTTGCCTGAGTGTCATCCTTCGGCACACCCTTGCAATTGAGATAAAGGAATCCCAAGCCGTATTGTGCTTCAGCCAATCCCAGTTCAGCGGCCTTACGATACCAATCAGCAGCTTGGCGATAGTCCTGCGGAACGCCTATACCGTGTTCGTAATCTACAGCCAGATTCGACTGAGCGAGAGCATCGCCCTGATCAGCTGACTTGCGGAACCACGCATTGGCTTGCATCAAATCTTTTGGTACTGATTCGCCGTTGCCATAGGCGAGACCCAAGTTGTACTGGGCCCTTGCGTTACCTTGTTCTGCGGCTTTGCGGTACCAAATCAATGCTTGCTCGAAGTTCTGCATCTGGTCAAAAACTACGCCAAGTTCAACCTCCGCGACGATGTTTCCCTGGTCGGCGGACTTCTGGAGCCAGAGCACCGACTGTTTGAGGTCCTGTGGGACTCCAAGAGCGAATTCGTATTGTCTGCCCAACCCACACTGCGCGTCCGCATCACCGGAGGTAGCCTTGTTTTGCAAGGCTCTTAGTGCATTGGCGTCATGCGCCATTCGGCATTGCTGCGCATGGAGGTGATTTGAGAACGGAACGAAGGTTACTGCAATGATTGCGAAGAATACATGCGGCATAACGCGACTACCGGGCATCGCCGATCTCCAGTTGGAAACGAACCAAGTATAATCCCTCGAATCTGAGCGGATTGTCGCCAATCCGGAAATTACCGTCCGGGAGCATGCTTTACTTCAGCATTCCATGTTGAAGATCTGCCATTGGTCTGGCCCAAGCGGCTTTCCTTGGCGCTTATGGGGGTATCCCCCGGATCGAAGAGTTGGGCAGATGCCGGGAGGATTGCGCCGGAGATATGCCTGTCGGTGTAAACGTGAGCCGGTCGTATCGCATAGTTTTATTGTGCGCCAACGGTTGGTAATTCTCGGCAATGCACTGTGGACGGGCGTCAGGCCTCAATCCAGGTTTTTGCCTCTGGACAATCGCATGAATGTTTGTCGATACACCGGGCTTGATCGGTCCGCCCCTCCGGGGCTCAGGGGATCATTTTTGGCTCTCCCCCCGGACTGCGTTCGCTGTCGCGAACTTCATCCGGGGCTATTTTCGAGCCGTCCCTCCGGGACGAAATGCAGAGCGGGCGCGTTGCGGCCAGACGATGCGTTAGAGCGGTTTCGATTCATGCGTAGACCTCTGAAGATCGTGCGAGGTGGCATTTTCTTCCACCCCAGCGACCAAGAATCCGCCGCTGGGAACCCCGGTTGAGAAAAAGGCCACTTGGCATCGTGCTTTCGGTCTATATCAATTCCGATAATGCTATAGATCTGCCAACAGAATCCATTCGAGCGATTGCCAGGTTCTTGAAAGGGTTCTCAGGGATAGATCCGATGCAGCGTGCGCGCGAAGGGAATGGTTTCGCGGACATGGTCCAAGCCGCAGATCCAGGCGACCGCGCGCTCGATGCCCATGCCGAAGCCGGAGTGGGGGACGCTGCCGTAGCGGCGCAGATCCAGATACCACTGGAACGCTTCCTTGGGCAGGTTGTGCTGCTCGATCCGGGCGTTCAATAACTCGAAGCTCGAAACGCGCTGCGAGCCGCCGATGATCTCGCCATAGCCCTCAGGAGCCAGCACATCCACGCACAGTGCATAGCGTGGATCCTGCGGATCGGGCTCCATGTAGAAGGACTTTACGTCGGCCGGATAGCGGTGCACCATGACCGGGCGGTCGAATTGCGAGCTGAGCCAGGTTTCGTCGGGCGAGCCGAAGTCATTGCCATATTCGAAGGGCGCTTCGAGATGGCCGTCCTTGTGGGCCTGGTTAAGCATTTCAACCGCCTTATCGTAGCGCAGGCGCGGGAACGGCGGCAGGATGGCTTCGAGCTTGGCGCGATCGCGGCCGATGACTTCAAGCTCTGGCGCGCGGTTCTTCAGGACGCTCTGGATAATGTGAGACAGGAAGTTTTCAGCCAGTTCGAGCAACCCGTCTAGGTCCATGTAGGCGACTTCAGGCTCGATCATCCAGAACTCCGTCAAATGTCGGCGTGTCTTCGACTTCTCCGCCCTGAACGTAGGCCCGAAGCTGTACACCTTGCCCAGAGCCAGCGCCGTGGCCTCGATGTAAAGCTGCCCCGATTGCGTGAGGTACGCTGGGTCGCCAAAGTAGTCGACAGGAAACAACGTCGAAGTGCCCTCACACGCAGCCGGCGTCAGAATCGGTGGATCTGTGCGGATAAAACCGTTGGTGTCGAAGTACTCCGCCGCCGCCCGCATGATCTCCGCGCGTATGCGGAGGATTGCCGACTGGCGCGGCGACCGCACCCAGAGATGGCGGCGCTCCATCAGGAAGTCGACCCCATGCTCCTTCAGCGTGATGGGATAAGGGTCGGACTCGGGCACTCTTTGAACGACCTGGATTTCTTCGACATCGAGCTCAAAGCCGCCGTGGGCGCGCTTATCAGCTCGCACCTTGCCGGTCACGATGACCGACGACTCCTGCGTAAGCCCTTTGAGCTTCTCAAAGACCTCAGGCGGCACGCTCTTGACGTGCGCGACTCCCTGCACGGTTCCAGTTCCGTCGCGAAAGATGGGAAACAGCAGCTTGCCGCTCTCGCGGAGGTTATAGAGCCATCCGCGCAGAGTGATGGACTGGCCTTCGTGCTGGCCAAGAGTTGCAATGGTGGCGACGGGGGCAGTTTGAGTTGCGGAGGTGTTCTCTTTAGACATAGGCGTTTGCGCCTTCCTGGCGGCCAAGATGGTCGGACTAACTAGGATAACAAGGCGATGGTTGGGATGCCTGGCCGCCGAAGAGCAAACGCAGTCCTTTGGCATGCGGTCTTGAAAACCCGAAGCAGGATTGAATGCAATTTTCGATTTCGTCCCGGCCCTATCAGACGGTGGATCAGACTGGATCGCGTACCCAGGGATCCGTCCGCCGCGGCGGACTCCAGCCTGAGCTACTTTCGCACTCTCCCAAACGGGAGAGCGCGAAACACCGTGACGCCTGTTCAGTGTCAGGGCAGCTTGGGGCCGAGGATGGCGGGGAGAGCGTGGACAAGGCTGGGGTGAGTGAATGGGAATCCAGCCGCTGCGAGTTTGGCAGGGTAGGCGCGGGCACCTGAGAGAAGGGCTTCGTCGGCTATATCGCCTAGGGCGAGGCGGAGTGCAAAGGCGGGAACAGCGAGAAAGGCCGGTCGATGGAGCTGGGCGGCGAGAGCGCGCGTGAATTGGGCATTCGTCACCGGGTTAGGGGAAGTGAAATTAATCGGGCCGGCAAGGGATGGAGACTCGAGGAGGAAGAAGATGGCGGCAAGAGCGTCGGGGAGCGAGACCCAGCTCATGAACTGACGTCCGTTGCCGAGCTGTCCGCCAAGGCCGAAGCGGAAGATGGGAAGCATGCGGGCAAGGGCGCTTCCAGGGCCGAGGCCGAGGACGACGCCGAAGCGAAGGTGAAGGACGCGGATGCCGGCATTGACCGCAGGTTGGGCTGCGGCTTCCCATTGTTGGCAAAGATCGGCGAGAAAGCCGGTGCCGAGTGGGGAGGTCTCGTCGATAAGCTCGTCGCCGCGATTGCCATAGATGCCTATGGCGGAGGCGATGAGGAGCGTTTTGGGCGGATGGCGCAGGCTGGCGAGGGTTGTGGCGAGGACACGTGTGGAGTTGACGCGGCTCTCGGTGATTTTCTGCTTGTATTCGGGGGTCCAGCGATGAGCGGCAACGTTTGCGCCGGAAAGATGGATAGCTGCGGTCAGGTTTTCCAGGCTCGCGGAGTGAGGAATTGCAGTGGTCGCGGCGGGATCCCACTGGAGCTGATTGGGCAGTGCGGGTGCAGTGCGTACGAGTTGGAGAACGGGGAATCTCCGCGCGGCCAAGGCCTCCCTGAGGGCTGAGCCAAGCATTCCAGAGGCGCCCGTGAGAAGAAAGCTGCGTGCAGGGGAGGGTGTCGTAACGGAACTGATTTCGCTTTCCTCCTGATGAATACAATAGCGGCGCAGTGCCAGATTGGTTTGGCAGGACGTCAAATTTTTTTGATCTGGACAATATTTTAATACGGGGCGCATCCTATTCCTATGCGGGGAGGAAGAATGGATGAGTAACCCGGCCGAAGTCACGAACGAGGAGACGCAAAAGACTCAGGCGGATCCGGAGACCGCCGAGCGGTTCATTGCGGAGAAGCGGATCGGGGAGCGGATCCGGCGGTTGCGGCTGAAGAAATCGATGGGCCTGGTGGAGCTGGGCAAGCACACAGGGCTTTCGGCAAGTTTCCTCTCTCAACTTGAGACAGGGCGGGTGGTGCCTACGCTGCGCAACCTGGCTCGGATTGCGATGGTGTTTTCGAAGGATTTGTCCTATTTTTTCGAGACTGAGCCGACGGCGATGTTCCGAATCCACAGGCAAAAGGACCGGGTCAGGCTGCCGCAAACGGGCGTGGAGCCGCCGACGTATTTCTTTGAGAGCCTTGGCTATATGGTGCCGGACCGGCACATGGACCCGTATTTTGCCGAGTTCATTCCGCTGGCGAGGACGACGGATCCCAAGGCGCACATGCATCCCGGGTTCGAGTTTCTTTATGTGCTGGACGGAGAGCTGGAACTTCGCCACGGGGACCAGGAATGTACGCTCGATGCGGGCGACTCAGTCTACTTTGACGCAGGTACGCCGCACTCATACCAGTGTGCTGGAAAGAGGGCGGCGAGGGTGATCATTGTGACCATGCACCAGCCGCCGCCAGCGATTCCCTTGCGGGCAGCGGGTTCGTTGCCGGGGGTTCGAGCGGTGACGGCTGGAGCGAGGGGCGGCGCGACGGACGATAAGGCGGCGGCCCCGCTCTAGACGAAATCCTCCTCGCAGTTACTCGGTTGAACCGTTTTCTTCGACGGGCAGAAACTGATAACTGACAAAAGCCAGGCTCCTCGAGTCGGGCGACCAGTTGGGAACATTCATGGAGCCGTCGCCGCCAACGAGGTTGACGAGTGTGCGAATTTTGTTATCGCTTGTGGGCAGGATGCGCAATGCGATGTCCTTGTTAGCGGCGTGCGTGGTTACGCTGGAATCGTACGAGATGAAGACAATCGACTTGCCATCCGGCGAAGGGTGAGGCGTCCAGTTCTTGAAATCGTCAAAAGTGACTTGTTCGGGCTGGCTGCCGTCGGGACGCATACGGCCGATTTGCATTCCACCCCAGCGGTCGGTGTTGAAGTAGATGTATTTGCCGTCCGGCGAGTAATCAGGGTCGTCGCTAACGCCGTTGCCCGTGGTGAGGGCTGTCTCCGGTCCGCCGTCGACGGAGATGGAATAGATGTTGCCGGAGCCGTGGCCGTCTCCGCGGGCGAAGGCGATGGTTTTTCCGTCGGGTGACCAACTGTGAAAATAGGCGGTATTCTCCGTCACCAGACGAGGTGTGCCGCCGCCTGCGGGGATGACATAGACGCGTCTGTCCAGATGGTCGGTCGTGGCACACGAGAGGGCAAACCATTTGCCGTCGGGCGAGAAGCCATGACTCCCGGAACAATTGGTCAAGTTGCCGAAGTCTAGGAGTTGTGGAGTTCCGCCGGCGACAGGAATCGTGTAAATCCGTCCGTCATTTGTAAACACCAGCGATTTGCCATCCCGCGACCAATTAGGCGCCATGAAATGGTCTGGGCCGGAAAGCAAGATGGTGGCGCGGCGTGCGTTTTCGGCTATGTCGATGATTTGCAGAGTGCCGTAGAGAGTGAGTCGGGCGGGCGTGGCTGGCGGAGTGAGTTGCTTGAGCTCCACGTTGGAGAAGACGACTTTCTCAGTGACAGCCGGATTGTGCGAGGAGAGGCCGATGCCGACATAGAATGGTCCGTCGAGATGGAGCTTGATGGAGGCGCCGACCTGGTGAAGCGGTTCGCCGCGATTGGAGACGAACATCGTGAAAATGTCTCCTCGCTTTTCTAGACGCACGCGCCGAGGCGGATCGATGTTGACTTCCGCGCTCTGCGTGCTGACGCCCTTGGCACAGCGGTACTGGAGGGCAGTCAGTCCGGAGCCATGCTGCGCGACGTCGGCATAGGCGCCATCGGCATCCAGGGTCTGGCGGACCATCAATACGGCCTTACGATGCGGGCTGTGGTCACCGGTCTTTTCGGGAAAGTCGATATCGGCAGTAAGAGCCAGATCGCCCGAGAGCTTCTTCCACACGAAATGGAACCCATCGGTCGCGGCCCAAAGGTTGATACCTGCGGCGGTGATGGTGTAGGTACCCGCAGCGGGCGAATAAGTGAGGGTGCCGTCCGGGACGACGTTGCCCACGTCTGACTGGCTTTCAAAGATGCCCATGGAGCCAGCGGCGGATTGCGCGGCGAGCGACATGGGATGGAGGCAAAGAGCGAAGAGGAAGAGTACGAAAAGAGAGGGAGAGAGTCTGAGGGGCATTCGAAAGGCCTCCAACTGAAGAGCCGTGCAGGATCTGGGGCAGGACGGCCTCCCGTTCGCTCGGCGAGCAAAATATAGGTTTCATATACACGGTTGTCAAACCTGGTTGAAGTCGTTCCGATGTGCGCAGGGCCACGATGGAATAAAGTCTGGCTCGGGCGAGGGCAACACTTTCTTCGGACTGGGGCTGGAACGACGAAGCGTCGCGCGTGAAGTCCGGCGGGCGTGAAATCCGACGCACGAGGGATGACATGAAGAATTGAATTGTGTTGCCGATGCTGTTGCTGGCCCTTGTCTTGGCGGGATGTTTACACAGGACGGTGGTTGTCTATGCTTCGACTCCACCGCCCCAGGCGCTCGACGAGATTGCCCAACGTGGTTACAGCGATGGATTCGCCGCTGCGCGACGTATCCGATGGACGGCCACCGACGTTGGAGCGGCATCTGCGGTTCGCAATCCGCCGGTGCAGCCACCGGCTTTTGAGGATTCCCGTAACGGATTCCCGGCCGGGTACAACGCATTTCTGCAACAGGGTCCGCCGCCGGGGCCGGGATCCTGAGTTGCGGAGTGCGGACGAAAGCCAAAAGAGAGAGGATGTGTAACCTCTCAGTTCTTAAGGGCGAGGCCTGGGGGACCCGGTGTCAGAAGAACAGCTCCACCACGAATCTTCCTGAATGATCTGGCGTGGCAACGGCGCGCGACTCTGATTCGATGTTCAAGAGCTCGATCCTGTGGCCGTCCGCAACGTGATCACGCTGATCTCCGGTGGGCAATCGAAGCGAAAAGGAACTCCGACAGTACCGATGCCGCGATTGACGTGGAGTTGCAATCGGCCAAACCGGAACCAACCCTCGATGTATTTCCTGCCCATGTCGGGGAGCGCCAGGGGTCCGAATAAAGGCAACCGCACCTGACCTCCATGGGTGTGGCCGCTCAGCATCATGTCAACGGCCTGGCCTGTTGCATAACTCAGGATCTGGTCGGCATAGTCGGGGGCATGGCACAACAGGACGAGGGGTTCATTGGGAACATTGCAAATCGACGCCGGGATGGCGGCTTCAGGGTCGGGATGACCGGTCAGTGGATCGTCCACGCCCGCCAGCCAAATTCTGCTTCCGGCGCGTTCAATCGGCACGAAGGCGTTTCTGAGCACAGTGATGCCATTGGCTTCAAGTGCAGCAGAGACTTCTCTTGCTCCAACGTCGACGTCGTGATTGCCAAGCACGGCATAGCATGCCCTGCATTCAAGTTCAGTAAGGATATTGGCACATTGCCAGGCAGCGCCTCGGGCAAACCTTGCAGAACTGGGAGTCGGATTAAGCGTGGCGGTGACGAAGTCTCCGGTGAGGAAAATGGCGTCAGGCTTGATCCTGTTGACGAGGCCGACAGCATGGCGAAGGAAAATGGGCTCAGTGAATGCGTCCAAGTGGATGTCGCTGAGTTGAACGAAGCGCCTGCCGTCAAAGGCGGCTGGGAGACCGCGCAGGAAACACTCGTGCTCCGAAACCTCGATCCAGTGACGCTCAATTTCTCCGGAATAAAGCGCAAGGCCAGCGGCGCCGAACAGGCCTGCCCGGAGGAAGGCGCGCCGGCTGAAAGACCGATTGGAAGGGGGGAGCGAAAAGGCCATGTTCTACCTTATCCATTCTAACGTCATCGCGAGTGGCCGGCGGGTCTGGTGGCCGGTCAGCAGGTTGCAAGCGTGTCTGAGTTTGAATCAAACCGACGGAAGGGACACCGAAGGGAATAAAGCAGAGCCATTTCAAAGCTCGATTGATGCAACGGATTCTACTGGGAATTGGCGGCATCATCGCCGTACGTGGGATAGGGTTCCGGCTCGGCATTCGTTGGCATGTCAGCGAGAGTAACGAGGTCGGCCTGCACCTGGGCCCACGCGGATGGATCCTTCTTGGTGGTGATAGGCGAGGCAGGATCGGCATAGTAGGCCTGAATATCCTGCTTGATGCCGGGAGGAATGGGCTGCGCGGGAGACCGGGTAAGGCGGTGGAGCAGATCGGCATAAGTGGAATCGGTGAGAGGATAGCCTCCGGGTTGCACAACCAGGCCGGTATCGAGATCGCGATTGGGGAGTGGATGGCGCGGATCCTGGATGGGACGCGCAATTTGGCCGGCTGAATTTGCGGGCGGCGGCTGCGCGGGCGGTAGCGGGGATTGCGTGCTTTTGGAAATGGCTTCTGCATTCGCAGAACGCAGATTGACAGGCGGAGTAAAGCTGGCGAGCCTTTGGCGAAGAGCAGCGGTGGATAGCACGACGCTGTGCAGGTAATCGGCTTCACTTGTCTGCGTGGGGCCTTTCACATCGACAAGTTTGAGCGGGCCAATCTTGGGGACTATGAAGATGAAGGCCGCCAAAGCGTAGGTTCCGATTCCGGCATGGCGGCGGTAGGCCTGCCAGTTGTTTTCGGTTGCAATCGCGGCAACTTCCTTGTCCATCTCAACGCGCTCGGGGCTACCGATGTCGGCAGGCTCGTGCTTGCGATGGAGGAGCGTGACTGCATAAGCGACGCGCGGAATAAAGGTATGAACCGCGAATCGATATCCGCTCACATTGAAGCGTCGCTTGCGCGCGCCGGTGAAGTCTTCGGCAATGCCATAAGTCTGGTAGTACGCGAGCGCAAGCTGGCGAACGGAGACCTGGAGCCCGACATGACGGAGATAACGGACCGGGGCGACACGATGATGGGCAATTTCATCGATGTCGAAGCCGAACTCGGTTTGCACATGCTGGCGCCGCCCCTGGGCGTAGTTGACCAAGGGGCCGTATTTTGCGCGGAGCTTGGGGAATTCGATGGCGACGGCAGGGTTGGTCGCACCCGGATGGCCGACAGTGTCGCCGATGTAATGGGAGAGGGCGCCTACGGCGAAGGCAAGCTCATCCGCGTTGTCCGCATTGCGAAAGAGGCTGACCACAAAGTCGCCGGAGCGGACGTAGTGGGTCAGGTTGGAATAAGTCATATCGCCGAAGGGGTAATAGCCGATGTCCTGGATAACGCAGCCGCCGTAGGCATAGGCACGGGCTTCTTCAATCTGGGCGGGGGTCAGGCCCGGATAGCGGCTCAACAACAGGGGGACGATGGAGTTCTGCCAGGCGAGGTCGATGAGTTGCTCGTGAGTGAGCACAGAATAGGCATCTGCACGCCGGTGCCCGGACAGCAGCAGAAGAAGGAGCGCGAGAAATGTGCGGAGCCTGAAGAAGCTCATCTTCTATTGAGGTTACTCGAGGGGCGGCACTGGGAAATGAGCGGAATTGCACGCTCGGCCCAGGCCATTAATCCCGAATTGTGGCGAAGTACTCGGCGACCTGCTGCCAATTATCCACTCGGATGAAGCCGCCGACGGTCAGGTTGTGCGGTGCAGTGTAGAGCAGGCCGCGGCCTTCAAAGTGGAGGAGATTGCGGGGCTGGTCGTCAATGAGAAAATCGGCGCGGAGAATGGACTTGTTGCCGCAAAAGACGTAGTGCGTGGGCGGGATGAATGGAAAGTGCCGTTGAAGCCAGCGGTACTTGGGGCCGAGGGAGTTGGGAACGACCATGGCCTGGGTGGCGATGAAGATTTCAAATCGGGCAGAGAGGCTTTGGAGGACCTCCTGGGCGCCGGGCATAAGGGCGAGGTCTTCAAAGAAGTCCTCCGCGTCGAGGAAGGCACGGAGTTGCTGCTGGCGGTCAGCCGGCGTGACCTCCCAGAGACCTTTGCCGACAAGGTCCTTCGGGGTTACGTCTTCGTCGAAGGTCTGGTTGTAGCGGCGCAGATGTTCGGCAAGGGTGTCTGCCATGACCTCGTCCATATCGACACAGATGCGCTGCACGGGATGCTCCTGGAAACAGTGGACAGTTCTGGTTGCTTGAAGTCTAACAAGGTCTCTGCCCGGACGGGCCAGTGCTCTTCCGGGTGCCCGCCTGATGAACGGGCGCACCACAGTTTCACAGAGGGTACCCCCCACCCCTATGTAGTGCGGGCCGTTCGGCCAAGTGACTCAGCAGAATGGACTTACCTAGGAGGGGTTGCCGTAAAGTCGTCTCAGCATTGAAGTTTTCAGCAAAGTGCTCTCAGCAAAGGGGTTACGGGTGCTTTTGGACCAAGAAACTGTAAAATACTCACGACATTGAAGTTATGCGCAAACTCGCCTCGGCAAAGGAGTTACGGGCGTCCTGAGGACAATTTTGGCCGTGGCGCGGATTCCATCGGTCCCGATTGCCGCGGCTCAATCCTGCATGTGTCAAGAACCTCACTCTGAGTATATTGTGCCCCAAAGACAAGTAATTCTGCGCAAAAATTCGGATTAAACATACTTGAATCAGCATCAAACGCGAGCCTATATTTATCTAAGGGTGACGAGCGGTTCATTGCTTTCGCAACAAACCGCCTCAAAATGTTACGCTGGCACGAATCAGGAAAGGCGGAACGAGGGGATTAGGATCATCCTAGACTTATTCGCGGTCACCTTGGCAACTCTTGGCGGGGTAATCAAGGCGATCCGAAGCGGTCGGGCACAACGCTCCTAGCTGGGAGTGTCTGATATCCGTGCGCAAAAGTCAACCCTCCAGAACCGATGACCACTATCTCGGACGGCGAAATTGCAGCGTTAATAAGCGAATCAAAGAGCATCCCGAGTGGATTGCAGCCATTGTCACGCCCAATCCAAAGGAATCAGTACCTGCGCAAAGAGTTCGAAATCACCGGCGCGGCGGGGAGCACCTTTATGATTTTTACTAGGCAGTCGATGATCAACCCATTCGATTTTTCGGTGATTCTTGGCTACAAGGTACCGGGCTTCAATACTATTTTTCGCCTGCGTCGCTACAACGGAAAGCATACCCACACAAATACGATTGAGCGAGAAAGAATTCGCGATTTTCATATCCACAAAGCCACTGAGCGCTATCAGAAAATTGGCGGCATGAAGGAGGATAGTTTCGCAGAAGTGACTGATCGGTACACGAGCCTCGAAAGCGCGATTGAATGCCTACTTGACGACTGTGGGTTTACTCCTCCGATGCAAGAGTCTCCTCTCTTTACTGGAAATGTCCAATGAACACTGCGGCTGTGCGGGAAGAGTTTAAGGGGCGGGTCTCTGAGCAGATTGACTTAGAGCCAGAAGGCGCAGAGCGCTTTGTTGTACAAACACCATTTCGATTCGAAGATGGCGATCATTTCAATATCATCCTTAAGCGCATAGCGGATGGTTGGGTTTTTACTGACGAGGCAAACACCTTGATGCACTTGTCATATTGGCTCGACGACGAGGCTATCAAGACTGGCAATCGGCAAGAGATCGTCAATAACTCCCTAGCTTGCTTTTCTGTTGAGAACAGAGATGGGGAACTGGTTATTCCGGTTTCAGAAGAAAAATTCGGGGACGCGTTATTCAATTTTGTTCAAGCGCTCGCAAAGGTCACTGATATTTCCTTTTTGTCTCGCGAAATTGTGCGTTCAACCTTCGTAGAAGACTTTAAGAACTTCATCAGATCCAACGTGCCCCCGGAAAGATTCGAATTCGACTGGAGCGATCAGACTCGCGATACTAAGGGTCACTATCCCGTTGATTGTCGTATCAACCATATGAAGCGACCACTTTTCATCTATGCGATGCCTGGGCCTGAGAAAGTAAGTGTCGCTACTATAAGTTTGCTTACTTTCGAAAAATGGGGGATACCATTCCAGTCCTGTGGCATATACGAAGAGCAAGAATCGATTCAGCCTAAGGCTGTCGCACGCTTCAGCGATGTTGTCGATAAAGCCTTCTCGAACCTAGAAGGGAACAAAGATCGGATTGCCTCGTATCTTCAAAGGGCGCTAAAGGAGACGAGTGATGTCGGCTAAGCAATCCCCGAATTCGAGGCATTTTCCGCGTTAGTAAACATGTAATTTCGGTCCCGAAAGCGGAGATACCGCGCCGCGAAGTGGAGTATCAAAGGCAGGCTGAACTTAATCCCAAGCGAAGAGGGCCAAAGCGGAAGACTAAACCTTTCGCTTCTTCCGGCCCTCCCTCTTCTTAGTTGGCTTGTTGTTTTCGACTCCTTGCCCGTCAACTCCGCATACGTAAGGCGCTTGCCGACGATCTGCGTTACGAGCTTGCTGAAACGGGCTGCATCGTCCGTGTTGTGCGATTGTTGAATCTAAAAACCTGCTCATTCACATAGGCATTAAGATGGAACGGTTCTACGGCTACATAGGTTCCGTTCAGGCTGCGCTTGAGTGGTAACCAGAAATTCTCAATGCCGTTCGTGTGGACCGTAGCTTGTTGAAGTGTCTTTGTTTCCGTGCTCGTAGATGCACATTAGCGCAGAATAATTGCTGAGTCACGTATATTTATGCCAAAAGTTCAAGAGCAAAAGACAGGCGACCGGGGTGGCGCGAGCTGCAAGGCACCCAATGAGCGTGCCGGTTCGGCTTTGCTGTATCCCACCCATGCGATGAAAATCCGCCGCAGCGGATCGCATGGATGGGGCAACGGGATTTTTTGTGCGCGGAAGTGATCCGGCATGAAAAGCTACTGCACATTTCCCGCGGCATTTTCCAGCACGACGTTGGAGGCGACAGCCGTGTCAGAAGTGGCCGGCAGGTGCGAGCAGAAGCCTATGCCGACGTAGAAGGGCTCATCGAAGTGGAGCGTAATCGGCGGCCCAAGCTGGTGCATGGGCTCTCCTTGCAGGCTGACGAAGATGGCGATGGAGTCGCCGTGCTTCTGGATGCCGATGCGTTTGGCATGGACGCCGGCTAGAAGGCCACTGAAACGATACTGGAGATCCTTGAGGAAGACGCCTTTGTCTGCGCGGAAGGCGAGATGGATCATGCCCGCGCCGTGCTCGCCGATCATGGCTTCCTTTGAGTCGTCGTCCAGATTCCGGCGAATGACGAGAACGACCTTGCGGTCGCCGTAGCCGTTGGGGTTGGGGAAGGCGATGTCGGCCGCGAGGGAGACGTCGCCGGAGATCTTCTTCCAGAGATAGCGGAACTCGTCGCGCGAGTACCAGATGTTGTAGCCGGCGGAGTTGATGGTGTACTGGCCAGTGGCAGCGTCAAACGTGGCGCTCCCGGGCACCAACGCGCTGCCGATGTCGGATTGGCCGTCAAAGACGCCAATGGGCGTATCGAAGTTGCGGCTCGGGCGGTGGAAGTCCGCCGGCGGCGGCACCTGGATGTGTGTTGGAGAGCCGGGCTGAGCCCATTCCGGAACTTCGGGAGCGGACGTGGCCGGAGCAGCGGGCGCCTGCGACGGCAACCGATGGGGCGCGGTGCAAAGGACAAGGATGAGCAGCAGGTTTCGGCGGGCGAATTTGAGGGCCGGCAGAATGGCGTGGGTTTCCATAGCACGGAACTTTAAAGCATCTTCGCCGTGTCTGTATCGTGGGCATTGTTCGACCCCGGCCAAACCACTTAAACAAAAACGTGCGAGCATGGGTACCCGGCAGGCGGCATTTGGCGGAGCATTCACGCGTTGGTTGCCAACCAGGGAGAAAGAGCTGCATCCAAGATGGAAAGGTTGAAGGTGAGCCAGACGAGCGGGTGCTTTGAGCCTTTTGGGCGCGGGTAGCGGATGCAGGCGCGCATGAAATGAAACCCGCAAGTTTTGTTCCTTGTTGGTTGCCGGGTCTTCGCTTTGAAATAAGTCCTATTTTTTGGAGCTTACCGTGAGCAGCATGATGCGAAGCGCCCGCATGAGGGGGACTCTTTCGACCCTGTTCCAGGCCGTGCAGGGTAGGCTGGGGGTGAGTGTGACGCCTTCTCACTTCTACTTTCCGGTGCCCAGCCTGAAATCTCTGCAGAGCAAGAACTGGAGCGCCTGCCGTCCGTGCACAACGCTCGACCTCCGGCTCGAGGAACAGGTCCAACGGTTGCGGACGGAGCTTCTTCCGTTTGCCGGGGAGTGGACATTTCCTGAGTGCTCGACCGACGCCGAGCAGGAGTTTCACTTCAACAACGGATTTTTTGAACGCATGGACGCGGAGGTGGCGCACTCCTTCGTGCGGCAGCTTAAGCCTAAGAGAATCATTGAGATCGGGGGTGGCAACACGACTCTTCTTCTTGCGGCTGCCCTGAGGAAAAACATCGCTGAAGGGTTTCCGGGCGAGTTGATCAGCATTGAGCCGTGTCCTGCACGCTTTCTGAAAGACGGTGTTCCCGGGGTGTCGCAGTTGATTGAGGGACCAGTCCAAAAGGTGCCGCTCGAACTCTTCCGGACACTCCAGGCGAACGATATTCTGTTCATCGACTCCAGCCATGTGGTGTCCATGGACAGCGATGTTGTTTACGAATGCCTCAGGATCCTTCCCGAACTCGCGCGGGGCGTGCTGGTTCACTTCCACGACATCTTTACACCATTGGACTATCCGAAGAAATTCGTGATGACGAACCTCTGTTTCTGGTGCGAACAGTATCTGCTTGAGGCGTTTCTGGCATTCAATTCGGCGTTCAAGGTAGTTTGGTCGGGCAGCGCGATGCAGCAGTTCCATTCAGACTTGCTGCGCGAGTCCTTTCCCGGCTGGGAAGGCAGCTTTGCCAGAATGCCGAGGGCGTTAAGGTTTTTCGCTCCCTCATTGGATGGCACTAATGTATGGCCCTGCAGCTTTTGGATTGCCCGGAGTTAGGCTTCGGCGGAGCGCGACTTCCGCGGGGCTCGGCCGGCGCCGGGGATCGGCTCGGGCTCTGGGGTTTTGGCTGCGGGAGCCATGGCCGGGTCCCAGTAGAGGATGCGGCTGCAACTGTCGCAGGTAAGCAAGTCGCCCTCGCGGAGCTGGTTCCACATCTGGGGGCGGACGCCCATGCGGCAGCCCATGCACTGCTGATTGTCGACACGGGCCAGACCGGTGCCACGGGAGGCGGAGAGGCGGTCGAAGCGGGTGAGCATCTCGGGTTCGATAAGTGGACGGAGGACTTCACGCTCGGCATTGAGTGCTTCCAGCTGGGCGGCGAGCTCCTGTTGGCGGAGGGCGAGGCGGGCGCGGGTCTTTTCGAAGGCTGTGGAGAGGGTTTCCACGTGCGCGCGGGCCTGAGCGAGGGCAGCTTCCTGGGCTTCCGTGCGTTCGAGACTGGTGAATTCTTCGTTTTCTAGACGTTCAGCCTCTGAGGATTCAAAGTGAATTTCGTGCTCGATGGCCTCGGCCTGGGCGGGGGTCTTTACGGAGTCGAGCTGGGTGCGGAAGCGGGCGGCCTTCTGGCGGTGGGCCGCGATCTCGCGTTCAAGGCGGGTGCGGAGCGATTCTTCACGGCTGAGGGTGTCGGAAGCCTCGGCAGCCTGATGCTGGGCGGCTTTGAGGGAGGCCTGGGCCTGGACGAGCTCGGCGGGGAGGGCGCGCGTCTCCTGAGTGACGCGGGCCCGCTCCAATTCGGTGGCTTGCAGCTTTACGAGGTTTTCAATCAGCGCTTGCATCCGTGCCAAGAAGGATACGGCATTGGGCTTGCTTAAAGAAAATGGGCGATGGCGATCCTGCGACAATTGGAGGCAAGTGGAGGACGGAATTGACCGCGAGGCAGGCAGGGTTCTGGCGCAGGCACCGGTGGGTGATGTGGTTCGGCGGCGCGTTCGTGACAGGGATGGCGGCTGTTGCCTGCGTTGTGATGGTCCTGGCGCATCGGGCTGAGCCAATGCTGCGCGCCCGCATCGTGGAGGGGTTGGAGAACCACTTCCATGCGCGCGTGGAACTGGACAGCTTTCATCTGACTCTGCGCGATGGTTTGTGGGCCGAAGGGAAGGGGCTGCGCATCTGGCCGCCGGCTCAGGTGCTGGGAGTAGAGGTGCCGGGTTCGGCGACTCCGAATACCCCCTTGATCCGGCTCGAGGAGTTCCGGTTTCATGCGCCTATCAGTTACAAGATGGGGTACAAACCGGGGCAGGCGATTCGAATTTCGGTGGTGCAACTGAAGGGACTGGAGGTGGATGTGCCGCCGCGGCCGCATTTTGAGCATGGTGCAGACGAGGCGAAGGGTGCGGCGGGTGAAAGCCAGAACCTTGGGAAAACGGCCGCAGGGATGCTGCGCTTTCAGATTGAGGCAGTGGAGTGCACCGATGCGCGCCTGACGATCGAGACCAGCAAGCCAGGCAAACTGCCGCTGGAGTTTGCGATTGCGCACCTGAAACTGACCGGGAAAACCTCGGGGATCTCTGTAGGCGAAGCGATGGGATTCGAGGCAGAGCTGACCAATCCGCGGCCGGTTGGGACGATTCATACGAACGGCAGCTTTGGGCCGTGGGTGGTGGAGGACCCCGGCGAAAGTCCGCTCACTGGCGACTACCGATTTGAAAACGCAGACCTGGGCGGATTCAAAGGGATCGCCGGGATCCTGAGCTCGACCGGACATTACCAGGGCACGCTGCGGGATCTGGTTGTCGATGGGGAGACAGACACGCCGGATTTCCGGCTGACCCACTTCGGCACAAGGTTGCCGCTGCACACGAAGTTTCACGCCAGGGTGGACGGGACCAACGGCAATACATGGCTGGAACCGGTGGAGGCGAGGCTTGGCAACTCGCACTTCTGGGCGCAGGGACAAGTTGTGCGGGTCGCCGCTGTGGCAGACAGAAAGGGCGGTCCGGACAGACCGCATGCCGGCGGGCACGATATATCGCTGACCTTGAATGTGGACCGGGGACGGATTGAAGATTTTCTCAGGTTGGCGAGCAGGGGGGGCACGCCGCTGCTGACCGGGGCCTTGAACATGAAGGCTGGACTCGAAATCCAACCGGGGCCAGTTCCATTGGACGAACGTCTAAGGCTTACCGGCACGTTTGCCCTGGACGATGTGCAATTTGCGAGCGCGAAGATCCAGCAGCGGATTGGAGAGCTGAGCGCGCGCGGACAGGGTCGGCCGAAAGATGCGAAGGCCGGCGGCGATGCCGATGTCCGGTCGACGATGAAGGGGAATTTCCAGATGGCAGGCGGAGTGGTAACGCTGCCTGCGCTTGAGTACACCGTGCCGGGGGCGGTGATTGACCTGAAGGGAAGATATGGCGTGGAGGGCGGAAAGCTGGACTTTGCGGGCACGGCGAAGATGCAGGCCACGGTTTCAGCAATGGTGGGCGGATGGAAGGGACTGCTGCTGAAACCCATGGATCGCTACTTCCAGAAAGACGGAGCGGGCACGGAGGTTCCGATTCATATCAATGGGACGCGGGAGAATCCACAGTTTGGGATCGATTTCGATCGGATGAAGGGGAGTTCGGCACAGCGGCCGGATGCTCCGCAGTAGGGGTTCGATTTTGAAGCTTCCACCCCTTCGCCAGGAAGAAAGCGAAGGGATGAGGCACGGTGCATGATTGCGGCGCGGGTCGATGGCCGTCCCATTCGGGGCGGCGTGATAGTTTTGCTTGAGTTGCATCGCTGACGATCTGACCAGCAGCGGATGGAGAACGAGGGGACCGCAATGCGCACGGCGAATCGAGGAAGTTGGAAGTTTGAGAATTGCGCTCTGGCCCTGATATTGGGGACCGGGGCGCTGACGGCAGGAGGACAAACCGCAGCTGTGAAACCCGCCCCCAGCACTACAACCCAATCGGCGGAACGAGACTGGTGGAAGAATGCCGTCATCTACGAGATTTATCCACGCAGCTTTCAAGACACGAACGGGGACGGCATCGGCGACCTGAACGGGATTACCGAGCGGCTGGACTACCTGAAGAACCTGGGAGTGGACGCGATCTGGCTGACGCCGGTGTATCCGTCGCCGCAGGTTGATTTTGGCTACGACATTTCGGATTACATGAGTATCGATCCGCAGTACGGCACGCTCGCGGACTTTGACCGGCTGGTGGCAGAGGCCGGCAAGCGGCACATCCGGGTGCTGATGGACATGGTGATGAACCACACGTCTGACCAGCATGAGTGGTTTCTACAATCCCGGTCGTCGAAGGACAATGCCTACCGGGACTGGTATGTGTGGCACGATGGCAAGGGTCAGACAGCAATCGAAAAGGGGCAGCCGCCGAACAACTGGCAGTCGCTGTTTGGGCACTCGGCGTGGCAGTGGGACGATAAGACACGGCAATATTACTACCACAAGTTCTATATTCAGCAACCGGATCTGAACTGGCGCAACCCCAAAGTACACCGGGCCTTCGAGGACGTGCTGAGCTTCTGGCTGAAGCGCGGGGTGGGCGGGTTCCGGTTCGACGCGATCACGACGCTCTTCGAGGATCCGAGCCTGGCCGATGAGGGCGTGGTGAAGGACAAGAACGGGAAGCCGGTGATGAACGCATACGGCGACCCGCAACTGGATGGCTCGAAGACCAACAACCAGCCGGGACTGCACCCGGTGATGCAGGAGATACGAGCCACGTCGGACAAGTTCAATACCAGCGCGTTTCCGGGCACGCGGGTGCTGATCGGCGAGACGTATCTGCCCAATATTGAAGAACTGGCCAAGATGTACGGGCCGCCGGGCAGGCCGGAGTTTCACCTGCCGATGGACACGCAGATTGCGATCATCAACAAACTGGACGTGGCGGCATTCCGATCGAAGCTCATCGATGCGGAGACGCACCTGAGCGCCCACATTCCGCTCCTGTTGTTTGACAACCACGACAATCCGCGGCTGGACATGCGCTACGGGGACGGAGTCCACGACGAAGACATTCAGCGGGTGCTTGCGACGATTCTTTTCGCGAGCCGAGGTGCGGCGCTGTTCTACTACGGCGACGAAATCGGGATGAAGACCACGCCGCCGAAGCGCAAGCAGGACGTGAAGGACCCGATCGGGATTACCGGCTGGCCTAAGGAGAAGGGACGCGACGGCGAACGGACGCCGATGCAGTGGGATGCGAGCCCGAACTCTGGATTTACCAACGGGACACCGTGGTTGCCGGTGCCGCCGAACGCGGCGACCATTAACGTGGAGGCGCAGAAGAACGATCCCGGCTCGCTGTTTGCGTGGTACCAGAGCCTGATCCGCCTCAAGAAGTCGATTCCGGCCCTTGAGAATGGCGCCAACATCATGCTCGACACGGAAAACAACAGAGTGTTGAGCTGGATGCGGCAGGCGCACGGCGCGGCCCAGGTGGTAGTGAGTGTCAACTTTACGGCCGAGCCGCAGACGGTGAATCTGGCGATTGGCGGAGCGGGCGTCTGGCCAGGGCACGTGAAGACGCTTTTGAAGACGCCGGGAGCCGCAGAGCCAGCATCGCTTGAAGCCATCGAATTGGGTCCATTCGGGGTTTACATCGCGGAAGTTCAGTAGCGCAGGCGAGGGAAGCCGGCAACCTCGAAGGAGGAGCAGGGGACGAGAGATGACGGCGAAGGCTCTGAAGACGGATTTGAACGAGATCCTGCCGTTGCGCGCTCTGTTTCTCGAGGAGATGAATTGCCAGATAAGGTACAACGCCTGCCACGAGCGCGGGTGGACTGACTCTTATCTGTTGATGCTGGACGACATCCTGGTGGGATATGGCTCCATCAAGGGGCGCGAGATCAAGGACCGGGACACGGTTTTTGAGTTCTTCGTGGTTCAACCCTTCCGGGGGAGAGCGAGCGAACTGTTTCGAGAACTCATTTCCGCGTCCAGCCCGCAGTTCGTGGAATGCCAGAGCAACGATCCGCTGCTTTCATCCCTTCTCTTTGAGTTTTCGTCTTCGGTGAGCGCGGACGTGGTTCTTTTCGAAGATCACGCGGTTACCGACCTTCGGCTGCCCGGTGCGGTGGTTCGCCCGAGGCACAGCGGCGACAAGACATTCGAGCACAAATTTGAGCCGGTTGGAGACTATGTGCTGGAGATGGATGGAAAAGTGGCTGCGACCGGCGGATTTATGCTGCACTACAACAAACCCTTTGCGGACTTATACATGGAGGTTCAGGAGGACTACCGCAGGCGCGGCTTCGGAAGCTTTCTGCTGCAGGAGGTGAAGAAGGCGTGCTACCTGGCGGGCAGGGTTCCAGCGGCGCGGACCGGCCTGGAGAATCGGGCGTCGCGAGCAACGCTGCTGAAAGCTGGATTGAGGGTGTGCGGCTTTATGCTGAGCGGCATACCGGACAGAATGTAAAGGACATCGAGCCCGAATAATCTCATGGAACTTGAGTCCCTGGATGCGTTCTCCTATTCTCTAAACCCTTCAGAGGGCAGCGCACACTCTCTTGCCGCACCTGATGGCGGTGAACGCGACGGCGCTAAGGATCTGGAGCCCTGGGAACCTTGTTCAGGAAGCCATTTTGAGCAGTTCCTGCTCGGCGCGGAGCCAATCCTGCTCGGCGAATCCGTCCTGGTAACCGCGCTGCTCCCAGTAGGCTCGCGCAAGCTTTTCGATCTCCTCGCGCGGCGGCATTGCCGACCTTGATGCCGTAGTAACTTTTTCCTTTTTTGCGGCGGTCTTGCGCGGCTTCGCGGGGGCTGTTGCTTTCTTGACTTTCTCGGCCATAGAAAAACTCCTCCGTTGGGTTCGCGACCAATTCGCGGGGCTTCTCCTTCAGGATACAAAAACTCCCGATCGGACGCGACCCTTAATTTGGCCGGGTGTACCGAGTTTTAATACACAGGGGTGAAAAACTCGGGGATTTTCCCATCGGGACGCCACAATTGGTTGGAGATAACCGCACAAGTGTCCAACCGACGAGGATCAAAGGGTCCTGACTGGTATCGGGGGGCATACGGAGGCTGACGGAGTGTGTGAAGGGAAAGGCGCGGACACCATCGAAGGATGTCCGCGCCCTTGTCCGTTTACTGGCGGTTGAAGTTCAGGTTTACATCGGGCAGCACGGAAGTTCCCTCCAAGCGTACGCCGTCCAACTCTCGTGGATCGAGGCCCAGTGCGCGAAGGATAGAGGGCGCGACCTGGTCGGTTCCGACGCTTGTATAGACCGTGTTCGGATGGAAGTCCGGATAGGAGAGCAGCAGCATGACGTTGGTGTCATCGTGCGCGAAGCCGCCGTGCTCCATCTGCTTGGTATTGCTGCCAGTATAGGTGACACCGACGTTTGGCGTCACAATGATGTCCGGCGTACGAGGATCGTCCGGCGAAAGGCCGCCCAGGTCGTAGTTCAACGCCGCGCTCGGTCCGTAGTAGATCTGCCCGATCCCGGTTGCGGCGCGATTCGCTTCGAGCAGTGAAACGGCCGCGTCGGTGTAGGAGGGATTGGTCAGCCAGAGAAGCGAAACATCGTCTTCGGTGGATCCAACACCGCTGCCGTTTGGATCTTCAGAGGGCGGCATCGCCGCATGAAGTTTATTGGAGATCAGCGTCGCCGGCGACAAGCCGTTGCTGGTCTTTCCGGGTACCGCGTCGTACGCGTTGGGATCGATCGGCGACTGGCCGTGCTTCGCCGTGACGATGATCAGCGTCGAATCCAGCAGGCCGCGATTCTTGAGGTTTTGCACCATTTCACCGATGGAGTCGTCAGCAAACTTGATCTCGCCGACGAGGGTCGAGGTGGGAGTTCCGGCAGCATCCAGATAGCCGCCCTTGAGGCCGTTCTCGATGTACTTTTGACCGACGCTTACCGCCTGGAAGTTCATGCCGAAGATGGTTGGCGTCTTCGGCGCCGACCCGCCCAGGTGGCTCTTGCCGTTTATCCAGTTGAGGACAGCGTTCACCTTCAGCGTGTCGTAGCACTTGATGTTGGCAAAGCTGTTGGTCCAGGCGGTCAAATCAGCCGCAGTATCCGGGATCGATGAGCAGTTCACACCATCCGGTGTCTCAACTCCTGGAAGCCCGACCACAATCGAATTGATCTCTGGCGAATAGTAATCATCCAGCACGCCGCCGCGTCCGGCAATCGATGAGTAGGAAGGGTGCTTGTCGGACCATGCAACGTAGCCGCCAGCCGCGTGAATCAGGCCGAAGACACTGTTGGTGCGCACAAAATTCCATGGCATCAGAGGCGCACAGCCGCCCTTGGGATCGCGGTCCATCCTGGTCGGATCAAGTGAAGCAATGCCGCCATCGGTAAGACTGGCCCCAGGCGCACCGCCGTTCAGCTTGGTGTAGTCGATGTCGATGGCTTCTTCATACTCCGTCGTGAACCCGGTGGGCGCCGCACCTGCTGTACACGGCCCGGGGCCATTTCCATACCAGGTAGCCACCTTCGGACCGTCGAGCGAGCGGTCGTAGGCAACGTCGTAGTAGACGCCCATGGTGCGCGGCGTGGCCCCTGTGACGATGTTCATCAGGCCCGGGAACGAATCGGAGGGTTTGGATGTGTTGGCGCCCACGTAGTTGATGCCCGTGGCGCCCAGCCCCGCCAGATTGGGGCAGTAGGGCTCACCGTTGTTGGCTCCGGCGACGCCTTTGGAGCAGTTCAGGAAATCTACCGCATGCATGCCGTCGATGCTGATCAGGAGAACGTGTTTGACCTGGCCTTTTTGCCAGTCCGCGCCATTTTCTTGTGCCATGACACTGACCGCGCAAAGAGCGGCCAAAGAAGTGAGGAGCAGGGGAATGCGCTTCATTGTTACCTCCTAAGTTCGCGATTCTAGCCATCGCTTATGCGGAAGTAGGTTTCCCGCGCGTGAATACTGTGTAAATTGCAGAGCAGGCCCTGGCTAAAATCGACGAGCTCGCCGCGCTGGCTCTGCGAGCGCTGTGTCTGCTTGCTCTGGGACAGGCGACCGTGTTTGACTGTGTTCCGAAGGCGGACGAAAGACATGGGATACATTCTTGCGTTGGACCAGGGGACGACGAGCTCGCGCGCGATTCTGTTTAACGAGGCGGGGACGATTGCGGCCACGGCGCAGCACGAATTTGAGCAGTTCTATCCACAGGCGGGATGGGTGGAGCACGATCCTACCGAAATCCTCACCAGCCAACTCTCGTGCGCTGTGGAGGCGCTGGGAAAGATTGGTGCGCGGCCCAGGGATGTGGCGGCGATCGGGATTACCAACCAGCGCGAGACGGTGGTGGTGTGGGAGCGGGCGACGGGCAAGGCGATTCATCCGGCCATTGTGTGGCAGGACCGGCGGACGGCTGCGCAGTGTGGGATTTTGGAGGAGAGCGGAGTTGGGGAAAGTGTTTCGTCAAAGACCGGGCTGGTGCTTGACCCGTATTTTTCCGCTACGAAGGTGGCGTGGATTCTTGACAATGTGCCGGGCGCGCGGGCGAGGGCGGATCGGGGCGAACTGGCGTTTGGCACCGTGGACAGTTGGCTCATCTGGCACCTGACCAGCGGGAAAAGGCATGTGACTGACGTGACGAACGCTTCGCGGACGCTGCTCTACAACATTGTGAAGGGCGAGTGGGACGAAGAGTTGCTGAAGATCTTCGCCGTGCCGGCGAGCCTGTTGCCGGAGGTGGCGTGGTCGAGCGAGAAGGTGGCCGAGGTGACCACGACGCTGGGCCTGGGCGGCGCGGCGATTGCGGGCATTGCAGGCGATCAGCAGGCGGCGCTGTTCGGGCAGTTGTGCTGGGGCGCGGGCGAGGCCAAGAACACTTACGGTACTGGTTGCTTCCTGCTGCAGAATGTGGGGACGGAGTTCGTGCGCTCGAAGCATCGGCTGATTACGACGCTTGCGGCGAGCGCGGGGAAAAAGCGGGAATACGCGCTGGAAGGGAGCATCTTTATCGGCGGCGCGGTGGTGCAGTGGCTGAGGGACAACCTGAAACTGATTGGGGCTTCAAACGAAGTAGAGGCGTTAGCGGCTTCTGTGCCGGATGCAGGCGGAGTGGTGTTTGTGCCGGCGTTTGTTGGACTGGGCGCGCCGCACTGGGATGCGCACGCGGCGGGAATGCTGATTGGGCTGCGGCGGGACACAAAGCCGGGACACATTGCGCGGGCGGCGCTGGAGGCTATCGCTTTCCAGGTGGCCGATGTGCTGGAGGCGGTGCACGGCGAAACTGGAACGCCGCTGGCCGCGCTGCGCGTGGATGGCGGCGCTTCAGTGAACGATTTACTGATGCAGTTCCAGGCGGACGTGCTGGGCGTGCCGGTGGTGCGGCCTCAGGTTACGGAGACCACGGCGTTGGGCGCGGCTTACCTGGCGGGCCTCGCGACGGGATTCTGGGCAGGGCCGGAGGAGTTGCGGACGAAGCGGCAGGGCGACAAGCGGTTTGAACCGTGCATGGATCCGTCCGACCGGGCGGAACGGCGCGCGCGCTGGCAGAAGGCCGTGGAACGGGCGAAGGCCTGGGGCGCGTGAGGGAAGCAGAGTCCGAGAGTTCAGGGAATCCCACATCTCAGAAGCGAGATGTGGGGCACCCGCAGGAGAAGACCTGGAGCATGTGAGGGAAGCAGAGTCCGAGAGTTCAGGGAATCCCACATCTCAGAAGCGAGATGTGGGGCACCCGCAGGAGAAGGCCTGGGGCATGTGAGGGAAGCAGAGTCCGAGAGTTCAGGGAATCCCACATCTCAGAAGCGAGATGTGGGGCACCCGCAGGAGAAGGCCTCGGGCATGTGAGGGAAGCAGAGTCCGAGAGTTCAGGGAATCCCACATCTCAGAAGCGAGATGTGGGGCACCCGCAGGAGAAGGCCTGGAGCGTGTGAGGGAAACGCAATAGAATCGTGAGTCTTGTCTGGCGGCGGAGCATCTGCTTTTGTAATAGCGAAGGCTCGTGAGCATGGAGGTTTTGATGGCGGCAGCGGTTTGCAGTCATGTTGCGGAGTATCTGAAGAAGGTGAAGCCGCAGTCGAAGGGGTGCGAAGAGTGCCTCAAATTGGGCGACAAGTGGCTGCACTTGCGCATGTGCCTGGAGTGCGGGCATGTGGGCTGCTGCGACTCGTCGAAGAACCGGCATGCGCGGGCGCACTTCCATGCCGCCGGGCATCCGCTGGTTCAATCCGCCGAGCGCGGTGAGGATTGGCGGTGGTGCTATATCGATGAGGTGTATCTGTAGAAAGCTAAGCTAACTCGACCTCAATCTTCTTTGCGTCCCCATCCAGCCTGACGATTTTGAAGCGGCGGAGCTGGCCTTCGGCGATCGGTTCGGGTTTGGATTGGGCGGCGGGGGCGTTGCCTTTCCAGCGATCTTGCAGCATCGACGACAGGCTGGAGAGATCGGCCTTGCCGGCGGCCTTTGGTTCCGGGGTGGCAACTGGAGCCGCCGCAGCCGTTTTGCCCGCACGGCAAGTAGCGCGGATGCCTGCGCCTAATTCGACAATTGTTTGGGTGCCTGACTGCTCGACGACGCGGCCGGAGACTTCGTCGCCTGCTTTGTGCTCGGCGATGTACTCGTCGATGTCGGTGGGGATGAGCTGCTTCATGCTTAGTTTGATCTGGCGCTTTTCAGGGTCGATGGCAAGGACTTGCGCCTTGACGATCTGGCCGGCGCGAAGGACATCGCTGGGGTGATTGAGGCGGCGATCGGCGACGATCTCGCTGATATGGACGAGGCCTTCGACGCCATCGGCAATTTGAACGAAGGCGCCGAAGTTCATGATCTTTGTCACCGGGCCCTCAACCTGCGAGCCTGCGGGGAACTTGCTCTGCACTTCAAGCCAGGGGTCGACGAGAGTCTGCTTGAGGCCAAGGGCGATGCGCTTCTCCTCGGGCTTGACGGAGAGAATAATGGCGTCGACGCGGTCGCCCTGCTTGAGCATGTCGCTGGGGTGACGGAGCTTTTTGCCGTAGGACATCTCGGAGATATGGATCAAGCCTTCGAGGCCGGGTTCAATTTCGACGAATGCACCGAAGTCGGTGAGCCGGGTAACGGTGCCTGTAACGCGCTGGCCGGCGAGCAGGCGTTCCGGCGCTCCATCCCAGGGCGCGGCCTGGAGCTGCTTGAGACCGAGGGAGATTTTTTTGGTTTCGGGGT